>Ga0255047_10000017_pt1 | contig 101494 bp, 98 predicted proteins | sample JV7_2_1_MG_FD_183640 | JGI IMG/M metagenome (GOLD analysis project Ga0255047, IMG submission 183640) | Seawater microbial communities from Jervis Inlet, British Columbia, Canada - JV7_2_1 | ecosystem: Environmental > Aquatic > Marine > Inlet | place: Canada: British Columbia | collected...
TCCGGGTCGACCTGGTTCCGGCCGGGTAGCCGGATCTAGGCCAGCAGTTGGATGTCTGCTTCCTCCATGACCGGGAGGAAGGTCAGGTACTCGGCATGGGTGACTCGATCGAAGGCCAGTGTTTCTCCGGCCAACCCGAACTCGGCCAACGCCCGCTCCGAGGCGTAGAGGTGTCCGCCGAGATCATGTATCTGCTGCAGGCGAGCGTGCGCTTCGCTCAGCGTTCGCGAGCGAGCCCGACGGAACCACAATCGGGGGCCGACCTCGGAGGCAGCGGTGAGGAGGCGAACGGCGGGGCCTTCGAAGAAGATCGAGACGTCAACGCCCTCCAGCGCGGCTGCCAGTGACAGGCTGAGCGGAGCTTCCAGGTGGTCGTGTTCGGGGCTTGAGATGACGAGCGCCAGGCGGTGAACAACGCTCATCGAAATCCCCTTCTCGATCACGTAGATGCGAGACTCCTCAACGTCTTCCACCCGGATGAGGTGATTTCCGGTCGCCTCGCACCACGATCGCAGGTCGTTGTCGATGGCTTCTCCCGCATCGACCTGAATTGACAGTGCCTCGCCCGCCGACATGACCTCGAGCCGGTTGATCGCCCTGGCCACGATCTCGGTCGTCAGGCCGGTGCCCCGCAGATCCAGGTGGTGATGGCCGGCGCTACGTGCTCCCATGTCAGTCTCCAGGCTCTTTCTGTCTCTCACTGTGCGGGGGAGACCTCCAGCGCAACAGGGGCAAATGGCGGGTTTCGGAGGGACCTCAGTCGCGGGCGTCACGACCGCCGTGGCGGGGGTCCTAACATGCGCCGATGCCGGCCCCCAGCCTCGACACCATTGCCAACCTTGCCAAGAAGCGAGGCTTTGTTTTTCAGTCCTCGGAGATCTACGGCGGCCTGCGCTCCGCTTACGACTACGGACCTCTCGGAGTCGAGTTGTTACGAAACGTCAAGGACCAGTGGTGGCATTCAATGGTGAGAATGCGGGGGGACATCGTTGGGCTTGACTCAGCTATTCTGCAGGCCCGACAGGTGTGGGTGGCGTCGGGTCACGAAGCCGAGTTCACCGATCCCCTCGTCGACTGCACGAACTGCAAGAACCGGTTCCGGGCCGACAAGCTGGATAACCCCGATCAGTGCCCGAACTGCGGGATGGGCGGTACCTTCACCGAGCCCCGCCAGTTCAACCTTCTATTCACCACTCATATGGGCCCGATCGAGGACGAGGGGGCCAAGGTCTACCTGCGGCCGGAAACTGCCCAGGGAATCTTCATCAACTATGAGAACGTTCGCCGCACCTCCCGTCTCAAGCTTCCGTTCGGCATCGCCCAAATCGGCAAAGCGTTCCGCAACGAGATCACTCCAGGCCAGTTCGTCTTCCGCACCCGCGAATTCGAACAGATGGAAATGGAGTTCTTCTGTCATCCCAGCGAATCCGCCGATTGGTATGAGTACTGGCAAGCCGAGCGGCTGGCCTGGTACACCGATCTTGGTCTGGCGTCTGAGGATGTCCGGTTGCGGGAGCACGATCCCGAGGAGCTGGCTCACTACGCGGCCGGCACCTCTGACGTCGAATTTCGCTTTCCGTGGGGATGGGATGAGCTCGAGGGCATCGCCAACCGGACGGACTTCGATCTGCGCCAGCACTCCGAGCACAGTGGCACCGATCTTCGCTACTTCGATCAGGAAGCCGATCAGCGGTTCTTTCCCCATGTCATCGAACCGGCGGCCGGTGCCACCCGGACGACCTTCGCCTTTCTCATCAGTGCCTACGACGAGGAGGAGGTGCGGGGCGAAACCCGGACCGTGCTTCGCCTCGACCCTCGGCTGGCTCCTATCAAGGTGGCGGTTCTGCCACTCTCCAAGAAGGACCAGTTGATTCCGGACACAAATGCGGTTGCCGACGCTCTCCGATCCCGCTGGGCGGTGGAGGTGGACGTCACCCAGGCGATTGGCCGACGCTACCGACGCCAGGACGAGATCGGCACTCCCTACTGCGTCACGATCGACTTTGACACCCTCGACGATCGGGCCGTCACCGTCCGCGACCGCGATACCATGGCCCAGGATCGGGTCGCCATCGACCAGGTCCCCAGCTACCTGGCGGAACGTTTGCCGTAGCGGGTGACCGGGCCGTCGAGTCGCCTCAGCTTCTAGATCTGGCGGGACGGACGATGAGGTTTCGGCCGTTGAGGGGGGTTCCGTTGAGCTTGTCGAGCGCGGTTCGAGCCGCCGAGCCGGGCATGCTCACGAAGCCAAAGCCACGGGAGCGGCCGGTCTTGCGGTTGGTGATGATTGTCGCCTCGGTCACCTTGCCGTAGCGCCCGAACAAATCCTGAACGTCCTCGATGGTGGCCGCCCAGGGCAGGTTGGCCACGTAGAGGCTCTCGGCAACGTCGGCCTTGGGCCTTTCTCGCTGCTGTCTGGCGGGACGGGTGTGCTTGGCTTGCCGCCCGGTGTGTGGCTCCGGCCGTGGACGTTCTGCCATCTGGTGACCGCCGTGGCCGAGTGAGTCGAGTTCGGGTGCCCCGATGGGAGCTTTCAACCCCAATTCATGCTGCATGCGCTGGACCGATCGCCGCTGATCGTGGGCAACCAGGCTGACTACGGTCCCGGTGGCTCCCGCCCGGGCGGTACGACCGGACCGGTGCAAGTAATCCTTGTGGTCGGCCGGAGGGTCGAAGTGGACTACCGAGGCGACCGCGTCGATATGAATGCCGCGGGCAGCAACATCGGTGGCGATGAGCGCCCGGGCGCGCCCGGTGGAGAACTCCTTGAGTGCCCGGTTGCGCTGGTTCTGATTGCGACCGCCGTGCATGGCCACTGCGCCGACTCCCAGTTTGCTGAGCTGACGGGCCAGTCGGTCGGCGCCATGCCGTGTGCGGGTGAAGACGATGGACTTGCCGGCGGCTTCCACCACCTCGGCTGTATGGCGAACACGGTCGTGGCGCTGCACCAGCCAGAAGTGGTGGCGAGCGTCGATGGTTTCCGGCTCGACTGTGCCGGCCTCGTGGCTGACGGGATCCCGTTGATAGTCGCGACTGAGCACTGCGACATCACCGTCGAGGGTGGCCGAGAATAAAAGAGTCTGCCGATCGCGAGAGGTGCGGTCCAGAAGCTTGCGTACCGCCGGCAGGAAGCCCATGTCCGCCATCCGGTCTGCCTCATCGACGACGACGATGTCGCACTGGCTGAGGTCGACGGACTTCTGCTCGATCAGGTCTTCCAGCCTTCCCGGGGTGGCAACCAGTACGTCCACGCCTTTGCGGAGAGCGCCCTTCTGAGGCCCATATCCGACTCCCCCATAAATGGCCAGCACCCGGCGTCCGACGGCTTTGGCCAGCGGGGCGAGTTCCTTCTTGATTTGTTCGGCAAGCTCCCGGGTGGGTGCGAGAACAAGCGCCCGGGGACGATGCTGGACCGCCTGGTCGACCCGCGCCAGGAGCGGCAGTCCGAAGGCGAGGGTCTTGCCCGATCCGGTCGGTGCCTTGCCGCTGATGTCCCTGCCGGCCAGGGTATCGGGGATGGCAGCGCTTTGGACGGGGAAGGGTTCGACAACGCCCTGCGCTTCGAGAGCGCGTACAAGCGAGTCGGGGAGCCCGAGTTGGGCGAACGTGGTCGTCATGATTCTCCTGGTTCCGGTGTGGGGAAGTAGTTGTGGATTGCCTATGTCTCGCTCGGTCGCGAAAACCGCGAAGTCGAGAGTCGGCCGAAGAGGCAGTCCAACCGGGTGAGAGTCTGATCCGTGACCACCGGTGAAGCGACAGTGCGCTGGCCTCCACCCGGTGCGGCTGCGGAACAATAGCACTGCGGCCGGCCTAAGTCAGTTCAGGGGCAGAGCCGTCTCCGAGGAAATAGGGATCGATGGGAAGAAGGTCTCGTGCCGGCGCATCGGCGGCCCTGGTTGCCGCCGACAGATAGCCATCGGCGGTTCCATCCCACGTGTAGCGGTCGTGAACACGGCGTCTGCCGGCTTCGGCCAGGTCTGACCACTCGTCGCCGAGCGCCCTTTCGAGCCCGGCGGCGATGTCGGCGGGGTCGGCCGGGTCGACCAGCACCCCGTACTCACCGTCCTCGTCGGCGAGGCTCTCAGACGGACCACCGTTGCGGGTCACCACCACCGCCAGGCCGGCGGCTGCTGCCTCCAGGGGAGCCAGACCGAATGGCTCGTAGAGGGCGGTGAGGCAGAAGACTCCACCGTGCTGGGCCAGGTACCGGTAGGCGCCGGCCAGTCTGTCCTGGCCCTGGATGCCGAAAGCCGCCACCATGCCTTCGAGATTGTCGCGCTCGATGATCTCCCTAACCCGGCCGATCTCCTGGCGTTCGGTAGGCGTCGCCTTACCGGCATCGACGAGAGGGTCGGAGAGGGAACCGGTTACGAGAACGAGATTTGCGGCTCGCTGCAGTCGCGGGCTGGCTGCGTAGGCCTCGACCAATCCCACGATGTTCTTCTTGGGATCAAGCCGGCTGGAGGCAACGATCGCCGGCAAACCGGCCCGCCGCCCGACAGCTTCCTCGATTCGTCCGGCGACGTACCCGGCCATCTCCCGGTCGGTGGGGGCCCCCGAATCGCGGTCGAACGTTTCGAGGTTCACTCCCGGGGGTACCACCGAAAAACGTGAGTCGTCGGCAACGTCGACAGCCGCGGCGTAACGGTGGTGGCCATACTGCTCGAACCGCTCCAGGCTGGTCGAAGTGATGTTGATCCCCGAATGGCTGATCGCCAGGTTCTCAGCGGCCAGTCTGGTACCGAAGTGATACTGTCGGTCGAGGACGGCCGGGTCGGCACCCGTCGACAACTTGTCCAGCTTCTGGGCCCCCAGCGAGTGGGCGGTGAAGGTGAAAGGGGTCCCGGTCGCCTGCCGCAGGAGTACGGCGGCGATACCGCCGTCGCCGTAGTGCCCGGTGAAGACGTCCGGAAGGGCGTCTCCATAGTGGTCCAGGATATTGGGTACCCAGTCACGAACTATGTACGGCCACAACTGCTCCTTGGGCAGGAAGGCGTTGTTGTCTCCCGCAGGCAGTCTGATGATCCGCACATTGGGCGCCCCGCGGTAGGAGGCCGTCCCGGAAGCGAATTCGGGCCAAGCCGGATCGTCGACCAACCGGGCGAGGATGTCCACCCGGTGGCCGAGCCGGCCCAGGGCAAGAGAGACCTGCTTGACGTAGACCAGTTGTCCCCCGAAATCGGGGTGAGCGGTTAGGTGACTGTCGGCCGGGTCGAAATTGCCTTGCGGGTTGAGAAACGCCAGATGCACCCGGCGAGTCTACGAACTCGGCTACCGGCTTCTACCCGTCGACGTCGAGACTGAAGGGCGGGTACTCGTCGGTGAGACCGGCCACCCAGGCGAGAACGCGGCCCGTCCACCGCGTTACCCCTTCGATGAATTCGTGGATTCCCTGGTTGGCCTGGCCGGTGAAGGCGATTATCCAGTATCCGATCCACCCGGCGATGGCGACGCCGATGCTCAGTGCCCAGATGACGATCAGGTGCGGGATGGCGAGGATCCACTTGAGGCTCAAGATGCCGCTGAGCGCCAGCCAGCGGTTGCGGTCGGGGTTGTCGTCTGTGACTGCGAACTGCACTCCGTAGGATGCTGGATCGAACTCAAAGGGCGGATAGGCGTCGGTCAGACTGTACATCCAGGCTTGCAGTCGCTGCATCCAGCCGATCGTGTTGGCGATGAAGTTCTGTATTCCGTCCGGCAGCCGTTTCCCGGTGAACAGAACCACGAAATACCCGATCCAGCCAACGAAGAGGGCAGCCAGGTACACGAAGAAGAGAATGATGGCGTGGGGGATTAGCAGGAGCCCCTTCAACCAGATGATGCCCAGGACTGCTAAGCCTCGACTGCGATCCCCGCTGCCGTAGTCGGCACTGAAGCTGACCGGATATGCCATCAGACCCTCCCTGGTCGTATTCGCGGACACTACTGGAGCAGCGGAGGCATTTGTCGCAATTGCGGGCGTAGCCTCAACATGTGTTGTCGTTTCCGGCCGGTTTCAAGTGGGGTGTTGCCACGGCCTCCTATCAGATTGAGGGGGCCGTGGCGGAGGATGGTCGCAGCCCGAGTATCTGGGACACGTTTTCCCACACACCCGGCAAGGTCCGCAATGGGGACACCGGAGACGTCGCCTGCGACCACTACCACTGCTGGCAGAGCGACATCGACTTGATGCGGTCACTGGGGGTCCAGGCCTATCGGTTCTCTGTCGCCTGGCCGCGGGTTCTCCCCGGCGGGAGCGGTCCGGTGAATCTGGCTGGGCTCGACTTCTACGACCGGCTGGTGGATGGACTGGTCGAAGCCGGAATCGTTCCCTTCCCGACCCTCTATCACTGGGATCTTCCCCAGCCGCTGGATGACAGGGGCGGCTGGCTCGCCCGCGAGACGGCCGAAGCTTTTGCCGAATATGCCGGCGTCGTCGCCGGCCGACTGGGCGACCGGGTCCAGAGCTGGGTGACTCTCAACGAACCGTGGGTCATTTCTCATCTCGGCTACGGGAGTGGCGAGCACGCCCCGGGTCACAAGAACTGGGACGAGGTGTGGCCGGTCACCCACCACCTCCTCCTCGGCCACGGTCTGGCCGTCGAAAGGATCCGGGCGGCGGCACCCGGATCGAGTGTAGGTCTGGTGCTGAACCTGGAGCCGCAGTACCCGGCTTCGAAGAGTCCTGATGATTTGGCGGCCACCCGGCTTGCCGACGGCTATTGGAATCGTTGGTTCCTCGACCCGATCGCCGGTCGAGGCTACCCGGCCGACGTCCTCACCGATTGTGGATGGGATCAGGTTCAGGTCCGCAGCGGAGACATGGAGACGATCGCCGCACCCGTTGACCTGCTGGGAATCAACTTCTACAGCCGCAAGGTCATCGCCGGCTCCGCCGAGCCGGTCGCTACCCGGGCTGGTGAGCGCTTCGGGGCGGCCGAGACCACGGCCATGGGATGGGAGGTCTACCCGGAGGGCCTCTACGACATACTCGCCCGAATTCATACCGAGTACGCCTTCCCGATCCTGTACATCACAGAAAACGGTGCTGCCTACGAGGATCAGATCGTCGCAGGCCGGGTTGAAGACGAGGAGCGTATCTCTTACATCCAACGACATCTTGAGCAGGTCCACCGGGCCATCGGAGCCGGAGTTCCGGTCCGCGGGTATTTCGCCTGGTCATTGATGGACAACTTCGAGTGGGCCTATGGATACACAAAACGCTTCGGACTCATCCGCGTTGACTTCCAAACTCAGGAGCGCACTGTGAAGAGGAGTGGCGAGTGGTATGCCCGCGTCGTGGCTGGCAATCAGGTCTGATTAGTAGTCCGTCAGCGACCGATGCCTTGAGCCGGTAGTCACCGTTCTCAAGCTCGAGAGCTTCCCAGGGCCTCTACACTCGCCTCGTGGCCTATCAGCGGGAAGACATCGAGCGGGTGCGGGCGGCCACCAACCTTGTCGAGCTGGTCGGCGAGGTGACAAAGGTGAAGAAGTCCGGCCGCAATGTGATGGCGGTGTGTCCTTTCCATCAGGAGAAGACGCCCTCCATGTCAGTCGATGCTGCCCGCGGCCTCTACCACTGCTTCGGCTGCGGAGAGAGCGGTGATCTCTTTCGATTCGTTGAACAAACCCAGGGGCTCGGCTTCAGTGATGCCCTGGAGCTGCTGGCCCGCCGTGCCGGTGTTCAGTTGCGGGTGGATCCGCTGGAGAAGAAGCGCCGGGGTGAGCGGGAACGCTTGATCGAAGCAGTGGGAGCAGCCGTCGAGTTCTACCACGAGCGACTTCGTAAGGCCGACGATGCCGGGGCCGCCCGCAGCTACCTGCGCAGCCGCGGCTACGACACCGATGTGGTGGAGCGATTCCAACTCGGGTACTCACCATCGGGGTTCACATCTCTTTACGACCATCTCCGCCAGGACCGCACAGTCCCGGACAAGGTGATGGAGAAGGCGGGGCTTGTCTCTCGCAACCAGCGGGGCCGGATGTACGACCGTTTTCGGGGCCGGGTCATGTTCCCGATCTTCGACCTGAGGGGCGATCCGGTCGGGTTCGGAGCCCGCCTGCTGGAAGGGGAGGGTCCCAAATACCTGAACAGCCCCGAAACCCCCATTTACCACAAGTCGGGACTCTTGTACGGCCTGAATTGGGCCAAGTCGGAGATGGTCCGCCAGGGGCTGGCCGTGGTGGTCGAGGGGTACACCGACGTGATTGCCGTCCACCAGGCCGGCGTTCCGGCCGTTGCCACTTGCGGCACTGCTTTCGGTGAGGGCCACCTGGATCTTCTGCGTCGATTCACCGAGCGGGTGGTGCTGGCTTTCGACGCCGACGAGGCCGGAACCGGCGCCGCCCTGCGGGGCTTCGAACACTCGGTGCCCGGTGACCTGGACCTTCGCGTGGCAGCCCTCCCGGCCGGCCGGGATCCGGGTGATCTGGCTGAATCCGGCGAGATTGACCTGCTTCGCCAGGCCTTGTCGACGGAGGCGTCGGTCCCGCTACTCCAGTTCCGGCTGGAGCAGGAACTCGGTCAGCATCGGCTCGATGAGCCCGAGGCGAGAGGTCGGGCGGTGCGGGCCGCCGCCGCCATCGTCGCCCGCCACCCCGACGCGGTCACCCGCCATGAGTACGCCGTCTTCCTGTCACGCAAGACCGGAGTGGACCTCCCGGTCATCGAGCAGGCAGTCGTCAGAGCCGCCCGGGCTGCGACCGCTCCGGCTGGAGAGCCTCCTGCTGTCGCGTACCGACCGCCCCATTCGGGGCGGGGCAGAGCCGAACAAGAGTACCTGCGACTGATGCTGGCAAACGACCGGAGCCTGGTGGGAGCCCCGCTCGAGACCGGGGCGTTCAACGACCCGATGCATCGCGCCGCCTTCGACGTCCTGGCTCCGGTAGTGGAGGGTCTCGAGCCGGGAACCGTCCCCGAGCTCGGCTCACTAATCGGCGACGACTCGGGCGAGGTAGCCGCGCTTCTCCGCCACCTGGCAATGGTCGACCGCCCGCTGGCGCCCGCTGCCGACTTGGCCCGTCGCATCACTGCTTGGCAGTTGGAGGATCGCATCAAGGCGCTGCAAAACGAATTGGCCGCTACCTCTCCCGAAGACGACCGTTCACAGGAAACCGCTGAGCTATTAGGTTTATTGGAGAGGAAGCAGCAGCTCCTCGAAAACGATTAGAGCTCATCGGTGACGGATACGGAACAGGGTGTAATTGATCTGCTCGTGCGACGGGGGAGTCAGCGCGGTTTCTTGACGATGGGCGAGGTCCAGCAGGAGCTGGAGGACGCCAAAGCTCCGGCCGAGTCATTCGAGCGGGTACTCGACTCGCTCAAGGCTTCGGAGATCCGCATTGAAGAGGATGGGCCGGAGGCCTGGGACGACCTCCACGGCGGCGACGATCTCATCGTGGTTTCCGACCCGGTCCGCATGTATCTGCAGGAGATCGGGCGGGTTCCACTGCTCACTCCCCAGCAAGAGGTGGAGCTGGCCATGCAGATCGAGAGCGGCCGGCGCTCCTCGCAGCGCCTCGAGGATGAGTCCAGCCTGGACAAGGACGAAAGAGCCTTCCTCGAACTCACCAACAAGAAGGGCGTCCGGGCCGCCGAGCACCTGGTGGAAGCCAACCTGCGCCTGGTGGTCTCAATCGCCAAGAAGTACGTGGGTCGTGGAATGCCATTGCTCGACCTGTTTCAGGAAGGCAACCTGGGCCTTATGCGTGCCGCCGAGAAGTTCGACTACCGGAAGGGTTTCCGGTTCTCCACCTATGCCACCTGGTGGATTCGCCAGTCGGTTACCAGGGCACTGGCCGATCAGGGCCGCACCATCCGGGTGCCCGTCCACATGGTGGAGACAATCAATAAGCTCATTCATGCCCAACGGGCGTTGATGCAGGAGCTGGGCCGGGAGCCGACCATTCCCGAGATCGCTGCCGATCTGGAAGTTGACCCCGAGCGGGTGACCGAACTGCGCCGGATCGCCCAGGACCCCGTCTCGCTTGAGAGCCCGCTCGGCACAGAAGAGGACTCAACTCTCGGCGACTTCGTCGAAGACCGTGAGGCCGATGTGCCGGTTGAGGTTGCGTCCTTCAAGTTGCTGCAGGAGTACATCGCCCTGGCGCTGGAGGAGTTGAACGAGCGTGAGCGTCAGGTGCTGGTGATGCGTTTTGGTTTGGAGGACGGCAAGGTCCGGACCCTGGAAGAGGTTGGTGCCTACTTCGGCGTCACCCGCGAGCGTGTCAGGCAGCTCGAAACCAAGGCACTGGCCAAGCTGCGGTTGCCGGCTCGCAACCGCGAGCTGCAGGGATTCCTCGACTCCTAGGCCACGATCAGCCGGAGGGGGTTTCTCCCTGGTTGCGACCCATTTCGTTGGCCTTGTCCATCAACCCTTTGCCTTTGGCGACCAGGTCCTGCACTTCGGGGCGTGCCGTTGCCTCGTTAACCGACTCCATGATCTGCTCGTAGCGCTCGCGTCCGGCCTTGGTGCCGAGCACGTAGCCGGCCCCGAACCCGATGATCAGTCCCGTCTTGAATCCCATGTGTGATTTCCCTCATTGACTACCGGGCGAGTCTATGGCACTCGCTAGTTGCAGTCACATGGGTTGTTGCCACATTCAGGGCATCCATGGACGTAGTACCGAACGGCTTCTTGCAGGTTGACTTCGAGCCCGTTGGCAACCGAGGTGAGGTCGACCAGAACATCGGCGAGGTGGCGAGCCTGCTTCTCGATATCGGCTTCGTCCAGCAGGTCCGGCAACGCTGCAATGCGCCCGGATAGTGCTTCGAGGCTGCCGTCGATACCCCGCCGGGCGTTGCGGTCGGCGTACAACCGGGCAACCAGGTCCTGTAGTTCGGTGAGCGTCATGCTGGTACAACGTCGGGGGTCTGGGGGAGGCGTGCGAAGTGTCACTGCGCCGACGTTTTGGTTCACAGGGCGCTGCCTAGTGCCCACCGCCTGCTGCTACCCTTTCGCCGTCCATCCGGGGTAGCTCAATCGGCAGAGCGACGGGCTGTTAACCCGCAGGTTGCGAGTTCGAGTCTCGCCCCCGGAGCGAGGAAGAGCCCCTTGCTACAGGGTTCCTAGCCGGTCGTCCTCTGGGTTCGATTCCGAGAACTCAACAGAAACTCAACATCAGAGTCGAGAGCGGCCCGCCTGGCGCTGTCCAGAAGGGCTGCGTTACGACGCCGGTCATCGTCGAGGAGCCAGGCGTAGTGTTCTATCACCTGGATCGTGCTGTGGCCGAGTTGTTCCTTTACGTAATTCAAATCCCGCGTCGTTTGAACCATCAACAACGCCTGGACCGTGGATCCGGGCTTGGTATTCCGCAACGAGTGGGGAGTCCTCGGATCTCGCAACGTGTCGGTCGACGAATTGGCAACCGTCGTGGACCTCACGGCGGCCGGCAAGGTACAGCCTGTAGTCGTCGGCATCTTCGGCCTCGAGAAGGTCGAGAGCTGTACGAGCGGGTGCGGGAGGGGAAGGTCATCGGGGGCGACGTTCTCGTTCCATGATTCATCGGAGCACACCATCCTCCCCCGCCCGTAGCGGCGCCCTACAGTGTCGGCTACCCAATCACGACTGCCTCGACACGGGGAATTCACGCTTGAGTATCGATATCCACGCCCACATCATTCCGCCCGAGTTCCTGAACGCTCTCAGGGACGGACGCGGGCGTCACGGTATCGATATTGCGGTCGAAGATGGGAACGTCCGCGCCGCCATATCCGGCGGCCCAGACATTGGCGTGCTGCGAGCCGACCTGCGTGATATCGATGATCGTCTGGCGGCGATGGACGCTTCGGCTGTAGACATCCAAATCCTCGCCAACTGGATAGACCTCAACGGCTACGTTCTCAGCGAACCCCAGGGAGCCGAATACTGCCGTCTTTTTAACGAGTCGCTGGCTGCTGTGGTGGCGAGCCATTCGAAACGCTTCATGGCCCTGGCCAACGTACCGCTCCAGGCTCCCTCGGCGGCAGCCGCCGAACTCAACCATGCCGTTAGCGAACTCGGCATGGTCGGAGTCCAGATAGCCACCACCGTCGCCGGTCAGGAACTTGACGACCCTGATCTCGACCCTCTGTGGGAGGCGGCTGAGGGACTCCGCTGCATCGTGGTCCTCCATCCCTACAACCCGCTCCCCCAGCGCGGACTCCGGCGATATTTTCTCTCGAATGCCCTCGGGCGACCGGCCGAGACAACCCTCGCCATCGGACACATGATCTTTGGAGGCGTGTTCGAGCGCTTCCCGAACCTGACGGTGTGCGTGGTGCACGGAGGTGGATTCCTCCCTTATCAGATCGGGCGAATGGACCAGGCATTTCGCGCTAAGCCCGAGCTGGCCGCTTCCCACCTCACTAGACTCCCCTCGGAGTGGGGGAGGCATCTCTACTACGACACGGTGACCCACAACCCCGACGTCCTGCGATTCCTCATCGATCAGGTAGAAGTGACTCACGTGATGATGGGCACTGACTACCCGTTCGAAATGGGAGACGGGCGCCCGGTAGACACCATCGGATCAATCCCAGGGCTGGGCGACGACGAACGCCGGCTGATACTCGACGGAAACGTGGGCCGCCTCCTCGCCGAAATTCAGCGCTGAGCAGCCGCGTCCTGGTCGAGCCAGCGGGTCTCGGGGAGGAATACGGCAATCGCCATCCCGGTAATGGCCAGGAGCGCCGCCAGCGGGAGCACAGCGGCGGCTGTGCCGGACGTCTCGAACAACTCGGCAACAACCACGGGGGACAGCACCAAGCGGAGGTCGCCGGCGAATCGAAAGGGGCCGAGGCCCCGACCGACTCCGGTCCCAAGCGAGAAATCTGCCAGCATCGTGGCGGCGACTCCCATGCCCAACGAACTGAGCCCCATCACCATGATGGAGGTCAGCCAACTGCCCGAGTAGGCCAGAGACCAGAGCATGATTGCGGGAGACTCGATCGGCGACCTGACCGCCGATGATGGAACCGATGAGGCGAGCTACCCCTCCGAGACCGAGAGCGAGGCCGATCATCCCGGGCGACAGCGCGAGCTCGCTATCCCCGATAATGGAAATGAGCGTCTGGCTGAGGACACCGATGCTGGCAAACCTGGCAAACGGAACCAGGTAGAGCAAGCCGCGATATCAAAGCCGAATCTCGGGCCCACCTGCTCCCATAAGTGCGTTTGGCTCCATTGCGCGGCCTGTCCGAGCGGGTGGACCGCCCCCCGAGGCCATCAGGATTAGAGCAAACGCAAGGGCACCGGCCACCGCCACTGCGACGCGCCAGTCTCCGGCACGACCCAGAAGCCCGCCAAGCGTTGGTCCGATTGCTTGGCCCACCAACAGACCGGTGGCAAAGATCGAAACCGGCCCGCCTCGCCGGGCATGGGAGGTCGCCGATGAGATGTGGGTCGTTCCGGTGGTGTTCATGAGTGCCGAACCAAAATCGAGCAGAAAGCTGGCGCCGTAGGCCACAGGGCCATGGATGCCAAGGCCAGCCTGAAACTGGCGAGCCCCACCAACATGGCCGAATTCGCCATCATCCTGCTCGGCCGAATCTTGTCGCCAGCCGCGCGGCAGTAACATCGGTGATCAGCCGACCAGGCGAATACGGTATTGAGCTGCTGGACATGGGGGACAAGGGTACCGACGCCTCGCGCGCGGAAGCCGCCCTGCCTCCTGGCGCCCATCACATCCTCATGAGCTTCCCTACCCCAGTAGCTCCCGGCTCGGTAGCCGAATGTGGTCGGGCACTAACCTCGTTGCGGTGAGTGGAGGCACCCCAACCGAGCCGCACCGATCTATCGTTTGACTCAGTCGTACCAGGAGGACGCGGTGAAGCCAGCTCCCGACCTCGATCCCGAACATGTCGTAATCACTGAAGATATCGAGGGGTCGGCTATTCCCGTTCACCTCATGTACGTGGAGACTCGGGACGGCCTCTACGCCCCAATCGGCCTGCGACGGCCTGCGGGTGATGGCCCGTTTCCGGCTGTACTTCTGGCGTCGGGCAACGGAGGTGAGGGGATGGCCTGGATCCGGGATTGGGTCCGCACCCGCGGTTTCATCATGGACCGACTGCTCGACGCCGGCTACGCCTGTGGGTGGATTCGCTATCGAACCGAAGTGGAGCTCGGCTATCACGAGGGCGGCAAGCTAGTCGTTGACGTCCGCCAGGGTCGGGAGATGTTCAACCGGTCGCCGCTGGAGTACGAGGACGAAATCGACATCATTGAATATGTCAAGGCTCTCCCCGACATCGATTCCGATCGGATGGGGCTCATCGGGATGAGTCATGGAGGCGAAATGGTGCTCAAGATCTGCTCCGAATATCACGGGGCGGCGGTGGCGATTGCCAGCGAGCCCGCCGCCCACGAGTTTCTGGCCCTCACGCCGGACGACACGGTCACGGTCAACCAAGAGACCCAGCTCCGCAATCTCGAAGAAATGCAGATGGCCGAGGTAGCAAAGGTTAGGGCGCGCATCGACGAGACCGTTGCCTCCCAACGCGTCTCGACAATTCAGACACCGATCCTGGTCATGGGACGGAAGCATGATCATTTGCAGGGCATCTTCCGCACTTCGTATGACCTACTGGAGGAAGCGGGAAAGGATACGGAGTGGGTGTCGTTTGATCATCCTCTGCACGGCTATGTCTTTCCGGTACGGGGCGAGGATGGGAACTATCACGTCGACACCGTGCAAGAGGAAGCGATTACCGCGGTCGTGGCTTACCTCGACCGTTACCTGAAGCCATGAGCTCGACTGCCTCTGGCTGGTCGGTTGACGAAGCGGCACGGTGAGCTGCTGGACGTCGACTGGCAAGCGGTCACGCGAATGGCTCTCGACTCCCGCGACTAAGTTGTCGGCAAGTCGGGTTTCAAGCTTCCCAAGATCGAAGCATCCGCCGGCGAACCACGTTTGAACCCGCCCTGTTCCGGACCGAACGGGGTCTCAAACTCCCGTGGGCGGTTCATATTCCGTTCAGCTTCTCCCGAAGCCAGCGAAAGGAGGCGGGAGCCCACTCGTCGAAGTACTTGAAGGCACAATGACCGGCATCCGCGTAAACACGCGCTTCCTTGCCGGTAACCGGCCCGTGTTCGAGCATGAAGTAGATGTTGCCGATAGGGGCAAGGTGGTCGCGCTTGCCGTTGATCATGAGGACCGGACACACGATCCGGTCCACGAGGCCAAGCTCGGAGAGCGCCCACTTTCGGAAGGCCGTCTCCTCCTCCTCTACCGAGGTTGGTGGAAACGAGGGTGGATCGTCTGGCGCCCCGAACTGGTATGTGGACCGGAGGTTTCTCACCTCGACGTACTCACGCAACTGCTCCTCGGTCATCCGGTAGCCGAAGGGGTGACCGGCGCTGGCGACCACCGCCTTAACCTTGTCGGGCGCGGTCCCGGCCAGCTGCATCACCGAATACCCTCCCCGGCTGATCCCGAATGCCCCGATCCGGTTGGCGTCGACCTCCGGTCGTCCGGCCAGATAGTCGAGGGCCGCCTCCCAGGCCGACACCGACGCCGGATCCCAGGGGAAGGGGTTCTCCCCCGTGCCGGGGCCGTCCATGACGAGTGACGCCATCCCTTCCGCCAGAGCCATCTCCCCGGCCCAACCGCGATCCTCTTTGAACACATCCCCACCGCACATGATCAACAACGCCGGAGCGGGCGCGTCCGGTGAGGCGTTATGAGGCGCTCGATAGTGGGAGCGAATCGACTCGCCCTGGTGCGGTACCTCCACCACTTCGAGAGGAGGATCGAGGTATTGGCAGGCTTTTCGGTAGGCACGGGCGCAAGCATCGCTCGCCTCCCGCTTAGTCGGGCTCAGTTCCCGGGGAAAGCGGCCGATAGCGTAGTAGGTCTTGGCCTGCAGGTAGGCGCGGCGGGCGGCCTCGAAATCTCCGGACTGGTCGAGCCGCTCTCCCTCCTGCTCGTACTGTTCTCCCACTCCTCGCCAAGTCGGCACCCAGGCCTCTTCAGTGGTGGACGTTAGCGAGGCGACGGTGGTCTTCAACACCTCAAGATCGTCGATCATGGAGAACCACCGCCGATAGAAGCCGCCATGTTGGATCACGAAGGGGTCCTCGCTGGGTGCGAACGATAGATCGGTTGGATCGGGCATCGGACCTCCTCATGCGGCCGGCGTCCAGCCTGCATCGCAGGCTAGACGAGGATGGGAACGGTGCTCGACGGCGGATAGATGAAAGGCCGAATCGAAGAGGCCGACGACCATAGGCACACCGGCCGACATCAATGGGTTGCGGGTCGTGGGCCATTCGGACTTGAACGGATACGGCGACGGCATGCAGGTGTTGCGGGACGGTGATGCCCTCTACGCTTGGGCCAGAATCTGGAGGGTTTGATTCTACTCCTTACGGCTATTCGCGAGGGGGCCTCGGTGTCTCCGCTGCCCACCCTGCGATATGCGAGACTGGCTTAGGCTGGATCGGTCGCCCTCTGACATCGGACCGCACTCCGATCCGATTACAGGAGGAGAAACCGTGCTCCATTTCCAACTGCAGAGCGAGCAACGATTCGATCCAACCGAACGCGTGGAACAGATCCTGGGCAGGGTCGAGACCGGTGATGTGACGGTTGCCTGCTGGGAGCCTGGCCAGATCTCGCCTTATCACTGCCACCCGCGGGCCACCGAGATCTACTTCTGCTTCGAGGGAGGCGGGACGATGCGCACCCCGTCCGAAGGCGTCACGGTCGAGCCGGGCGGATTTGTGGTGCACCCTCCCCGTGAGTTGCACGAGTTCACCAACGGCCCCGATCGCACGCTGCTATTCCGGGTCCGGTACGGCGAGGATATGGCCTCCCATACCGCAGATCGGCGCGGCCATCCGGGGTGGACCCCCAAACCCGAGGATCTCAGTTATTTCGCCCGACGCCGGGTAACCGAGCTCAGCTTACCGCCACCAGGGCAAGGGGCCTGAACCGGCGACCGACCCACCGACTCTTCGACTCCAAGGCAGGGGCTCCCATCAGCGGGCGGCCAGGTTAGGCTGCACCGTCCCCTGCCGCAGAGAGCCCTGGGAGCCTCAGCATGAAGATCGACGTTCATTGGCATCTCATCCCTCCCGTCTTCGTCGACGCCGTCCTGAGCGGCACCTGCCCCGTCGACGGCGAGATCGAACGCGAAGGCGACGCGATCACGATTGTGCTCAGCAACGGATTCCGGCAAGACATCTTCGACCGGCTGACCGACCCTGCCATCGCCATCGCCCACATGGACGAGGTAGGGCTCGACGTCGTGACTCCTTCCTGTGCCCCTCCCATGATGCACTACGACGCCGACATCGAGGTGGCAGAACAGGTCTCGCGCACGATTAACGACGGACTAGCCGAAGCGGCAAGCCAATACCCCGACCGCCTGAAACCCCTGGCGAACCTTCCGATGGCGGATCCGGGCCGGGCTGTGACCGAACTGAGACGTGCCGTCGGTGAACTCGGCTTCGCCGGCGCCGCGATAGGCACCAACGTCAACGGCGCCAGCCTGGGTGATGAGGTGTTCGACGGTTTCTGGGCCGCCGTCAGAGACCTCGACTGTTTCGTATTCCTCCATCCGGTGACCCCACTGGGAGGGAAGGACCGCTTCGCCCGCCATGGGCAATCCAACTTCGTCGGCTTTCCTATCGACTCTGCTGCCGCGGTCGCTTCCCTGTTGTTCGACGGGGTGTACGAGCGGTTCGGGCCCCTCAAGACGTGCTTTGCCCACGGCGGCGGGGCGTTTCCCTACATCCTCAGTCGGTGGGAGCACGGCTATCACGCCCGGCAGGCCGACAAACTCCCCCAGGTGAAGTCGCCCATGAACTACCTGGACTCAATCTTCACCGACTCACTCACCCACAGCGAGCTTGGCCTGCGTTTCCTGGTGGAGGTCGTGGGCAAAGACCATGTGGTTCTCGGCAGCGACTATCCCTTCGACATGGGCGTGCCCGACCCCGAAGCGGCCATGAATCGGGCCATCGATGACGCCTCCGTTCGGGAGAAGATCGCCGGAGGCACCGCCGCCCGTCTCATCGGTATTTCTAAGTAGGGCGCCGACTTTCCTACCGGATTTCCCCACCCATTGCCTATGGGTGGAGGTGGCATCGAATCCATCGGCGCCGCCGGCCTCGATGGGAGGGATCATGGACCTCGAGTTGACCGCTCGGCAAAGTGACCTCCTCACGATCGCCCGCCGCCTTCGTTGTAGGTAATCGATCCCGTTGCAGCTGGCCCAGACCAAGCCCGACCATGTCATCCACGATGGCTGCAGCTACTTCCGCGTGCCGAGGAATACCCCCGGGTTTCGGGAGGGGACGATCGGGACAAGATCAGTCAGCGCCCAGCAGATAGCGCCAACACTCCCGTCCAGAAGTGCCTAGGGGATCGTCAGTCCTGCATCCATTCCGACGGAGCCCAGCAGTCCCGAATGCTGCTCTTGGTCGAGCTGATTCGTGAACACGAGTTGACGGGGCTGCCGGGCCGAATCCTGGATGCTAGGCCCGTCATTTCCGTTACCCGTCCCGGGGTGGAATCACCGGCAACTGAATGTAGGCATCCCGCTCTCCGCCCAGGTGGAGAGTCACCTCCTGCCCGTAGGTCTCTGCCGGGCGGTCGTCGAGATCGTCGTGTAGGTAGATGCCGCTGCCGCGCATAGCGCTCCCCTTGAAGTGACTGAGCTCGGCCGGGCCGCCCGGGTATTCGTAGTCCTTTCCTCGCACCGTCAGCGCAATGCGATGGCCGGCGGGTACCACGATGCTGGTTGGCCAGATCTCGACGTCGATCTCATACACCTCACCCGGCGTGAGTGGTTCCACCTCGTCGTGGGTGTGGTAGGGGCGATAGTGCGTGCTCAAATCGGGATCGAGCTTGCGATGCGACACTCGCAGCCAGCCTTGACCGATCGGACCGTGCGGATCGACCGCCGCCTGGAATACGACCTCGCTGTCGTCGGGCCGAAACACTCTCAGCACCAGGAAGATGTCGGCGTCGGTGGTCTCCGAAGATACGAAGAGCCGGGCCGCCACCGGCCCGGTGATCTCGGTCTGCGCCTCCAGTGGAGGCGTCGTGAACGTCACCCCGTCGCCGGTGGCGTCGTAGCCCACCGCGCCGGGGTCGGCGACAGGACGGTCCTCGAGGCGCAGCTTGGCCGGATCGAGGTACAGCTTGGTCCACTCCGTTCGCGCCAGCGGCCACTCGTGCTCGTCCCGGCCCACGAAGCCGCCTTCGGTGCGGATCCGGAGGTGAACGGGCGGCCGATCCTGAAAACCGTTGTCGATGCCCTTGAGGAAGTGGTCGAAGAACTCCTTCTGAACCCCTACCCCGTAGTCGGTGTAGAACTCGGTCCAGTGCTCTCGTCCGTGGATTTCGAGCCACTTCTGTTCCGAAGCGGCTCGCCCAAACCCCTCGACGTTGCCGCGGAGATGGAGCCCGTGCCCTCCCCAGTTGCCTGCCGACAGGAACGGCACCTCGATCTTCGACCAATCGGCCGACCGTTGGCGGAAGAACTCTCCATCGAGCGGGCGGGCCTTGATGCTACCGACCAGGTCGACCCGGTTCTCCGTAAGCTCTTCGTTACTCAGGGTCTGCGGGCCCGTCACCAGTTCTCCGGTGTTGGGATTAACGGGCTCCCGATCACCTCGACCGTGCTGAAGCTTGGCGACCACCCGGGAATACCACACGTTCATCCCCGTGCATCGGATCCCGCCGTGATAGCTCCAGTCCCGATAGAAGTCACCGGCTCCTTCCCACGGCACCATGGCGGCCAGGTGGGGAGGCTTGAGAGCGGCCACGTGCCACTGGTTGATGGCGTAATAGGAGATCCCCGCCAGGCCCACCTTGCCGTTGCTCCAATCCTGAGTACCCGCCCATTCGATGCATTCGTAGAGGTCTCGCGTCTCGCGGGGCGAGAAGGGATCGCCGTAGCCGGGTGACCGACCCCAGCCCCGGGAGTCGACCCTGACACAGGCGTAGCCGTCCGGCACCCACTTCTCCGGATCGACCGCTTCCCAATGCTGGTATTTGTTGGTCGAGCCCTCGGCAACCTCCGGGTAGTTGGTCACCATCTGGTCCCAGGCGGAGGCGTACCCCACCTGGAACGGGAGTCCTTTGGCGTACGGTCCGTAGTTGAGCAATACCGGGTATTGCCCCTCCGGCTGCGGCCGGTAGACGTCGGCTCGGAGCACCAGCCCGTCGTCCATCGTGATCGCCACGTCCCAATCGACGGCCATGCCGTCGCGTTCGTCGCCGATGCTCATTCCAATTCTCCTTCCCGGCCCGACCGGCAGAGGGTTCGTTCTACCCTCCGACGGTAGCCCGCGAAAGCAAGGACTGAAGAGTGGGCCGGCACCGGTGGCGGCTCAGTTGCACCGCCCCCTCGCCCCCAGCTATCGTGGCACGCCAGAGCGCTCGTGGGCGCGATCATGGCAGAGTCGACACTGCCGGTCCGGGATCCGGAGCCTGATCTTCAGGCCGGCCGGACGCCTTCGTCCGGCCGAAGCGTTCGAACCGGGTGGCGTCATCTCGCGATGGTCCCGCAGCTCGGCGAATGACCCGGAACCCGTGGGTGTGGAGAGAGAATCCGGGCTCGTACCCGACTCAGGCAGAATAGTTCGAGAACGGCACCAATACAGTGCGCACCCGGGATCCTCGAGACGGCCGCACCGACAGAACAGATAGACAGATGGAAGGAGCAACATGGGCGCCCTTACCGGCATGAACATGGTCCAAACGGGAGCAAGCAAGGGGATCGGACTGGCGCTGGCCCGCGGGTTCTTGGCCGAAGGTGCGACGGTGGCCGTCATGGCTCGTACCGAGTCGGCGCTGAAGGAACTCGAAGCGGAGTCCGAGGATCTCGAAGGCCGTGCCATCGCCATCCCCGGCGACGTGAGCGACGCCAAGCAGGTTATGAGCATGGTCCAGCAAGCGAGAGAGGCGCTGGGCCCCATCCACGCCCTGGTCAACGGGGCCGGGGTCCTGGACAACGAGCCCATCGCCGGACACTCCGATGAGATCTGGCGCTGGCACTACTCGGTCAACGTCGACTCGTACTTCTACATGATCCGGGAAATCATCGGCGAGATGTTCGAGCGCAAGTCGGGCAGGATCATCAATATCATTTCTACATCCGGCAAAGTGTCGATCGGACCCAACCGTTCGGCCTACGTCTCATCGAAGCATGCGCTCATGGGTTTGACGAGAGAAGTGGCCCAGGAGGCCGCCCCCCACAACGTGGCCGTCAATGGAATTTGTCCCGGGTTCGTGCTCACGGACATGGTCGAAGACAGCATGAGGAAGTTCGCCCGCGACTTCAACAAGACTCCGGAGGAGACTCGGGCGGATTTCGTGGCCAAGATCCCGCTGGGGCGCTTCATCGAGCCGGAGGAGTGCCTCCCGCTGGCGTTGTTCCTGCTGTCGGAGGGTGCCGGGTCCATCATGGGCCAGACGATCAGCGTCGACGGCGGATTCGCGCCGCTTTAGGTCGTCAGGATTTCCACCATGATCGTCGAACAATTAGGTGACGTCCGACTTGTCGAGACACGCTATGAGAAACGGGACCGCCTGGCCTATGTGACACTGGACCGCGAGCAGGCGGGCAACTCCTTCAACGTGCAGATGTGCGACGAGATGGAGGCAATCTGGACGGATTTCCGGGATGACCCTGATGTCTGGGTAGCCATCCTGACCGCGACCGGCGAGAAGTTCTTCTGCACCGGCGTCGACGTCAAAGAATCGCGGACAAAACCCATGGGCCATGTCTGGCTTCCGATCGCCCGGCTGATGGCACAGATCCACAAGCCGATCATTGCGGCCGTCAACGGAATCTGTTGTGGTGGCGGCCTTCACCTCGTCTGCGACACCGACATCATCATCGGATCGGAGAATGCCCAGTTTTTCGACCCGCACGTCGACGTCGGCCTCATCACCGGCTGGGAACCGATCGGCCTGAGCCGGAGGATCCCGCTCAACTATGTGCTGCGCATGGCCCTCCAGGGCAAGGCATACCGCATCGGAGCAGACGAAGCGCTCAGAATCGGACTGGTGACGGAAGTGGTTGCCCCGGACAAGTTGCTCGAACGGGCGGAAGAGATCGCGGCCGACGTGCTGAGCAACGCTCCATTGGCGGTTCGGTACTCGAAGCAAGCCATCATGGAAGGGCTGAACCTCGGACTCCGTGACGCTCTCGAGCTGTCCGCCTACATCCTCAAGGAGGTATGGGACACGGATGATCGGGCCGAGGGGGCCAAGGCCTTCGAAGAGCATCGGGAGCCCAATTGGACGGCCACTTGAGCCGGCAGGAACCTTCGGGATCCCGCCGGATCTGTGACCGCCTGACGGAGCCGACGCCGCACAATCGCAGAGCGGGAACTGGCGCCGCCCCCGGGATGTGATCATTTCGATCGAGAACGGGACCAAGGTCTTCGGGGACGTCGTTGCCTTCGAGAATCTGGATCTCGTGGTTAGCGAGCTCCGCAACCGGGTGTGGGAGGAACTCCGGGCCGACGCCTCCGCCGAGTTAAGCCACGTACAGAAACTAGAGGGCTAGAGAAGCATGACGGCTTGGCGTCGATGCCCGTTCCGGCACCGGCTCGAGGCGCAGGTGAGGGCGTGAGCCTGCCAAAGCCGAAGCATGATGGCGTGGCCAACGACTCGCTGTCACCCTCGCGATGGCTCCGACCAACGCTGATCGCCATGAGCATCGACATGGTCGGGGTGCTGCCGATCTTCCTCACCGGAGCCATGGCGGTGCAGCTCGAGGCCGACATCGGACTGAACGTCGGTTCACTCGGTTTTGTGTACGCCTCGTATTTCGCCGCCGCCGCCGTTCTCTCGGCGCCCGTCGGTCGGATCTCGGAGAGGACGGGTCCCGGTCTCGCGCTACGAGTCGGAACCCTTGTTTCCATCACCTCCCTTGGTGGGATCTGCGCCTTCGTCAACTCGCCCTGGACGCTGACCGCCCTCCTCGTGATGGCGGGACTCGGCACGTCGCTCACAAGGACGGCCTCGAGCGTCCTAGTCGCTCGCGCCGTCAATCCCGCCCGTCAGGGGTTCGCCTTCGGGCTCAAGAACAGCTCGATTCCCCTGGGCGCACTCGTCGCCGGTTTGGCTGTGCCGTTGGTGGCGCTTCCCTTCGGGTGGCGGTGGTCCTTTGGCCTTGCAGCCGGCCTCAGCCTCGGGGTGATGGCATCTATACCCCGCCAGGTTCCGCGACCGCCGCGTAGGGCCCAACAAGCGGAACGTGACCTACCACTCAGGGTTGTCGGCCTGGCGGCCGTCGCCTTCGCACTGGGAGCATCCGCCGCGTCATCGCTCGGGGCCTTCACCGTCGTCACCGCCGTGGAGCGAGGTGTCCCCGAGGCTGCCGCCGGTCTGCTCGTCGCCTTCGGCAGCGTGATCGGGTTGCTCAGCCGGCTGCTGACCGGGCGCTGGTCGGATTCACGAACGGGAAGCCAGCTGGACCTGGCGGCGGCCTTGCTCACGCTAGGGGGAGCCGGTTACCTTCTGATCGCGGTCGGTGGACCGGCCGTCCTGTGGCTGGCCATCCCGGTCGCGTACGGGACCGGCTGGTCGTTCTTCGGATCCTTCAACCTGGCCATCGTCCGGCTCAACCCCAACGCCCCGGGAGCGGCGGTCGGCATTACCCAAACCGGAGCTTTCGTCGGCTCCATCATCGGTCCCATCACCATAGGCCTGCTGGCAGACCACCTGTCCTTCAGGGCCGCCTGGTCGGCATCCGCTGTGGCCGGGGTTGCGGCGGGGCTCATCACTTTCGCCATCCGCGAGTTCTCGATCAAGGAACCGGCCCGTCGCCGCTCTTCGCCGGAGCAGGTCGGCAACGAATCGAAGGGTGCTTGATGGATAGAATCGGCCCAGACGAGGGGCCATTCATGAAGCTTGGGCGGATTTCAACAGCCAGTCCCGACGGAGCCATACCCCGCATCGTGGCAGTCGAACCCGACGCCGACCGGGTCATCGATCTCCGCCGCGCTCACCAGCTCGTGTTGGAACGCCGCGGTGCTTCACCGGGAAGCGCCCGCCGGATGTCTGCCACGGTGTTTCCCGAGAGCATGGCGGAGGCGATCGCCCTTGGGGATGAGTTCCCGGAAACCGTTTACGACGTCGTGGACCGGGCTGGAGACGACGCTTCAACCGGCATCGGCGACGTGGCGTGGCTGGCTCCGGTCGACCCCCCTATCCTGCGGGACGCTCTCGTCTTCGAGGAGCACCTGCTGAGCCAGTTCGGTCGATTCAACATCGAGGTACCGGACCAGTACTACCTGGCTCCCGTCTATTACAAGGGCAATCCCACGACGGTCGTTGGGCATCAGGCGCTGATTCCGTGGCCCTATGAGAGCACCTACCTGGACTACGAGTTGGAAGTAGGTCTGGTGCTGGGAAGATCCGGAGTCGACCTGACACCAGAGGAGGCTGAAGCGCACCTGTTCGGCGTGACGATCATCAATGATTTCAGCGCTCGCGACATCCAATCACGCGAGATGGGCGCCCGACTCGGTCCCGCCAAGGGGAAGGACTTCTGCACCGTACTCGGGCCATGGATCACGACCCGCGATGAGATCGTCCTCGACGACCTCGAGATGGTGGCCCGGGTCAACGGAGTGGAATGGTCGCGGGGAACGACCGCCGACATGATGTGGAGTCCGACCGAGATCATCGCCTATGTATCCCAGTTCGAGCCCACCGTCCCCGGCGAGGTCATCGGTTCGGGCACGGTGGGTGGTGGGTGCGGCTCAGACCTCGGTCGCAGACTCTCCCCCGGCGACGAAGTCGAGCTTGAGGTGGCGGGGTTGGGGCGGCTCCGCAATCGAGTCTCAGACCCGCAACCGGCCAGATGGTGGCCTACCCCGCGTAAACGGACCACCGATGGTTAGCACCCGGCCCGCGCTACGGATCCTGGGATCGGGCCGCGGCTGGCACCTTGAAGGGGACGGCCTGTGTCCCTGATAACCGATGAGATGCGCAAGCTACTCGGCGTGGATTACCCCCCGGTGTATTACGACGTCGACCGCTCCGCCATTCGCCTCTGGGCCATGGCCGTCGGCTACACCGACCCGGTGTTCTACGACGAGGAGGAGGCACGCCGAGTCGGGCACCCGGCGCTGTCGGCACCTCCCGGCTTCCTCGGCCACGAACGGTACGCTCCTGGGGTAGAGATCGGTTCGAAGGGGCCACCGATCCGGGGTCTCAATCCTCAGCTGACGCGGAGTCTCAATGCCGGCACCGAATATGAGTATTTGGCGACGGTCTTCGCAGGTGATGTCCTGGAAGCCACCACCCGGATCGTCGACTTTCAGCAACGAACTGGCTCGATCGGCGAGATGCTCATCATCAGCAGGGAGACGACCTACCGTCGGGAAGGCGAAATCGTCGCCGTTCTCCGAGCAAAGGCGATCAACTATTGAGCGACGAACCGCGTTACTTCGAAACGGTGGCGGTGGGCGACGACCTGGCTCCGCTGCGCGACACGCTTACCCCGAGACGCCTCGTCATGTTCGCCGGGGCCGCCACCGACTTCTACGAGATCCACTACGACCGCGACCATGCGGCGTCGCTGGGTCTGCCCGGTCTCCTCGTCCACGGCCTCCTCAAGAATGCGCTCCTCGGCCGTTTTCTCCACGAGTGGGTGGCGCCGGCAGGGCGCGTCCTCGGCTACGGCTGCGATTATCGCGGCATGGACGCTCCCGGTGAAGAACTGACCTGCCGAGGGGTGGTGACGGACACGCACGCCGACTCGGGCATGATCGAGCTAGAGATAAGGGTTGAGACAACCGACGGCACGGTGACCACTCCCGGCTTCGGACGCGTGTTCCTTCCATCCCGCCCGGTACCGTGAGATCGTCCTGCGGGCTGTGTACTATCGGCATCCGTGCGCCCCGACCCGAGGACTCGCGTGACTCAAGCATCGCCGTCAGTGCCCATCGCCGTCCGGACGGATTCTGAGCTCTTCACGACTCTGCGCGGGGTTCCCCGCATCGCCCGGAAGTTGTTTCCGGCCGCCTCGATCCTGCTGACCGAAGAAGCGATCAATGCCGTGCCGGGAGACGAATGGCAGGACCTGCCGGCGGTCGACGGGCGGGACCGGGCCGCCATCTGTGGGCTGATGGAGTGACACGCAACGTGGCGGGACAGTATGCCGAGGCGCGCGCCGAGGTTGAGAAACACTTCTCCCCGGACGAGCTCGTCGAGCTCACGCCCGCATCAGTGCAACGACTCGATGTGGATGGATCTGGATGACGGGGCACCAAGTAACGCCAACCTTTAGATGGAGCCGGATGCCTTCCAGCGCTATGCACGCGCGATGTACTCACGGAAGGATTGATTGCCTCTCATGCTTGAGCACCTGAGGATCGTCGAGCTCGGTCAGGTTATCGCCGGAACACTCGGCGGGATGATTCTCGCCGACCTCGGAGCCGACGTCATCAAGGTGGAACCGGTTTCCGGAGATCCCGGGCGGCGCTCGGCGGTGTACGGAGTGGGCGATGAGAGCGCCATCCATCTGACGTACAACCGCAACAAGAAGAGCATTGCTATCGACCTGAAAGATCCGCGGGGCCGCCAGGTGTTCCTCGACCTGGTGGCGGCCTCCGACGCGGTGATCGAGAACTTCCGGCCCGGTGTGCTCGCACGCCTCGGCATTGACTTCGACCAACTCGGGGAGGTAAAAGAAGATCTCGTGCTCGTGTCGGTCTCGGGCTTTGGATCCGACAGCCCCTACCGCGACCTCCCCGCCTACGACCTCATCATCCAGGCCATGAGCGGCCAATTGAGCATCATGGGCGAGCCGGGCAGGCCGCCGGTGATTATCGGGGTCCCCATGGCAGACATGGTGAGCGGCGTCTATTCGGCCGTCGCGGTGCTGGCCGGTCTGGAGGGCAGCCGCCGCTCCCGATCCCCGCTTCACTTCGACCTGGCCATGCTCGATGTCATGGTTGCCATGCTCGGACACGTCGGCACGCTCTTCTTGAACACCGGTCAGGAACAGCAGCCGCAGGGCTCGGCCCACCCGTTTCTCACACCCTGGCAGGCATTTCGGTGTGCCGACGGCGAGTATGTGGCGATCTCTCCGCGCGAGGAGCATTTCTGGCAGCGCCTCGTCGACCATCTCGATCTTCCCGAGTTGGCCCGACCGGAGTTCGAGCACGCCCTCGCGCGATACGAGCACCGCGACTCACTCCTGCCGCTGCTGGAGGCTGCCTTCGAGAGAAAGGGCTCGCCTGATTGGATCAGGGAACTGCGGGCGGCGGGGGTGCCGGTGGCGCCAGTCAACAAGATGTCCCAGACCTTTGCCGATTCCCACGTCGACCGGCGCCACATGGTGCAAACCTACGAACTCGGCGGCGAAACCGTTTCCGTGGTCGGCAATCCATTCACCACGAGAACCGAGCCCAAACCGGGACTCAGGCAGGCTCCGCCGCTGGGAGCCCACACCGATACCATCCTGCGCCAGGTGCTCGGGTACGACTCGTCACGGGTAACGGAGCTCCGACAGGAGGGTGTCGTCGCATGACAAAGAAGCAAGGAGGGCAATGATGGGCTACCGCATCGCAGTTGTGCAACCCCGCACCTATCCGGAGGAGGGCGAGGCGAACGTCAAATATGCCGCGGAGTACATCGACCAGGCGGCCGCCCTCGGCGCCCGCCTCGTGTGCCTTCCCGAGACCTATCCGGGCCCCTGGACCCCACCCCTCGACTACGACCCCCTTCCCGCTCTCGGTGAAGCGGCCCGTGCCAACGGCGTATACGTGGTGGCCGGATTCATCGAGGATGCTCCCGGGCAGCCCGGCAAGCATTTCGACACGCTCGCGCTCATCGGTCCGGATGGAGAAGAGGTCGGACGGTATCGGCGGACGATTCCTGAGGGGCCATGGATCTACCAGGGAGGATCCTTCTGGGATTTCGATTACGTAGGCGGTCATGAGCTTCCCGTCTTCGACATCGGTGACACGGTCATCGGGCTGCTCGTGTGCAGCGAGGCCTATGTCCCGGAGCTGGCCCGGCTGCTGGCAGTGAAGGGAGCCGAGATCTTGCTCATGCCCGCCGGCATGTGGAAACGCGCCCAATGGGACAACTGGCGGGTACTCCTCCGGGCACGTGCCATCGAAAACCTTGCCTACACGGCCACCAGCCAGAACATCGTCGGCACCGAGGGATCACACCCCGGCCTGGCGATGATCTGCTCGCCCGAAGAAGTCGTCGCTGAATCGTCACGGGTGGGGGTGCTGGTCGCCGACTGTGACCTCGAGCGCCTGCGGATGCTGCGCCAGGCAAAGGACGGTCCCGGCTTCTCCGGCGACAAGGCCACCAAGGCCGGAGCGCTCTGGCAATGGTATCGACCCGACCTGTTCCGACAGCTGGAAAGCTGAGACATCGGCCATGTGTTGCAGCCGCCAGGAAGCGCCATGCGGGCGCTCGTAACCGCTGGGGCGACTCTGGCGGTTCGCGAAGTTCCCGAACCGACCACGACTGAAACCGAGGCCCTAGTCGGTGTGCACGCCGCCTCGACAAACCGCGGTGAAGTGCGGCTGGTGACGCTCCGGCCAGACGACTGGCACGGAGGCCAGGATGTCGCCGGAGTGATCGCCCGGGCGGCAGCGGACGGCAGCGGACCCCCGGTGGGAACCCGGGTGGTGGCCTGGGTGGACCAGGCCGGCTGGGCGGAATACGTTCCTGCCCCGACTGATCGCATCGTCCCACTTCCCGACAACGTCGCCACCGTCGACGCCGCGACTCTCCCCGTGGCGGGGGTCACTGCCCTGCGAGCATTGCGCAGAGGCGGTCTACTGCGCCCATGACCGACATCGTTGCTTCCGCCAGACAAGGCGACGTGGTTGTCATTACGCTCAACAATCCACCCGTTAATGCACTGAGCGCCCTGCTCCGGGCGGGTTTGCTGGGAGTAATCCGGGAGGCTGAGGACGACCCGGCCACCTCAGGCTTGGTGATTACGGGGACCGGCCGCGGCTTCTGCGGCGGTGCCGACATTCGTGAGTTCGATGCCGCCCCTGTGATTCCTGCCCCCGCGCTTTTAGATCTCATCGCACACATCGAGGACTTCCCCAAGCCGGTCGTAGCCGCCATCCACGGAATGGCGCTTGGTGGCGGTTTGGAACTTGCTCTGAGCTGCCATTATCGGGTTGGCCTCATGTCGGCGAGCCTCGGTCAACCCGAGATAAAGCTCGGGATGACGCCCGGGGCGGGGGCAACCCAACGGCTCCCGCGGCTGATTGGTGTTGAGCCAGCCCTCGATCTCATCCTCACGGGGGATCCCATAACCGGCCAGGAGGCCTTCTCGCTTGGCCTCCTGGACAAGGTGGTCGCAGAGCGATTGGTGGAGGCTGCGGTCGACTTTATCGATGAGGTAGCTGCAACATCGCAACCCATGCGAAAGACCCGGGAGCTCGAGGTCGAGCTCGGAGAATCCGACGACCCGGAGGCGTTGTTCGATCGCTATCGGACGTCCATCGAGAGAAAGGCGCGGGGGCTCATCGCGCCGGGCTTGTGCATCGATGCGGTCGAGAACGCGCTACGGATGCCTTTTGACGTGGCGATGGCGGCCGAACGGGCCATGTTTGTGGTTTCTCGGGATTCTGAGCAATCCAAGGCTCAGCGCCACGTCTTCTTTGCCGAACGGCAAGCTCGGAAGATTCCCGGGCTTTCCCCAGATTTGGCGGCGCCCAGCATCGAGTCGGCGGCCGTAATCGGGTGCGGCACCATGGGCAGCGGAATCGCCATGAGTTTCGCAAACGCCGGCATTCCGGTAAGGGTGGTCGAGAGCTCGCCGGAGTTGTTGGAAAGAGGCCTCGCGAAGGTTCGCGATGCATTCCAGACTCGCCTCGCAAAGGGTCGAATTACCGCTGATGAGTTCGAAACTCGGATGAGCCTGATCGTTGGAACTCTCGACCACGAAGATATTGTGACTGCAGACATTGCGATCGAAGCTGTATTCGAAGATATCGACCTCAAGCGACAGGTGTTCACGACCCTCGACCTCGTCTGCAAACCCGACGCAATCCTCGCAACCAACACGTCAACGCTGGATGTGGACGAGATCGCCAGAATCACCAACCGACCAGACAAGGTGATCGGCACCCATTTCTTCAGCCCGGCCCATGTCATGAAGTTGATGGAGAACGTGCGCGGCGTCGATACGTCAGACGAAACTATCGCCGCCGTCATGAAATTGTCCAGGACGCTCGGAAAAGTGGGTGTCCTGGTCGGCGTTTGTGATGGGTTCGTGGGCAATCGAATGCTTCGTGCGTACACCCGTCAGGCCAACTTTCTCCTCGAGGAGGGCGCGCTTCCCCAGCAGGTCGACCGGGTCATGTATGACTTTGGATTCCCGATGGGCCCCTTCGCGATGGGTGATCTGGCAGGCCTCGACGTGGGCTGGCGCATCCGACAGCAGCAGGCGCTGCGACGCCCCTCGACTGAGCGGTACTCTCCGATCGCCGACCGGATCTGTGAACAAGGCCGGTTCGGACAGAAGACCGGGGCCGGTTGGTACCGCTACGAGGAGGGCAGTCGCACCCCGATCCCGGATCCGGAGATCGAAGAACTCATCGTGGAAGCTTCCCGTGAGCTTGGATTCGAGCGCCGCAGGATCGATGACTCGGAGATTCTCGAGCGCTGCCTATACCCGCTCATCAACGAGGGGGCAAAGATCCTGGAAGAAGGCATTGCATCGCGGCCCGGCGACATCGATGTCATTTGGATCTATGGATACGGCTTCCCGGTCTTTCGGGGTGGCCCGATGTTTTACGCTGATCGGGTCGGGCTCGGCACGGTCCACGCCACCATGAGCCGGCTCCACGCCGCTCAGGGAGAGATCCAGGAACCGGCGCCTCTTCTGGAACGATTGGCAGGGACGGGAACTGGGTTTTACGACGCCTGAGACCCCGGGGCGGGCGTGTCCCTTCCGCCTTTCATCTTCTTGGACAGCGTACCGGTCGGTTGTGTACTATCCATTCGCAGGCCGTACCGGTTGACTGGATCTCTTGAGATCCAGTTTGTCAAGGATTGCCACGGCGCGACGTCGGGCTGCTAGATCGGCCAATCTTGGTGAAGGGAACAGTGAATGACATGACAACATCGGCATATGATCCTTCCTTGGGCTTCCGCGAGGGCTATTGGGCGGTGAGCCCATACAACTTCGACGAGTCGATTCGAGCGGATATGGATCTGCCCGAAACTGTAAAGCTGATGGACATGACGCTGAGGGAAGGTCGGCAGGTCGCGGGAGTTTCAATCCGGTTGAATGAAGTACTGGAGTTCGCCCGTCGCATCGATGAGGTGGGAGTTCCGATCGTGGAAATGCACCACGATCTGATCGACGAGATAGTCGGCGTCAAGAAAATGGGACTGAATTTCAGAATCCAGGCGCTCGTGCACCCCACGGCTGCCTTGAACCCCGAGGAATGCGCCAGGGAGATCGAGGTCTGCCTCGAGGCCGGTGCCGATATCATCTGCCCCGCCTTCGCCATCTCCGACTACAACTTCCAACTCGTCGAGTCCATGGGGGGATTGAAGATCTCTCGTGAAGAAGCCCTCGATCGAGCGTGCGAGTCCGTGGCTTACGGCAAAGAGTTGGGGGCCTACATGAACCCCAATCTCATGGATTTCTCCAGAGTCGATCTGGATTGGCTCCTCACAATCGTGTCCCGCTTGAAGGAAGCAGGCATCGATGCGTTGCGAATGGACGACATCTGCGCATGCTGCATGCCTGCTTTGTACAAACACCATGCCCGGCGGATCAAGGCTGTTCTTGGACCGGATATTCCGTTGGCGATCCATTCCCACGACGACTTCAATCTGGGAATCGCCGGTCAGCTCGCCGCCATGGAGGGTGGGGCGGAGATCCTCGAAGGATGCATCAATGGTCTCGGCGAGAGGGCAGGAGTCCCGAATCTGGCCGTGCTGGCTTCCATATTGGAGATCATGTACGGCTATGACACGGGACTGGATCTGGGAGCGATGCAGAGCCTGTCGGAGTGGACGGCCGACGTTTGGAATCAACCCATCCCACCACACATGGCCGGTGTCGGACAAACGGCCTTCTCGCACGCAGCCGAGGTGCATTACGTTCTCCCCAAGGGAGACGAGTGGTCGTTCAACGCCTGGTCCCCCAAAGTGCTTGGCGCCTCGGCCTACATCCCCCTCAGCCACTACGCGGGGCCCGCCACCATTCGCCGCAAGGTAGAGGATCTCGGCCTAGACGAAATCGACGACGACCAGACCGACCGAATCCTCGAAAGCGTGCGGTCCTATGTGCGCATGCGTCAGCGCGAGCCCAATGACGCCGACTTCACCGAGATTGTGGAAGAGGAGCGTACCGGCTCCTAACAGAACGGTGCCTAACCAGGCCCCCTTCGCATCCCGCTGGCAGGGGGATCCCCAGCGCGCCTCGCAACCCAAGCGTCCAAGAAGGATCATCACCATCCCAATTCCTGCCCTGGGTCACAGACGGCCTACGTTCGTCGCGCGAGCCCGCCGCGGCGATCGCAAACTGAGGAAGGTGAAATGCCCCTCCGGCCGCCGGGGCGCAGTGTCGGAGGTGGGGCCGACGTCGCCGCCGCCGCTCCATAGAATGTCGATCGAACCGATTTCTGGTCCCGGCTACGGACTAGCGACAACGGTGGACAGCTGGCCTTTGGCCACCGGCACGTTGCCAACACGGGCCGCACAGCAGTGGGTCGAGTCGTTGACGCCGACGGGATTCCCGAAGCTGTCCGGATCTTCTCGCTGCTCGCCGGCGGGACTGTGCCCGAGGAACTTGACGGGGCTGTTGGAGTCGACGAGCCCGCCGACCTCGCGATAGACATCCGGGCGTACTTCGAGGAGGCTGCGGCCGAATTGGCCGGGCACACGCCCCCAGCCCGGTCGGCCGAGAGTTGGTTCTTCCGGATGACCCGTGCCGGATCGGCGGTGCTGCGAGCGAGGAAACGGCTGGCAGACGCCGGGTATCCCCGCCGGACATGGTGGGGAATGTCACCGATTGGCCAGGAGAGTGACCGCGAGGCAGAGCGACTCTGGCGCCAGAGCCGAAACAATTGTGGGCTTCAGCTCCTGGCGCTGCCGCCGACGGGCGAGGACTCACACGCTGAAGAGTTGGGCTCCATGGCAGGGTCCTGGCCTTGCGGTGTCATCTTAGAAAAGACCGAGCCCGGTTGGCGAAGATGGAGTCCCGGCGGTTCACATAATCGCGAATCGGCCGGTCTGCTCGCTGACCCAACCTCCTAGGCCGTCCCGGCGGGCTCCTCTTGTGACGGTCACGGCAGCCAGGCGGTGGGAGCAAGCGCCTGGACGTCGCTCATCACTTCAACCACCACCGGCTTCCCGCACGCCAGCGCGGCCCGTATCGCTGGCCCGATCTCTTCGGGCCGCTCGACGCGCATTCCGACGGCTCCCATGGTCTCGGCCAGTTTGGAGAAATCGACGTGAGTGAATTGCCAGAGCTCTCCCCACTTGTCGGAGGGGTTTCCGTCGTAGGCGGAGGTAAAGATGTTGATCTCTTGATTGAGAGCGTTGTTGTTGTTGACGATCGTGACCGTATTGATCTCATTGCGAACCGCCGTTTCCAACTCCTGGATGTGATACCAGAAGCCGCCATCACCGGTTAGGCACGCCACCGGGCGCTCGGGCACGGCACATTTGGCGCCAAGCGAAGCAGGAAACGCCCAGCCGAGAGATCCCGCGCATCGAATGAAATCCCACTCAGTGCTTTCCATCCACAGCTGCTGCATGATCCACATGGGTGTGTGACCCGTGTCGCTCACTACCAGGACGTCGTCCGGGAGGGCCTTGCCCAGCTCCTTCATGATCCGCTCGGGCCGCATTGGGACCGCGTCGGATTCCCGGACCGGGCTCACCGACTGACGCCACTCGGTCACCATGGCCTGGACCTGGGAAACCCACGCCCCGGTCCGTTCGGCTGGCGCCTCGCTGGAGGCCTCCCCCACGGCCTCCAGAAGCATCTGCAGTGCGGCCTTGGCGTCACCGAGCAAGGACACCTGGTTGGGGTAGTTCCGTCCCAGGTCGCTAGGATCGATCCCAATCTGGATGACCGGCGTCCTGGCATCAGGTACGCGCCAGGAATGGGTTACCTGGCCTCCAGTCTTACTTCCCACATACAGGATCAGATCGGCCTGAGCGAGAGCCTGATTTGTGTAGCTGCGCGAGTAGGTACCCGGTACCCCCACATACAGCGGGTGGTTTTCAGGCACGAGCGAATAGGCGGCTACCGAGGTGGCGACCGGAATCGACAGCCTCTCAGCGAGTGCCAGCACGTCCGCTCCGGCGCCGGATAGCCTTGCCCCTCCTCCGGCGACGATGATCGGTCTCTTCGCCCTCACCAGGATCTCGGCGGCGACCCTGACCTTGGCGAGCTCGGGCGTCGGGCGTGCGGCGGGAACCTGCAAATAATCGTGCTCGACCGCCACTTCGAGATCGGCGAGGTCGTCCTCGATGTTCCCATGCTTTCCCAACAGTTGCAGGTTGACCGGGCCCGGGTTGCCGGAGGTCGCCTCACGAAACGCCTGACGCATCAGATCCGGAAGGCGCCCAACTTCATCGACCTCGAGAGCGGTCTTCGTGATATTCCGAAAAAGTGGGAGGTCATCGCTCTCTTGGTAGGCACCCTTGTGTTTCTCACTCGGAAGCCGCCCCCCTGAGAACGAGATGACGGGGCTGTTGCCGAGCAAGGCGTCCCTCAACCCGGCTGCGAGGTTGGCAGCACCGACCGCCTGGGCTCCGCAGACACCGGGCCGGCCCGAGGCGCGGGCGTAGCCGTCCGCCATGTAGGCCGCCGCCTTCTCCCCATGGGTCAGTACCCGCTTGATGGCCATGTTGTCCATCTCCGCCAGCGGTCGGCTGAGGATGGTCGGAACGAAAAAGACGGCCTTGACTCCGGCCGCCTCCAAGAATTCGGCGAGGAAACGTCCGCCGGTCATTGTTGGCACTGGTCTCTCCTCTGTTCTGCCGGGCCTCAGGACCCTGCTCCGGCATCGTGTCCGATTTGCTCGCTATGGGGAATGCGGTGGTTTCGCTGCCATCACGCCGGTAGCCGACGGCCGCCTTCCGTCCTTGAGTACAGGACCTAACCACCCATGACGATTCCACCGTTCACATCGAGACAGATACCGGTCACATACGCGGCCTCATCGGATGCCAGGAACAGCGCAGCCTTGGCCATGTCTTCGACCGTGCCCACTCTTTCCAACGGAATTTGGGCAACGATCTCGGATTCGATGGCGGGCAGCCAGACATCGGTCAACGGCGTCGCGGTCGGTCCCGGTGCGAGCGTGTTTACCGTGATCCCGTAGCGACCGAGGGTCTTGGCAAGAGAGCGTGTCAATCCAATGATCCCGGCCTTGGCCGACGCATAAGGAATGCCGCCGGCGAAGCCACCGGAGCGCCATGCCGATGACGAGAAGTTGATGATACGACCGTACTTTCGCTCCATCATGTGCTCGGCTACGGCCCTGGCAAACAGGTATTGACCGGTCAAATCGACCGATATCACTTCGTTCCAATCGTCTTCGGTGTAGTCGAGAAACGGTTTCTTGGGCGATACGGCGGCGTTGTTGACCAGTATGTCGATGTGACCGAACGTCGCAATCGCCTGGGCCACCGCCTTTCTCACCTGATCCGATTGGGAGACGTCGGCCTCGATGAGATGAACCGGTTCGGCCTTGTCGGCGAGCTCCACGCCCAGATCACCAAGAGCGTCCGTATCCCAGTCGCATCCGACCACGCTCGCCCCTTCGCGAAGGAAGCACCTGAGAATCTCCTCACCGATGCCTTTGGCCGCCCCCGTTACCAAGGCCACTTTCCCTTCCAGCCTCATCCGAGTCCTCTTCTCTGGGCGTGGATGCCCGGTTTTTCCGCCGCCAACGTCGAGCGGAGATCAGCCTACCGGCCGGTCATGCTGCTTTCTGGCCGGATAGGGAGATGAATACTCTCTCGGACAAATCGTCCCGTGATGGGGACTGTGGTAGCTGGGGATCGGCGGTTGGGAAAGCCCACGCTATGGGGCAGTGCAGCCCTCGTCTAGTATCGTCCACATAATCAAGCGACCGAAGGGTAAGACCGTGAGAATCGACTTGCACTGGCATCAGGTACCCCCTTCCTTCGCCGAGGCAGTCCTCTCCGGCGCCCTGGCGATAAACGGCACGGTTGAGCGCGACGGGGACCAGGTGACGATCGTGCTGGCAAGTGGGTTCAAGCAGGGGATCTTTGCCAAACTGACCGACCCCGCCTTGGCAGTCGCCCACATGGACGAGGTAGGGCTTGATGTCGTGGCACCCGCCATCGCACCGCCGCTCATGCACTACGACGCCGACCCCGCCATGGCCATCAAGATCTGCCACGCCATCAACGACGGGTTGGCCGAATCGGCCGAGGCCTACCCGGATAGGTTCCGCCCGCTTGCCAACCTCCCGATGCAAGACCCGGCCGCCGCCGTTGCCGAGTTGAGGCGGGCCGTGGAGGACCTCGGGTTTCCCGGTGCCCAGATCGGAACGAACGTGAACGATCGCAACATCGGCGGGGAGGAGTTCCATCCCTTCTGGGCCGCGGTCAAGGAACTGGATGCCCTCATCTGGTTCCATCCCTTCACACCGATGGGGCGCAAGGACCGGTTGCGCACCCACTTTCAGGCGAATCTCACCGGCCTTCCGGTGGATACCGCCGCCGCCATCTCCTCGCTTGTCTTCGACGGCATATACGAGAAGTACGGTCCCTTGAAGACAGGCTTCTCCCACGGCTGTGGCGCGTTCCCTTACATCGTCAGCCGGTGGGAGCACGGCTATCAAGCCCGCCTCGAGGGCAAGATCGACCCGATCAAAGCACCGATGCAGTACATGGACTCGATCTACGCAGACGGGCTCACACACAGCGATCTCGCCCTGCGCTTCCTGGTGGAGGTGGTGGGTGCCGATCACGTTGTGCTGGGGAGCGACTATCCGTTCGACATGGGTCTCGAGGACCCAAACGGGGAAATGGAGCGGGCGATTGCGGATCCAGAGGTCCGTGAGCAGATCGGGTGGAGGACTGCTGCCGCACTGCTGGGACTTGAGAACTGACAATGAATGAAGAGCAGACCGCGAAAGACACCATGAGCTGAAACCTCAACAGGGAGACGATATGAGGAACGCAACTGTGAAGCTGATCGCTGTGCTGCTGGCGCTTGCGCTGGTCGCAGCCGCCTGCAGCAGTGACGATTCAACCGACACGACTGGAGGCACGGGAACGACCGCCGGCACCTCGCCATCCGACAGCGACGTCGACAATCCGGGTGTGTTCGTGCACGCTCTCGACGGTGAACCGACCTCAGGGGTCGATCCGGCCCAGACCGAAGCGGGCGGCTACGGAGATCGGGTGATCATTCAGGTCTACGAGTTCCTACTCGACATCCCGCCGGGTAGCCCCGAGCCGGTCCCGATGCTGGCGACCGAGGTGCCCTCGGAGGCGAACGGCCTGGTCTCGGAGGACGGCCTCACTGTAACCTTCCCGATCCGTGAAGGTGTCAAATTCCACGACGGCACCGACCTGACCGCTGAGGACGTAAAGTTCTCGTGGGATCGGGTCATGACGATGGACCTGCCGGAAGGGCAGGCCGAGACACTCAGTTCGATCGTGGCCGAAACGCGCGTGGTAGACGATTTCACGTTCGAGGTCACCTTGCTCGAGCCGGCTGCGTGGTTCCTCACCTCGACGGTCACTGCGGTCCCGGCTGCGATCGTGAGCAAGGACGCGGTTGAGGCAAACGGTGGAGTAGCTGCCGGCGAGCCGAACGAGTTCATGACCACCAACATGGTGGGCACGGGCCCACACATGCTCGTGTCTTGGGATCGCAACATCCGGCTCACCTTCGAGAGGTTCGAAGACTATTGGGGCGAGCCGGCGATGCTGGACGCGCGTTTCGAGGTTGTGCCCGACAACACCGCCATCGTGCTCGGAATCCGGGCCGGTGATTACGACCTGATCGAGCCGACCCCGCAATATATTGCCGAGCTGGGAGGGGACCCGGACGTCTGTGTCGACTTCGCCGGTTTTTTGCTGGAGCCATTGCACCTGGCCTTCAACCTGAACATCCCCGAGGGCACCTTGCCGGATTCCGACACGATCCCAACCGACTTCTTCTGGGACAAGCGGGTGCGGCAGGCGTTCAACTATGCCTTCGACTACGAGGCATTCATCGCGTCCGGTTTGGCGGGGTTCGGGGCTCCGGCCAAATACCTCACACCCGACATGCTGGGCTACGACCCGAACGCTGCCAGCTACACCCAGGACCTGGCAAAAGCAGAAGAACTGTTCCGGGAAACCGGATGGTGGGATGAGGGCTTTGAGATCTCGGTACTGGTCGAGGCCGGCAACGAGACCTTCATTCCGGTCGGCCTGGTCCTCAAGGACATGCTCGAGCGCTTGAACCCGGACAAGTTCCGGGTGAACGTGGTGCAAGTCGCAGAGGCACAGTTCGACGAGGAGCACGCCAAGGACCCATTCGAGTTCGCGGCGTGGATCAAGAACGCCGATCCGTTCAACGATCCCCATGCCCTCATGTTCACGTACTTCCACCCGGACGGGCCGTGGGGTGAAACCCTCGGGTACCGTAACGGCTACGAGAACGCCGACGCGTTGGCCGACGTGCTCGACCGGGCTGCCAGCGAAACCGACCTGACTGCCCGGGCAGCGCTCTACGGAGAAGCGCAGCAGTTGATCTTCGACGATCCGATGTGGATCTGGGCCGCCGACGAGCAGAACATCCAGATCCGGCGCTGCTGGATCGATGAGCTCGTATACAACCCGCTGTGGATCATGCCGCGCTGGAAGTTCTACGACAAGGGATAACGTCCACGCACGGGTGAGACCCAGTTAAGGAGAATAAGACCGAGCGAGCACCGGCCAGGCCTCCGGGCCGGTGCTCGTGCAAACGGATCGAGAGAGGACGAGCCGAATGCAGGTAAGGGAGTACGTGGGGCGGAGGCTGTTCAAGCTTCCGTTGATCATGATCGCCATGTCGATTCTGATCTTTGGGATCTCGCGCATCGGAGCCTCCCCCATCGGCATCTACCTCGAGCACGAGATGACCCCCGCGGAGGTCGTTGAGCTGGAAGAGCGCTTCAACCTCAACGACTCGCTTCCCGAGCAGTACTGGGCATGGGCGACGGGCGTGGTGCGGGGCGACCTCGGATGGTCGGGAGTATCGACCGCTCCGGTTAGTGACGTTCTGTGGAAGTTTACCGCCGCCAGCATGGAGTTGGCGCTGGTGGCGGCCGCCTTCGGCATCGTGGCAGGAATCGGCCTGGGGACGTACGCCGGGTCGAGACGGGACAAGCCCGGAGATCACATCACGCGGATCATTGCCATCAGCGGGGCCAGCCTTCCACTGTTCTGGCTCGCGTTGCTAGTTCTCATCTTCTTCTACGTGATCCTCGGGTGGGCGCCGACGGGTCGTTACGACGTAAACACGTGGGAGACGATCAGCCACCCGACCGGCTTTTACACCGTGGATGCCCTCTTGAACGGAAGTTGGACGGCGTTCGGCGACGCCCTCAGCCATCTGTGGCTCCCGGCCCTGGTGCTCGCATACGGAGCGATGGGGCCGATCGCTCGCATCATGCGCTCCTCGCTGGTGGACGAGCTGGAGAAGGACTACGTGGACGCCGCTCGGGCCAAGGGCCTCCCGGAACGGCTGGTCATCGGCCGCCATGCCCGCCGCAACGCCATGATTCCGACGGTTACTGTGATCGGCCATGCGTTCGGCCACTTGCTGCAGGGCAGTGTGGTCATCGAGTTGATCTTCCAGTGGCCCGGGATCGGCCGTTGGATCGCCACGGCGGTGCTGAGAGGTGACCAGGCCACCATACTGGCCTTCGTCCTCATCACCAGCGTCATATTCCTGACCGTGAACCTGATCGTCGACGTCCTGTATGCCTATCTCGATCGGCGAGTCGAGTTAGGTACATAAAGGGAGCAGCCATGGCAGACATTGCCCACCCAGTTCCGACGGTCCGGTTCCAAACACTTCGGGCGCGCAGCGCCCGCGGGGGGGAGATCTTCCGGGCCTCCTTGAAGAGCCCGACCATGGTCGGGGGGTCGATTGTGATCATCCTGATGGTGCTCATGGCGGTGTTTGCTCCGCTCATCATTGAGCCGAACGTCCCGGATGCCTACCAGATGCCCCGCGACTACACCGCCATCAACGCTCCGCCGGGAACCCCGGGGCATCTGCTGGGCACCACTCCGACCGGCGGCGACGTCCTGTACGGCGTGGTGTGGGGGTCACGCATGTCGATGCGGCTGTCGGTCATCGTGGTCACGGTCGTGGTGGTAGTCGGGGTCACGGTCGGCAGCATCGCCGGATTTGTCGGCGGATGGGTGGACGAAGTCTTGATGAGAATCGTCGACGTCGTTCTGGCCATACCCGAGTTGATCCTGGCTCTGGCCATCGCCGGGATACTGGGCCCGTCCTTCCGCAACATCATTCTCGCGCTCGCCGTATCGGGATGGACGGGTTTTGCGCGACTCATGCGTGCCGAGGTGCTGCATGTCAAGCTGGAGGAGTACGTGGACTCCGCCCGGGTCATCGGCGACTCCCGATGGCGTATCTTCCGCAAGGACGTCCTGCCCAACTCGATCTCGCCGATCGTCGTCCTGGCCACTCTCAGTATGGGCAAGTACGTTCTGTTCGGTGCCACTCTCGCTTTCATCGGCCTGGCCGAGGCCGGCCTGACCGAGTGGGGCAACCTGGTGGCGGACGGTCAAACCGGCATCGCCTCCGGGCGCTGGTGGACGGCCACATTCGGAGGATTAATGGTGTTTCTGTGGGCGCTGTCGTTCAACCTGGTGGGCGACGGACTCCGCGACGTGCTCGATCCGAGGTCCGAGACACGATGACCCAACGGGTCGTCGATTCGCGGGGGGACGAGTCGCCAAGCCACCACTCTAAGTCGGCGATACTGCGGGTGGAGAACCTTCGGGTTCATTTTCGCACAAAGCGAGGCATCGCCCATGCGGTGGACGGCGTCAGCTTCGAAATCGGCAACGGCGAAACACTCGGATTGGTAGGAGAAACCGGGTGCGGCAAGTCCGTCACAGCCCGGTCGTTGCTCCGACTGGTTCCGGTGCCCCCGGGCATCTACGCCGGGGGGACGGCCACCTTCAGTCCAACCACGGCCTGTCCCGACTGCTCGGGGACCGGTTGTAGCGTTTGTGCCGACAAGGGGTACACGGCGGCCCCTTGCTCGAACTGCCGGGGCGCCGGCTGCGAGACATGTCGGCAATCAGGCGAGGAAAGGGTCGACCTGCTGGACATCTCGGATCGGCGCATGCGCGCCATTCGCGGCGACCACATCGCCATGGTGTTCCAGGATCCCGACAAGGCGCTCAACCCGTCCCTCACGGTGGGCAAACAGATCGCCGAGGTGTTCACCCAGCACCGTTCCGGCGACTTGCTGCGCGAGGCCGGCTTCGATGGCCGGAGGCCCGGCCGCATATACCGTCGCGATGCCAGAGGTCGCGCCAGTCGCTTGGAGCGGGGTCTCCTCGGGCTGCCACCGATGCGGCGCAAGATGCAGCGTCTGGAGGCCGCGTTAAACGACCGCGTTGCCGCCGCGCTGGCGGACACCAATATCCCCAATCCGCGCAAAGTCATGAATAGTTATCCCCACGAGCTTTCCGGCGGTATGAAGCAGCGGGTGATGATCGCCCAGGCCATCGCCTGTGAACCCAACCTCTTGATCGCCGACGAGCCGACGACCGCTCTCGATGTCACCATCCAGGCGCGCATCCTCGATCTCATCACGGAATTGAAGGAACGTCACCGGGCCTCGGTGCTTTACATCAGCCACGACCTGGCAGTGGTTCGTAGTGTCAGCGATCGGGTGGCGGTCATGTACGCCGGGCGGATCGCCGAGGTGGGTCCTACCGACCAGATCATGTCAGATCCGCAGCATCCCTATACCCGCGGCTTGCTGGCAGCGAGCAAGCCGACCGGACAGACCAGGGGCAAACTGATGACGATCAAAGGCACGGTCCCGGAGCTGATCGAACCGCCGCCGTCGTGCCGGTTCTCGACCCGTTGCCCGAACGCCGCTCCCATCTGCGATCAGGTCCAACCAGAGTTGGCTCCCCGGGCTCCTTCAACCCATGAGGTGGCGTGCTTCCTGTATGAGAACCACGAGACGTTGGGCGCCCGGGCGGAGGACATGCCGGTGGAAGAGACGCCATGGCAGCGGTTGTGAGCACCTCGAACCCCGATCTTACAACGGCTCCGCGGGAGCACCTCGTCAGCGTTCGTAAGGCTCGCAAGTACTTCCCCATCCGGGAAGGGGTACTGCAGCGGGTGACGGGGCATGTCAAGGCTGTGGACGGTATCAGCTTCGATATCCGCCGCGGCGAAACGGTCGGACTGGTCGGTGAGAGCGGCTGCGGTAAGAGCACCCTCGGACGATGCATCGCCGGGCTGATGAAACCGACCGGAGGCGGCGTGTACTTCGGCTTGAACGCCAAGACTCGCGATCGTCTCGATGCCCTACTGGCACTCGAGTCGGACCGGCGATCAGCCCAAGAGACTGCCGAGCTTGACATACTCATCTCCCGCTACCGAGTCGACGGGATGAAGAAGACTTTCCGGGCCGAATATCGACGGAACTGTCAGATGGTGTTTCAGAACAACTTCGCTTCTCTCAATCCCCGCCAGCAGGTCAGGGACATCGTTGGTCGGCCCCTCAAGATCCACGACGAAGCCTCCGGGACACAGCTGACCGAACGAGTTGTGGATCTGCTTGAGGAGGTAGGGCTAGGACGCCAGCATCTGTTCCGATACCCCCACCAGTTTTCCGGTGGCCAGCGCCAGCGGATCTCGGTGGCGCGTGCGCTCGCGCTCCGGCCGGAATTCGTCGTTTTGGATGAGCCGACCAGTGCCCTCGACGTGTCCGTGCAGGCGCAAATCCTCAACTTGCTGCACGAGCTGCAGGAGGCCCACGACCTGACGTATCTGTTCATCAGCCACGACCTCGACGTCGTGCGCCACATGAGCGATCGGATCGTCGTGATGTACGTCGGCGAAATGTGCGAGGTGGGTAGCTCCGATCAGTTGTTCGACAACCCGGCCCATCCCTACACCGAAGCGTTGTTGGATGCGAATCCGAGCCTGGACGAAACCGGTCGGTCGACCATCCGTCTGGCCGGCACCGTTCCCGACCCGGCCGACCCGCCGTCGGGATGTCGATTTCATACTCGCTGCCCGGTGGCCATCGAGCGCTGCGGATGGGACGTGGCCGACGCACTGGCCGTGCTCGACGACTCGGATGTGTCCGAGGCTCTCACAGGAGTGCGCCGCCATTCCCCGTTCGACGCTGAGCTGGCATTCGATTCGGCGGATGACGCTGGGGCGGCGGTGGCAGAGCTACGCTCGGCCCGCACGTCGGAGTCGATGAAACGGGCCGTCGCCGAGTTGCAGGCGGAAGGTTCCAAGGTTCATTTGAGCTTTCTGCCCGTGGACGGTACGCAGCCCGTGAGCATCGGCGACGGGCACCAGACCGCCTGCATTCTGCACACGGACCGAGACCGACAGTCCTCGGGAAGCTGATCGCGGGCCGGCCGTTTGGCCCGGCCGCCCGGCCTCATCTCCTGGTCAACCCCCGGCAGGAATCACCGGAAGCAGCACATGGGAGGGATAGCCGGCCCCGGTGTGGATGGTGGTGGTGCCTCCGAACACCTCAGGTGGGCGATCACCGGGATCATCATGCACGTAGATCCCCGATCCTCGCATCTGGCTGCCTTTGAAGTGGCTGAATTGGGGCGCCTCGTCGAGATCGGCGTACTCGTAGTCCCGGCCGCGGACGGTCAACGCGATGCGATAGCCGGCCGGCACGACGATGCAGGTCGGCCAGATCTCGACGTCCAGCTCATAGATCTCGCCGGGTACCAGGGGCCGGACCGCGTCGTGGGTGTGATACGGCCGATATTCGGTGGTCAGCTCCGGGTCGAGCGTCCGATGCGATGCCCGCAGCCAGCCCTGGGCAATCGGGGTGTGGGGGTCGACCGCCCCTTGGAACACCACCTCCCGATCGTCGGGCCCGAAAACACTCACCACCAGGAAGAGGTCGGCATCCTCTGTCGACGAGGAAACAAATAACTTGACGCTTACCGGTCCGGTTATCTCGGTCTCCTCGACAACTGGCTCCGTGTAGAAGGTGACGCCGTCGCCCGGCGCCTCGAACCCGGACTGCTCGCCGGTTTCCCCGGGCGAGTCGCTCAGGCGGCCGGCCGCGGAGTCGAGGAACATCCGGGTCCACTTGGTCCGGGCCAGGGGCCACTCCTGCTCGCTCCGGTCGACGAAGCCATCGAGAGTGCGCACCCGAAGTATGACGGGCGGCTGGTGATCCCAGCCGTTGTCTACACCTTTCAGGAAGTGATCGAAGAAGCGCTTCTGGAGGGCTACCCCATGCCCTGTGTAGAAGGAAACCCAATGGCCTTCGCCGTGGATTTCGAGCCACTTCTGGGTTGAGGTGGCCCGGGTAAAGGCCTCGACTGCCCCCCGCAGGTGCTTGCCGTGACCCCCCCAGTTTCCCGAGGCCAGGAACGGGACCGTTATCTTCGACCAGTCGGCCGATCGCGCCCGGTAGAACTCGTCGAAGAGGCGGCGGCCGCGGATGGTCCCCGGGTAATTGGAGCGGTTGAGCGCCAGCTTCTCGTCGGACAGGGTCTCGGGCCCGTTATAGAGCTCGCCGGTGTTGGGATTGACTCCGTCCCGGGTTCCCCGGCCGTGTTGAATAGTTGTGATGGTCCTGCGGAACCACACATCCACCGATGTCGTCATGATCCCGCCGTGATACATGCTGTCTCGGTATTGGTCTCCGAGGCCCTCCCAGGGCACCATTGCCGCCAGGTGCGGGGGCTGCAACCCGGCTACGAGCCACTGGTTGACCGCGAAGTAGGAGATCCCCAGCAGCCCCACCTTGCCGGTGCTCCACGGCCGGGTTCCTGCCCACTCGATGCAGGCGAAGAGGTCACGGATCTCGCGCGGCGAGTAGGGCTCGATGAACCCCGGGGACCTGCCCCAGCCCCGGGCGTCCACCCGCAGGACGACATAGCCGTCCGGTACCCACTTCTCCGGGTCCGGGGTCTCCCACGTCACGTATTTGGCGGTAGTTCCCTCGGCGACCTCCGGATGCGCACGAACGAGCGCCTCCCATGAGTCCGGGTAACCGTCCTGGAATGGCAGGCCCTTGGCATATGGTCCATAGGTGAGAAGAACCGGATGGGTGCCGGATTCGACAGGCCGATAGATATCGGCCCGAAGCGTTACACCGTCGTCCATCCGGATCGGCACGTCCCATTCGATCCGCATTCCGTCCCGTTCATCGATCACGACAGCTCGCCTCCGAGTCGCGGACGAATAATCATGGCATCAGATACTCGCGTCCCACGATACCCAGTCGTGGCCTGTGAACCGGAACCGGTAGCGGGTCGTACACACCGATATGGACGCTGTGCTCGGTGCCGGGCGAGCCTTCAAGCGACACGAGAGATGGCTCCCGGCAACTCGTCGGAGGCTAGATTGGTGCTCGACGATCATCAAAGAGGCGCCCTTCGGCGTCCCGAGTGTCTGACAAGTGATAATCGTTGCTGGGTGTCGGTGGCCGTTGCCGGCGCCAAATCGAGGTATCACCGAGCGATTCGTCACCCCGATCCCGGCCCTCCGCCCACGTTTCCCCCCGAGAAATCTCATCATTAGCGACCCAGCCGCTTTGGTGGTTGGTGGTCGGGTCGGGACAGAAATTGCCGAGGTTCGATACGTCCCCGGTGTCTTACCGGGTGCGGTGGTCGGGGCAGACGGGGTGTCGCTGGTTCTCGTGAGGAGCCGAGTTGGCCAGAGCTACAGGTTGCAATCGTTCTTCATCGATGTTTGCTCCCGGGAGAGCTTGCCGCGGTCCCGAAAGCGGACTGTCCGACGCTACCAGTGGGTTTGCCCTTGGTACCCAGTTGACGCGTGCCGTTGTTCACTCACGCTCGCCCGATGTCTTCGACGAAACTCAACGAAAACTCAACATGAGATTGTCTTGTCGCCATGGTCCACTAAGAGCGTTCAGTTATTCCAACGCTTCGCGGTAAACCCCCAGCCAGGGACTCGTGGCTGAGCGGGCTGTTAACCCGCAGGTTGCGAGTTCGAGTCTCGCCTCCGGAGCCAGTTCATCATCCCCTGGAGGAGATCAGTTGGTGGTGCCGTCACCCACAACGCTCTTGATGAATCGCACGATCTCGTGCGCGCTCTCACCGGCGGTGCGCAGATCCGAGCGTGCCGATTTCATGACCTCGTGGGCCGACCGAAGGACCTCAGTTGATTCGGGGTAATCGCTGGGCTTGAGACCGATGACCACGTCGGGAACGGAGGCCGCCGCGTCTCCACCAGATGCAACGAGTCGCTGCATCTCGGCCAGCAGTGCCTCGGCATCGGAGACATCAACGCCGCTTTCCTCCAACCGGTCGAGGGCTTCACCCAGTCGGTCGGCAGCCTCGTCGAGCCGAGCGGCAACTGCGGTGCCCGCATCGCCCGCCAGCACGAGGTGCACCTTGGGAGCGACCACCGCGTATATGCGGTAATTCTCGAAGATCTGTGGCACCAGGTCCCGCAGCGTTGTGAGGTCGTCGGCATCATCGATCTTCCTTGCCAGTGCTTCGAGGCCGGACTGGGACGACTGCAGCTCGCCCTTGAGCCGTCCGGCATGATCCGGCTCGACTGTCTGGGAGCGGTCGATTGCTGCTTGCAGGTCGTCAATGATGGCCAACCGCTTGTCGATGGCCTCGAGGGCTCGGGCCTTGACTGCCTCCACCCACCTGGCCTCGGTCTCCGCCCGGGTCGCTTGGCGGTCTGCCTGAGCGGCTTCCCGGTCCTGAACAACCGCCGGTGGTTCATCCGTGGATGCGTCCTGAGCCGCCGCCACGCCGGGCAGCCCGGCCACGATCAGTACAGCGAGTGCTGCGGTGGCGATTCGTTTCATCTTCATGGGGTTATCTCCTGGTCTTGGGCTGCCATGGAGGCAGCTGCCTGGTTCAGTAACTGGTCGAGTTCGGCCAGCGTGTCGTCGAGATCCTCCAGCAGTGAGTCGACGTCGATGACCGGCAGGTCGTCGTCGCCGGCCTGAGCCGCGGGGGTCGGGGTGCTCGTAGCAGCGGTCGGCGTTTCCTGTCCGGAAGTGCTGGTTGTTGTCGTGATGGCCGGGATCGGCTCGGCCAGCGGTATCGGTACCGATGTCGATGGAGCCGGTTCCGGTGTCTCCGTGGTCACCGGTCCGGATGTCCGGGCCCCGCACGCCGTGGTCGCCACGACAACCAGCACGAGCATGACCACGGTGGCCATCCGGCTAAGCGAGTTCATTTCATCTCCCTCCGCTTGCTGAGTGCGTACCCCCATTAGTCGTCATCAGCTGTGCAGGGTCGGTACGGGAGGTGTAAAGAGTCTGTGAAACCGTGGGCAGCCTAACTAGTGCGCGCCGCTTCGCCCGAAATGGCTGCGTTCAGAGAGGAAGATCGCGAATTCCCCGACTACATTTGCGGTGAACACGTAAGGGGAGGCAAGTGACACTTGCAGAGATACTCAAACTGGTCCACGTCGTAGCCGTCATCATCTGGCTGGGTGGATCGTTCATGCTCGGTTTCATCCTTGAAAGGGCTCAGGCGTCCGAGGACGAGGCGACTGTCCTCGGCGTAACGAAGATGGCCGAGTTCATCGGGAAGGCCGTGTTCAATCCTGCCGGCATCATCACTCTCCTGGCCGGTATCTGGCTGGTGATCGAGGCCGACTATGAGTTCTCCGAAGCATGGATCTCGATCGGGTTCCTCGGCGTTGCCCTCGGCGCAATTCTGGGCATGGCTTTCTACCCCAAGGCTTTGAAGGCGGTTGAGGACGGGATTGAGGCCGACGGTTTGCTCAGCAACGACACTCTGGGCGCGCTGCGCAAGCTCCGCCTTGTGTCGACCGTCGAGTGGCTGCTGCTGATCGTGGTCGTGTGGGCCATGGTCTTCAAACCCGGGGCCTGACGTCGGATTCGTGGCGGATGCAGAGATTCCGGTTCAGATAGGGCTTGGTTTCGAACCCGAACATCGTGAGGCCGCGGCCAACCTCTACTGGAACGCCTTCGGCCTGAAGCTTGAGCACGCGCTACGGCCCCGTGAACGAGGCATCGGACTGATCGAGCAGGGTCTCGATTCCGCACGCGCAATCACGGCCTTCGCAGGGGAGGAGTTGGTGGGGTTGGCCGGCTTCAATCTGGACGGTCGGGCATTGGTTGAGCTGCGTGGCAGTGAAATCATCAAGGAGTTCGGGCTCTGGCAGGGCATTCGAAGGACCGCCTGGGCGTCACTGCTGCATCGGCGACCGGCATCCGGTGTTCTGATGATGGATGGGATCGTGGTTCGGCCCGACTGGCGAGGTCATGGCATCGGCACCAAACTGCTGGAGCGATTGTTCGAAGTCGCCAGCGAGCACGACAAGCCGGTGGTTCGCCTCGATGTCGTCGATACCAACCCCGCCGCTCACCGGCTCTACGAGCGTATGGGGTTCGTGCAGCTCGAGAACCAGAAGGTCCCATTGATGAGACGTGTCATGGGATTCCCCGCCGCCAAGACCATGGAGCGAAAAGGCAAGTGACGGGGCGGGCCGGGGAGGCCTGGATCCAGCTGGTGCGAGCTTGGATTTGAGTCTTTCCGGCTTCCCCCCATACGTCAGCGTCCCCGCGGTGTCACCCTCCCCCACGGGGAAGGAGGATTGTCTTCCCCGCCCTGAGGGCGGGGTGGCTCCGCCCTCAGGGCGGGGACGGGGTGGGGGAGACAGTGAACAGGCAAGTCCAACGGTTGACCTATCTACGGGCCTGGCCCCGTACAATCTCACCCGTGGGGCCCGTAGCTCAGTTGGTTAGAGCAGCGGACTCATAATCCGTCGGTCGTAGGTTCAAGTCCTACCGGGCCCACTGCAAAAGAGCCAGCTTGGTGCTGGTGTTCTTCAGTGCTCGTGCGACCGGGCCGGAGAGTTGAGGAAGGTTCACTCCCACGCTCAAGTGAAGGCTTCATTCGGGATAGAGGAGGCAGACCACTAGCTTCCAGGAAACTGCCTGAACGAGGAGTGTGGGGCGTGCCCAAGGAGACCAACGACTTCCCAACCAGAGTCGATCGAAACGTATATCCGAGCCCCGAATACCGGTACGCGAATGCGAAGATCTCAACCACCTACGCCGACTCAATCCCAGATTTTCCGCCGCCCAAGCAATCGCCCGCCGCGGCGCCCAACATCTTGCTCGTCCTGCTCGATGACGTCGGCTTCGGATGGCCGAGCGTGTTTGGCGGATTGGTTGAGATGCCCACCGCCGAGCGGTTGGCCGGAGCGGGCCTGCTCTACAACCAGTTCCACACAACAGCTCTCTGCTCTCCCACCCGCGCTGCCTTGCTCACCGGGCGGAACCATCACACGGTCCACACCGGCATGATCGGCGAGCTGGCGACCGGCTTTCCGGGATACGACGGCATCATCCCGAAGAGTTGCGCAACGATCGCCGAAGTGCTCAATCAGAATGGATACGCCACCGGCTGGTGGGGCAAGAACCACAACGTGCCCGATAACCAGACGAGTCAGGCCGGTCCGTTCGACAATTGGCCGACCAACCAAGGGTTCGATTACTTCTACGGCTTCATCGGCGGTGAGACCGACCAGTTCAAGCCTGCGCTAGTGCGTGGCACTGAAGCCGTCCCGGTGCCGGATACAGTTGAGAACGGCTACCACCTCGATATCGATCTGGCAGACGACTGCATCGACTGGATGCAACGCCAGAAAGCGATTGCGCCCGACCGTCCGCTCTTCACCTATTTCTCCACCGGGTCGGCCCATGCGCCCCACCAGCCGCCACTGGACTGGCGGGGCCGCAACGCCGGTAAGTTCGACATGGGCTGGGACGAATACCGTCGGCGCACCTGGGAGCGACAGCTTGAGATGGGGGTCATCCCGGAGGGCACAGGGTTGACCGAGCGACCCGACGAGATCCCGGCCTGGGAGGACGCCAGCGACGACGAGAAGCGCCTGTTCGCCCGATTTGCCGAGAACTACGCCGACTTCCTATCCCACACCGACTACCAGGTAGGACGGCTCGTCGATGCCTTGGAGGAGATGGGAGAGCTCGACAACACCCTGGTCATCTACATCACCGGCGACAACGGCTCGAGCGCCGAGGGGACCCTGAGCGGGACCATCAACGAGATCATGTCCCTCAACGGGTTCCAACCTGATCTGGCCGACGTCCTGCCCCGCATCGACGAAATCGGCCTCCCGGGGACGTCGCCGCACTACCCGGTCGGCTGGGCCTGGGCCGGAGACACTCCTTTCCAGTGGACCAAGCAGATTGCCTCCCACTTCGGTGGCACGCGCAACGGCACGCTGGTCTCGTGGCCGGCCCGAATCGCCGACGCCGGTACCGTCCGCTCGCAGTTCCACCATGTCATCGATATCGCTCCCACCATCCTCGAAGTGGCGGGGATCACCGAGCCGTCGATGATGAACGGCTTTCCACAGACCCCGATCGAGGGCACGAGCATGGCGTATACCTTCGCAGCGAATAACGCGACGGCGCCGACCAGGCGATTCACCCAGTACTTCGAGATGTTCGGTAACCGTGCTCTCTACCACGATGGCTGGATGGCCAGCTGCCGACACGGCCGGCTGCCGTGGGTCAACTTCGGCTCCGCCGACTTCTCTGAAGACCAGTGGGAGCTGTATCACATCGACGAGGACTTCAGCCAGGCCGTCGACCTCGCCGATCAGCATCCAGACAAGCTGCGCGAACTACAGGACCTGTTCATGGCCGAGGCGGCCAAGTACAACGTCCTCCCACTCGACGACCGTTTCATTGAACGAGCGGACGTCACCCTGCGGCCCAGCTACTTCTACGGGCGTGACAGCGTCACCTTCTATCCGGGTATGACTCGTCTGCCCGAGGGGAGTGCTCCGAAGACCCACAACGTCACCCACACCATCACTGTTGACGCCGAGATACCCGATGGGGGCGCCGAGGGAGTGCTCGTCTCTATGGGCGGCGACACAGCCGGTTGGAGCTTCTATGTGCGAGAAGACGGCAGGCTCGTCTATCACTACAACTGGTTCGACATGGAACGTTACGAGGTGGTGTCGGACATTGAGGTGCCGACCGGGCCGGTTGAGCTTCGCTGCGAGTTCGTGAACGAATCCGAGATACCAGGAGGTCCGGCCACCGTGTCTTTGTTGATCGACAGCCAACCTGTCGGACACGGCCGGATTGAGAAACAAGTGCGGGGTCGCTTCGGCGTCGAGACGATGGACGTGGGAGTCGACGAATTGACGCCTGTCGACAAGGCCTACGACCACAAGCAGCCGTACCGGTTCACGGGCACCCTGGTCAAGGTCCGTCTCGACCTCGGTGAGGGCGTCGAATTGACGCCTGAAGAGCGCTTCGAGCAGTTCCTGAAGCTCGACTAACCGGGCGAGGTGTCCACCGGGTCTCCGCCCCGTTGAGATCCACTGAACCCTTCTCTTCACATCACTGAGCTCTCAGGGGTGACGATAACTCTTCCACGTCATGCTGGCGTTTGGCCTCGGGCGCAACGAAGGCGCGCTGCACCTGTCCTCAACCGTCTCCAACCGTCTCTGTCCGTTACAAGCGCCGCCAGCGGACCGTTGTCGTTTCTGGCAACGACCTGAACTACCGGTGCGAAACGTCATCGTCCGCAGCGGACTCATAATCCGTCGGCCGTAGGTTCAAGTCCTACCCGGCCCACTACGAGCCAGCCTGTCATGGCTGGGTTTTTCAGCCCGAATGAGTCTTGCCTGGAGAATTCATGATGCTCAAACCCACACCAACCCCATGCCCGGTTCCTGGATTCACCTGAGGACACCGAACATGGGGATGCGGTTCGGTCGAAGTGGTCGCCTAACCGGCTCGATGCCCAGGTGTGGGCCGTCACCTCCCTCTCCGGGTTCAACAAACCAAAGACTTGTTTCGTCTAAAGACGCTATAGATCCATCTCAACCCTGCCGCTATCGGACACGGTTCGAATTGGGCGGTATGGCGATCTCGGTGTTCCGGGCCGGACCACGTCGCGCGGGGTGCGTTGCGGAGCACCGGTCGAGGGTCTCCGCAACCGTGCCCGAGGCGGGGAGATGGCTGACGTCGCAGGGTTCGATTGCGGGGTGTGACTAGATCTGCCTGCTGAGAGGTGGGGCGACGCCTGAGGACTTTGCGGCCTCCGTCCAGTTCTCTCTGGCTTGTAGAGCCGCTGCCATTCCTACTAACAGTGCGGCTGTCGGGTCGGCCCACCACCATCCAGCGACGGCATTCAAGAGCAGGCCCAGCATGGTTGCAGTGGACAACATTCCGTCGAGGAACGTCATCGATGCTTCCGAGCGGAGCGGGGTCGAGTCCAGTCGGACAGCAATCCGACGTTTCGCTAGGGCCAAGCCGAACATGACTAAGGCGGTGATCGCCAGATAGGCGATACCCCAGGGTGACTCATCGGGACGTCGTCCGGTTACCAGTTCTCGGACGCTCGCGAAAGTTAACACAACCGCGAGGGCCGCGAAGGCGATTGCGACAAGCCGATGCGCGCGGGCCGTCCGCGCTGGACTCGACGCTGTGTGTCCTGGCCTGAGGTGCCACACAACGACGCCAGACGCGAAGACCTCGATGATCGACACTGTGCCAAATCCGATCAGGGCCAACGATGAGGCCACAGCGCCCAGCGTGATTGTGAGCACCGCTTCGCCGACGTTCCATCCGATTGTCCCGTACTCGAGCCGAAGAGCGGCCCGGTGGAGACGTGTCATCTCTTCGTCGACGGGGTCGGTCGCCCTGGCCATTATCTCGATCTAGCGACGGCGCGAGTCGTCGGAGGTGTACTCGTCGGCGTTCACGAACAGGTTGAGCAGGAGACCGATCTCCACTCCTTGTTCACGGGGATGACGGAGGGAGGCGGTGGTCGTGACCTTGTAGTGGTTGCGGCGCCCGATCCGTTCGTGGCTCAGGTATCCGGCCTCTTCCAGTTCGGCAATGATGCGTTGGATGGAGCGTTCGGTGATGCCGGTCGTGGTGGCGACGTCGCGTGCACGAATGTCTGGGTTCTGGGAGATAGCGACCAATACGCGGGCGTGGTTGGTGAGGAACGTCCACGGCCGCCGTTCATAGTCAGTCATCGACTCCACCTTGGTCTGGGTTCGATCTACGTTGTAAATGTCACGATACCTCAAGCGTTGGTTCAACCTGACTCACCGTTTGGTGGGACCGGTACCAGCCCATCAAGGGGTTGCTGACGCAGGGGGCTGCCTCCTCCAAGGCTTGTCACGGGGACTGACTGGCCGTGGTGGCCACCTCTAGACACGATACATGTATCGTGATATATTTGGCGGTGAAAGGGGAGTATCCCCAAACGAGCGTTGTCGTCAACACGGTCATCAGGCCCGGCAGCGATGGCCCCTCCGGGGTGGGAGAGACCTTCACGACCAGTGATGCGTAGCTCGACGTTCGGAGGATGCAATGGTTGCCACCACCACCCGTGATGCCCGTTTCGCGCCGAGGACCATTGCCTCCCTCACCGACCTTTTGCTGGCCCGCCGGGCATTGGTAGCGCGCTGTGCGGAGGCGTTGCGGATCGAGGTGGAGGATGCGTTGAGTCAGCGAGATCTCAGTGATCTGCTCGATCAAGAAGATCCGTCGGCAGATTCCGATGCAACAACGGCCTTGATGCTCGCCGAGTGGGTCGAGCGTCGTCTGTGGGAGATCGATCAAGCGCTGGCTCGGGTCACAGACAGTACATACGGGTACTGCATCGACTGTGGTGGCAGTATCCCCCTCGAGCGGCTTCGAGCACTGCCATCCACGAACAGGTGTGTCGGATGCAGTCACCAAGTCGTCGCACGGGACCACCTGAGATCCAACGAGATCGGGGGCCAATCACTGGCTGGATTTGGCATACGAGTCCGGCGGGCTGGGCGATGACGGCCTCATCAAAGCTTGAGTGGCGGCAACAGCACCGGCTGCTCGGTGACCGCGATCGGCTGAGGGACCTGCTCGAAGAGTTACGGGCCGCGGCAATGAATCGCCCCGACTTTGAACCCCACGACGTGACCGATGATGAAGCCGCCATCCAAGCCGACGCGATCGAAGGCCGTTTGGCGGCTATCGATGAGGCACTCGACCGCATTAACTCGGGCGAGTACGGCTTGTGCCTGGTGTGCGGATCGCCAATCACAGTCGAGCGGCTCGAGGCTCTCTGCGCGACGGCTGTGTGCCGGTACTGCGCGTGATGGCCGAATCGCCAAAAGGAGTGTGACATGCATGTCGAAGACGCTATGACGGTCGAAGTCGTCACTGTAGGACCGGATGAGCCGTTCACGGTCGCCGCCCGGATCATGCGTGATGCCGGTGTCAGCGGGCTACCAGTTGTCGATGCGTCAGGCTGTGTCATTGGGATTCTCACCGAAGCCGACTGTCTGCATCGTGCAGTCGAAACAGGCCCGCCTGAGATCGGTAGCCGGCGTCGCTTGCGCAACCGAACCTGGGCGAGGACGGTCGCTGATCTGATGACCCGTGACGTGCTCAGTGTGCACCGGGATACGCCACTAGCAGAGGCGGCCCGGCTAATGGAGAAAGCCAAGGTGCGGCGACTGGTCGTCGTCGGGCCAGGGTTTGTGCTTGAGGGCATCATCACACGCAACGACGTGGCCGCTGCCCTGGCGCGGCCCGATGCTGACATCGAGGCGGAGATCCGTTCCTGCGTGATCGACGAGGTCCTCGGCCTCGACCCGCGTCAAGTTGACGTCTCGGTGGACCAGGGCATTGTCACACTGGCTGGTGTGGCGCCGCAACGCCGGGACGCCGTCCGGTTGGAACGCCTCGCGCGCAAAGTACTGGGCGTGAGTTGGGTCGAGAGCTCGGTGACATGGGAAGCAGACGTCGTCTATCCGGGACTGGTGCCGCGCTTCGCGTATTTCGCCAAGCACTTCGCCGAGCGCCGTGAAGGATCCGGTGAACCGACACTTTCATCCACAGCGGCTGGCAACAACAACGAAGAAACCGGTGACGATCCGGTCGATTAGCGGGGGTGATGTGATGGACAGGTTCAAGAGCATCTTGGTTGCGGCGTCTCTGGGGCATCTGGAGCCGTCGACCCTCCGTGCGGCTGTCAAGGTCGCCGACGCCAACAATGCACATCTGACCGTGTTGGACGTGGTTGAGCCGCTACCGGGGTGGCAAAGAAGACGAATATGGAGGGCCGGATCGTCGATGTCGAAGCCGCGCTGCTGCGCGACCGGGAGGAGCGAATCCGGCATCTAATCGAGGACACTCAGGGCGGACCGGACACGGAGGTGATCGTCACCCAAGGGGAGCCGTCTCTCGAGGTGATCCAACACGTCCTCGATCATGGCCATGACCTGGTCATGGTGGGAGAGCCGGCAATCGAGGTTGGCACCGACACTCATCTCAGCAGCGGCGTGATGCACGTGCCGTTGGGTGTGCTAGCGGCTTGGGGTTCGGCTCGTCGCCTAGGTTCGAGTCGGCTGTGATGCAATCCGGGTGGTCGAATCCCTGTCGGTTAGAGAGTTGATATGGTCGGCGAAGCCGCGGAGCACGGATCGATTCATGCACATCCAGACACGGGATTCATCACGAACGGTGTGAACGATTCTCGACTCGCGCAGAATCTGCAGGTGCTTCGATACGGTCGATTGAGCTAGTGGTAGCTCGGCAACGATGTCGCCCACATTTCGTGGGCACTGCTCCTGGAAGAACGCCACCATCTGGAGCCGAATCGGATTTCCTAATGCCTTGCCGACGGCCGCCACTTCATCATCCGTGAGCTGCTGTGGCTCGGCCGAGCCGATGTCCAGACACCCCACCGGTTGCGAATCGGAGAGAGTCACCGTGTTATGTCCTCCTCGCTTCCGCTGTGTAGAGAACGCTGTGGCCGAATGATCCCCGGCCGTTGAGGCCGCGCCCAGGGCCGAAAGACCCTGGGCGAACAGCCTTCACTCTTCTTTGGCGTCCACGGCCCGGCTCATCATCCGATGGAGAGGATGTCTGCTGTCATAGTTGGTCCGTGGATGCCACAGAAGATCTTGTAGTGGCCTGCTTGGTCGGCGTCGAATGAGACCTGAACCTCGCGTCCGCGTTGGACGATAAATGTGTCCACGGCGTTGGATCCGTCCGGGGCCTCAACCCGCACGTCGTGGTCGTCGCCGTTGACACCGAAGAAACGCAATGTCACGGAGTCATCCGCGATCACCGACATCGACGCCGGACTGAACATGTAAGTCGACACCTGCCACTTGGCGGGGTTGTCGGCGTCGAATTCACCGGGTGGCGTGAACCGATACCCTTGTGAAAGCGACGTTGGGTCGACGTCGGGGGCGGGGATTCCGTCCGTGCCTCCCTTGATCTCGATGAGTTCGACATCGAAGGTGACGTCGCCCGGTTCTGCACCGGAGTTACTTCCACCGCATGCCGCTAACAACAGGCCGACGATCACTGTTAGAACGAAGATGTGTTTCCGTTGCATAGGTTCGGCCTCCTTTCGTTTGTAATGACTGGCTCGGCGTTTGTGCCAACCTCTGCCTTCTATTGTGTGGCTTGACCATTCCTCGAGCTATGGGCCTGGGTCGCATTTCAGATCAGACCTAGGTCGGATCGTTAACGGACCTTTGGCCGTAGTGGTTGTTGAGTGCGTGCCAGAAGATGGAGCTCATATGAGGCAGTCATTCTCGAGAATGAGCTTTGCAGGGCAGTTTCTGATGCTCAGCCTGGTCATACTGATTGCGGGCATGTCGGTCATCGGGCTCTGGGTCCAAAGAGAGATCGAGGAAGCGGTCACGACTCGCACGGCCGGGGTCACCGCTCTCTACGTCGATAGCTTTATCGGACCTCATCTTCAAGAATTCGGGGAAACCCAAAGATTCTCAGTTCAGGACATCGCCGAACTCGACCGTCTGCTACAGGAAACACCACTGGGCAGTCAGGTGGTTTCTTTCAAGTTGTGGACGGAGGACGGAAAGATCCTGTACAGCCCAAACCCCACACTGGTCGGCAAGGGGTTTGAACCGGAAGCCGATCTCGTTGATGCCTTTTCAGGTGAGGTCGTTTCGCATATCAGCGACCTGTCGGCGGCTGAAAACGCTTATGAAAGCCAGTTTTGGGATTCTCTGATTGAAACCTATGCACCTGTCAGGGACGAGCAGAGCGGGCAGATCGTTGCCGTCTCGGAGTTCTATCAGCTCCCCGACGCACTGGAGGCGGACCTTCGTTCCGCACGGCTCCAGTCCTGGCTGATCGTCGGGATCGCCACGCTTGCCATGTATCTCGTTCTCGTCGGCTTGGTGCGACGTGCCAGCAATATGATCGGATCCCAGCGTGTCGAACTCGAGGACAAGGTCAACCACCTTCACAGGACACTCGACGAGAACGAGAAGCTGCAAGAGCGCATGCGCCAGGCAGCATCTCGCACGACTGCCATTAACGAACGATATCTGCATCGCATCTCGGCAGACCTTCACGACGGACCCGCGCAAGATGTCTCGGTGGCGCTATTACGGATAGAGGCTCTGGCGGCGTCGTACCCAAACGGCCCGGATGGTTCGAGCCGTGACCGCGCCGTTGCAGATCTGGCGACGGTGCAGACGGCTCTTGACTCAGCCCTCACCGAGCTGCGAACCATTGCCCGTGACCTGAGATTGCCCGAAATCGAGCAAGCATCTCTGGCCGATGCCGCCTGGCGGGCGATTCGGGATTTCGAGCGTCTCACCGGCAAGGAAGTGCACGCTGAGATCGGCGATGTGCCTGCGGCAGCACCACTGCCAGTCAAGATAGCCGTCTATCGCGTCCTCCAGGAGGCGCTTGCCAACAGCAACCGGCACGCCGATGGGGCGCGACAGACAGTGCGGATCACCTCGGGATCAAATGAGGTCTGTCTTGAGGTGATTGACGACGGCCGCGGGTTCGTGACCCACCGGACTGCCCGACATGATGCCCTCGGATTGGCCGGGATGAGAGAGAGAGTGGAGATCCTGGGGGGAGATTTCGAAGTTCAGAGTGAGCCCACCCGCGGGACGCGCGTCCGGGCATGCCTGCCGCTTGTGATTCCAGAAGTGGAAGATGTTTGAACCAATCCACATCGTGGTTGCTGACGATCACCCCCTGTTTCGCGACGGGGTTGTCCAATCCCTGGCCGCCGAAGAGGACTTCTCGGTGGTTGGGGAAGCCAGCACAGGGGAAGAGGCCTTCCGGCTAGTTGCCGACCTCCTCCCCGAGGTTCTGTTGCTCGACATCCAGATGCCCGGCGAAGGCGGCATCGCCACAGCGGAGCGGATTGCTGCGACATATCCGGTGACGCGCATCCTCATGCTCACCGTTTCCGAAGAGCCTGATGACTTGATAAGAGCTCTCGAGGCGGGAGCCCGTGGCTACGTACTCAAGGGAATCCGGGCCAGCGGGCTGATTCACGCAGTCCGGGCGGTGACGGCCGGTGAGGCATTCGTCTCGCCCAGCCTGGCCAGCACCATCCTGTTCGAGATGACCCACAAGAAGCCACGCAACCCAGTCGACGAACTGACTGAACGGGAACAACAGATCTTTGAACTGGTCGGCGAGGGCTTGACGAACCGCGAAATAGCCGAACAGCTCTTCCTAGCCGAAAAGACCATCAAGCACTACATGACCAACGTCCTACAAAAGCTCCATCTACGCAATCGGGTCGAAGCAGCCCTCCTCGCCCAGCAACGCCGGCTGAGCGACCCCTGAGAAGGGAGCTAGTGACCTCGTCGGTCGCGGAGATTGCACACTGATGGCACCTGGGCGTTCTCCCAACCGCATCGGGTCACAGGGGAGTCTTCACGATGACATCTCCGGCAATAGAACTCGGCTATCACAAAGGCAGAACCGCAACTAACAAGGGTGAAACCTACCCAGCTGAGGTACTCACTGAGAACGAGGTCAAAAGGTTGATTCAGTGTTGTTCCAACTGTGCACCTACCGGAATCCGCAACCCTGCACTCATCACCGTCCTGTACCGGGGTGGACTCCGGCTCAGTGAGGCCCTCGCACTCAAACCGAAGGACCTGGACGCAGATGCCGGGACCATCACCGTGCTTCACGTCAAAGGTGACCGGCGTCGAACTGTTGGTCTGGACCCGGGGGCGATGGCGATCATGCTGCGGTGGGTGGAGAAACGAAAGCAGCTTGGTATCGGTGGGGCCACCCTCTTCTGCACCCTCCAGGGCCAACCTTTGAAACCGTCGTGTGTCCGAACCCTGCTGCCCCGGCTGGCTGGGAAGGTGGGGATTGAGAAACGAGTCCACCCGCATGGGCTGAGGCACACCATGGCCTACGAGCTAATGATGGAGGGTGTGCCGGTGCCGATCATCCAGCAGCAACTGGGGCATGCGAGCCTTGCGACTACGGAGCGGTACCTCAGGCATATCGCTCCCCGGGATGTGGTGATGGCCATGCAGCGACGGGAATGGACCGCCTAGAACGGAAATTGCCAGAAAGCCTTCGGAATCAGGTTCGCTGCCCTCTCCCGCCACCACCCAAAACCAGGGCGTCACGGCCAGTCGATGTCCAGTGTGACCGTGGGGGGTCCGGGCCTGGTGGCAGTCGGATCGCACGTGGGGCGCGCGGTGGTGTGGACCTCTGTTGATGGGGTCACCTGGTCTCGGGTCCCTCACGACGAGGCGGTCTTCGGAGGAGAGGAGGCGACCTTGGGCGTTCTCTTGCTGCCGTGGCAAGCCCAGAATTCGTCGACGCGGTCTTGGTTCTCGTGGAAGATCCATATCTCGCAGACCCTGTCGCCTCTGAGTGAGAGGAGGTGCACCGTGTTCGTGTCGAGTTGTGTACCGCGCCCGGCGGCGCTGGTGTGACCGCGCACAATCGTGTGTTTGTTCGAAGTGAGCGTGCGCGACGGGCGGAATCTCAGAGTGCCGTCCGTGAGGTCCGCCATATGTTGCAGAAGTTCGAGGATCGCCCCCCCGCCCTGGTATTGCCCAGAAAAGCCTGACCTTCCGGGCAAGTGCAGCAGGGACGTCTCGTCGAGGACAGCTTCCGCAGCACCAGCATGCTTCCCTGAGAAGGCGTCCCAAAGGGCCTCAGCCACCTGAATATCGAGCTTGCGCATCATTCCGTTCGGTCCCGCCGACTACCTCGATGTTCCCAAGCTGCTCTCAACGCCTGCTTGCAGGGCGCTCAATGAGGTGAGAATGTATTCTTGATGTGAGCGAAATGGGCTCGGACTTTCGAATCCTCGGGGAACTTGAAGCCTTTCGAGATGGGGATCGGGTTGAGCTCGGCTCTTACCGGCAACGAGCCGTTTTGGCCCGCCTGCTGATCGACCAAGGAAGAGTCGTCACCGCCGACCGTCTGATAGAGGACCTCTGGCGGGGCGAACCGCCCGATTCGGCCCGACATGCGCTCCATGTCTATGTGTCCCGCCTACGCAAGTCGCTCGGCCATGACGGCGCCAGGCTAGAGCACCACGGAGCCGGCTACCGCTTCTCGGTCGAAGCGGACGAATTGGACGCCTCCCGCTTCGAGCAGCTGGCGACGGAGGGCCGCGCCGCCCTGGCCCGCCACGACACCGATCAGGCCATTGCCCATCTCCGGAAGGCACTGAGCATGTGGCGAGGCGCGGCCTTGACCGAGTTCGCCGACGAGGCGTTCGCTAGGGAAGAGGCGGTGCGCCTCGATGAGCTCCGACTGACGACCCTAGAGCAAAGACTGTGGGCCGAGCTCGAGCTAGATGGGGACGGCAATGTCGTTGAGGAGCTCCAGGCGCTCGTTGCCCAGCACCCGTTCCGCGAGTCCTTCTGGGAGCAACTCATGCTTGCGCTGTACCGCTCGGGTCGGCAGGCGGAAGCGCTCCGCACCTACCAGAGGGCGCGGGCGAGCCTGGCTGAGGAGCTGGGGATCGAGCCGGGACCCGCACTCCGCCAAATGGAGGAGCGCATCCTCGCCCAAGACCCGAGCCTCGAGCTTGCGCTCGGAGCGGTCTCCGATGGCCCGCCCCGCCAGCTGCCACTCCTGCGAACAAGCTTCGTCGGACGGGAGCCGGAGCTATCGCTGGGAGCGGAACTCCTCGATAGATCGCGGCTGCTGACTCTCACCGGTGCACCGGGCTCGGGCAAGACCCGTTTGGCCCTCCGCCTGGCCATTGATCATGAGAGTCAATTCCTGCACGGGACGTTCTTCGTCCCGCTGGCAGCGGTCACCAACCCGCGGCTCATCGACACGACGATCGCCCGCGTGCTCGGCCTACGCGAGACGCCAGGAGAATCTGCTTGGGGGGCCGTCCAGGCTTTCCTCCGGGACCGTGTAGTGCTTCTCATCCTTGACAACTTCGAGCAGATCATTCGGTCCGCACCCCGGGTAGGCGAGCTGATCGACGCCGCACCCGGCCTCACGATCATGGTGACCAGCCGGTCTCCGCTTGGACTCTCCGGGGAGCAGGAGTTTCCCGTGCCACCCCTCCGAGTGCCGTCCGTTGATGACCTACCTGGGATATCTGAACTGGCCACCTACGACGCCGTCGCCCTCTTCGTGGCACGGTCGCGGGCAGCCGATCCCAACTTCGGCCTCAACGCCGAGAACGCCGCCGCCGTGGCAGCGATCACGGCCGGTCTCGACGGGCTCCCGCTTGCGATCGAGCTCGCCGCCGCCCGGATCAAGCTGCTGACACCTCAGGATCTCCTCGGTCGCCTCGAGCGCCGCCTGACGTTGCTCACTGAAGGCCCCGCCGACACCGCCGATCGCCATCGCACCATGCGCGACGCCATCGCCTGGAGCCACGAGCTCCTCGAGCCCGACGAACAGGCGCTCTTCCGCCGCCTTGGTGTGTTCCTGGGAGGATTCACTCTGGAAGCGGCGGCCGCCGTTGCCGATCTTCCCGACGAGAACATCCTCGACGGCGTCAGCTCGCTTCTCGCACAGAGCCTCCTCCATCGGCCGGTCGACGTCGGGCAGGCTCGGTTCGCCATGCTTGAGATGATGCGAGAGTTTGCCATGGAGGAGCTGGCATCTGCAGGCGAGGAGAAGAAGACCGCCGGCCGCCACGCCCGTTACTTCCTACGCTTGGCCGAGGAGATAGAGCCGCAGCTCAGCCAGGAGCCCCAGGGAGTCGGAATGAAGCGGCTCTCCTCGGATTTGGCCAACCTTCGCGGTGCCCTTCGCCATTTTCTGGAGAGTGGCAACCCGGACCTCGGGTTGCGCCTGGCAAGCAGCATTTGGCGGTTCTGGCAGAGCTCCGACCAACTGAACGAGGGACGGGAGTGGCTGGACAGCTTGCTCGCACATCCGAAGACATCGGACGGAGCTCGTGCACAAGGCCTGACGGCTTTCGCAGGCCTGGCCTATTGGCAGGCCGAATACGACCAGGCCTTGGCCCGATACGAGGAGGCTCTCGATCTCTACCGGGCCGCCGACGACCAGGTCAACGAAGCGGACACCCTGTACAGCATGAGCCTCACGGCGAACTGGAAGGGGGACCTGGATGCTGGAGAACGGTTCGCCGACGAGGCCCAATTGGCCTTCGAGAAACTGGGAACCAGGGAGGGGATCGGAAGGGCGATCATGGCTCGAGCGTTTGTGTTGTGGAGGCGCAACGACCTGGCCGCCGCTCGCGACCTGTGGGAGGAAGGCCTCGTGATTTCCCGGGAGACCGGCGACATGGCGTTGGCCATCACCCAGCTCGTCGGCCTCGCCAGCCTCACCTTCCATCTGGGCGACCCGGAAGAAGCAATGCGTATCGTTCTCGATGGCGTTCGCGAGGCGACCGAACTCCAGAACGCCCACGTCACTGTGTGGATGCTGGACTTCGTTGCCGCATTCGCCGCGTCCAGTGCACCGGAAGCGAGCGTTCGCCTTGCCGGCGCCGTAGACGCCCTGCGTCAGGAGGCTGGTGGAGGCATCCTTCCTGAATCGCTGGACGTCGTGGACGCCAGGTCGGCGACCGCTCATCTGTTGAGCTCCGCGGATTCGGATCGGGCGTGGGCGCAGGGCCGAGGTCTGAGCCTGCAAGAGGCCGCGGCTGAGGCCCGTCAGCTCGGCGCCATCCTCCTCGAACTCTGAGGCATCCAAGCTGACGTTGAGCGCTCAGTGAGCGATCATTGACAACGTTGCCACACGCTGGCGACAGTCACAGACAGCAATAAGGAGGTGGCTATGACTACCACTACGACTCCTCGGAGAACACCCGAGGTCACCGAGGCTGGAGGCAAGGGTTTGCGTCCGATGTGGATCATGCTGGCGGTGGTAGCGCTGGCAGCGATTGTGGCCGGCGCGGTGTGGCTGATCGCAGGCGACAGGTCGGATTCGCCGGCCGAGTTGGAGGCGACTGCCCTCGAAGAGCTCATGGCACAGGAGAAAACAGCCCTCGACCCGTATTTCGCAGACAGCGATCCGACGGGATACGTCGGCATATACGCCTCCGAGGTGACGTACATCGATCCCTCGTCGGGCGGAAGACTCGAGAACCAGGCCGCCAGGGACTACCTGATGAGCTTCGCCGGCCTGATTCCCCCGCTCCAGTACGAGATCCTCAATCCGTCGGTGGATCTCTTCGGTGACACGGCGATCTTTACGTTCGACGTGGAGATGTTTGACGCCGGCACGCTGATTGGAGCATGGAACACCACCGAGATTCATCAACGCACCAGCGGCGGCTGGGAGATGGTGCATGCCCATTGGTCGAATCCGGCTCCTCCCCCGGAGGGCTAATCCCCACCGCTTCACGATTCAGGCAGGGCCATGTGGCCCTGCCTGGCTACCTGCAAGATCCCTTTACTGGATGTGAGCATGAAGCGAGGAGGCCTCACCGATGCAAGACACAGGTTCATCAGATACCGGGGTTCTCAGCGAACTCCTCGCGGGCGAGCGAGCTGCCATGGATCCGTACTTCGGCGAGAGCGACCCAACGACATACGCCGGGCTGTTTAGCCGGGAAGCGACCTATTTCGATCCCAATTCCTCGGGCCGGCTGAAGGGCGACGCCATCGCCCAGCACTTCGCGGCCGCGGCGGGTCAGATCCCACCATTCCGGTACGACATCCTCAATCCCGATGTGGAAATCCACGGTGACACGGCGATCTTCACCTTCAACCTCGAGACCTACGACCCGTCGGACGGCTCGATCACCAGCCGCTGGAACACCACCGAGGTCCATCGTCGCACCGAGGATGGCTGGGACATGGTCCACGCCCACTGGTCGTTGATGGAGCCGGCAAGCTAAAAGACGTCCGCTCTCGGAGGTAGGACTCGAACCACGATCGACGGTCCAGTAGATGAGCGCTCCGAGTCCGCTTCCAACAGAGGCACAGAAACGGAGTTGCGGAGCGACTCGCAAGGAACCCGAAGGGTTCCCGTGGGCCTGACGGGACAGAACGCGAACCAACTCGGCGGTCTCGGCAAACGAATAATGAACCTCGTATGTCGGTGGCAAAGGGAGTCCTCACTTGTGAGGCACTTCACAAATGCACAAAGGGCACTCCTGGCCTACCGGGCGTCGCAGACCGTGCAACAACAGTGCCGTGACCTGTTTCAGTCGGGTTGCCACTCGTTTCGGTGCCACGAGATGCCCTGATCGGTGGGACGTCAAGGGTATCGATGGCGTCGCCGGAAGGCGTTGAGGGTGTGGTGAGCGAACGTTGAGGGCACGGCTTCAGGCTGGTAGTAGCCGGGAGAACCGTCCGGGCTTTCAACGTCGAGAAAGGAGACCGAAGACACCTGGCAGCGACATGTGAGGAAGGAGCTGAGATGAGAAGAAGATCAACAGTTTTTTTTCTGGCAATAGCAGTAGGTCTGTTATTGGCGATACCAGTACCGGCAAGTGCTAAGCCACCCCTTCGTGGAGACCAGGATCTCGTTCTGAAATTCGATGGACCCGGTGGACCGCCAATCTGCCTCCTCGCCACGGGGGACGCGATTTCGTGGGTGGGGACCATCGTATTTGAGGGCGACGCGCATGCGTATGGCATTGCCTACCTCTCCCTCTTGCCACCGCCAGACCCGCTCAAGAAGGCGAAGGCGAGCCATTTCGCGGACGAGTGGATGATCTTCGAGAACCCGTTGACCGGTGATTGCCCTGGGGACGGTGACGCAGTTGTCATGTGGGGGTTTGATAAGGGCGTGCAGTCCGATGTGAACCTCAAAGCCAGAGCGAACGGCACTGTTGAATGGGTAGCGGATGTCCATTCTTTCTTTGACAAGAGTTTGGAGGGTCGTCAGGTGCATTGGAGCGGCGTCACCGGCGCCAGCGGCTTGCCCCTGGAGCTCACGTTTGAGGGGCCATTCAGGATCAACTGATCACATAGGACCTGAAGATGCTCTTGGCAGAGGCCAGGAGCATCTTCGCGTTCGTCCAACTGTCGGTGATTCCCGCTCGAGGCGACCGGTCACCTGGTCCGATGTCGGTTCGCCTTTGTCGGAAGGGTTCGCGATGACACCCTCGTTAGACCGGTCGTCGACCGACGACCGGATCATTCACGCCGCGCTCGAACTCATCGCCCAGGACGGCCTCGGCGCGGCAACCATGGTCCGGGTCGCCGAGACTGCGGGTATCGCCCGCCAGACCCTTTACAACCACTACCCGGACATCGACCGAATAGTCACCGAGGCGATCCGCCGACATAACCAGGAGAGCATCCAGCTTCTCGAGGCCTCACTCCGGGTCGTCGACGACCCAACGGACAAGCTCGAGCAGCTCGTCCGCCATGTCATCGCTATCGGTGCTCATGCTCAGCATTCCCACGGCATCGAGCATGGACTCTCCGCCGACGCCCGGGCGACCCTCAACGATTACCGCGACGCGTTGGACCGTTGCATACGAGAAGTCCTCGACGAGGGGCAGCGATTCGGGGTGTTTCGACGCGATCTGACCCCTGAGGTCGACGCCCTCCTGATACGACCCATGCTCTACGGTCTCACCGAACGATCCGCCGAGACACCGGAGATGGCAGCATCACTTGCTACCACCGGAACGCGAACCATCCTCGCCTCGGTCACAGCAAGCTGAGCGCCGTAATCAGGTCGTTGCCGACAATCCAGAAACCCGGGCTCTGCGTGACCCGGCGTCGGTTTAGGCGATCGTCCCGTCACTCATGCTTCCGCCGGGTTCGGTGAAGTTGCTTCCCCGGCTGGAGTAGGTAGCCGGGAGGTGCAGGAACTTGGAGTATGTCCGAATCGTCCAGGAGACGGGACCCCGGAAGAAGTAGGCCTCGGGTGCGGCGATCTTGTCGATGTCCTTCTTGTACTTCTCGGCTGTGCCTTTCGTGAGGTGGAACTTGAGCTCGTCGCTGTTCTCGAAGGTTTCGTGGATGATCAAGGCGTCCTCACCGATCACCTGATAAGCCTCGAACCTGAGTAGGCCTTCCTCGATCGAGTAGGCGTCGGTGCCAACCCGTTGCCACCAGTACTTGAGCTCGTCGAGGTTGGAGGGCTGGTCGGGCGTGCACGTCCACTTGGCAGTGACCTGGATGGCGGTCTCGGGGTTGGGTTGCCTGTAGTCCTCTTTCACGTACCCAAGGAGGTGTTCGCCGAACACCGCCGGGACGTTCTTGGCCAGAAGTGCTGCCTGGGCAGGAGCGGGAATGGCCGCGCCGCGAATGAGATGCAGGCCGGGCTTGGCGACCCCCGTCAGATCACCCATGTGCTGCGTGGCGGTGGTGGAGAAGTATCGGACCAGTGCGTCGGGGTCCTTGAATACGTGGTGAACGAGCACCGCGTCTTCACCAACCGCATGGTTGATCTCGGTCGACAGCACACCGGAGTCGGCTCGGGCGTCGGCGTGGATGTTTTCCCACTCCTGCAGCATCTCTTGCGATTCGGCGGATCTTCTGAACCGCCCGCCGGGCTTCGTCGGTTTCCATTTGCCGGTGACGCTGATCTCCTGGCCGAGCCTGGCTGGCTCGGCCAGATGGGCGGGCAAGGGCTCCATACGGGGTGTCATGGTTTCTTTGCCTTGCTGACGGTGATCTCAAGGGTGTTCATCGGGGTTCCTCATCTCTCCACCACCGACGCGGCGGCTCGTCTGTCAGATGATGACTATGGCAGCTAAGGCAACATCAGGCTGTCTGGAGTGAGAGGACCTCATTGTGAAAGGTTGGGGCGTGAGCCTGTCCGTCGAGGTCGCCAATCCGGCCGCGTCTCACACCTCGCCGGCCAGGAGAACCTCCAACTCGGTGAGTGTCGGGCTTGAACGGGCGCCGGGCCTGGAGATCGTCAGCGCGGCGGCTGCGTTACCCCACTTGAGGCTGGTGGCAACATCGGAGCCGCGAAGCCGGGAGGCGATGAAGCCGGCGTCGAACGCATCGCCGGCGCCTACGGTGTCGACCACTGCAACCCGAAAGCCGGGCACCGTCGTGACACCCTCATCAGAGCAGGCCACCGCCCCATCGGCGCCGAGTCGGGCGATCACGAGTCGGCCGTCGCCGGCGAGCGACAACGCGGCGTCGACCGGGTCGTCGATTCCAGCCAGGGCCGTGATCTCATCAGTCGCTGCTCCCAGGACGACATCTGACCGTTCGACGGCCGCTTCAGCTATCCCACGGAAGCCGCCGTCCCATCCCCAATTCTCCAGCCGCAGGTTCAAGTCGAAGGAAACCGGCACCCCGTTCGCCCGGGCCTGCTCCATTGCCCCCAATAGCGCATACCGGGAAGGTGTGGTTCGCAAGCAGATACCCGAGATGTGGAGCCACTGCGCTCCGGTGACCGCTCGAACAGCCGCGTCTTCCAAGAGAGCGCCATGGGCGCCTCCGGTCGGGGGCCACGTATAGATGAGTCGTTCCCCGCTGGGCTGGGTCACGGTGATGACCGTCACGGTTGAGAGGTCTGGCGTCGCTCGGACTTCGTCGGCGTCGACACCGGCCTCGCGCAGGCTATCCATGGCGAAGCGGCCGAAGCTGTCGTCGCCGACGGTGCCGACAAACCGGCAGGCAACATCCAGACGGGCGAGCGCAACCGCGGTGTTCGCCGCCGATCCTCCGCCCAACAAGCGAGGGTCGGGGTTGGCGTGGACCCTGGGCTCGGCTTCTACCGGCAAACGGATCTCGAGGTCGACGTTGGCATCGCCGACCACGAGCACGCTCACGTGCCGACCTCACCTCGGGCTGCCGCCACAAACTGGGCGACCAGATCCAGGTCTTTGCGGAATCGCCCACGGTCAATGGGGCGGTTGGTGTGGCTCAGCGAATCGACGCCCCACGGGTTCACAATGGCGATGGCTGAAGCAACGTTCTGCGGGGACAAACCGCCTGCAAGTACGACCGGCGTTTGAACCGCCTCGACGATGGCGGCGCTGATCTCCCAGTCATGCACGGCTCCGGAGGCGCCCACACCGGGGATCTCGGGATCAACTGAGTCGAGCAGCAGAAAGTCGGCAACTGCCGCGTATGAGCGGGCTGTGTCGATCGCATCATGACCCATCACGGCTATGGCCTGCATGATGGGCAGGTGGGGCAGCCTCCGACGCAGCTCGGCAACCGCGGAGGGACCGACTGCGCCGGGAGGGCCACACAGGTGCAGGACGTCGGGCCCCACGGCTCTCACCATGTCCTCGATGGCGGCCAGGTCGACATCCACGCTCAACGCCACCGAGGTTGCGACCCCTGTGAGTTCGCGACAGATATCAGCGGCGAGCTCGTAGTCGACTTCACCCGGCAGGCCCAGGGTGGACGGCGTCACACCGACATGGTCGACGCCATGGGAGGCCACGGCTTGCGCCTCGGCCACCGACTGCATGGTGTAGATCTGGACCCTGATATCGCCCGTCATTCGCCCCGGACGCTACAGCGCCCCGGCCCAGGCTCGGGTCCGTCCGGCCGGATCGAACCGCAGCAGCACTGCGACGACTGGTGCGGTCCGGGTTCTGATCAACTGCATCGCCGCTCTCTCAAGCCTCCCCATGGGCGGCTCCGGCGCCGCTCTTTGCCAGCTTCACGGCCTCGACCAGGTCGGTTTGTAAGCCGTCGTCGAACGCCTCGTCTGCTTCCGCCCCGATGACTTCGCGGGCCAGGCCCTCGGCCTGCTCTTGATACCTCGAGTTGGGAGGCCAGTTGCCTCCGTGGCGCCGACGTGCGGCTTCGGCGGCGCCGGCCAGCTGGGCGCCAAGGCGTGGGTTCCCCAGTTCGACGACCGAGACCGCGATCCACCGGAGTGCCCAACCGATGGTGAAGGTGTCGCCGGCCCGCTCGGCGGTATCGATTGCCACCAGTGCGGTCCTGAGCGCCTCGGCGAAGTTGCCTTCCATTATGTCGAGCTGGGCCACCATCAGCTGTGTGTGGGCCATGTTCATCAACCGGCCCGCTTCCTTATAGAGCCCGATGAGCCTTGACAGCACCGCCCGATCGGGAAGCTTGTCATTCAGGACCGAGGTCGCCAACTCCCTTCCGAACTCGAGCGTTGCTATCTGGGCCGCGTCGCCCAGTTCGGTGAAGATCTGGTGTGCCCGCTCGGCAGGCGGAGCTGGATCGCCCAGGTCCGTTCCCGTCCCGCGGGCGTTGAGCAGTGCGACGAACAGGCCTGCTGAGCACTCGCCGATGAGGCGCTTGTCCTGTTGAGCCTCGGCGATCGCCAGACCTTCCTCATAATCGGAGACGGCGTCTGCCCAATCGGCGCGCCAGTAGTAGAGGGCGGCGCGGGCCAGGAGGCCGCGGGCCCTCGCCGGTGTGGGCGATCCGTGCTGATCTGAGTCGAAGAAGCGCTGCAGCCACAGCTCCAGCTCATTCAGTTGGCCGCTGGAATGAAAGAACCGCCAGACATTGCCGAGCAGTTCGTAGCCCCGCCGGAAGTCGCCGGCATCGAGCAAACAGTCGAGCGTTGTGCGGAGGTTGTCGTGGTCGTCTCCCAGGATTGCCAGCCACCGCGCTCTGGAATCTCCCTCCAGCGGTTCGTGGGACTCAGCCCCCAGATCGAAGAAGTAGTCGGAATGGAGGGCGGCGAGACGTCCGGGGTCACCGACTTGCTCTGCGACATAGAGCTGGATCGGCGCCAGCAGTAGGAAGCGCTTGCCCGCAGTGCCGGCTTCGGCAGTGACCAGGCTGCGGTCCACCAGCTCGGCCAGATCGTCGAGAGAATCCCGACCGGCAACGTACTCGAGGGCGGCCAGCGTTGCGCCGCCCCGGAAGACGGTGAGGGCCTTGAGCAGCTCTTGTTGGCCCTCGGTCAGAAGCTGGTAGCTCCATGACACCGCTGCCGAAATCGACTGGTGGCGGTCCGGGGCATCCGACCTGCTCGTCTTCAAAACACCGTGTCCTTCCTGCAGGCGCTCAAGAACCTGTGCCGGTGTGAGGACATTGAGCCGGGCGGCGGCCAGCTCGATCGCCAGTGGGATTCCGTCGAGGGCAACGACGAGCCTCTCCACATCCCCCCGGTGAGCTTTTGCGTCGAAGGATGAGTCGGCTTGTCGGGCCCGGGCTACGAACAGGTCGACCGCAGGCGACTCCGACCCGGTGGAAGCCAGTGGCTCAAGGCGGAATACCTCCTCGCCCCTTACGCGCAAAGGAAGCTGCGAGGTGGCCAGGACCTTCATCGGGGCGGCTTGTGACATCACCGTCGCCAAGTCTGTCGCAGCCCCTATTACCTGTTCGAAGTTGTCGAGTACCAGGAGGCGGGTTCCATCCTGCAAGGCGACGGCGAGATCTCCCGGTGTCGCGTTGTCGGCGCCGATCGTGGCTGCAATTTCGGGCAGCACCAGCTCGTCGTCATCGATCGGCGCCAGGTCGACCAGGAAAGCCCCCTGTTCGAATCGCGTGAGGACGCCATTTGCCACCTCCAAAGCCAGCCGGGTCTTACCGATGCCGCCCGGTCCCGTGATCGTGACCAGGCGGTTCTCGTCGAGCAGATCCTCCAGGCGGGCCATCTCGGCATCGCGGCCGACGAGGCGGGACGCCAGTGTTGGCAGGTTGTTGGGACGGGCGCTTTCCGTCCGTAGTGGGGGGAACGTCTGGGGGAGGCCCGGCACATCCAGCTGATAAAGGAACTCGACCTTGTCCAGGCCCTTCAGGGCATGCTCGCCCAGTTCGGAGTAGTCGGCCTCGGCAGCCAGCGCCCGTACCGTCCCGGAAACAACTACCTGGCCCCCGTGGCCGGCGGCGCTGATCCGGGCGGCTCGATTGACGTCGATGCCGACGTAGTTGTCGTGCCCGAGTTCGCCGGATCCGGTGTGCAAGCCGATGCGGACGGCCACGCTGCCTCCGGGCGGCCAGTCGGCGGTGGCCAGTGCTTGCTGGATTTCGGAAGCGGCGGAGACTGCGTCCAGGGCCGAGATGAACACCGCGAAGAAGCTGTCGCCCTCCGTGGAGACCTCGGTGCCTCGATGAGCGGCCAGGCTTTCGCGGATGATGACGGCGTGGCGCTCAATCACTTCCCGATATCCCTCAGCCAATCGCTGCAACAGGCCGGTAGAACCCTCGACGTCGCTGAAGAAGAACGTGACGGTTCCCGTCGGAAGGGTCTTCTCGACTGTCATGGCTTCTCCGCGCCTCGCCCGATGGTCCAAGGACGAGGCCGACACTATCTCCTGCCCGTCTCGGCTGCCATCACACCCGGCCGAGACGGGTTCAGGCGGTCGTGCTCGCGACCCAGCTGGTCACAAGCTCCAGCACCCGGTGGTCGATGGGTTGGCCGACCTGCTTGTGGCTGCCGAGGGTCAGGTCCGGGGGGGATTGGAGCGCACCTACGAGATCGCTTCCGACGCCGTACACCTCGACGCCGAGGCTGTCGGCAACCTGCCTGACGAGGACCATCGTCGCTACTTCGCCACCTTCGTCGGCACCCTGATGCTCCGGTTCGACCGGTACCTCAGTGCCGGTGGGGCTGACTTCGGAGCCGACCGGGTCAGATATCAGCAGACCCCGATGTGGCTGAGCGACGATGAGGTCGACGAGATGGCCGAACGGGTGGCTGGACTTCTCAAGAGCGGCTATTCCAATCCACCCGGTGGAGGCCGGAGCCGCATGCTCTTCTCCACCATCGTCTTTCCCGACAGCCCTCGGACTGATTGGGGGCCTGCCGCCTAGGGGCCTGGCGCCTCCTCGAAATCAGTCACCAACCCGAGGAGGGCGCCGGCACACTCAGCGGGCTTGTCTGCATCCACATTGCACACGCCGTCGTCGTAGAGATCCGGGGCGTTGTTCTCGGTCCAAGTGAAGAACTCGTTGAGCCTGCCAGTCGTCGATAGGTCCCAATCCGCGTTGACCACTTCTCCACTGGGCCCGTCGAAGGCGAGTGTGAACACGTCTGAGTACACGGAGGTCTCGTCCACGGCCCTCGTCACGTCATCCCTGGAACTGGATGTGCAGGTGATCGTGTTCTGGCCGACCGTGCAGGAGAAGTCGAGCACTTCGGCGTTGGCGAAGGCTCCGAATTCGGACACCCACATCACGCGCCGCGGAACGGTCGGGTTGGCCCACGGCAGGGCCGCTAGCGCCGCACCGCCAGGCTCGTGGAGCCCAGCCATCATCGCCTGCGCCGTGGCCAGGTCACGCGGGATCGGCACGGTCGTCGTTGTGGTCGTTGTCGGCGCGGCCGTGGTAGTCGTTATCGGCTGATCGGCCGGGGGCAGGTCGGTCTTGTCGTTTGCGGTCAGAATGATCGCACCCACGACTATGGCTGCGGCCGCGGCCAACAACCATGCGATCGCGGGCCTGGTCGGTTTGGTTTGCCTGGGTTTCGTCTCCAGTTGCACCACTCGCTTGCTCCTTTGCTCGAGGCTTGCGAGGTAGGTGGAAGCATCGGATCCGGACCACCCCGCGCCGGGGGCTTTGGCGGCCGGATTGCCCTCTTCAAGCAGTGCCATCACGTGGGCTTCAGTGCTCACCACGCACCTCCTTTCCGAGCATCGGGGGGCTGGCGTCAACTGGTCGTGCCTTTTCGTACAAAGCGGTCAACCGCCGGCGTGCCCGGCTGAGTCGCTGCTTGGCAGCATCGGGGCTGATGTCGAGCACGGACGCGATCTGGGTCGAGCTCAGGTGTTCCCAGGCGGCGAGCTTCAGAATTTCGGCGTCTGATGCACTGAGCCTGCTGAGGAGGTCGACGACGGCTCGAACCTCTTCGCGGACAACCACCTGGTCGGCGATCGGATTGGGGGGAGTGACACCGATTGATTCAACCCTGGTCTTAAGGCGGTGTCTGCGGCCGAGAGTTCGCCAGTGGTTGGAAACGGTCAGGTAGGCGATCCGGTACAGCCAGCGGAGTGCGTCGGCGGACTCTGGAGCCTCCTCAATCCGTCTCCAGGCGGTGAGGAACACGTCCCCCATCGCGTCGTCGGCCCGATCGGCCCCCAGCCGGCGACGGCAGTACAGCCATACATCGGACCGGTATCTCGAGTAGAGATCCTCGAATTGGGTTTCAGAGCGGTTCGTCATTCAAACCTATTGTGTCCGACAGCGCCGGGCGGTGACACAATTCACCGCGCCCTGTCACCGCGGCTGGCTCCCGGACACTTATACGACGAGCAGCGGGGGCTGCGACGGACGATACCGGGTACGGCCGACCCGGCGCCGTCCGGCCTCGGGCAGCGGCCTAGAGGCGCCCTTCCACGCTGGCGAGGATTTCCGTCTCTCGCTTCATTGCCTGCGCCTCCAACCCGCCTCCTCGCGACACGTACCGGGCCGCCGCCGTCCCATCGGTCAGGCTCCGGGCATTGATCCTTACGTTGAGATTGGCTCCCATCACGGCCGAACGGGCACACAAAGCCCCGACGCCGGCGTCTGAGGCCGAGGCCGCAAGTCCGGTCTCGGCCATGGCGGCGATCACCTCCATTGAGGCGAGGCTCAACTCCATCACCCGCAGAGGGATCTCGATGGCCTGGCGGGTCGCCGCCTGGATCGCAACCTCGCGGGCGGCCGCCTCGGCCTCGGTGCCTTCCGGCAGGCGAAACGCCTCCATGATCCCGTTGAAGGCTTCGGTGTCGGCGTCGATCAATGTCAGGAGCTCATCGTGGAGAGCTTTGCCACGGTCTGCCCAATCGGAGAACTCCTCCCACCGCTCGTCCCAGCCCCGTTTGTGTGATGAGAGGTTGGCGACCATCGTTCCCAGGGCGGCGCCGAGGGCTCCCACCGTTGCGGCCACCGAGCCTCCACCCGGGGCAACCGACTCCGATGCGGTCTCTTCTACAAACCGCCGCACCGGGAGAGCGGCCAAGCGGTCGGTTCCATCGGCGACGGCGTACTCGATGATCTTCTCGTCTGGCTCAAACGGGTCTAGCTCGTCGAGGCCAAGCGATTTGACGGCGATCTTGATCAGCTCGGCGTCGGAGATACCGGTGGACCGGTGTTGTTTGCGCAAGTAGTGGCGTCCCGCTGTCAGCATTGCGTTCAGTGGGATGAGACCCACCAGTTCGGAGCCTGTTACGCGGACCCCCCTCGCCCCGGCCCGTTCGACAACCTCGTCGAAGGCGACGTGCATCGGGGTTACGGCGATGTCGGTGAGGTTCATCGAGATCTGGGCCACGCCGTATTCCTCGATGAACCATCCGATTGCCTTGACTTTCTCCAGTGACCCAGGGACCCATACCGCCGCGCCCGTGTCGTCGAGCTCGATCGCTCCGGTCAGCGGATCACCGACGCGTTTTGGACGGCCCCGTTCGCGGACATCGAAGGCAATTGCGTTGGCCCGCCGTGTCGAGGTGGTGTTCAGGTTGATGTTGTAGGCGACCAGGAAGTTGCGCGCTCCGACTGCGGTTGCCCCCGAGCGAGGGTTGAAATCCGCCGGCCCGAAGTCGGGCTTCCAAGCCGGGTCCTCAAGGCGGGCGGACAGCCCCTCGTATTCGCCTGCGCGGACCGCGGCCAGGTTGCGGCGTTCGGGCGCCAGCGCCGCATTCTCGTAGCAGAAGATGGTGAGACCCAGTTCCTCGCCCAGTCGGCGAGCCAAATCGCGGGCGTAATCCACCGTCTCCTCCATGGTGACACCGGACACGGGGACCAAAGGGCAGACATCGGTGGCTCCGAAGCGCGGATGTTCGCCGCGGTGGCCGCTCATGTCGATCAGGTCTGTCGCCTTGGTGATGCTCCGTACTGCCGCCTCGATCACGTCTCCTGGTGACCCCACGAAGGTGACGACCGTGCGGTTGGTGGCCCGGCCGGGGTCTACGTCCAGCAGCCTGACTCCGTCAACCGTCTCGACCTGGTTCGTGATGGCGTCGATCACTGCCCGGTCGCGTCCTTCGCTGAAATTGGGGACGCACTCGATCAGTCTCTGCATCGCTGTCCTTTCCGCGCTAACGGCACAATAGGGAACGGCCGACCCAGGCGACCTGCAAGGAGGCGAGAACGTGACACCGGCACCCTATTCGTCATCACCCGCGGGATGGCTCGGCTGGGCGGGTACCTCCGGGCGCGCCGTCTACGAACCGCCGGATCGCAAGAAAGGCGAGCAGACCCCAGAGGATGCCGGCCACCGTTCCTGCGACCACATCTGCGGGCCGGTGCACTCCCAGCAGCACCCGTGAGTAGCCCACGCTCACGGCCCACACGGGCGCGGCCACCGTTGCGATCAGGAGACGCCACCCTGCCGGCCATCCCGCGGCCAGCAACACCAACAGGGATGCCAGTGTCATCGCCGCCGTGGTGTGGCCGGACGGGAACGAGTAGCCCGTTTCGTGAATCCAGCGAGCCTCCACGCGATCGGTGAGCGCCGGGGTATCGACGAAAGGCAGGCGCTCACCGAGTACCTTTCGCCGAGCTTCCTTTCCTCCCACCGCATAGATCGACTCGGCATCCGGATACTCGGGTCCGAGGGCTCCGGATTCGGCCAGCAATTGGATGTTGGGTCGGGGAATTCCGAACGCCGGCTTCACTACGAATTCGTTGAGAGCGGCATTGCCTCCCAGCACAATCATCAGGACGACCACGAAAGTCAGTGCCTCCTGCCGGCGGCGGTCCCTGGTCAGGTTGGGGCGGGACACCACCATTGTCAGAGCGACCAGAGACAGGAGCGGCAGCTGAGGCCAGGTGGCCGTGTCGGTGACCAACACGACGACATCCGCCAAGCCAGCGCTGAGGTCGATGTCGGGGAGCAGGAAACTGAGTGAAGCTGCAATCAGGACGGCGAACAAGACCGCCACCAGCCGGCCTGCTTCGCTCATTCTGGCAATGCTCATGACGCCGTGATGACGATCTTGCCGGCAGCGCGGCCTTCGGCCAGATAACTGATCGCCTCCGGCACTTCGGCCAGCGGGAACGCCCTGTCAATGGCCGGTGTCAGCTTTCCGGCCTCTGCCAGTTCCTTTAGAAAGGCCAACGGGTTCGCCGTGGCGACCGGCGCCGGCGCGTCCTTTGGTGCCCTGCCGAATGGGGCCAGGAGCTGGAGCTTGAGGATGCTGCCGATGGTCCCGCCGATCCAGCGATTGCCCTGCGCCCCGTATTGATCATGACCGATGAGCACGTAACGGCCACCAGGAGCGATCACACGCTTCAGATCATCGAAGGAACGGTTGCCTGGAATGTCGAGAATCAGGTCGTAGCGCTCGTCTCCGAGGGTGAAATCTTCGAGGGTGTAGTCGATGACCCGATCGGCGCCTATCGATCGCAGAGTGTCCTGCTTATAGGAGTTATCGACGGCGGTCACCTTTGCGCCGAGAGCTTTGGCGATTTGCACCGCTAACGATCCCACCGCTCCACCGGCACCGTTGACCAGGACGTTGTCTCCGGACCTAGCGCGACCCTCGCGGTCGACACCCTGCAGCGCAATCAATCCGGACGTGGGGATGGCTGCCGCTTGTTCGAAAGACAGATTGGACGGCTTGAGCTCGAGCCTCTCCTCGGGAACGATGGCGTACTCGGCGTAAGCCCCGGCGTTCTTCCACTGGTGACCTTTGACGATCTCGCCGAACACCTCGTCGCCGGGCTGAAATCGTGTTGCCGCCTTGCCGGTCGCTTCAACTCGTCCGGCGAGATCTATCCCGGGAACCCGGACCTTGGGCCGACGCAACCCGGCGCCCATCAAACGAAGCATGTAGGGCCAGCCGTGGACGACATGCCACACGTCGGGGTGCATCGAAGCGGCCTTGACCCGAACCAGTACCTCTTCGTCGCCAACCTCGGGCCGGTCGACCTCCATGAGTTCCAGAACCGCTTCGGGCGGGCCATACCGGTGCTGGATCATCGCTCTCATTGAATCCTCGCGCTGAGCCCGCCGAGAGTAACTCGCTGGTTAGGCGCGCAGGTCCATTCGCAGGTACTCGGTGACATTCAAGAATCCCGGTGGGGCCTTGGTGGTATCGGGCAACAACTGCCACGCATCTTCGGCGGTTATCACCCGGGGTGTCGTCAGTTCGACCTCTTTCGAGCCGACGTTCAGGGTGGCCGTGCCGGCGGCCAGAACATTCTTGACCCAGTCCGATCCGGCTCCGTACATCAGGATGAAGATGTAGCCGTCCTCTATGGGGTGGGCGTCGAGGGGAGTGTGGTAGGTCTTGGCGGAGGAGCGTCCCACATGGGTGATCACCGGCCGCTTCCCTTTCTTGAGCTCCATCTTGTTGAAGACTCGCTTGTTGACCTGCCCGACCCAGGTTGGCATCGGCATATCAGGCCTCCGGGCGATCCGTCGCCATCGACGGATCCAGGTTGTTTTCGTCCATTGCCAGCTCCTTTGATCCCTCAGGGGGTAACGATGACCTTGCCACGGGTGTGGCCTTCCTCGAGGTAGCGGATCGCCTCGGCGGCTTCGCTCAGTGGGTAGGTGCGGTCGATGATCGGAGCCAGTTGTCCTGTTTCGATGAGCTCGTTCAACGTCGCCAAATCGTCGCGACTGTTGTTGGCTATCCAGGTGGTCAGTCGCTGGCTCACGAAGGGAGAGGTGACCAGCGCCTTGATTATGCGGTCGATGCCTCCCATGCGGCCCATTCCGCTGCTCAGCACCAGTGTCCCCTTGGGTGTGAGGATGCGCCGGAGTCGCCCGGGTGAAGCGGTCCCGGCCAGCTGAAAGATCACGTCGTACCGGGTGCCACTTTTGGTGACATCGTCCGACGTGTAGTCGACCAGGTGATCGGCCCCCAGCGACCGCACGAGGTCGACATTCCGGGAGCTGCACACGCCGGTGACCTCGGCTCCGAGAGCCTTGGCTATCTGCACTGCGAAGGTTCCCACGCCACCCGAGGCGCCGATGACGAGAACCTTGTACCCGGCTTTGATCTTGCCCAGGTCCCGCAGGCCTTGCAGCGCGGTGAAGCCGGCGACGGGAACGGCGGCTGCTTGCTCGGCGGTCAAAGATGACGGCCTGGGCAACAACGCCCGCTGGCGGGTGGCCGCATACTCGGCCAGCGATCCCTGGCACCAGCCGTAGACCTCGTCGCCCGGCTCGAATTCTGTGACGTCCTCGCCGACGGCTTCGACGGTACCGGCCAGGTCCACGCCCCGCACTCGATGCTTGGGCGCCCGCAGGCCCATCGTCATCCTGACCAGGAACGGCTTGCCGCGCATGAAGTGCCAGTCGAGAGGGTTGAGGGAGGCAGCCTCTACCTTCACGAGGACACCGTCATCGGCGATCGTTGGGTTGTCGATATCCTCGATCTCGAGAACTTCGGCTGAGCCGTAGCGGTCCTGGGTGATGGCCCTCATGGTCTTCTCCTTTGTCGGATTCATTCTGGTACTCCTATCGCTGGTCATGGCATGGTGGGGTCTGGAGGTAGTCCTCGATCCGGACGACAACCCGGGCGGCCGTCCCGGTGGTTACGGCGAGAATGGCCAGGACCGCCAATGCCAGCAGCACCGGGTGGGCGAGTTGCCCGCCGATAATGGTGGCGATTTCCGTGATGAGCGCTTCCATCGATTCCGGCCCCTGTCTGTCTGGTCCTACATCGTAAGCTTATAGTGTAAACTTATGGCGTAAACCTACATATACAGCGTAAGCTTGTCAAGCCATTGCCGGGAGAAACTTACTGCGTACGTTAGGATCCGGCGGAAAGGTGGACGCAATGACAACCAAGACCGAACCTGCCACCGAGCCCAGGGTTCCACTGACCAAAGACCGGGTTCTCCGGGCCGCAGTCGAGCTGGCCGACCGGGGCGGGATCGAAGCCGTCAGCATGCGCAAAGTCGGCCATCAGCTGGGGGTGGAGGCAATGTCCCTCTACAACCACGTTGCCAACAAGGATGAAATGCTGGATGGCATGGTCGACCTGGTGGTCGGCGAGATCGATCAATCGAGTGCCGAGTCCGACTGGCAGACGGCCATGCGGCGGCGGGTGCTGGCGGCCCGCGAGGTCATGGTGCGCCATCCCTGGGCGGTGGGCGTCATCGAATCGCGGGTCAACATGTCCGCCACCATGCTCCAGTACATGGACTCGATTGTGGGGATCTTCAAACTCGGAGACTTCCCGCTCGAGCTCGTTCACCATGCGATGCATGCGCTCGGCAGTCGCATCCTCGGCTTCAACCAGGAATTGTTCGACGACTCGGAGTCGCTGGTTGAGAGCCCCGAGGTGGCTGCCCTCATGCTCCAACAGATGACCGCCGAGTATCCGAATATTTCCGCCATGCTGGGGGAGGTGACCCACGAGGGCGAGCCGGTCGGCGGCAAGGGGTGCGACGACCAGACCGAGTTCGTATTTGGGCTCGATCTGCTCCTGGATGGCTTGGAAGCGCGACGGGCGGCCGGGTAGCTGAAACGCCGGTTGTCAGATTGTGACTACGACCTTGCCGCGAGCGTGGCCCTCTTCCAGGTAGGCCATTGCCGCCCCGGCCTCTTCGAGCGGGTAGGTCCGGTCGATCACCGCAACCAGTTTCTCGGCTTCCACGAGTTCTTTGAGAATCAGCAAGTCGGCAACAGTCACTTTTGAGACGAACACGCGCACCTTCTGGCCGACGAACAGCGACAGCAGGAGCGAGCGGCCCAGCTGCAGGAGTGGGCCAGTCCATCGGTGCTCGGGCTGGCCGAAGCTTGCCACGTAGACACCCTTCGGCTTCAGGGCGCGCCGGCAGGCGGAGATTCCCCGGTTTCCCACGTTGTCGAGGATTACGTCGTACTTCGTCCCGCCGTCGGTGAAGTCCTCGCGGGTGTAGTCCACGACATGGTCGGCACCGATCGATCGCACAAGCGCGACGTTGCGCGTGCTGCAAACGCCCGTTGCCTCAGCCCCCAGGTACTTGGCGATTTGAACAGCAAAGGTACCGACCCCTCCCGAGGCGCCGTTGATGAGGACGTGCATTCCCGGCTGGAGGCGAGCCTGGTCGCGCAGACCCTGCAGCGCCGTCAGCGCGGCCATCGGCGTCGCGGCGGCTTGCTCGAAGGTGCTCCCGGTCGGCTTGTGGGCTAGGTCTTCATCCCGGATGGGCATGTATTCGGCGAAGGCGCCTGCGTGTTCGGCGGCACCGAAGACTTCGTCACCCACCGAGAAGCGAGTCACCGAGTCGCCGATCGCCTCCACGACCCCGGCCACGTCGGCCCCCAGGCACTGAACCTTGGGCCTGAAGAAACCGAACTGGACCCGACTGGTGTAGGGGAGTCCTGTCAGGAGATGCCAGTCGTAGGGATTGGCCGAGGAGGCACGGACCTGGACCACTACCTCATTGGGTTCGATCGTCGGCCGCGCTACTTCCTGCAGTTCGAGAACATCGGCCGAGCCGTACTCGCGATTGACGATCGCTCTCAAGACGTCCGGCCGGCGTCCCGCGCCTTCTCCTGCTCATAGACCTTCTGCACCCGGTACTCATCGAAGAATACGGAAATGCCATGGCCGGCCACCCCGAAACCCCAGCCGATGATTACCCAGTAGGCGAAATCGAGGCCGAGGAAGCCGTTGTTGGCCCCACCGCTTCGATCGATGACGATCAGCATGAGGTTGACCAGCACGTAGACCATCAGGTGGTAGAAGAAGTCACGAATCTCGGTCACATGCTCACGAGCCCTGATCAGGGCCGGGTCCTCCTGCGTCATTGATGCCTCCTCAAGCTCTTCCACCAGTGTCCGGCATGGTCGGGAAGCGGCTAGAGGATTTGGGCCGGTTACCGCAGGGCTTTTGTCGGGTCGGTTGGGCCGACGCCTTCGTTAGGCCCAGGGAATGGTGGCGATCATCACCGGGTCGACGAAGCCTTTGAGGTCAACCGGTCTCGCCGCCAACGCGCCGGCGTCAAGCTCGGTCTGCGAGACGAGGTCCAGGCTGGCGACTATTTCTCCTGCTCCGGCCTCACTGCAAATGCGGGCCGTCTTATGCACCCCCTCGCCGGCCAGTGTGCCGTCGATCTCGGTCACCTCGCCGGCGTGCATGCCGATGCGGACGTCGGGGGCAAAACCTTGATCGGCCCGCTGCCTGGCCAGCGTTTGCTGGATCTCCACTGCGCAAGCAACCGCGGCTGTCGCCTGGTCGAAGGAGATGAAGAACCCGTCGCCGGTGTTCTCAACCTCCTGTCCTCCGGCGCCGGCAAACAGCGAACGTAACGTGCGATGGTGCCAGCGAAGCAGTTGCTCCCAGGACTCGTCGCCGATCACGCCGATGAGCGGGGTGGAGTCGACGATGTCGGTGAACATGAGGGCGGTGGAAGTCCTGGTTCCCGACCCGGCCGGATGGGCGGAATCGGCCAGGGCAAGGCGCACCTTCCTGGCGTCGGCCATGGCTCCCAGCTCCTCGAAGATCGCGAGAGCGGCCTTCAATTCCAGGTTGGCCGAGTCGGAGGATCCATGCTGCTCATAAGCAGCCGCCAGCAACAGGCGGGCTCTGGCAGCCAAATAGGGGAAGTCGTTGGCGCGCCAGGATTCAGCGGCCCGGCGTAGCGGCTCTACCGCCTGTTTCGAGTTGCCATCGGCCAGCAGGAGAGCACCCTGGCCCTGGTCGGCATGGGCGACCAACGCGGGAGAGCCATAACTCTCGGAGATCGTCTTGAGCTCTGACACCGCTTCGCCGGCTGTCTGTCGGTCTCCCCGGGCCAGGGCTATCTCTATCGTCGCGGGCAGCAGTCGGGCCCGCTTGAGCGGGGCCCCGGCACTGTCGAGGCTCTGACTGATCAGAGTCCAGGCCCGGTCGGGGTTGCCGCGCGATAACTGCAGTTCGGCCATCCCCGGCTCGGGATCGCGACCCATCCCGTGGGCCCGCTGGAAGGCCTCCTCGGCCAGCTTGTCGTCACCCATGTGAAGCCGGATCTCACCGATCTCGTAGAAGGCCTCACCTCCGAAGTCGACGAAGTTGCCTAGCTCGCGGGAGGCCTTTGTGGCTTCCTCCTCTGCAGTCTTCCAGTCGCCTCGCAAGCGCATGATTTCGGCGCGGTGAATGCGGCACACTCCGGGGAATCCGGAGCTATGACCGGCTCGTTCGCACCACCGACGAGCGGCATCGCTCCAGTCGCCGGCCCGGCGGTAGTCGGCCAGCTGCTCGCAGATGTCGATCATGTTGCAGTAGATCTTGCCGGTGTAGAACGCACCGAGATCGCCACCGATGGCGGCCACCATGGCCTCGTCCATCAGGTCCATGCCAGCCTCGACGTCTCCGGCAGCCACCGTTATCCGGCCCTGGTCGTGGAGAGCGAGCGCCTGGAGGTTGGCGTCCCCATATCTGGTTCCGACCTCATATGCTTGTCCGGCCAGTTCGAGTCCGCGGTCAAGGTCTTCGTCGCCTTCGAAGGCGATCACCGCCTGCATCCTCGCCAGCCAGCCGTGTGCGGCCGACTCGTCCTCGTCCGCCAGGAGGCGCCCTGCTCTCTTAACCCAGTTGAGCCCGAGGGCGGTCGCTTTCTTGTGAAAGAGCCCCTCGGCCAGGTCGAGAGCGGTCAGGGCCGCCGATGCGGGATGCCCGTCCCGCATATGACCGGCGAAAGCCTGTTCCCGGGCGTCGATGCATTCGTCGGGCCGTCCCGACCACCAGGCCGATCGGGCGAGGTCCTCAAAGGCTTCGGCGTCGAGGTGCCCGGCGTCGGCGGCCTGGCGAAGAAGGTCGTAGGCACGCGTCCAGTCGTTTTCGACCATTGCTTCCCGGCCGGCGGCCAGGAGGTCACTCGCTACTTGGGCCATTCATCGTCCCCTGGGCTGATGAGGCCCGAATTATGGCAGCTTGTGATCAAGTGAACCGGGGCAGGTCGAATTCCGCCTCGCAGATATCCCAAACGCTCATAGAGTGACCGTCCATGTCAACGCAGCCTGTCCTCGTGATTGGAGCCAGCCGGGGGATAGGCGCCGAACTGGTCCGTCAATACCTGAGGGACGGACGTGAAGTCCACGCCACGGTCCGGGATCTGGCGTGCCCGGGGGAACTGGCCGGGTTGAGTGGCGCCAAGCTTCACCGACTGGACGTTCGGGACGTGGCCCATACCGAGGCGTTGGCGACCGGGTTGGCCGGGGCCGATCTCGGCGTGGTCATTCACAACGCAGGTGTCAACCGCACCTCCCGCACCGAGATGATGGAGATCAACGCCGAGGCACCGATCCGGGTGATCGAGTCGCTCCTTGACGCGGAAGCGATCGCGCCCGGCGGAGTGGTGGCGATCATGACCTCCCAAATGGGCTCACGGGGAGATCGTGGCGGCAGTCTCGGAACCTACGGAGAGTCGAAGGCGGTCCTCAACGACGAATTCCGCCGACGGGAGGCCGCCTGGGCCGCCCGGGGCGTGATCGCGGTGGTCGTTCACCCCGGCTGGGTGCGGACCGACATGGGCGGGTCATCGGCGCCTCTCAGCGTGGAGGAAAGCGTTGAAGGCGTCAGGCGCCTGATCGGCGGGCTGACTCGCGACCAGCACGGTCGATTCTGGACCTGGGACGCTCACGAGCACCCGTGGTGAGCTAAGCGCCGACGGCAGGAGAGGGCCGCTGCCACCGCGACCAGAGCGACTGGCCGGTGAGAACGACGAAGAACAACACAATCGGTACCACCGCCATGGTGGCGCTTCCCGAGGTGTCGTAGTGGAAGCTGATGACCAGTCCGACCACCACCGACAGCACTCCGATCAGCGCCGCCACCGCCATGATCAGAGGCACTCGCTGGACCAGTAGGGCGGCGGTAGCCGGGGGCCCCACCAACAGACCAAACACCAGGAGTGTCCCCACCGTCTGGAAAGAGCCGACGATCGTCAGGGTGATGAGAGCGAGAAGTGCTCCGTGGGCCAGGCGGGGCCGCAAACCCAGCAACTGAGCCTTCTGCTCGTTGAAGGCCAGCACCAGAAAGGCCCGGTGGAGCAAGATCGACACGACCAGGGTGATCGCCGCCACCACCGCTAGGCCGACGATGTCGCCCGATGTCACGCCCAGTGCGTCGCCGAAGAGTATTCCGGTCAGGCTCCCCGAATACGAGTCGGTGCGGGAGATCAAGATCACCCCGAAAGCGAGCATGCCGACAAAAAGCAAGCCGATACCCGTGTCCTCGGAGAACGTGGTCTGACGGTGGACCAGGTTGATTCCCAGCAGCATCACCACTGCGGCCAGCGTGGCCCCGACCAGGAGGTTGAAGTCGAGCAGCACCGCCAGTGCGATGCCGGGAATGACCCCGTGCACCAGGGCGTCGCCCAGGAATGTCATCCCGCGGATGACCACCCAGGTGCCGACGAGGGCCAGGGCGATGGCAGCGAGCGAGCCTCCGACGAGGGCTCGCTGCTGGAACGCCAGCTCAAAGGGAGCGGTCAACCAGTCCATGTGGTGCCGACGGTAGCGGCGGCGGATTCGCCTGACGGGGATCCAGCCAGAGCGTTGCTCACCCGGCTGGCGTTGGTAACCAGCATGCCGATCAGCGTGTCGGCACCGGAGCCGGCATCCCCGAGGGAACCCGTGTACAGCTCAACCACCGTGACCTCACGGTCAAGCTCGGCGGCCAGCGAGTCGGCGACGTCGGCTGTGTCGGTGGTTTCGGCGAAGATGGCTGCCACCCCGGACGAATCGATCACGGCCACCAACTCTGCCAGGGCAGCCGAGCTGGGCTCGGCCAGGGTGGAGCCGCCCGGGATCACCGAGCCGATCACCTCGAAGGCGTAGCGGGATGCGAAGTACCCGAGCGAGTCGTGGTTGGTGACTAGCAGCCGGGCGTCGTCGGGTATCGAAGCGAGCAGACCGCTGATGTCCTGGTCGGCTCCGGCCAGGGCTGCCGCGTAGGCCTCGGCCCGGCCCTTCCAATCGGCCGCCGGCTGCAAGCCATCCAACTCATCGGCGATCAGGCCGGCGGCATCGGCCATACGGAGGGGGTCGAGCCAGATATGAGGGTCGAGCCCGCTCCCGCCGAAGGGGAGGGGGTCGAGGTGCTCGGCCAACCGAAGCACGTTGGCTCCGTCCGCCTCCACGCTGTCGAGCACGTCGAGGAGTCCCTCCTCCAGGTCGAGGCCGTTTGCAACCACCAGGTCGGCTGATCGCATGGCGGCCACCTGCCGGGCAGATGCCCGGTAGTCGTGCGGGTCTGCTCCGAGGGGAAGCAGGACCGAGACTTCGGCATCTCCGCCGGCAATCTGGCGGGCCACGTCGCCGAGGATGGTGGTGGTGGCGACAATGGAAATTCCACTATCGCTCGACGGAGGCTCGTTACTGGAGCAGCCGGCGGCCGTCACGGCGAAGACCATGGACAGCACCATCGCCGACCACCGGAGGTGCCGTCGACGGTCAAGCATGTGTTCTCTCACTCCCAAACCTATAATGAGAATCGTTCTTAGATCAGCATACTAAAGGGCCGAAGATGACAACGCCCAGCCTGGATCGCGAAGTTGAGAAGCGCCTGAGCGACCACGAGATCAGGTACACGCGAGGGCGCCGTGTCGTGGTCTCCGCCCTGGCCGGCGCAGACGGGCCACGCTCGGCTGCCGAGCTGCACAGTGAGATCGGCCCGGCGGTACCTCTGTCATCGCTCTACCGGTCGCTCACCATCCTGGAGGAGGCGGGAGTGGTGACCCCCCATCACGGTGCCAGGAGCCTCACCCGGTACGAATTGGCGGAGTGGCTGGCCGGGCACCACCATCACCTCGTCTGCATCGTGTGTGGCCTGGTGGAGGACATCGAGATTCCCGGCGAGCGCGAGGCCGAGGTGCGAGGATTAGTCGACGATCTATCGGCCGCAGCCTCGTTTGCGCCTGTCAACCATGCGCTGGAAATCGAGGGCCGCTGCGTGAGGTGCGCATGAACAGGTACGCCGCGCAAGCGCGAGACCTGGTGCTCGGCTACGGGAGCACCGTTGCTGTCGACCGATCCTCGTTCGAGATTCCCGCCGGTACCGTGACCGCGGTCATCGGGCCGAACGGATCGGGGAAGTCGACTCTGCTGAGCGCAATCGCCGGGCTGGTCGAACCAATGTCGGGCACGATTGAGGTCCCTGCCCGCCAAACCGGGGCCCACCGCATCTCCTACGTGCTGCAAACCACCAAGGTCAATGATGCCCTGCCGATCTCGGTACGCGAGGTGGTGACCATGGGGAGATACGCCTCGGCCGGTGGGTACGGGCGGCTGACCGCCGAGGATCGGCGGGCGGTCTCCGCGGCCATGGACCGCACCGGTATCAGCGGTCTCGGCTCTACCCGGCTCCAGAACCTCTCAGGCGGTCAACGCCAGCGGGTGTTCGTGGCTCAGGGACTGGCTCAGGACCACGACGTTCTGTTGCTCGACGAGCCGCTGACGGGTATCGACCTGCCAACGGCCCAGGCCATCGATGAGGTGATCCACGATGAGCTGACCAGAGGCTGCACCGTCATCATGTCAACCCATGATCTGTCCGAGGCCCGTATCGCCGACCACGCCCTGCTGCTATCTGGTCGGGCGGTTGCCTCCGGTCCGCCGGCCGAAGTCCTCACTGCTGAGAATCTGGCCGATGCCTACGGACCGTCGCTGCTGCACGTGGACGAGGGCCAGATCTTCATTGATGATCCCGCCCACCAACCGGTGCCGGGGCGCCATGTCCACCGCGAGCGGATCATCCATCCCGAAGCATCAACGGGCGACCACGAGGCCGATTAGCTTCGGCTCACAACCTCCCGGCGTCGACAATCCGCTGCAGGAACTGCCTGGTTCGAGGTTTACGGGGGTTGGTGAGGATGTCCTGGGGCCGCCCTTGCTCGAGGATCACTCCGCCGTCCAGGAAGCAAATCCGATCAGCTACGTCGCGAGCGAAGCCCATCTCGTGGGTGGCAATCACCATCGTCATCCCATCCTCCTTCAGCCCGCGGATCACGTTGAGGACTTCGGCCACCAGTTCCGGGTCCAAGGCCGACGTGATCTCGTCGAAGAGCATCAGATCTGGCTCTGAAGCCAGCGCCCGGATCACAGCCACTCGCTGCTTCTGGCCACCCGACAGCCGATCCGGGAACTCGCTCAACTTTTCGGTCAGGCCGAACCGCTCCAGCAACGCCCGGGCCCGCTCCTCGGCCGCTTCCCGGCTGAGCCCGTGGACCTTGCGAGGGCCGAGCGTGATGTTGTCGAGAACATTCATGTGTGGGAAGAGATTGAAGGCTTGAAACACGATCCCCATCTTCTGGCGGACGTCGTTCGGGTTTACCTGCGGGTCGGTTATTGCTTCCCCGTCGAGCAGGATCGAGCCCGCATCGATCGGAAACAGGAGGTTTACGCACTTGAGCAGCGTCGATTTCCCAGACCCGGACGATCCGATCAAACAGACCACCTCGTGCTCGCCCACCTTCAGGTCGATGTCGCGCAGCACCACCTTGTCATCGAATGCCTTGGTGACGTCCCGGAGCTCCAACTTGACGGCCATCAGGTTGTCATTGCCTGTTTGCGGCGGCGGTCCCGCTCGGTGTACCAGTCGGTGAAACGGGCGACCGGCACGCTCACCGCCAGGAACAAGATGGTGGCCGCGATGTAGCCGGTGTAGTTGAAGGTGCTGGCGGTGTAGATCTGCGCTTCCCGCACACCTTCCCGAACGCCGAGGATGAAGACCAGCGCCACGTCCTTCTGGAGGCTGACGAAGCCGTTGAGTAGCGCCGGGATGACGTTGCGGATGGCCTGGGGCACCAGCACGTAGCGGAGGGCCTGCACCTGGGTCAAGCCGATGGAGCGGGCCGCCATTCGCTGACTCTCATGGACGGACTCGATCCCGGCCCGGTACACCTCGGCCGTATAAGCGCTGTAGCTGATCACCAGCGTGGCGACTCCCCAGAAGAGCGGACTGCGGGGTACGCCGGTCAGCTGCAACGCCGGGATGCCGAAGCCCAGTACCAGGATCAGCAGGATGATGGGGATGCCCCTGATCAAGTCGATGAAGACGATCACCAGCGCCCGCAGCGGGAAGAAGGCGGGTCCTCGCAGCGCCCGGATCATCGCCAACACGAGAGCGAAGAAGAGAATCAACACCTCGGCAACCATGAACATCTTGACGTCCAGCCAGAAGCCGCTGAGCACGTCCGGGAACACTTCGCGGAAATTGTCGGGGTTGAAGAACTGCTTCTGGACCGCCGGCCAGGTCTCAGAGGTCAGTATCCACCACAGCACCAGCCCGCCGAGCACAACCGTCGAGGCGGCGGCGATCAGTGCGCCGCGGGCGCCCTCTTCCCGGTGAGCCCTGCGCCGCCGCTGCTTGCCAGGCCAGAGACCGGGACTGCGGATCTCGTCGGGAGCCAGACTCAAGCGCACACCATTTCGCCGTAGCTCACTCTCTTCAACAGGATCCGCCGGAGGATAGCTTTCTAGGATCCACCCATGACCGTGGTAACCCTCACTACCGACTTCGGCACCCGGCAGGGAAGTCACACGGTCCTGCACGGGGTCATCTACGGAATTGCCCCGGAGGCGACCGTCACCGATCTCAGCCACCACGTGGCTCCGCAGGACATCAGGGAGGCCAATTTCGTGCTGGATAACAGCGCCTTCTTCTTCCCGGCCGGGACAGTGCACGTCATCGTCGTCGACCCCGGGGTAGGCACCGATCGCCGCGCTATTGCGGCCCGGGTGGGTGACCACTACTTCGTGGCTCCCGACAACGGGGTGCTGACGGCCGTGCTGGCGAGGGCCGAGCGGGAAGGATGGAAGACCGATTTCGTCAACCTCAACAAACCGGAGTATTGGCTGGCCGATGTGACCAACACGTTCCACGGCAGGGAAGTGTTCTCACCGGTCGGCGCCCACCTCGCCGCCGGGGTCCCGCTGACGGACCTCGGCTCACCGATTGCGGACCCGGTCCTGGTCGCGCTGTGGTCGGCTATTCGCCACTCCGGCGGCAGCGTCAGCGGCGAGGTCATCTACATCGACGATTTTGGCAACGCCATCTGCTCGATTCTTCCCAGCGACATATCTCATCTGCCGGTCCCGGACGGCGTGCAGGTTGAGCTGTGCGGCGCAACCATCGACGGAATGGTCAGCACCTTCGGCGACTCGGACTACGGAACCGACACCCTGATCGCCTTGTGGGACTCGAGTGGCTACTTGCTGGTCTCGGAGAACAACGGGACCGGCGGCAAGGTGATCAAGCCGCAGCCCCGGGACGCTGTGGTGGTGCGGACGAGTCCCGACTGAGGTCTCCATGAGAAAGGGACCCGGCGGGCCGGGTCCCTTTCTCGAATTTCGCTGGCAGGTCAGTCGGAGATGATGGGCACTCCACCGTCCTGAGTTAGCCAGGTGTCCTCGAGGCCCTGAAGCGTTCCGTTGTCGACCAGGACTTCTAGCGCGTCGTTGACGCAGCCGACCAGGGCATTCCCGTCCGCAAACAACATCCCGTAGTTGTCGGGCGCTGCTGCCTCGGCCTCGAACTGGCCGGCGATGACGGACCCTTCTACCTGGACTGCGGTGACGAAGTACGCCGCCGGCAGGTCGACCACCAGGGCGTCGATCTGGCCGGCTCGCATTGCCGATTCCACGTCGACGTTCTCGTCGTAGACGCTGGCGTCGCTGTCGGGCTTGATCACGTCCTCGATGAAATCGAGGCTGGTTGTACCAATGGCAGCTCCCAGCTTGGCGTCCTTGAGGTCGTCAACGGACGACACGCTGGCATATGGCGAGTCCTCGAAAGTAACCAGTGCCTGGCGAGTCGTGTAATACGGGTCGCTGAAATCTACGACCTTCTCACGGTCTTCGGTGATCGAGTACTGCTGGATGTTGAAGTCGAAACCCTTTGTTCCCGGTGCGATCACCTCGGTGAATCCGGTGCGGGTGAAGACCACCTGGTCATCGGTGAATCCGAGTTCGGCGGCGAGGGCATAGACGAGGGCGCCTTCGAATCCGGTCTTGGATTCGGGGACGTCGAAGAAGTCGTCGCCGACTCCCATCCAGGGCGGGAAGACCGGCTCGCCGGTCCCGACGGTCAGAGTCCCTGCCGTCACCAGTGGCATATCGGCCACATCGCAGCTACCGCCGGACGCGCCGTCGCTGTCATCGCCGCCGCAAGCCGCCGCCACCAGGGCGAACGCTACGAACAGCGCAATTCCGAAACTTCTCCGCATGGGGTCCCTCCTCTTTGTGAACTGCAGGCTAATCGCACGGTGCGGGGTAGCCCACCTCGGAAAGGCGGAGGCCCGGGTGTATGGCGGTACACCCGGGCCTGAGGCGACTCTGTGAAGGTGAAGAGGTTCTCCGCCCTCGCAGCGACGCTGGTGACAGGAGAGTAATCGGACCGAGCGCGATTACCGGGGATTTTCGCGTTCCAAATCTGTGAAGGCTCCGGGACGCCGGGAGACGGGTGATCTGCCCTTGTAGGCTTTCGAGCGAGGCCACCTCCTCGCGACCGAAGGGAACTTGCGAACGATGACGACGATTCGCGCCTATCACCGCCCCGACACCATCGAGGCCGCCCTCGCCTTGCTGGCTCACGCCGACGCCGACGCCACCGTGTTGGCAGGCGGGACCGCCGTCAATGGTTCGGCCGACCACGATCCGATCGAAGTGGTCGACTTGCAAGGGCTCGGTTTGGTTGCGATCGAACCGGACGGAGACCGCCTGAAGATCGGGGCGATGGCCCGGCTGCAGGATGTCGTCGATAGCGATCTGGTTCCGGCCCAGATCCGAGACCTCGCTCGCCGGGAGGCTCCCAACACCATCCGCCACGCTGCCACGATCGGCGGCACGGTCGGTTCTGCCGACCCCGAGAGTGAGTTGCTGGCCGGCTTGCTTGCGTTTGAAGCGGTCGTCGCCGTCGTTCATTCGATCGGCTCCGAGTCCATCCCCCTCGGCGAGTTGCTGGAAGAAGGAGACCGGCTCGGCCTTGGCATCATCACGGCGGTTTCCATTGCCGTCGACGGCGATGCGGTGGCGGATCGCACCAGTCGAACCCCTGCCGACCGGCCCATCGTGATGGCCGTCGGCCGTCGCGGGTCAGAGGGCCGGGTACTTCTGGCCATGACCGGAGTGGCAGCCACGCCGGTGCTCGTCGATCGCGACCGCCTCGATTCGCTGCGGCCGCCCGGCGACTTCCGGGGGTCGGCCGACTATCGGAGACGACTGGCCGTGGTGCTGGCCGGTCGGGTTCTGGCCCGGCTGGGGGAGGCATCATGAAGGTCGACCTCACCCTCAACGGCATCGAGCGCAGGCTGGCGTGCGAGCCCCACGAATCCCTGAAGACCGTGCTGCGCCGGGAAGGCTTCTACAGCGTCCGTTTCGGCTCTGAGACCGGCGAGACCGGCTCGGCGGCGGTTCTGGTAGACGGCAAGTTGGTGTCGGCCGAGATCCTGCTGGCGGCCCAGGCCGACGGCCACTCGGTCGAAACGATTGAGGGCATGTCGCCGGGGCGGGGCCTGGATCCACTCCAGGAAGCATTCATCGTCACCGGTGCCATCCAATCCGGGTATTCCACGCCGGCAATGATCCTCGGGGCCAAGGCACTACTGGCCCAGAACTCCGACCCCACCGAGGAAGAGGTGCGGGACATGCTGACCGGCATCCTCGACCGGGAGACCGGATATGTGCGGCCGGTGGCTGCCGTTATGAGGGCGGCTGCCGTCCTGCGGGGAGAAGAAGTCGAACCGGTGGAAGCGTGGCTGGTTCCCGCCCTGACCGGGCCGGAAGCCGACGGCCCCGCTGATCTGACCAGTCCGCTGTCGGGGGTACCGGCCGCGGCCGCCCTCGTCATCCCCAGCCCGGAGGTACCCGAGACCAGCGTGGTGGGCAAGCCTGAACGCAAGGTGGATGCCGTCAAGCTGGCCAAGGGTCGCCCGGCCTTCACCGACGATTTCGAGATGCGGGGAATGCTCTACGCCAAGATGTTGTACAGCCCCCACGCCCATGCCCGCATCACGGCCATCGACGATTCTGCGGCCCGGGCCCTGCCCGGGGTGCATGCGGTATTGCACCATGAGAACACCGAGCGGGTCCGGTACGCCTCAGGCGGCCAGAGCTATCCCAACCCGCCGCCCCACGACCAGGTCAGCTTCGACAACAAGGTCCGGTTCGTCGGTGACCGGGTGGCGGTGGTAGCCGCCGACAGTATTGAGATTGCCGAGGAGGCCGTCGCCCTCATCGACGTCGCTTATGAGGTCCTGCCGGCGGTGTTCGACGAACTGGAGGCGATCTCCGGAGACGCTCCCATCATCCATGACGAGGATGACTTGGATGGGGCGCACGATGCCGCCCGCAACATCGTGCACCACATGGAGGCCGAGGTGGGTGACGTCGCGGCCGGCTTCGCCAAGGCCGACCGTGTTTACGAGCACACATACCGGGTGCACCAGGTCCAGCAGTGCCCGATTGAACCTCACATTGCCATCGCCTACCTGGACAGCGACGAGCGCCTGGTGATCCGGACCTCCACCCAGGTGCCATTCCACGTTCGCCGCATGGTGGCACCCCTCCTCGGGCTTCCCGTCAAGCACATCCGGGTCATCAAGCCGCGCATCGGTGGCGGCTTCGGCGCCAAGCAGGAGATGCTTATCGAGGATGTGGTCGGACACCTGGTCCTCACGACCGGGCATCCAGTGCGGCTGGAACTGAACCGGGAGGAGGAGTTCATGTCCAGCCGGACCCGCCACCCTCAGACCATCACCTACAAGACAGGGGTGAATAACGACGGCGTGCTGGTCAGCCAATCGATGCGCATTGTCGGCAACACCGGGGCCTACGGCACTCACGCCCTCACCGTCCAGCAGGTGAGCGGGCTGCGCGGCCTCAGCTCGTACAACTGCCCCAACAAACGCTTCGACTGCGACGTCGCCTACACCAACATCCCGGTGCCGGGTGCGTACCGCGGTTACGGGGCACCGCAAGCGTTGTTTGCCCTCGAGTCCCATATGGAGGACATCGCCAACGACCTCGGGATGGATGCGCTTGCTTTCAAACGTCTCAACTGGACCGGGGTCGGTGACCCGCTGGATATCGCCACTTCGCTTGGGGAGGGGGCGTCGGACATGGAGGTGATGCCCGTCATCACTTCGAGCGGTCTGGAGGAGTGCGTTGCCCAGGGCGAGCGAGCCATCGGCTGGCATCGGCGCAACGATCCTGCCTGGATTGCACCCCCCGACCGGCCCAACATCCGGCGAGGCATCGGCTTTGCCATGTGCATGCACGGCACCGCCATCCCTGGTCTGGATATGGGCGCTGCCAGCATCAAGATCAACGATGACGGTTCTTTCAACCTGCTGTTCGGCGCCACCGACCTGGGGACCGGGGCCGACACGGTGTTGGCTCAGATGGCGGCCGAGGTATTGGGAGTGCCTCTCAACGACATAGTCGTGTACGCCGCCGACACCGATATGACACCGTTCGACGTGGGGGCCTACGCCTCCAGCACCACTTATGTATCCGGGATGGCAGTCAAGCGGGCAGCCGACGATGTGCACCGTCAGATAACCGAGCGGGCCGCCCTCATGCTCGACCTGGATTCCCCTGGTGAGGTGGAGTTAGCCGATCGCAAGGCATGGGCGGCCGATGGCCGGTCGGTCAGCCTGGAGGAGATCGCCCTCCACTCGCTGCACCAGGATCAACAACATCAGATCATGGCAACGGCCTCCTACGTGTCGCCCGAATCCCCGCCCCCTTACGCGGCCCAGTTCGCCGAGGTGGAGGTCGACATCGAGACCGGGCAGGTCACCGTGAAGGCGCTGGTGATGGCCGTCGACTGCGGGGTGCCGATCAACCCGGTCACTTCTGCCGGGCAGGTCGAGGGCGGAATGATTCAGGCTCTCGGCTACGGCCACTGTGAGGAGATGGCCTATGACGAGGCGGGCCGGATGGTGAATGCCCGCTTCGGGCCGTACAAGATCTACCGGGCCGACGAGATGCCGCGCATCGAGGCTTACCTCGTGCAGACGATGGAGAAGAGCGGGCCGTTTGGAGCCAAGGCGATCGCCGAGATTCCCAAGGACGGCGTGGCTCCCGCCATGCGCAGCGCCATAGGTAATGCCACCGGCACCTGGATCAATCAGATTCCTTTCACACCCGAACGGGTGTGGAAGGCGCTTCAGGCGGATTAGCACCGCCAATGGCTGACGGTCAGGATCGACGGGTTCTTCGTGAGTTGCACGTGGCGGTGGAGGGCGGATTCCCCGTGGTGCTGGCAACGGTGGTAGCGACTCGCCGGTCGGTGCCCCGCCACGCCGGAACCAAGATGCTCGTCTACCCCGATGGCCGCCAGGTGGGGACGATCGGAGGTGGCCAGATGGAGTCGCGGGTCATCGAAGAAGCCCATGCCGCTCTCATCAGCCGGAAGCCACAGATACTCGACTATGAACTGATCGAACCGGCCCGGGGCGACCCGGGCCTTTGCGGCGGCGAAGTACAGATCTATTTGGAGCCATATATGCCAGCACACACCATTGTCGTGATAGGAGGCGGCCATGTCGGACGGGCGGTCGTCGACCTGGCCGATTGGCTCGGGTACCGCACGGTGGTCATGGACGATCGTCCCGAGCGGGTAACCGAATCCGAGATGCCAAATGCCGGGCAGCGGTTGGCCGGTTCCATTACCGGGTCCCTGGAACAGATCGATATCACCGAGGACACGTCGGTAGCCGTCGTGACCCGCAGCGTCCACAGCGATGTCGAGGCCATCCCCCTCTTGTTGCGGACCCCGGCCCGCTACATCGGGGTGATGGGAAGCGAACGGCGCTGGAAGGAGGCCCGCAAGATGCTGGCCGACCTCGGCATCGGTGCGGAGGAGCTGGGGAGGATCCATACCCCGATCGGTCTTGAGATCAATGCGGAGACACTGGAAGAGATCGCGGTGTCGATCCTGTCGGAGATCATCAGGGTGCGCGGTGCCTCCGCCGCTGGAAGCTCCTCCGCCGCTGGAAGCTCCTCCGCCGCTGGAAGCTCCTCCGCCGCTCGAAGCTCCTCCGCCGCTGGAAGCTCCTCGGCCGCCGACGGCGCCTCCGCCGACGCCTGATGCTCTTCCCCGACCACCTGGTGGTCGTACGCGGCGGCGGGGACCTGGGTACCGGAGCGGTGTATCGACTCCACCAGGCCGGCCTGCCGGTTGTAGTCCTGGAGTTGGCGGCCCCACTTGCGATCCGCCGGGCGGTGGCGGTTTCCAGTGCCATCGACGACGGGACCATCGAGGTAGAAGGCATGACCGCCGTCCGGGTTGAAGACTCAGCGGCAGCCCTGGCAGTATCCCGGGCCGGCGACATCGCAGTGATGGTCGCATCCCGGCTCTCCGACGGGCTGGGGAAACCGTTCGCCGTGATTGATGCGCGGCTCGCCAAACGCAACCTCGACACTTCCATAGAGCATGCCGGCCTCGTCGTCGGGCTCGGCCCCGGGTTCACAGCCGGCGTGGACTGTCACGCTGTGGTTGAGACCAACCGGGGACCGCATCTGGGCCGCGTGATATGGAATGGGTCGGCTCAGCCAAACACCGGTGTCCCGGGAGTAATGGGCGGCGAGTCCGGCCGGCGGGTGGTCCGCGCTCCCCGGGACGGTCTCATCAGCTGGTCGGTGGAGATTGGTGCCATGACCGCCGCCGGCCGGGCGATCGGCCGGGTCGATGACGAGAACATTGTGTCGGAAATCGACGGAGTGGTGCGCGGTCTGATCGCAGATGGCAGACGGGTCGAAGCCGGGACCAAGGTGGCAGACATTGACCCCCGCGCCGATGCCTCGGCCTGCTTCGAGATCTCCGATAAGGCCCTGGCCGTAGGTGGGGGAGCCCTGGAGGCTGTCTTGATCCGCCTCGGTGCGGACACGTGAGTGTCGGATTGATCGACCTGCTGGGGGTTGGTGACCGCGAGCTGGTGTCGTTCACGGGCGGCGGCGGCAAGACCACGCTCCTGCTGGGGCTGGGAGAGGAACTGGCCGGACGGGGCGACGAGGTGGTGATCACGACCACCACCAAGCTCGGACTCGACCAGGCCTCGGAAGCAGTCGTCTGCTGGTCCGACGCCGGAGCCGAGGTCAGATCGGCTTTGCAGCTATCGAGCCCGGTGTTCGTGCTGAGCGACCGAGACGACCACAAGGTGCGGGGCTTTGGTCCCGGGTCGGTTGATCGCCTGTTCTCCGAAGTTCCGTCGTGCCACATCCTGGTTGAAGCCGATGGATCCCGGGGTCGCCCGCTCAAAGCCCCCGCTGCCCACGAGCCGGTGGTTCCCTCGGCGACCACGCTGGCCGTGGTTGTCGTCGGGATCGACGCCATCGGCCGTCCCCTCTCCGAAGCTGCCCACCGGTCCGTCAGGGCCGAGGCGTTGACCGGCCGCCGGGCCAATGACCTGGTCGACCCTGAGACGGCGGCGGCGGTCATATCCCACCCGGCCGGTGGTCTCAAAGGAATACCCGACCATGCCCGGGTAGTCGTTGCCGTCACCAAGGTGGCGGCCACTTCGGAGAAGGCGGCCGCCCGATTGAGCGAGCTCCTGATGCCCAACGCAAGGATCTGGCGGGTGGTGACTGTGCCGTTCCTAGGTCGGCCGGTGCCGGCGGACGGTTAGATGGCGGGCGGATCCCGGTAGGCCAGATACCCCTCGAGCAGGCTCAGGCGGGCGGCGCCGGCGGCGGCATCAACCCGCATGGTGGTTGAGATGCCGCGGCCCGCGTGGAGCGGCTCCCACATGATCCGGGCTTGCTCAGGATGGACTTGCATCGCCCACAGCCGAAATGGCTTCTCTACGGCGGCCAGACCTGCCGGCAGCGGCCAGTCGCGAATCACCAGCCGCTCGCCGTGAGTCACCACCGTGACCACCGTTGCCAGGCTCCCGGTGGCCGCGATCGCCGGCGGGGCGGCACGGTTGTAGAACCAGCTGGGTCCGAAGTGAACCTGGCAGGTAGTTGAGTCATCGGGGTTGGTCCGGCATCCGTTCAGGGTCAGATGGGCGTCGGTTGCCATCAGCCACTCGACCGTGTCCATCCATTCGCCGGACTCCCCGCCCAGAGTCCCGGCGACCAGAGCATCATCGTGGCTATTGATGGCTCTCACCAGGTCGGGCAAGGGCTGCCGAACTCCCATGCCGGCTAGAACCTGGGCCAGCAGGATCGCCGCCACCGAAGCCAGGATGGCACACGCCAGTGAGCGGAAGATCCAGTGGTCACTCACTTTCCCCGTCACACCGGACGGGCCGAGCGTGCGGGTGGGCCGGGGCGCCAGCGTCGTCATCCTGACTCGATCATGACTGCTCGAGTTTTCCTCCGCCAGGGCCGAAGTCCTTTTATGAGCTCGTCGCGCGCCGAGCGGGGGAGCTTTGCCCCAGGTGGGACGAGGCTCCCCAGAAACGCAGTACGTTGAGTGAGTGAAACCATGCTGATTGACGCCACAGATTTGGAAGACGGCCAGGAGGTCACCGCCGACATTTGCATTGTCGGTGGCGGTCTGGCCGGCTTGGGCCTGGCCTCGGCCTTTCTTGGATCGGAGGTCCGGGTCGCGGTACTCGAAAGTGGCTACCTGGGTCCATCCGCGGAGGCCGACCGTCTCTCAGAAGGCGAGATCACGGCCCACCCCTACTTCCCGCTGAGCGAGGCAGCGCCACGCCGGCTGGGAGGAGCGGCCGAGGTGTGGGGAGGTTGGTGTCGGCCCTTTGAAGCCGTCGATTTCGAAGCGTCCTATAACGGGTGGACCGGCTGGCCCATCCGCGCGGCGGACCTGGAGCCCTATTACCGCCTCTCTGTGGATTTCCTCGAGATGTCCGACCGTGGCTTCACCGGCCGGGACTGGGCGGATGGTCTACCGGCGCTCTATCGCCATATTCAGGATGAGTCTTCGCTCCGGATCGGGGTGTGGCAGGAGAGCCCGCTTGCCCCACTTTCGAAATCCTGGGCCGGGCGGCTGCGGGAGTCCCACAATCTCACCACCTATCTGGGAGCTACCGCCCTCCACCTCGAAATGGGGAGCGGGGAGGCAGTGGCCGGAATCTCAGCCGCGGCTGCCGATGGCAAGCGTTTTACCGTAAGGGCTCGACACTTCGTCCTGGCCGGGGGAGCGCTGGGAACGGTGCGCCTCATGCTGGCCTCAGACAGCCGGTCCGAGGAAGGCATTGGCAATCGACACGGGATGGTGGGAAGGTTCTTCGCCGAGCACCCCCATGTCGTGGCCGGCCGCATTGCTCTCAGCTCCGAGGCAAAGCGCCGGCGCCCCCGTTTCCCGGCCATCGATAGTGGATTGGGTGGGTTGCGGGCCCGCATTGAGATGGAACGTCCCCGGGCCGGCATTCGGGCCGGCATTCACCTGGATGAGGACGTTCGGCGTCGAGAGGGTTTGCTCAATGTCATCGCCCACCTGCGCCCACCGAGCGTGGAGCCGCCCCAGTGCGCCCTCGAATTCTTCCGGGAAGTGCGCCACCGCAACATCGGCAAAGCGCTGCGGTTGGTACCCGAGTTGGTTCGCAACCTGCCGGCCGTGCTCGGCGTCGTCTATCGCCGGCTGCTCAAACGGCCTCGCCAGCTCGAGCTGTACGTCCAGGTGGAAACCAGCCCCAACCCCGACAGCCGGATCGTCCTTTCCGACGAAAAAGACGAGTTCGGCATGCCGCGAGCCGACCTGCAGTGGCGCATCGACCCTGCCGACAAAGAAAACCTGCAGCGGACTCTGCAGCGAATGGGCGATCAGCTGTCGGCGCTTGGGCTTGGCAGCCTCGAACTGGAGCCCTGGGTCACCGCTCCCGGCGATGTGTGGTCGGACGAAGCATTCGGCGGTCTTCACATGATGGGTGCAACCCGGATGAGCGTCGACCCTGAAGACGGTGTGGTTGATTCCGACGGCAGGGTGCACGGCGTCGACAACCTCTGGATTGCCGGCTCGTCGGTCTTCCCGACCTATGGAGCCGCCAACCCGGGAATGACCATCGTGGCGACGGCGCTGCGCACCGCCGAACGAATCGGTCAGAAGCTGACCGGTTCCTAGGGTGAGCCGCCCGACGGAGGGCGCACATGACTGATCCACACATCCTGCAACCCGGCCACGCACCGACACCCTTCACCGCCGTCGAGATCAGAGCCGGCTGTCCGGCCGGGCGGACCATTCGCCTTAGTGTTGAGGAGCCGGGGTCCAACTACTTGCAGGTGATCCGTTTCGTCTCGGTTGACGAAGAGGGAGCCGACCACGAGTCATGGCAGACGACCCCCGCAGGCGAGCTAGTCGGCGAATCCAGCGCCTCACGATCCAGCTGGCACGAATTCCAGGCTCATGCCTCCTTCCCTGAAGCTATCGTCGACATCGAGCAGGGGCGGGTAACCACGCCGCTCGGTGCGGAGGATTGCCTCATCTACCGGGTCGCCGGCGATAAGCAGACTTCGTCGTTCTGGTTCGCGACCGGGCGAGCGGGAATGCCGGTCAAAGTGGAAACTGTGGTGGACGGCGAAGCCGTCTATCGGATGCTGATGACCGAAGATACGGTCAGTTAGCCGTCGTCACTTTGCCGCAGGCCGGACACAGGTAGTCGGGCCCGACCAGGATCGAGACTTCCTCGGCCGGGCACCAGCGGTACGGATGGTTCTCGCCACGCAGGCCCCGAATCCGTCCGTTGACCTTGCGCTGGTGTTCGCGATCCGGCTGCCCGGACCCGCGCGTTTCCCGCGTTCTCTCGTACGCCATGAGAACCCCTCCCTCGGGTAATCACACCGCCCGTCTTCCAGTTGCCAGCGCTGGGAGTTTTCCACAACCTGTGGAGAAAAGGCAAACTGATCAGCTGTGAGCGGGCGACTCCGGCTGGGATTGCCTCTCCGGCGTAAGGGGTGGCCAGTAAGCAGGAAGCAGTAGGCAGTGGCCAAGAACGCAGCGAGTTCAGCACTCCTGCTCGGTATTTGTTGCCTGTTGCCTACTACTCCTGGTAGCCAGGGTGCTCGACGAACGTTCCTCTTGATCCGTCGGCGGCCATGGCAGGCAAGTGACCCATCGAGCCCTGCAGGCCGCGTAGCAGGATCAACATGTCCGCCGCCGGCTGCAGGTCGAGCGCTTCGCCGTCGGCGGCGCCGGTGGGGGTCGCTTCCAGCAGTTTGAAGGTGTCCTTGTCCAGGGTGGCTGTGAACCCGGGTGCGGTGTATTCGACCGCTCCGTTGAGCACCAGGCGGTGAGTCGCGCCGTCCACCCGCGACTCGATGCTGGAATCGTCGAACATCATGAAGGCATTGTTCTTCTCTTCCTCGAAGTCGGCCCGATCCAGATAGAGGCGGGGCTTGTCGACGTACGGGGTTCCGGAAGTGGGACAGGCGGTCACGCAGTTTCCGCATTCGTTGCAGAAGTCGGTCAGCACCGCGATCTGGAACATCTGGTCGGCTCCGTAGGTGGTTGAGTCACCTTCGGTGATGCCGGATCCGGACGCTGTTAGGGCCGGCAGCTCCACCCGGAACGGTTCCATCTCGTAGGTCATGAGCGCCATGTTGGGGCACACGCCAACGCACAGGCTGCAGATCTCGTGACAGTCGAGACAGCGGCCGGCTTCGGCCATCGCCTGCTCGGCGGTAAAGGTGAGCTGGGTCTCGTTGAAGTTGTTGCGGTCGTCGAGCGGAGTGTGTGCCGCCGGCACCCGATACTCCCGTCGGGAGCGGCGCACCATCATCTCCCCCAGGTCGACCCGGTGCATTGACTCGGCGGCCAGGGCAGTGTCCACTCCATGCCGGGCGGCGATGGCGGCTGCTACCTGTTTGCCGTCGTTGGCGGCCACCACGATCGAGGATGGCCCGTGGGCGGCCACATCGCCGCCGGCGTAGACGCCGGGGATTGAGGTCTCGAACGTAATCGGGTCGGTCTGCAAATAGCCGCTTCGGGTCAATTCCGGGACGTCGTCGCCGAAGAAGTCGAGCACCGCATGCTGGCTGATGGCCAGGATGAGAGTGTCGATCGGGATCTCGAAATCCGAGTCGTCCACGTCGTAGGGAATCTTCCGTCCGGAGTCATCCCGGTCACCCCGGTACTCAGTCCGCGACAGGACGATCCCGGCCAGCTTGCCATCCTGGATGTTGAGGGCGGCGGGCCGGACCAGCTCCATGATGTTGATGCCCTCCTCGATGGAGGCATAGATCTCCTCCCGATCGGCCGGCATCTGATCGATGGTGCGCCGATAGATGAGTGAGACGTCCTCGCTCCCCACCCGGATCGCCGACCGTACGCAGTCCATCGCGGTGTCGCCGGCTCCAATAACGCCGACCCTGGCGCCGATGGGCGGAGGATGGCCTTCCCGTACGTTGCGCAGGAACATCAGTGCGTCCATGACTCCCTCGGAGTCCTCACCGGGCAGATTCAATCGCTTAGCTAGCTGGGCCCCGACTGCGATTACGATGGTCCCGTAGCCATCTGTCCGCAGATCGCC
>Ga0255047_10000019_pt1 | contig 101129 bp, 114 predicted proteins | sample JV7_2_1_MG_FD_183640 | JGI IMG/M metagenome (GOLD analysis project Ga0255047, IMG submission 183640) | Seawater microbial communities from Jervis Inlet, British Columbia, Canada - JV7_2_1 | ecosystem: Environmental > Aquatic > Marine > Inlet | place: Canada: British Columbia | collected...
TAGGGGCTCTCCGATCATCGGCTGGATCGTGAGGCGCTCGACCAGGTACCCCACCGCAGCGGTGAGGACCACCGCAAAGAGGGCGGACAGTGCCCACTGCATGGTCAGCGGTACGGCTTCGAGATACCTCCCAGGGAAGTTGAGCGTCACGACGAAGTAGGCAGCGAAGTAGGCACCGAGGGCGGCGAGGGCACCGTGTGCGAAGTTGAGCACCTGGGTGGCCTTGTAGATCAGCACGAGCCCGAGCGCCAGCAGGGCATAGATCGCACCCAGCGCCAGGCCGGATGCGGTGGCGTCTGCGAACTTGTCCACCGCGGTTGCCGGCTCGACCTGGGCAAACACGATCAGGGCCGTCATCACGGCCGATCTCCTTCACACGAGCACGCGACTCCCCCTGGAGCCGGGCAATCGGGTGGGCCCAGCATCAGTACATCGACTCCACGAGGTCGCCGAACATGTCGATCATCGCCGTCCGCTTCAGCTTCTGCGTCGCGGTGAGCTCGCCGTCCTCGTGGTCGAGCTCTTTCGGGATCATGCGGAACTTCTTGATCTGCTCGACCGAGGCGAACTTGTCGTTGGTGGCGGTGACGATGCCCTGCACCAACTCGACCACCTCGGGCTTCTCCGACAGGTCGCGGTAGGTCGTGTACGGAATCCCTTTGCGCAGCGCCCAGTTGCCCACGGTGTCGTATTCGATGCCGACGAGCGCCGACACGAACTTGCGCCCGTCGCCGATGACCATCGCTTCCTTGATGTAGGGAGAGGCCTTGAGGCTGTTCTCGATCTCCGAAGGGGAGATGTTCTTGCCGCCTGACGTGATGATGATGTCCTTCATCCGGTCAACGATCTTGACGTGGGTGCCGTCGACCCACACCGCAACGTCCCCCGTACGCAGCCAGCCGTCATCGGTGAAGGTCTCCCTCGTCTTCTCCGGCTTGTTCCAGTACCCGGCGAAGACGCCGGGATGCTTCGTCTGCACCTCGCCGGTCGCCTCGTCGATCCGGAAGCCGATGCCGGGGTACGGCTCGCCGACGGTCCCCAGCATGATCCTGCCGTCGAAGTTGCACGTGGCGATCGCGGCGTTCTCGGTCATGCCGTAGAGCTCGTAGACCGGCACGCCGAGGCCCATGAAGAACTCCAGGACTTCCGGAGCGATTGGAGCAGCGCCCGATCCGGCCCACCGGCAGCGCCGCAACCCGATCCGTTCCTTGAGTGACCGGAAGAACAACGGGCTGAAGACCCAATAGAGCAGGCGGGCACCGACGGTGAAGTCACCGCCGTTGGCCACGCGCGACTTGCCGATCGACTGTGCGGCCTTGAGCGAGAGCCCGGAGATCGTGCGCTTGAGCCACGTGGCGTCCTGGAGCCGGATCAGCACCGCAGCGTGGATCCGCTCCCAGATTCGAGGAACCGCAAAGAACAGGGTGGGCTGGATCTCCCTGAGGTTCTGCTGCACCGTCTCGATGGACTCGGCGAAGTTCAACATCACGCCGTTGGAGCACATCGTCCACGTCGAGAAGATGCGCTCCGCCACGTGGCACAGGGGCAGATAGGTGAGGACGAGGTCATCGCTGTTCGGAGGACCGGTCTTGACGCGACCTGGCGTGTTGATCACCTGGTCCATGCAGTACGCCGAGTTCTCGTTGGTGAGCATGGCGCCCTTGGGGGGACCGGTCGTCCCGGACGTGTACACCAGCGTCATCACATCGTCTGGTTCTGCAGCCAGCATGATCTCTTCGACCATGCCTTGGTGCTCCTCGCGGTGCCGGCTCCCCTGCTCCAAGAAGTCGTCCCAGAACATGAGCCGGCTGTCGTCGTATTGCTTCCTCACGCCGCGCGGCTCGACGTACACGATGGTCTCAACCGCGGGGAAGGTGTCCCGACCGAAGTCCATCAGCTTGTCGATCTGCTCCTGATCCTCCGCGAAGTGGAAGCGGGCACCCGAGTCGTTGACCAGGTACTGCACCTCGGCAGCCGGGTTCGTGGGATACAACCCGGTGGTGATCCCGCGGATGGCGACCGTCGCCATGTCCAGAATCACCCACTCCGGTCGATCCTCGGAGTGGATCGAGACCACATCGCCCCTGCTCAAGCCGAGCGCCAGGAGACCGTGGGAGACGGTGAGGATCTCGTCCCAGAGCTCGACCCACGTGCGCTCAACCCAGACGCCGTAGTCCTTGTGGCGCATCGCAACGGCATCCGGCTTCTGCCTGGCCCACTCGCGCACCCGCCAGGCGACGGTCGGATTGGCAGCCGAGAGATCTGGCCAGTCCGTGCGTTCCAGCGTCGACGTCATCGCGGCCTCCCCGTCCTCCAGCAACATCGCTTCGAACGTCGGAGGGACAATAGGGAAACCATCCGCGGCCTGCAGGAAGTCCGCCAGAGAGGCGGCGCAGCAGCGCTCAGGATCACTGGGTACGGACGCCGATGACCCGGAATCGATTGGCGACGAACGCCGGATCGGTGAGCGAGGCGTTGCCGGCAGGATTCGCACCGGTCACATGAAAATCGGAGAACGCCGCGGACTGGTTGACGTACAGGCCGCCGGTCAGATTGAACGCCACAGACACTCCGGCATCGACCGCGGCATCGACAGCCCGGCTGGTCACATCGTCGTCGGTGGTGTAGACCAGCCAGGTGATCGCTCCCCTGGTCTGCGCCGACTGCACGGCCAGGTCCAGGCTCTGTTCGGTGGAATCGGTCGCGACCACGAAGATCACTGGGCCGAACATCTCGCGCATGTAGCGGTCGCGGTTGGCGGCATCCACCTTGACGATGACAGGCGTGCGCACCGTGGCATCGGGAAACTCGTCGTTGGGCACATCGCGGGACTCCAACAGAACGTCGCCGGACGCCGCCGCCTCTTCGATCCTGTTCAGCGTCGCCTCAGACTTGATCGCTCCCAGGATCGCGGCCGCCCTGGCGTCGTCTCCGAGGAGGCCGCCGACCGCTCCGGCGAACCCCGCAGCGACGTCGTCGAACGAGACCCGCTCACCGGCGACATCGATCCCGTCCCGAGGCACGTAGATATTCTGGGGAGTGGTGCACATCTGACCGGAGTACATGGTCATGGAGACGGAGAGATTGGAGAAGACCGGCTTCAGCGCCTCGGCGGAGTCGAGCACGACCGAGTTGACCCCGGCCTTTTCGGTGTACACCTGGGCGTGGGCCACGTTGGCCTCCAGCCAATCCCCAAACGCCGAGCCGCCCGTGTAGTCCACGATGGCGACCCGGGGATCCATGACGAGATCCTTCGTCACGGGCGCCTCCGGCGTGTCTGCGGCGAGCGTGATCAGGTTCGGGTCGAACCCGCCCTCGGCGAAGACGGCCCGTGCGGTCTCCACGAGCATGGCAAGGGGCAAGATGGTTTCGGGGTGCGGCTTGACGATCACGGCGTTGCCGGTGGCCAAGCTGGCGAAGATGCCCGGGTAGCCGTTCCAGGTCGGGAAGGTGCTCACGCCGATGGTCACCGCGACTCCGCGAGGCCGCACGATCCACTCCTTGGCGATCACCAGCGGATCCCGGCTGCCCTGCGGCTTCTCCCAGGTCATCGCCGCCGGGAGGCGGGTCTGTTCGGCATAGGCGTAGGCGACGGCTTCGAGCGCCCGGTCGAGGGCATGGGGCCCACCGGCCTGGAAGGCCATGAGAAAGGACTGCCCTGTGGTGTGCATCACCGCACCGGCCATCTCGAGACTCCGCGCTGCGAGCCGGTCGAGGACTTCCAGGAGAATGCCGGCTCGGGTGTCCGGCGACGCCTTGCCCCACGCCACCATCGCTGCGGCAGCCGCCGTGACGAGCGCGTCAGGATCGCTCTTGGGATAGCTGACACCCAACTCGAGGCCGAACGGGGAGCGTTCGGCGACTTCGACGAAGCCCTCGGCTGGCTGATCGAGCTCGAAGGGCCGACCGAGCCTGGCCCGGAACGCGACCTCGCCTTCGGCAGGGGCTTGCGCTCCATAGGCCTTGGGATGCTCGGGATACGGGCTCCAATACTCGCGCGAGGCGATGGCCGCCACCGCCTGCTGCAAGGTGGCGTGGTGTTGAACGAAGAAGTCGGTCATGTCGCGAGACTAGAGAAGAAGCGCGAGGTGAGAGGTAGGAGGTGACAAGGACGTACCTCTCCCAGCGAGCGCAGCGAAGGTCTGAGGTGTGAACGCGACCAGCAGCGAGCGCTACTCGCCGGTGAACCTTGGTTCTCGCTTCTCGACGAACGCCGCCACGCCTTCGCGGTAGTCCGCGGACCTGCCCAGCTCGCGCTGAAGGTCGCGCTCGAGATCCAGTTGCTCAACGAGGGTGTTCGTGGCAGCCGCGTCGATCCCCCGTTTGATGGCGGCATAGGCCAGGGTCGGGCCTGCCGCCAGCGTGATCGCCACCGACCGGGCCTCATCGGCCAGCGCTTCATCGTCGACAACGGCCCAGATCATGCCCCACCCCTCAGCTCGCTCCGCCGAGATGGGATCAGCGAACAGGCTCATCCCCAGCGCCCGCGCCTCGCCGACCAGCCGGGGCAGCACCCAGGTGCCTCCCGAGTCCGGCATCAAGGCGATCTTGGCAAAGGCCTGGATGAAGCTCGCGGAACGGGCGGCGATCACGATGTCGCCGGAGAGAGCCAGGTTGGCCCCTGCTCCCGCGGCCGTTCCGTTGACCGCAACCACCACCGGCTTGGGCAGCGTTCGCAGGCCGCGCACCACCGCGTTCCAACGCTCCTCGAGGAGCGCCCCGAGATCCGGGTTGTCCCCTGACACGATGGGATCGTCCAGGTCCTGACCAGCGCAGAACGCCCGACCGGCGCCGGTGAGCAGCACGGCACGCACCTCGTCGTCTGCACCTGCCTCGCTGACCGCAGCCAGGAGGTCGCGCAGCATGTGGGAATCTGCCGCGTTCAGCTTGTCCGGCCGATGCAACGTGATCGTGGCCACGCCTTCGGCGACCTCGAAGAGAACCGTGTCGGACATGGAGTCAGCCTACCGATCGCCGCCGTGCGCGCACGACCCCCTGCGGCCGCCGGGTAGCCTCGCCTCATGCCCGAAGCCTTCATCGTCGACTACACCCGCACCCCCATCGGACGGTTTGGCGGCGCGCTCGCCCCGATCCGACCGGACGACCTCGCGGCGCTGGTCATCGCCGAGCTGCGCCGGCGGAACCCGTCGACCGACTGGGACACCGTCGACGACGTCTACCTCGGATGTGCCAACCAGGCTGGGGAGGACAACCGCAACGTGGCCCGCATGTCCTTGCTCCTCGCCGGGCTCTCCGTCGAGGTGCCGGGGGCCACGATCAACCGGCTCTGCGGATCGGGCATGGAGGCCATCGGCATGGCAGCGCGCGCCGTCAAGGTCGGCGAGGCGGATGTGATCGTCGCCGGCGGTGTCGAGTCCATGAGCCGGGCCCCCAAGGTCATGGCCAAGGCCCAGTCTTCGTACGACCGCAGCGTGCAGGTCCATGACAGCACGATCGGCTGGCGGTTCGTGAACCCCGCGATGAAGGAGCGTTTCGGCATCGACGAGATGACCGGGACGGCGGAGAACGTCGCCAGGGAGTTCGCGGTGTCCCGGGAGGATCAAGACGAATTCGCCCTTCGCAGTCAGCAGCGGGCAACCGTGGCCATCGAGAGTGGTCGGCTCGCCAGAGAGATCACCCCGGTGACCGTGCCCCAGCGCAAGGCGGACCCGATCGTGGTGGCCATCGACGAGCACCCGCGGCCCGAGTCGACGATCGAGGGGCTCCGCAAGCTCCGCGCCCTCACACCCGACGGCACGGTTACCGCAGGCAACGCGTCCGGAATCAACGACGGAGCGGCCGCCACCCTGGTGATGTCGGAACGAGCCGTCGTCGCCGCCGGGGCTACCCCTCTGGCCCGAGTGGTGGCGATGGCTACGGCAGGCGTCCCACCCCGGATCATGGGAGTCGGACCGGTCCCGGCCACCCGCAAGCTGCTCGACCGGACCGGCACCAGCCTGGCAGACATCGACGTCATGGAACTGAACGAGGCGTTCGCCTCCCAGTCGCTGGCGTGCTTGCGCCAGCTTGGCCTCCCAGACGACGCCGAGCACGTCAACCCCAACGGCGGCGCCATCGCCCTGGGCCATCCGCTGGGAATGACCGGGACCCGCCTCGTGGGAACCGCGGTGACCGAGCTGATCGAGCGGGATGCTCGTACGGCGCTCGCCACCCAGTGCATCGGCGTCGGCCAGGGCATCGCGATGCTGGTCCAGCGGCCCGAGTGAGTGCGCCGGACGTCCGCCGGGATCTGGCACGCCTCGTTGCCGAACCCACCTCGTTCCTGACGCACCCAGATCCGCATCTGCGGCGCCTCGCCGTGTCGGCGCTCACCGGGACCCGCACCGGGACCATCGACCAGTTCGCCTCAGCGCTGGCCGATGAGGTTCCGACCGTACGCGCCGAGGCTGCCGAAGCGCTCGGACACTGCGGGGCCGGCGCCTTGCCAGCCCTCGATGGTGCCCGCCGCGACGTGGATACGCGCGTCGTGGAGGCGACGGCCACCGCCTACGGCGAGATCGGCGACCCGATCGCGGTCGACTGGCTGATCCAGCAAGCTGAAGACGCAGACGACCGCGGGGTTCGGGAGGCGGCGGTCGCCGCATTGGGCGCCATCGGAGATGAACGCGCTCGATCCGTTCTGATCGCGCTCACCGCATCGGGCCCACCCCAGATCAGGAGGCGGGCCGTGGTGGCGCTCACCGTCTTCGACGGCGCAGACGTCGAGACGGCAATCGCGGGTGCCGGAGAGGATCGCAATCCAATGGTGCGGGAAGCTGCGCAGATGATCGTCGGCCGCTCGGTGCCAGAGGCCGGCTGAGCGACACGCCTCAGCGAGGCGTCACGCCCCTTCGACCCATTCAGCACCGCCCGACCAGTGTTCCTTTTTCCAGATCGGCGCCCTGGATTTGAGCTCGTCGATGACGTACCGCGCGGCAGGGAACGCATCGACCCTGTGGGCCGTCGAGACGGCAACGCCGACGCTCACCTCACCGACGGCAAGGTCGCCGATCCGATGCAGGGCGGCGACTCTCATGAGGGGCCACCGTGAACGAGCTTCCGCGACGATCTCGATGATCTTCGGCTCCACCTGCTCGGCGTACGCCTCGTATTCCAGGTGCGATACCCCATCACGGCCAGGAGCATGATCACGCACCGTGCCCAGGAAGACGACGGTCGCGCCGGTGGCCGGATCTTCGACGAATTCCGCAAGTGCTGCTGGCTCGATGACCTGCCGACCGACCTCCACCCAATCACCGTCCATGGCAGCCACGGTAGACCCTTGCGCACCCGGATCTTGCGTCGGGATAGGGGGCCTCAGGCCATACAATCGAGTCGTGGACGGTTTCGATCGCAACCCACCATCCGACGCGACCCCCGGGGATGCCACCGAGCAGCCGGTGGGACCCGCGCCCTGGCCGGCGCACGACGAACCCATCGCAGATCCCCCCGCCACGCCAGGAGACCCCAAACCCGAGCCCTTCGAGCCATGGTCGTCCGCAGCGCCCGAGGAGTTCGATCCGTGGCTCGATTCGCCTTCCCCGCCACCAGCTGCGACTCCTCTGGCAGTCGCAACGACGACACGGCGCCGCACTGGCTGGCTGGTGTTCGCAGGAGCCTTCGCTGCGGCGTTCTTCGGTGCCCTCGCCGCTGTGGGTGTCCTCGCCGTCGCCGGCCTGCTCACGAGTACGGAGGAGCCCGTGGTCGCCGCACCATCACCACCGACGACCGTGATCGAGCGCGTGACCACAGAGATCATCACGCAGGAGGTGCCGGCGGACACGGCGGAAGCCGTGGCCCGCAAAGTGATCCCTTCGATCGTGACCGTCGAAGTCGGTGAGCTCGTCAACGGAGCATGTTCGCCGTTCGCCTCCGGATCCGGCGTGATCCTCGACGCCGCCGGCCGCATCGCGACGAACCATCACGTCGTCGACGGCTCGGAGTGCAGCACGGTGCAGTTCCAGGACGGGCGGATCTACGAGGCTGTGCTCCTCGGCAGTGACCCCCTCACCGATCTCGCCGTCCTCGACATCGACGCCGACGGCTTGATCGCCATCGAGATCGGGAGCACGACTGAATTGGCGATCGGTCAGGTGACCATTGCCGTCGGCAATCCACTCGGCCAATCCGGCGGCTCCTCGCTGACCGTCGGAGTTCTGTCCGCGATCAACCGCGAGGTCTCGTTTGGAGACGGCTCCACGCTGTTCGGCATGCTGCAGACGGACGCTCCCATCACGCAGGGCAGCTCCGGAGGTGCCCTGGTCGATTCGAACGGGAAACTCATCGGCATCACCTCGGCGATCGGAGTCAGCGCGTCCGGCGCCGAAGGCATCGGATACGCCATTCCGATGGAGCTCGTCGAACGCATCACCGGCGAGATCATCGAAAGCGGGACGGTTCGTCACGCATTCCTTGGCATCGAGGGCGACACGCTCCTGCTGGAGCGCACGGACGGGGCGCTTGCTCCCGGAGGGGCAGAAGTCCGCACCGTTCTTGACGAGACAACCGCGGCGACGCTGGGACTCGTGGCAGGAGACGTCATCGTCGGAGTCGACGACCGACCGATCATCACGATGGACGACCTGGTCATCGGGCTGCGGCTGTACCGAGCGGGAGACGAGGTGACGTTCCGCATCCTGCGCGACGGTGAGGTGCAGGTGTTCACCGTTGCGCTCGGTCAACGACCGGACGACCTCGATGGATGACGAGAGCATCTTCGACCAACTCTTCCGCCTGCTGCAATCCTCCGGTCCGGTGAACTGGAAGATCGCTCGGGAAGTCACCAAGAGCCTCGCCGGCAGCGTCGAGCCCGTTGAACCTGCGGTGGCCGAGGAGTACCGCGAGCTGGCGCACATGGCGGAGCTCCGCATCGACGCAACCAGCGACCTTCCCGCCAGAGCGGCCGCCGAAGAGCTCAACCCCACCGATCGGGCGACGTGGGCTGCGGACAACCAGCAGGCGTTCCGGCTGCTGGTAGAACCCCTTGCGGACAAACTCGGCGCCGGCATGGAGATCCCAGGAGCGACGGGATCGATGGGTGCCATGCTCCAGCCGCTGGGGCCGGCACTGCTCGGCATGCAGGCCGGAACGATGATCGGCTTCATGTCGCAACGCATCCTCGGCCAATTCGATTCGGGCATTCCGGCCATGGATCACGAACGGCCGTACCTCGTGGTTCCCAACGTGGCCCAGTTCTCCTTCGAGAACAGCTTCGACGATCGCCAAGTCCGGCTGTGGGCGGCGATGCACGAGATGGCGTTCCACCGTCTGATGGCGATCGAATGGCTGCGCGGCCACTTCGTGTCGCTCATCACGTCGTTCTACGACACGGTCGAGTTCGACGTGAGTGGGCTGATGGGTCGGCTCGGCAACCTCGAAGACCCGGCGCAGATGGATGCGCTCCTCAGCGCGGAGGGCGAGTCTGGGGTGCCTCCGTTGCTCAGGGGAGACGCCGACCCGGACCGCCTGGCCGCGGTGCAGGCGTTCATCGCCTTCGTGGAGGGATACGGCGATCACCTGGTTCGCGCGGCAGGCGCTCAGCTCATGCACGACCTCGATCACATCGAAGCGGCGTATTCGCTGCGTCGCTCCGAACCCGATCAAGCCGAGCAATTCCTCCAGCAGATGGCCGGTCTCGAGCTCCAACGCCACCGGGCGAGCGACGCCGCGGCGTTCTGCGTCGAGGTGAAACATCGCTGGGGCGAGGACGCCCTGGCTCGAGTGTGGGAAGAGCCCGATCGCCTCCCCACGCGTGACGAGCTCACCGATCCCGTGGGCTGGGCCGCACGCGTGCTGCTCGACTGACGCACCGCCATCAACCCTCTTCCGGCCGTCTACGCTCCGGCGTCCGCTCTGAGGAGATGCCCATGACCATCGCCGTCGGCGATCCCGCCCCAGATTTCGAGCTGCGGTCCCAGGAGCGCGCGACCGTGTCCCCTGCCGACCTGCGTGGCTCCAAGGCACTGATCGTGTTCATCCCATTCCCGTTCACCGGCATCTGCGACGGCGAAGGCTGTGCCTTTCGCGACAACCTCGCACAGCTCAACGAACTAGGCGCCAAGGTCGTCGTGATCACGGTGCACGCAATCCCCACCAACAAGAAATGGGCAGACGAACACGGCTTTACCTTCCCGGTGCTCTCCGACTTCTGGCCACACGGCGAGACCGCCACGGCCTACGGTGCCTTCAACGAGACCCTGGGTGTCGCCAACCGGCGCACCGTGGTCCTCGATGCAGACGGAGTGATCCGTCAGATCATCGAAACAGACTCACTCGGTGTCGGCCGCGAGTTCGACGAGTACGTCGCGGCGCTCGAGACGTGAGCAGCAAGACATAGGAACCACGAGGTAGGAAGCAAGAAGAGCGTCTCGCTTCCTCCAGCAAGCACCAGCGAGCGGCGGCGAACCGGCTCCACGGTACAGTCGCAGCGACACAGCCGTCCCCCAGCAACACCCCGTGACCCCAACCCCTCCAGATCCTGTGCCCGCGCGCACCAAGCGCTCCATGCCGACATGGGTCCGCGCCACGCTGGTCGTGGGCCTGCTCTACCTGTTCTTGGTCGGCGTCCGGCTCCTGGAGACGGGCGTCAAGGTGCTCGGCGAAGATTCGGCTGAAGGGCTCTTCAACGGCGTCACCCATCCGATCGCCGCTCTGTTCGTCGGGGTCCTCGCCACGGTCCTCGTCCAATCGTCGTCGGTGACCACGGCAACCATCGTCGGATTGGTCGCAGGCGGGGTGCTGCCCATCCCGACCGCGGTGCCGATGATCATGGGCGCCAACATCGGAACGACCGTCACGAACACCGTCGTTTCGCTCGGCCACGTGCGCCGCTCCGAAGAGTTCCGCCGCGCCTTCTCCGCAGCGACGATGCATGACTTCTTCAACCTGATCGCGGTGGCGATCCTGCTCCCGCTCGAACTCGCCACCGGGGTCCTCTCGAAGACCGCAGCCGCCATCGCCGAGCGGGTGTCCGGCGGCGGGTTGGGGGGCACGTTCGACAGCCCGATCAAGGGGGCCGTCAAGTGGGGGGCCGGACATGTCGAATCGGCGGTAGAGCGCGTCGTCAGCAACCCGACTGCGCTCGGCGTTGCGCTCATCTTGGTGGGCGTCGGCTTCATCTTCTTCACCCTCGTCTACATCACCAAGAACATGAAGGTGCTGGTCGCCAAGCGCATCGAGCAGTCGCTGAACGCTGCGCTGGCCAAGAGCGGCATCATCGCCATGGCCACTGGTGCCGTCATCACCTTCGCCGTGCAGTCGTCGAGCATCACGACGTCGATCCTGATCCCTCTGGTCGCGTCGGGGATCCTGCTGATCCGCAACGCCTACCCGATCACACTCGGCGCCAATGTGGGGACCACCATCACCGCGCTGCTCGCGGCACTCGCCGCCGGCACGGTCGACGGCCTGACCATCGCCTTCGTCCACGTGTTGTTCAACATCGCAGGGATCCTGCTCCTCTACCCATTGCCAGCGATGCGGTTTGTTCCGGTCCGGATCGCCGAGCGCCTTGCCGACGTTGCCATCCGGCGGCGGTGGCTCGCGGTCACATATGTCGCGCTCGCCTTCATCGTGGTGCCGCTGCTCGGTATCGTTGTTCTTACCTAGGAGGAACCCATGGTCTTCGATTTCTTCCGTTCACCAGGGCACAGTGCCCTCGAGGAGGTGGAGGCACAGCTCGTCGAGATGCTCCGCGACGGACACACCGTGTACGTCACCGCTATGGAAGCCCTCTTCGGAGGCGGCAAGTCGAAGGAAGCCAAGAAGGAGGTGAAGACCACCGACCGCGGCATCAACAAGATGCAGAAGGAGGTGCGCCGCTTGCTGATGGTGCACGCCTCCGTGAACGAGAACGTTGATCTTCCGTTGGTACTCACGTACATGAGCGTGGTCAAAGACATCGAACGTGCCGGCGACTACGCCAAGAACATCTACGACCTCGTCAAGTACGGTGAGGACTTCTCGACAGCCCCCGATCACGACGAGTTGGCTTCCTACCGCGACGCGGTCGGCCAACTGATGCTCGATGCCGCAGACGTCTTCGAGCAGCGGGACAACGACGCAGCCCAGAAGCTCGTGTCCAAGGCGGACGGATTCCTCGACATCTACGAGGACCATGTGCGCATGGCGTACGAGTCGGACGGTCCTGCCGCCGTTGCGGTGAGCAGGGCGCTCTACTACCGGTGGCTCAAGCGGATCACGGCACACACCATGAACCTGATGACGTCGCTCGTGATGCCGGTTGATCAGCTCGACTACTACGACGAGGACCCAAACGACCGCCTCTGAGCTCGGCGCACACTGCCGCTCTTGCGGGAGAACGCGACGAAATCGCCCGAATCCCACGCAAGAACCGGGTGGGCTGCGGCAAGGCCGGTTCGGATGGCTACCGTCGCCCCATGGACTTTTCCTTCTCTCCCCAATGCGAGCAGTACCGCACACGGCTGCTCGAGTTCATGGACCGTGAGGTCTATCCCTCAGAGGCGAAACACGAGGCAGAGCGCGCCGAGTTCGGATCGACCGAAGCGACGCCAACGGTGCACCGTCTGAAGGCGGCAGCCAAAGCGCAGGGCCTGTGGAATCTCTTCCTCCCCGATGCCGACCAGGGCGCAGGGCTGTCCAACGCCGATTACGCCCCCCTGGCCGAGATCATGGGACGCTCCATCGAACTCGCCCCGGAGGCCACCAACTGCTCGGCGCCGGATACCGGCAACATGGAAGTGCTCCACATGTTCGGAAGCGACGAGCAGAAGGAACGCTGGCTCGCACCCCTCCTGGAAGGCGAGATCCGATCCTGCTTCGCGATGACCGAGCCGGCCGTGGCGTCGTCCGATCCCACCAATCTCGAGGCGCCTATCCGCCGCGACGGGGACGAGTACATCGTCTCGGGAACGAAGTGGTGGTCGACCGGCGCTTCGTCACAGGACTGCAAGATCGCAATATTCATGGGAGTCCACGATCCGGAGGCGCCGCCGCGCGGCCGCTATTCGATGATCCTGGTGCCGTTCGACCTCGAAGGCGTCGAGGTCGTCCGGGATGTCCCGGTGTTCGGGTACCACGAGCGCGGCGGCCACGCCATTGTCCGCTACGACGACGTACGAGTGCCGGCTGCGAATCTCATCTCAGGCGAAGGTGACGGCTACATGATCGCCCAGGCTCGACTCGGTCCCGGCCGGATCCACCACTGCATGCGTGCCATCGGCGTCGCAGAACGAGCCTTCGACCTGATGGTGAGCCGGGCCAAGGAGCGGACCGCATTCGGCGGCCCCATCGCAGATCAGGGCGTCGTGCGCGATTGGATCGCCGAAGCGCGCTGGCGAATCGATCAGGCGCGCTTGCTGACTCTGTACACGGCGTGGCTCATCGACACCGAGGGCAACAGGGCGGCGCGTCGCGAGGTCTCAGCCATCAAGGTCGTCGCCCCGAATGCTGCGCTGTGGGTACTCGACAAGGCGATCCAGGTCCACGGCGGGCTTGGCGTCAGCGACGGCACACCGCTCGCCCGGCTGTGGGCCCACATGCGCACGCTGCGTATCGCCGATGGGCCAGACGAGGTCCACAACATGGTGGTCGCCCGCCGCGAGCTGGGACGGTATTAGCTCGCAGTGCGAGGGAAGAGCGCTCGGCTCCGGCTCGCTTCACGAGCTCCGCGACCCTCCTGGTTCTCCTTCTCACGTCGTGCTGGTCGTCACCTCACCCAAACAGCGCGTGCCAGGCTCGTTGGAACCAGTTGCGGCGCTCGGGACGGGGGAGGTCGGCGAGCACGTCATCGAGATGGTCCGGGGGAAGGTCGCCGACCAGCACGAAGGTCTCTCCCGGTGCGTTCCACAGCGTCCAGACCTCGGTCGCTGCCGGGACAAGCCGGTATTCCGACCCTCGGGACCGGTGGATGACGGTGTCTGCCATGGTCCCAACGTCTGCCCGACCCGCCAACGCGAAGAGTGAGAAGCTGAACAACCCGTCGGTGTAAAAGCCCTGTGACACGTCCTCAGGGCCGACGTACACGTCGACGAGGTCGTACCCGCCGACGGTCGGGCGGAGGGCCACAGCCTCGGCGGGCACGGCAACCTCGTACGGGATCTCCTCGATCTGCTGCGGGTTCGGCAGGTCCACCGTGTTCGGGGCGAACTCGACCATCGAGCTGTATCGGAACAAGCGGCCGGTCCCGTCGAAGACCTGGGTCACGACCGGAGCGTACGTGTCGTCGTCGAACATGATGCGCGCCCGCAACAACTCACCCTCCATGATCTCGATCACTTCGGCGGGGCGACCGCCGTGGTCGCGATAGCCCGCCTCGACGGCCCGGTACTTCCCGCGTGCCACCGGCTCGGTCCACTCGGTGAATTGAATGGCCCCGTCTGCCGTCGCCAGTGGCCTGAGCTTTCCCCTGCCCACCATCACGTCGGTGCCGTGGCGATCGACGACGGTCATCCCGGCGGCGTGCTCGATGTCGAGCAAGGCGTACATCGAGTCACCGTCCCACACCGTGATCACGATCTTGCGCCCCGAGTACACCGCCTCGTCCGCCTCCTCGAGGTAGCCGGCGAGATCGGAAGCCAGTGCAGGCGCCGCCGTGCTCAGGATGAGGAGGAGGGCCATTGCCCCCGACACGCCCAGACGCCGACTGCTCACGGCGATGTCGCCTCGGAGAGGGCCGGCACGATCGAGAACCCCGATCCTGCGGAGGCGCGCGCCACATGACGGTTGCCCAGATCGGCAAGGTCGACGTTCGGCTGGTCCGTGCCGGTGACGCTGAGGCTGAACAGCAGGGCCAGAGCGGCGGCGATGCCGCCTGCCCAGACGAGAGCACGGCCGTTGCGCATCCGCATCCGGGCCTGCTCCACGTCACGGTGGAATTCCAGTACCTCCGGCGCCTCGATGCGCGGCAGCGCCCTGATGGCGATCCGGGCACGGTCGAGCGTGAGCAGCTCGCGACGACAGTCCTCACAGGTCATCAAATGGGCGGCAACCACCGTGGTCTCGCCGGTCGGGAGCTCGCCGTCGAGGTACGCAGACAGGCGATCGCCATAGTGGCCCTCAGGAAGCAGGTAGGCCGGGATCTGCAACTCGGGGAGCAGGCGCACGGCACGCCGTACCGCCTGGAGTGCCCGGAACTCGGCAATGACCCTCTGATCATCGGCGAGCATCCTGCTCACGGCGGTCAGCTCACCGGGACCGAGCTCTCCGTCGAGGTACGCGGACAGCAGCTCTTCGCGGGCTTCGGAGTTCAGACCGGCCATGTCAGCGTCTCCCTGAGCATCTTGCGGCCCCGGTGGATTCGGCTGCGCACAGTCCCGACGGGGACGTCTGTAGCACCAGCGATCTCGTCGTACGTGAGGCCGACCACATCGCACAACACGACCGCCTCTCGGAAGTCGTAGGGAAGCTTGAGCAGGGCGGCCTGGACGTCGTCGGAAAGGCGGACATGGGCAAGCACCTCATCGGGTGAAGGGCTGGCACCGAGCGCGACGTGATCGCCTTCGGGGAGTGGGGTCGTTGGCCTGCGTTGCTTCTTGCGAACGCCGTCGAGGAAGGCGTTGCGGGTGATACGCCACAGCCAACCCTCGAACGAACCCGGCTGGTACTGCTCGAGACCCTTCCGGACGCGGATGAGGACCTCTTGCACGAGGTCAGCAGCATCATCGGGATTTCCCGTGAGGCGGTAGGCGAAGTTGTAGATCTTGCGCCCATAGCGTTGCGCAACGTCTTCCCATGTGGGTACGCGTTCTTCTGCCATCACCCGGTCCCCTCGGGACTAACGATCGGCGAGTTCCCTGCGTTCCCTGAGGTTTCAGGTGGTCGTGGAGTCTTCGCTCGAGGTGGTGCCGTCGCCCTCTTCGTCGCCCTCCTCGTCGCCCGCTCCCTCATCGACTCCCTTGCGAAACTCCTTGGCAGAAGCCCCGAGGGAGCGAGCCAGGCTCGGCAGCTTGGTTGCGCCGAAGATCAGCAGCACCACAGCGAGGATGATGAGCAGTTCGGGTGCTCCGATGTTCCTGAGCATGCGATGGGCTCCTTTCCCCGATCAGTGTATCGGTGTCCCACCGAGAGAACCCGGACTGAGAGCCACGACGTGAGACGCGAGGAGGAAGAAGTGAGAAGCAAGACGGTCGTGCCTCTGCGAGCGAGGGCGTCAACCCGAACGGTCTGGGGGCGCAGCCAGGGCGTCAGCGCAGCGCAAAGGAATCGACAAACGACTGCAGCCGCTCTCGGGTGATGAACCGACACGGGCCGTTCCGTTCCTTCTCGTAGATCAGGTACGGCCCGTATTTGTCGGTGATCAGGAACGCCGAATCGACACCGAGCTGGACGGCGGCGAGCACCGCCTCGTTGACCGCGGCCTCGCTGAGCTCTGGGTACTCCCCCGGCCGATGCTCCACGATGGCGACGAGCGAGCGCCGACCCCCTGCCGACGCTTCATAGACGTCGGCATGTTCGGCCTGCGGACTGCGGAACCCGGACTGACGCAACGACAGGTCGTACCCGCCGAGACGCAGAAGTGTCAGGGCCAGATCACCGAGCGACGATTCCGCCGGGTCGATCCCCTGAGCTCGCAGCGCCGCTTCGAGGGGAACCGTCAGTTCGACGACGTCCATCACAGGAGGCAGCGCTCCTTCGCCACCGCCGTCATCGAGCCCTGGGGTCACCCCGAGGTCGGACTCGCCCAGGCGGGCCAGCGGGTCGTAGCCGGCTACACCGGCATGCGGCACGAGCTCAGGCACGACCACTTCGGGAAGGGCCTCGCCGTCGGGAAGGGCAACCCGGCTCACCCCGATGGGCTCCCCGGCCCGCTGCCCGTAGACCACCACGTGGTCGACATCGGACAACGGCAGGCCGTGGTCCCGCTTCTCGCGCAGCACTGCGATGCCTTCGGCCTCGAGCACGTGTTGCAGATGCTCGCTCACAACCGACCCGAGAGGAACCGCGAAGTACACATGGGCCGCGCCCTCGCGGACGTGGAAGTCCACCAGCGCCGGACGGGGTCGCGGAGGCGGTCCTGGCGGTGCGGTTTGCTCCCGGGTCGACCCGCGGATGGCAAGGACGATGGCCCCGCCGATGGCGAGGGCCACTGCCACGAAGATGACGGCGATCACGATCTCCACAACGAGCTCCCACTCCGTTCGACGGCGGGCACCTGCTCAACCCAGGGTACCGAGCCGGCAAGGCCTCGGATCGTGCCGACGAGGTAGTGGTCCCTCAGCCGACTGCGCGCTCCTCGGCAGCCGCGATCTGGCGCTGCTTGCGGATCTTGCGCCGCTCCCGTTCCGACATCGCTCCCCAGATCCCAAACTTCTCGCTGCTGACGATGGCGAACTCCAGGCACTCCGCCTCGACCGAGCACTCGCGACAGATCGTCTTGGCCCGTCGCGTCGATGCCCCGCGTTCAGGGAAGAAGAGATCGGGATCGGCGCCCTTGCAGTTGGCAAAATCTTGCCATGCGAGGTCGAGGCCATTGCCGGCCAGCGCCTCGAAGAAATCGGTGAACACGCCTGCTCCCTCACACCGGTGTAATTACGACGATGTGATTCTCTCAGTGCCGCGCGCGCATGTCAACCTGGAGTCCTTGCGACACTTGACGTTCCCCCGCGTAGGGCTGCGCCTAGCGTCGTTTCGACAGGCGGCGCCGCACTCGCGATAATCGGCGCACAGCGAGGAAGGACGGACGTGACGGCGACAGCCAGCGGACAGCGGTCCAACGGGCATGGGCCAGACGATCAGCGGCATCGCGTCGATCCCAATCAGCGCCACGGTTGGCGCGCATGGCTCGGCGGCTTCTTCAGCTCAGACATCGGAATGAAGTGGATGATGGCCCTCACCGGGATCGGTCTCCTCGTCTACGTGCTGGCCCACATGGTCGGCAACTTGAAGGTGTTCATCTCGGCTGAGGAGATCGACCTGTACGGAGAGGCTCTGCGCGATCTGGGCGGCCACCTCGTCCCGAGAACGTCCATCTTGTGGCTCCTGCGGATCGGTCTCATCGTCACGTTCGCGATCCACATCTGGACCGCTGCGGTCCTCACGAAACGGAACATCGACGCCCGCGGCAAGATCCGTTACCACAACAAGCGTCAGTGGCTGGCCGCCAATTATGCGAGCAGGACGATGCGCTGGACCGGTGTCATCGTGTTGCTGTTCCTCGCCTACCACCTCGCCGATCTCACCTGGGGTCTGGCCAACCCCGACTTCGTGCGCGGTGAGGTCCACCGCAACCTGGTGGCGAGCTTCGAGCGGCTTCCCGTCGCCGCGCTGTACCTCATCGCTCAAGTGGCGCTGGCGTTCCACATCTACCACGGCGCCTGGTCGCTGTTCCAGAGCATCGGGATTGCCAACGAACGGTTCAATGACTGGCGGCGAGCGTTCGCCATCGTCTTTGCGCTGGTGATCTTGATCGGGAACAGTTCGATCGTGCTCGCCGTCCAGTTCGGCATCATCTCCTGAGGAGGCCCGCTACATGACCACATCACTGAACGCGGGCGCCCTCGACGCCAAGGTGCCTGACGGCCCCATCGCCGACAAATGGGACAACCACAAGTTCTCCATCCGCCTCGTCAACCCTGCGAACAAGCGCAAGTACGACATCATCGTCGTCGGCACGGGGTTGGCAGGCGCCTCGGCAGCAGCCACCCTCGGTGAGCTGGGCTACAACGTCAAGGTCTTCACGTACCACGACTCACCGCGCAGGGCACACTCCATCGCGGCCCAGGGCGGCATCAACGCTGCCAAGAACTACCCGAACGACGGCGATTCCATCTTTCGGCTGTTCTACGACACGGTGAAGGGCGGCGACTACCGCAGCCGGGAAGCAAATGTCTACCGGCTGGCCCAGGTCTCCAACGAGATCATCGACCAGGCCACGGCACAGGGGGTCCCCTTCGCCAGGGAGTACGGCGGTCTCCTCGACAACCGGTCGTTCGGCGGCGCCCAGGTGTCGCGCACGTTCTACGCCCGCGGACAGACCGGCCAGCAATTGCTGCTCGGTGCCTATCAGGCACTGGCGCGCCAGGTCGGCCTCGGCGCAGTGGAGCTCTTCAACCGCAGCGAGATGCTCGACATCGTCATCAAGGACGGTCGTGCCGTCGGCATCGTCGTGCGCGACCTGATCACAGGGGCGGTCACGTCGCACTCTGCGCATGCCGTCGTCCTCGCCACCGGCGGCTACTCCAACGCCTACTTCCTGTCCACGAACGCCATGGCCTGCAACACCACGGCGATCTGGCGGGCGCACCGCAAGGGGGCGCTGTTCGCCAACCCCTGCTTCACCCAGATCCATCCGACGTGCATCCCGGCGAGCGACGAACACCAATCGAAGCTCACCTTGATGTCGGAGTCGCTCCGCAACGACGGGCGGATCTGGGTCCCCAGGAACCCGGACGACACGAGGCGACCGAACGACATCCCCGAAGCAGAGCGCCAGTACTACCTCGAGGAGCAGTACCCGGCGTTCGGGAACCTCGTGCCCCGTGATGTGGCCTCCCGAGCGGCGATGCGGATGATCGACGCCGAGCGCGGCGTCGGGCCGCTGAAGAACGGGGTGTACCTCGACTTCAGAAGCGCCATCGGCCGCCTCGGCCAAGGACCCATCGAAGAACGGTATGGGAACCTCTTCGAGATGTACGAGCGCATCACAGACGACAACCCGTACGACGTACCGATGCGGATCTACCCAGCGCCGCACTACACGATGGGTGGCCTGTGGGTGGACTACGACCTGCAGACCACGGTCCCTGGGTTGTTCGCCATCGGCGAAGCCAACTTCTCGGACCACGGTGCCAACCGGCTCGGTGCCTCCGCCCTCATGCAGGGCCTGGCAGACGGATACTTCGTCCTGCCGTACACCGTCGGTGATTATCTCGCCGACTACCTGAACACGGACCCGGTCCCGACGAGCGACCCGGTGTTCGCCGAGGTCGAGACGGCCGTCAACGACCGCACCGCCCGCTTCCTGGCTACCGGTGGCACCCGATCGGTCGACTGGTTCCACCGTGAGCTCGGCAAGATCATGATCGAGGCCTGCGGGCTGGCACGCAGCGCAGCCGGCCTGGAGAAGGCGCTCTCGGAGATCCCGGCGCTCAAGACCGAGTTCGACAAGGACCTGCGTGTGCTGGGAGACGATCGGTCGTTGAACCAGTCGCTCGAACGGGCAGGCCGAGTCGCCGACTTCTTCGAACTCGCGGAGTTGATGTGCCGCGACGCCCTCGACCGCGAGGAATCGTGCGGTGGCCATTTCCGGGTCGAGCACCAGACCGACGATGGCGAGGCAAAGCGCGATGACGAGAACTACGCCTTCGTCTCGGCATGGCGATGGGAGGGAGAGGGGGCCGAAGCTTCGATCGCACGAGAGCCGCTCGAGTTCGAGTACGTGGAACTGACACAGAGGAGCTACAAGTGAACCTGACGCTGCGAGTGTGGCGCCAGGCCGGCGCCGACGAGGCTGGCGAATTCAAATCGTACGAAGCCACGGACGTGAGTCCGGATGCTTCGTTCCTCGAGATGCTCGATGAGGTCAACGAGGCGTTGAACGCACGCGGCGAGGAACCGATCGCCTTCGACCACGACTGCCGCGAGGGCATCTGCGGGATGTGCGGCCTGATGATCAACGGCCTCTCCCACGGCCCCCAGCGGGGCACAGCGACATGCCAGTTGCACATGCGCAAGTTCGCAGACGGGGACGTGATCACGATCGAGCCTTGGCGCGCCGAGGCGTTCCCGGTCGTCCGCGACCTCGTGGTCGATCGCAGCGCCTTTGATTCCATCATCGAGGCAGGCGGCTACATCACGGCCCCCACCGGCTCAGCCCCTGATGCCAACCTGATCCTCGTTCCCAAGGCGGCCGCCGAGAGTGCCATGGATGCCGCCTCGTGCATCGGCTGCGGTGCGTGTGTTGCGGCATGCCCCAACTCGGCCGCGAACCTGTTCACCGCGGCGAAGATCTCCCAACTCAACCTCCTTCCGCAGGGCGGCCCGGAGCGCTGGTCGCGAACCGTGGCAATGGTGGAGACGATGGAAGGCTTCTTCGGCTCTTGCACCAATCACGGCGAGTGCGAAACGGCCTGTCCCAAGGGGATCTCGATCAACTTCATCGCCTGGATGAACGGCGACTACGTCAAGGCGCAGTTCAAGAACCTGGCGAAGACCGGCCGTTGAGTTGATCTCGTCAGTGGCGGCCCGGGGAGGGCACTCGCCGACATCGTCGGCTTGGCGCCCATCGAGAGCCGGCTCTGATCGGCGGCGCCGGGGCAGAGGGACATGACCGGCTGCCGGTACACTCGCCCTGTTCGAGAGCGGAAGGACCCATGATGGCTCAGTTCCTGAGCGCAGAGCACATGACGGCTGCAACGGACGCGATGGCCGCCGACGGCGGCTTTCAGAATGCGATCACGGGCAAACAGCTCGGGCTGCAGTTCGTCGTGACCGAGGGGCCTGCCGGCGACATCCACTACCACCTGTCGGTCGGCGACGGAGCCGCCACGATGGCCCTCGGCGAACTCGAAGGCGCCGATGCCTCGATCACGAGCACGTATGAGACCGCGGCCGCGCTATACCGAGGCGAAGAGAACGTGCAGATGGCGTTCATGACCGGCAAGATCAAAGTCGGCGGCAACATGGCGACGATCATGATGAACCAGAGCCTCATCAACGAATTCACGCGCATCCAGGGGGACCTCGACCTCGACGTGTAACCAGGCCAGGAACCCCACCACTGAAGAAGGCCCCGTCAGCGGGGCCTTCTTCAGTGCGTTGGGTGGATGGAGGACTAGCCGGGCTTCACCGCGTCCTTGAACGCCTTTCCAGCCTTGAAGGCCGGAACACGCGTCGCTGGTACGTAGACCTCGGCACCCGTCTGTGGGTTGCGTGCCGTACGCGCCTTGCGGTCGCGGCCCTCGAAGGTGCCGAAACCGGTGAGCTGGACCTTGCCGCCTGCCACGGTGGCCGCCACGATGACGTCAAGCGTCTCGTCGACCATCTTCGATGCGAGTGCCTTCGACTCGCCCGTGTTCCGCGCAACCGCGTCGATAAGTTCACCCTTGTTCACAGGTGGAACCTCCTCTGTGTCTCACGCCTTGTGAGGTGAATGACATCGATGTAACTCTACCGATGCCCACGATACTCCACAAGAACCCTTACGGGACAAGGACTGCGGCGACGTCCCGACGTCGGTAGAGTACGCGCAACCGGAGGATCCTGCTTGCAGAAGAACTGGACGGGGATCGCGATCGCCCTCGGACCACTGATGCTGGTCGCGACGATCGTGTGGGAGATCGCCAGAACCAACCCGGCATTCACCGCCCTCGTCAACCCGTGGTCGATCAAGGGACACGAGACGGTGCACGGATGGGTGTTCTTCTGGCTCGGCATCGCCCTCCTCATCGGGGGCTTGCTCGTGATCTCGAGTTGGAGCACCACGAGTGTCGGCAGGCTCGTCACCCTGGGGTACTTCATCGGCGCAGGCGTCGCCCTCGCAGTCGGGTTCGCCCCTGACAGCTACACGCTCACCCTGCAGCCGGTCCTGTCCATGCTGGTGGCCCTCTTCCTGGCGCTCATCGTGTTCCGGTTCGGCAAGGACGCGCTGGTCCGTCTCGTCCCGGCCTTTCGGCGCAGCTGGGCCAGCGGCCTGCTGCTCCTCGTACTGTGGGTCGTGACCTTCTTGATCCTGCGCGTGTCGCTGGTCGGCAAGCAGATCGAGCTGGCAACGTCGGTCGCCATCGCCATTCTCACGGCGATACTGGCGGTCTATGCCGTGGCCACGACGCCGCGCGGGCTTGCTGCCAACCGAATGCTGATCTACGTCACCCTCCTCGCCTTTGTGGTCGTGATCACCTCCGCCGGGGCCATCCGCACCACCCTCTTGCGCTTCCAGGTGGAGGCTGAGGGAGTGAGCGCGCAGTACAAGGACGTGCAGATCTCGGCCGGCTGGTTCCTCGCCGGGCTCGGCCTCATCGTCCTGTTCCTCGGCACCGTCGGACTCTGGGCGAAACGGCGTGATCTGCTGGTGGCGCAAGAACGCCAGCGCAAGCAGCGGGCGGCTGCGGAGAAGAGTGCTGCGGAGCTCAAGGCCGCAGAAGAGGCCTACCTCGCTCGCACCGCAACGAACGGCTGAGCGGCGCAAGCACGCAGGCGCCTCGCCCAGCCCCGATCAGAACGTCCCGATCACGCGACACCATCAGAGGTCGATTGCCTCCAAGTCGGCCACCTTCTCTTTGACGGCAACGGCCGCTTCGCGCAAGCCGGTCAGCTCGGTCGCAGTGAGTGGCTTCTCCACGACGCCGGTCACGCCGCCTGCGCCGAGCGTTGCGATCACGCCGAGGTACACGTCATCGATCCCGTACTGGCCCTCCATCCAGGCACAGACCGGCATCTCGGCATCCTCACCTTCGAGCACGGCGACAACCATCGCCGCAGCCGCAGCTGAAGGTGCGTAGTAGGCGCTGCCTGTCTTGAGGAGACCGACGATCTCGGCTCCCCCCTTGCGGGTGCGGTCCACCAGCTCGTCGATCGTCGGCGCGTCCAGAACATCGGCAAGCGGCTTGCCCCCGACCGAGCACAGCGAAGGCACCGGCACCATGGTTTCGCCATGGCTCCCCAAGGTGACGGCCTCCACGCTCAGGATGTCGGCGCCGGTGCGTTCGGCGATGAAGTGGGCGAAGCGGGCCGAGTCGAGCATGCCGGCCTGGCCGAGAACGCGGTTGCGGGGAAAGCCGGAAACCTCAGCTGCCAGCGTCGTCATCTGGTCGAGCGGGTTCGTCACCACGATGATGACGGCTTCCGGCGACCCGGAGGCGATGCGTTCGGTCACGTCCTTGACGATCTTGGCGTTCACTTCGAGGAGATCCATCCGGCTCATTCCCGGCTTGCGGGGCAGTCCGGCCGTGATCACCACGACGTCGCTCCCTGCGGTGACTGCGTAGTCGTTCGTTCCGGTGACGAGCGTCCGATACCCCAGTACGGGGCGGCTCTGGTTCATGTCGAGCGCCAGACCCTGCGGCAGACCCTCGACGATGTCGGTCATGACGACCTCGTCGGCAACGTCCGCTTCGGCGAGGCGCTGCACAGTGGTTGATCCGTACTTGCCGGCACCGACGACGGTGACCTTGGTCATGAGGCTCTCCTCGTTGCTGGTTCCTCCCAGGCTACCGGCCCGGCATGGACCCCGAATCTCAGCCGGTTGGGGGCACGCTGTGGTTCAATCCGAGTGCTGTGATCACTCGCCGTATCCTCGCCGCGTCCCTGGCATTGGGCCTCCTGAGTGGCGCATGTGCCATCGGGGTCACCTCGCAGCCCCAGCCGGGACCGGGACCGTCGACGGTTGACGTTCCCGAGCCAGCGCAGGTCGACTGGCGGCGCACCGTCGCAGGGATCGAGGTGGCAGGCGTTGCCACCGCGGTCGACCTGGATGAGCTGGCGATGCTCGAACGAGCGCTCGACGAACTTCCGGAACAGCTCGTCGCCGCAGCAGGCATGCGGCGGATCTACCGGGTCGTCCAGGGTGAATCCACTCATGGGACCGCGGCATATGCCCTCGGACCAGACGTCTATCTCGTCGACGCGACCTTTCGCGATCTCGGCGCAGGGATGTCAACCTTCGATCTCGTGAGGCTGCTCGCACATGAGCTGGTCCACGTCGCCCAATTCACCGAGTTGACCACGGACGACATCGAACAGGCACGAGCCTCCGGTGGGGACCCCCTGGCGAGGTCGGCGTTCGTGCTCTCGTTCGCCAGGGCCGTCGGCTGGACGGATCGCACTCCCACTGCCGCAGCGCCCACGTGGGTGCTCGACCCGCCGGGGGGTACCACGCAGTACGGAGCGACGGCACCCGAAGAAGACATGGCAGAGACCGTCGCCGAGATCGTGTCAGGGCCCGAGCCCGCCGTTTCGACGTCGCGTCGCGCCTGGGCGGAGACCTGGTTGGCGTCGACGGAGGAACGCCTCGCCGGGGGACGTCCCTGGGTGCCGGCCGGAACGGCGCGCATCGTCAGCGGCGATCCCCTGTACGACGAGGACGCGGTTGCCAGGCGGGCAACCGACGCCATCGAGGTGGTGTCGTTCTCGCTGGCCCCCACCGTCCCGGCGGCACCCCAACTGGCGGCGACGATCCAGAGCGAACTCGCCAGCCGCGGTGTCGCCGGGCGGTTCACCGAGGTCGAAGATCGTCGGATCGATCGTCGCTCCGGGCAGTTCTCGAGAGGGGACGGCCTCACCTATTGGGTCGAGGTGTGGGACTTCCGTGACGCCCCGGGCTTCGTCGACCCCATCCCAGCGCCCGTCGTGACCTATGTGGCTCTGTGGCCGTGACCGCCGCTGCCGTTCTTGCGTAGGAATCGGGCCATATACGCCGTCTACTTACGCAAGAACAGTGGCGCGAGCGCCTACATCCGGTCGACGACCGCCTGGCCAAAGGCGGACGTGGAGACCTCGGTGGGGTTCTCCATGAGCCGGGCGAAGTCGTAGGTGACGATGCGGTCGGCAATCGCCGCCTCCACTCCTGCCACGATCAGGTCTGCGACCTCGCTCCAGCCCAGGTAGCGGAACATCAGCTCCCCGGACAGGATCACCGAACCCGGGTTCACCTTGTCCATCCCGGCGTACTTCGGCGCCGTGCCGTGCGTTGCCTCGAACACCGCGTGACCGGTCTCGTAGTTGGCGTTGCCTCCAGGAGCGATTCCAATCCCACCGACCTGGGCGGCCAACGCGTCTGAGATGTAGTCGCCGTTGAGGTTCATGGTGGCGATCACGTCGTATTCGGCAGGCCGGGTAAGGATCTGCTGCAGGAAGGCGTCTGCGATGACGTCCTTCACCAGCAACCGGTCACCGGGATCACCTCCGCAATCCTCCCAGGACACCGCGACGTCGGCGAATTCGTCCCGCACGAGTTCGTAGCCCCACGTGCGGAACGCACCCTCCGTGTATTTCATGATGTTGCCCTTGTGGACGAGGGTCACAGAGCTGCGCCCGTTAGCCAGGGCGTAGTCGATGGCCGCCCGCACCAGGCGCTTCGAGCCGGTCTCCGACACCGGCTTGATGCCGAGGCCCGAATCCGGCCGCAGCTCCCAGCCGAAGTGGGAGTCGAGAAACTCGAGGAGATCTGCCGCACCGGGCGTTCCCGCCTCGAGCTCCTTGCCCGCATACACATCCTCGGTGTTTTCCCGGAAGATCACCATGTCGACCAGTTCTGGGTGCTTCACCGGTGAGGGGACCCCTTCGTACCAGCGGACCGGCCGCAGACACACGTAGAGATCCAGGATCTGGCGCAGGGCGACGTTCAAGCTCCTGATCCCTCCCCCAACCGGCGTCGTCAGGGGGCCTTTGATGCCCACCAGGTGCTCGCGGAAGGAGGCGACCGTCGCGTCTGGCAGCCACTCCCCCGTGGCATCGAACGCCTTCTGCCCTGCCAGCACCTCGACCCACTCGATCTGGCGCCGGCCCCCGTAGGCCTTCGCCACTGCGCTGTCGAACACGTTCTGCGCCGCTCGCCAGATGTCCGGACCGATCCCGTCGCCCTCGATGAAGGGGATCGCGGGACCCTCCGGCACGTCCAATCCGGTCGCGGTCTTGGTGATCAGTTCAGCCATGTCGTGAGAGCTCCATTGGGTTGGATGTCAGCCTGCAGCTGCGTACTTGGCGAGTTCGACGGTGTTGGCGAGCAGGGAGGCGATGGTCATGGGACCGACCCCACCGGGAACCGGGGTGATGGCACCGGCAACGTCGACGACCGAATCGAAGTCGACATCCCCGACGAGGCCTGCGTCTGTGCGGTTGATCCCGACGTCGACGACCACCGCTCCTGGCTTGATGTAGGAGGCATCGACCATCGCGGGCCTTCCCACGGCGGCGACGACGATGTCAGCCGCACGGCACTCATCAGCCAGGCCTGGGGTCCGCGAGTGCGCCTGGACCACCGTGGCGTCGACGCCCCGCGCTCCGAGGAGGAGCGCCATCGGCCGGCCCACGAGGAACGATCGACCGATCACCATCGCCTTCTTCCCTGCGGTGGCGATGCCGTAGTGCTCGAGGATCTGCATGATCCCGGACGGCGTGGCCGGCCGCGGGGCCGGACGACCCAGCACCAGCAAGCCCAGGTTGAACGGGTGCAAACCGTCGGCATCCTTTGCGGGCGCCATCACCTCGACGGCGCGTTCGCCGTCCAGGCCGGCAGGCAGAGGGAGCTGCAGGATCATCCCGTCGACGGCGTCGTCCGTATTCAGCCGGGCGATCAGCCCCTCGACCTCGTCCTGGCTGGCCGTAGCCGGCAGGTGGTGGTCGAAGGACCGCATGCCGGCGGCCTCTGCAGCCCTGTGCTTGTTCCGCACGTACACCGAGGATGCCGGGTCGTCACCGACGAGGATCGTGGCGAGCCCCACCGGCTTCCCCGCGGCAGCCAATCCCGCAACGCCGGCGGCTACCCGAGACTGGACGGCCGCGGCAACGTCCTTGCCAGAGAGCAGCTGCGCAGTCAATGGAGGAAGTGCCTCCTGCCGGTGAAGACCAGCGCCATGCCGTGCTCATCGACAGCATCGACGATGTCGGCGTCGCGCACAGAGCCTCCCGGTTCGATCACGGCCGTGACGCCGGCGGCAGCCAGCACATCGATGCCGTCACGGAACGGGAAGAACGCATCGGACGCCGCTGCCGCGCCGACCGCCCGGTCGCCAGCCTTGGCGATCGCCCGATCAGCTGCACCCACCCGACTCTGGTCCCCAGCGCCGACGCCAACGGCGGCACCCGAACGGGCCAGGACGACGGCATTCGACTTGGCATGGGAGGCCACCGCCCAGGCGAACCGCAGATCGGCGATCTCGGCGTCGCTCGGCGATCGCTCGCTGGGTACCTCCCAGGCGTGTTGGTCGGAACCGTCACGTTTCTGGGCCAGCAGGCCGTCTTCGAGGCGGCGCAGATCGAAGTCGACGCCATGGGGCGCTGGGGCTTCGAGCACCCGGAGGTTCTTCCTGGCGGCCAGCTCGGCACGCGCCTCGTCGGTGACTGCTGGGGCCACGAGAACCTCGACGAAGCGCTCGGTGAGCGCATGGGCGGTCTCGCCGTCGACCGGAACGTTGACGGCGATCACGCTGCCGAACGCCGACATCGGGTCGCAGGCCCATGCTGCGGTGAACGCCTCGACGAGGGTTCCCGCCGTTGCCGCCCCACAGGCGTTGGTGTGTTTGACGACGGCAACCGCGGTCCATGGGAGGGCATGGACCAGCCGCCACGCCGACTCGGCATCGACGTAGTTGTTGAACGACATGGCCTTTCCCTGGAGCTGACGCGACGCACGCCACCATCCGGAAGAGAACGGGGCCGCATACACGGCGGCTTCCTGGTGAGGATTCTCCCCGTACCGCAGCTCCTGAACCCGCTCGACGGCGAGCACCATGCGCTGTGGCAGTTCTTCGCCTCGCTCCATCCACGCCACGATCGCGGCGTCGTACGCGGCCGTTCGGAAGAAGGCCCGCCTCGCCAGCGCCGTGCGCAATTCCGCGGTCAGGCCGCCGTCTTCCACCGCATCTGCGACAGCCGAGTATTGCTCAGGATCGGTGACCACACCGACCCACAGGCTGTTCTTCGCCGCCGCTCGGATGAGGGTGGGGCCTCCGATATCGATCTGCTCGACGATCTCGGCGGTGGAAACCCCCGCCGCTGCCGTCTCCTCGAACGGATACAGGTTGACGACAACGAGCTCGAACGGTTCGACGCCGGCCGCTTCGAGATCGGCAATGTGCGTCGGGTCGCGCAAGTCGGCGAGCACGCCGCCGTGGATGGCCGGATGCAGCGTCTTGACCCTTCCCCCGAGCATCTCCGGCGCCCCGGTCACGTCGCTGACCGCGGTCACGGCGATACCAGCGTCTGTCAGATGCCGGGCCGTGCCCCCCGACGAGACGATCTCGACCCCGCACGCGGTGAGACGCCGCGCGAACTCGACCAGACCCGTCTTGTTGTAGACCGAAAGCAGAGCACGCCGAACGGGAAGGGCACTCATCGCCGGCTCCACGTCACGCGGCGTCCCACGACGGCGAGATCGCCGGCGCAGAGGGCGTCGACGACCTCGGGATAGACCCGGTGCTCGATCTCTTGAATCCGGGCCTGGACGGAGGCCTCGTCCTCAGCGGGGCCGATGGCAATCGCCTCTTGCCAGATGATCGGTCCGTGGTCGACCAGCTCGTCGACGAAGTGGATCGTGACTCCCGTGACGGCAACGCCGTGGGCGAGGGCATCGCGCACCGCGTGCGCACCGGGGAACGCCGGAAGCAGAGCCGGATGGGTGTTGACGATGCGCTCCGGAAACCGGGCCATGGCCTCGGGAGCCAGGACCCGCATGAATCCGGCGAGGACCAAGACCTCAGCCGCGAACTTCTCGGCCACGTCGCAGACGGCGGCGGTGAAGGCCGCGCGATCGTCGTGCGCCGACCAGTCGACCACCTCAGCGGGCACTCTCGCCGCTTCGGCCCTGGCGAGGGCCCGCACACCGGGGCGATCGCTGATCGCGACGGCGATCTCGAAGTGAGAACCAGGCCGCGATCCGGTCTCGAGCAATGCTTGGAGGTTGGAGCCGCTCCCCGAGACCAGCACAGCGATGGGAGTGCGCGATGTGCTCATGCAGACGGATGGTAGGAGGAGCAGGGCGGCTGGCCGCTGCCGCCCTCATCCCGCCCGGTCGAGATGGCGGTGCCGTCCGGTTCGGAGGTGGCACGCCGCCAGGTGAGCGGTATCACCCTGCGCCTGAATCAATTCCGGGGACTCGACGGGACAGATGGCGTCTTCGGAAATCGGGCAGCGGGGGTGGAACCGGCACCCACTGGGAGGGTTGAGCGGGCTGGGGACATCACCTTCGAGGATCACTCGCTCCCGCCGCAGCGTGGGATCCGGGATCGGGATCGCGGAGAGCAGCGCCTGCGTATAGGGGTGGAGCGGAAGCCGGTAGAGCGTGTCCCTGTCGGTCATTTCGACGATGTTGCCGAGATACATCACGGCCACCCGATCAGAGATGTGCTCGACGACCGCCAAGTTGTGGGCGATGAAGAGCAGGGTCAGGTCGAGCTCGCCCTGAAGCTCGCGCAACAGGTTGAGGACCTGGGCCTGGACGCTCACGTCCAGCGCCGAGACCGGCTCGTCGGCCACAACGAACTTGGGGCGCAGGATGAGCGCACGAGCGATGCCGATGCGCTGGCGCTGTCCCCCAGAGAACTCATGCGGGAAGCGGCGGGCGTGGTAGCCGCGCAGCCCGACCAACTCGAGCATGTCGACCACCCGCTTGTGCCGCCCATCGGCGTCTCCGACGCCGTGGATCTTCAGGCCCTCGGCAATGCTGACGCCGACCGGGGCGCGGGGATCCAGCGAAGAGAACGGGTCCTGGAAGATGATCTGCATCTGGCTGCGCAGCGTGCGCAGTTCCGAGCCGGCCACGTTGGCGACGTCCCTGCCTTCAAACTCGATCGAGCCAGACGTCGGCTCCAGGAGGCGGACCAACATGCGCCCCAGCGTCGACTTGCCGCATCCGGATTCGCCAACCAGGCCGAGGGTCTCGCCCTGCTCGATGTCGAACGTGACCGAATCGACCGCACGCACGTTGGCCACGGTCCTGCGAAACACCCCGCCCTTGACAGGGAAGTCCTTCACCAGCTCGCGGACCTGAATCAGGGCCGTCACGGCGAGATCTTCTCCGTGTAGAGCCAGCATCGGGCAACGTGATCATCGCCGACGGCAAACAGGTCCGGCTCCTCGCTCGTGCAGATCTCGAGGCCGGCAGGGACGCGCTCCTCGCACCGATCGGCGAACCGGCAACCGGCAGGAACATCCATGAGGTTCGGGACGACACCCGGGATCGTGGCGAGCTCGTCTGTGATCCTCCCGAGCACCGGGACCGAGCCGATGAGGCCCCTGGTGTACGGGTGCCTCGGATCGGCGAACAGCGTCGCCACGTCGGTCTCCTCGACGATGCGCCCCGCGTACATCACCGCGACCCGGTCGCACATCTCGGCAACCACGCCCAGGTCGTGGGTGATGAGGATGACGGCCGTCCCCGATTCGCGCTGCAGCTCGCGCATCACATCGAGGATCTGGGCCTGGATCGTGACATCGAGGGCGGTCGTCGGCTCGTCTGCGATGAGGATCTCCGGCTCCAGGGCAAGCGCCATCGCGATCATCACACGCTGCGCCATGCCGCCAGAGAACTCGTGGGGGTGCGATGCCGCCCGTCGGTCCGGGTCGGGGATACCAACCCGCTCCAGCATCTCGATGGCGCTCTTCTTCCCCACCTTCTTCTTCAGATCGCGGTGGATCTTGTAGACCTCCGAGATCTGGTCACCGACCCTCGCCACCGGGTTGAGCGCCGAGGTTGGCTGCTGAAAGATCATCGAGATGTGCTCACCACGCAGGTCCTGCACTTGGCGCTTGGACATCGTCAGCACGTCGCGCCCGTTGAACATGATCTCGCCGGACTCGACGCGCCCCGGCTTCGGGACCAGACCCATGATCGACAGGGACGTCACGCTCTTCCCGCAGCCGGATTCGCCGACCAGCCCGAGCACCTCGCCCGGTCGTACCGAGAAGTCGACGCCGTCCACGGCGCGCACAACACCCTCTCGCGTATGGAAGTGGGTACGCAGGTCGCGAACGTCGAGCACCGCGCCGTTGGCGGTCATTCGTTCAAGGAGGGGTCGAGGGCATCGCGCAGGCCGTCTCCGAAGAGATTGAAGCCCAGCACCGTGATCATGATGGCGATGCCGGGAAAGAACAGGAGGTGCGGTGCCGAGAGGATGTTGTTGCGCTCTGAGGCGAGCATCGCTCCCCACTCGGCGGTCGGCGGCTGAGCCCCGAGGCCCAAGAAACCGAACGCGGCCGCATCCAGGATGGCCGTCGCGATGCCGAGCGTGGCGATCACGATCAGCGGGGTCAACGCGTTCGGCATCACCCGAGTCCACAGGATCCTGATCTTGCTGGCACCCAACGCCTGGGATGCCGCCACGTAGTCGAGTTCCTTGATACCGAGCACTCCGGCGCGGGTGACCCTGGCGTACGCCGGGATGCTGACGATCGAGATCGCCAGCAGCGTGTTGCGAATCCCCGGACCGAGGACGGCGACGATGGCGATCGCCAGCAACAGCGCAGGGAAGCCCAGAACGACATCCATCATCCGCATGATGATGTTGTCCGTGGCACCACCCCAAAAACCGGACACTGCGCCGAGGACCGAGCCGACGACCAGCGCCACCGCCACCGTGGTGAAGCCGACGAAGAGGCTCACCCGCGAGCCGTAGACGACCCTGCTGAACTCGTCGCGAACGTTGCCGTCGGTTCCCATGATGTGCTGCGGCTTCTCCGGATCGCATCCCAAGAGGTGGATGCAGGGCGGTTCGCGCTTCTTCACGTCCTCCTTGCCGATCAGCACGTCATTGGGGCCGTAGGGGGCGATCAGCGGTGCAAACAACGCGACCAGAAGCATGAAGCCGATGATGCCGACGCCGACCATGCCGCCCTTGCGGCGGAGGAGCCGTCTGCCGGCACCGCGCCACAGGCTGGTGGGTTTGTCGAGGAGGTCGGTCTCGGACTCTTCGGCCTGCTCGACCGCGCGTTTCATCTTGAACACGCGATCACTCCAGACGGATCCGCGGATCCAGGTAAGCGTACGAGACGTCGACGATGAGGTTGATGACGACGTAGCCGACCGCGATCACGACGGTGAACGCCGTGATGATGGGAAAGTCGCGAGCAGTGATGGCCTCGAAGAGCATGGTGCCGGCGCCGGCGAGACCGAACACGGTCTCGGTGAGCACGGCACCGGAAAGCAGGGCACCGAGCTGGAGCCCGATGATCGTGACGACCGGCAGGAGGGCATTGCGCAGGGCGTGGCGGACGACCACGCGGCGATCGCGCGCCCCCTTGGCGCGTGCGGTCCGCACGTAATCCCTGCCCATCGTGTCCAACAAGCTGGATCGGGTCATCCTGGCGATGATTGCCATCGGGATGGTGCTGAGCGCAACGGCCGGAAGCACCAGGTGATGGACTGAATCGCGGAGCACGGCCCAGTCCCACGTGATGAGCGAGTTGAAGATGTAGTGGTTGGAGATGAACTCGTTGAGCGTGAACCAGAACGTGCCCTCTTCGACCGGCCACCCCCAGGCCACGTAGTACGGGATCGAGACCACCCCGGCAGTCAGCCGTCCGGAGGGAGGAAAGAGCCCCAGCTTGAAGGCGAAGAGCCAGATCATCATCAACCCCAGCCAGAACACCGGCATCGAAACGCCGATATTGGCGAACGCCATGGTCCCGACATCCACGGCGGAGTTGTGGCGCATCGCAGAGATGATGCCGAGGGGAATCCCCACGATCAGAGCAATCGCGAGTGCGGCCATCGTGAGCTCGATCGTCAGCGGGAGACGCTCGACCATGATCTGCGTCACGGGCCGGGAGAAGCGGATGGAGTCACCGAAATCGCCCTGCGCCAGATCCCCCATGTACACCGCAAACTGCACCGGGATCGGTTCGTTGAGGCCCTTGGCCTCGTAGAACGCTTCACAGGCTTCTTCGGTCGCCTTCTCCCCGATGATCGACTTGCACGGATCACCAGGAATCAGGCGCGCCAGCAGGAACGTGACCACCAGGATCCCGAAGATCACGGGGATGGCGAGCAGTAGACGTCTGCTGACGAACTGGAACATGCGGCCGACTCACCTCGCGAGGTCAGAGTGTAAGGGGCGGGGCCCGTCATACGACGGGCCCCGCCCTCACGTCAGGTGGTCAGATCCTTACCCCTCAGCCGGGATCAGGGCATCCCACAGGTAGCTGTAGTACTCGAACGCCCCGGTGTTCCCGGTGTGGTTGGGATCACCCTCCCAGATGCCGGCAGACCACGAGGCCACGACATCGTTGGCGTCGAAGGTCGAACCGTCATGGAAGGTCACTCCCTGGCGCAGCAAGCACGTCCACACGGTGGCATCGGCATTCGCCGAGCACTCTGTGGCCAGTCGCGGCTCCACGACCCCGGAGTCGATCGCGTACCCGAGGAGCGGTTCGACGACCTGCTGGCAAGGGGCCAGCGACTCGCCGTCGGTCTCATCGGTGCAGTACAGGCTGATCGGCTCGGCGTTCTGCATGAACACGAAGGTGTCCTTGCCAGGGTTCGACCGATGGAACAGCGGTGCTCCGAAGGGACGGAAGTGGGCATTCTCCACCGTCGCGAGTGCCGCAGACGCAGAAGCGCCGTGGGCAATCGGCACCATGGGCACCAGTTCCCGAATGGCGGTGTTCGCCTGCTCGTAGAGCGGACGAGCCTCGCCCTCATCTGCGATCTGCGATGCCTGCTCGAGCACCTCCCAGATGGCCGGATATGGGTCACCGAACTGCGGGTTCGACTTGCCGAAGTGGAAGTCGAGGAAGTTGGTGACGTGCGGGTAGTCAGCACCCCAGCCAAGGAGGTACAAGCCATCGAGGCGGCCATTCGTCGACTCGTCGATGAACTCGCCAGACTCCATGACGACGACCTCAGCATTGATGTTGAGGTTCTCCTTCAGCTGCGTCTGGAACTCCACGGCCACGACACCCGGTTCCGGCAGATAGCCGCGGAACACGTCGCGGTAGTAGATCTTCGTGTCGAATCCATCAGGAACCCCTGCCAGCGTCATCAGTTCCTTGGCCTGGTCGATGTCGAACGGATACCACTCCTCACCCTCACATCCGTTGGGGATGGAGCAGGGCGTGAAGTGCGATGCAACCTCGGAGCCCTCCGGGTAGAAGTTGTCGACGATCCGCTGCCGGTCGATGCCGTAGGCGATCGCCGTGCGCAGGTTGACGTCGTTGAAGATCGACTCCGTTCGCTCTCCGTTGGGGTCGACGACGTTGACCATCGCCAGGTACAGGGTGTTCGGGTTGGTCACGGGGATGAACTTCAAGGAGCCATCGCTCTTGACCGTCTCGAAGTCATCCGGTGCCAGGTTCGTGATCTGGTCAACGGTGCCTGACTTCAGCTCGAGGAGCCGTGCGGCGCCCTCAGTGGCCCAGCGGAAGACCAGGGTCTCGTACGGAGCCGGCTCTCCCCAGTAGCTGTCATTGCGGGCGAACACGATGCTGTCACCGCGCTGCCACGTCTCGAGAGCCCACGGGCCTGTGCCGATGGGATCTTCGAGCGGGGCGCCACCGGTGGCGGCGATGTGCTCTTCGGGCTGGACGCCGAATGGCGTGAACGCCGCGATCTGCGGGAACGCCGGCACGGGGCTGCACATCGTGAACTGCACCGTGAACTCATCGGTCGCTTCGATCTTGGCGACCTTGCCTCCGTAGTCGCAGGTCGCGGCCGAGACCGAGGTTCCGGCGAACTCAGGGTCAGGGGCCCGTGTCGTCGTCGTCGTTGCTTGAGTGGTTGTCGTTTCTCCTGCCGTCGTCGTCGTCGCCTCACCCTCGGAATCGTCGCTGCTACACGCGGCGGCAACGAGGGCGAAGACGAAGAGAAGTACGAGCGCGTAACGCGTTCGCTTCATGCGGCTTCCTCCTCCATGTCGGTGGGATCGTCTGGGACACGATCGCCCAGTCGACAGAACCCTAGCCACGCTTCGCACCGCGAAGGCAAGGAGCATCGAACCCGCGTCAGCTGTGCGACGCCCCCAGCGCCTGCACCATCGCAGAGCCCATGTCGGTGGGCGTCTGGGCCATCGTCACACCGACACCGGTGAGGGCCGCGATCTTGGCGGCTGCGGTTCCCTTGCCCCCCGAGATGATGGCGCCCGCATGACCCATTCGCTTGCCGGGGGGTGCCGTGGTGCCTGCGATGAACCCGGCCACCGGCTTGGTCATGTGGGCACTGATCCACTCGGCAGCATCCTCTTCGGCGGTGCCACCGATCTCCCCGATCATGATCACCCCGTCGGTCGCGGGGTCGTCGTTGAACAGATCGAGGCAATCGACGAAGTTGGTCCCGTTGACCGGGTCGCCGCCGATTCCGATCGCCGTGGTTTGACCGAGACCAGCCTGGGTGAGCTGGTGGACCGCCTCGTACGTGAGCGTGCCGCTCCGGCTCACCACGCCGATCCTCCCCGGCTGGTGGATGTACCCCGGCATGATCCCGATCTTGCACTCCGCAGGCGTGATGACCCCTGGGCAGTTCGGACCGACCAGCCGCGTCTGCCTGCCTTCGAGGAATCGTTTGACGACCACCATGTCGGCCACCGGGATCCCCTCGGTGATGCAGACAACGAGCGGCACCCCTGCGGTAGCCGCCTCCATGATCGCGTCAGCGGCGAACGGTGGCGGTACGTAGACGACCGAGGCGTTCGCTCCTGTCGCGGAGACGGCTTCGCCGACGGATCGAAAGATCGGCAGCTCGACGTCGTAGGTGTCCGCGCGGCCGGGGACCCCGGAATGATCCGTTGCTCCGTTGAACCGTGCCGTGGTCCCGGCCTTGGACGGGTGAACGGCCCCGACCATGCCCGTCCCGAAGGCGATCGCCTTGTCGGTGTGGAAGCTCCCGGTCCGCCCCAGGCCCTGGATCAACACCCTCGTGTGCTTGCCGACCAGCACGCTCATTTCGCCAGCTCCAGGATCTTCTCGGCCCCGTCCTTCATGTCCGAGGCAGACACCACTGCAAGTTCCGATTCGTCGAGGATCTGCTTTCCCAGCTCGACGTTCGTGCCCTCGAGCCGGACCACGAGCGGCACCTCCAGCCCGACCTCGGTCACTGCGGAGACGATCCCGGTAGCGATCGTGTCACAACGCATGATCCCTCCGAAGATGTTGACGAAGATGCCCTTCACGTTGGGGTCCTTCGTGATGATCGTGAACGCCGTCGCGATCTGCTCGGCGTCTGCGCCTCCACCCACATCGAGGAAGTTCGCCGGGTCGCCACCGACGTATTTGATGATGTCCATCGTGGCCATCGCCAGGCCTGCGCCGTTGACCATGCACCCGATCTCGCCGTCGAGCTTGATGAACGACAACCCGGCTGCGCTCGCCTCGAGTTCTGCAGCATCCTCCTCGGTCACATCCTGGAGCGCGGCAATGTTCGGGTGCCGGAACAGGGCATTGGGATCGAAGCTCATCTTCCCGTCAAGCGCCATCACGCCGCCGTCTGTGGTCACCACAAGCGGGTTGATCTCCACCAAGTCGGAGTCGAGATCGACTGCTGCCTGCGTCAGCGCCTGCAGGAATCGGACGCCATTGCGGGCAGCATCACCGGAGAGACCAAGTCCGGCAGCGAGATCTGCGGCCTGGAAGTCGAGGAGCCCGAAGGCCGGATCGATCTCGGTGCGCAAGATCTTCTCGGGAGTCTCCTCGGCAACGACCTCGATCTCGGTACCGCCCTCCGCCGAGGCCATGACCACGTTGTGAGACGTCGCCCGGTCGAGCACCACAGACACGTACAGTTCGCGCTCGATCGAGATGCCTTGCTCGATGTAGAGCCGGTTGACGGTCTTGCCCTCCGGTCCGGTCTGCACGGTCACGAGCGTCGACCCGAGCATGGCATCGGCGAGCTCGCGGACCCGCTCTTCGGCCGCCTCAGGACCGCCTTCGATTCCGTCCGTGACGACCGACACCCCACCGACGTCCGGATGCTCCCGGAATCGGCCCTTGCCGCGTCCGCCCGCGTGGATCTGCGACTTGACGACAACAACCGGGTTCCCCGATTGCTCGATCAACGGACGGACCGCGGCGACGGCCTCGTCGACCGTCATCGCTACCTGCCCGTTGGGTACTGCGATGCCGCGTGCCGCCATCAGCTCCTTGGCCTGGTACTCGTGGACCTTCACAGTGCTCCTTGTCGATCGGTCGTCAGAACGTTGTGTCAGCGGGGGTCCGTGGTCAGGTGGTCACGGACCCAGGCTTCGATCGTCTCCAGCGGCGTCCCGGGGCCGAACACCGCAGCGACGCCTGCAGCCTCGAGGGCGGGGACATCGCGTTCGGGGATGATGCCGCCCCCGAACACGACGATGTCGGAAGCGCCGCGGGCCGCGAGCTCCGCAACCACCTGGGGGAACAGCGTCAGATGAGCTCCAGACAGCGTCGACAGACCGACGCCCTGAACGTCTTCATCGATCGCTGCCTGCGCGATCTGCGCCGGCGTCTGGTGGAGACCCGTGTAGATGACCTCACAACCGGCGTCGCGCAGGGCCCTGGCGACCACCTTGGCTCCCCGGTCGTGGCCGTCGAGACCCGGTTTGGCGATCAAGATGCGGGGAGGCATGGGGGTCGCGAGCCTAGACCTTCTCCAGCGGCGCCCACGCCAGCAGCAGGCGCTTGTCCCCCTGGCCGTCGAACGACACGACCGCTTCGGCTCGATCTCCGGCACCGAGGACCTCGCGGACGGTGCCGACACCCCAGTGGCTGTGCCGGACACGGTCGCCGGTGCCGATATCGTCGCTGGCGACGGTCTGCACCGGTCGCACGGACTCGATGGACCGGCGCTTGGCCCGCTTTCGCTTGTCGACGAGCGGCTCCGGGAGCTCGCCGATGAACCTGCTCGCCCCGTTGTACTGGTTCTGCCCCCACAGATTGCGGCTCCACGCCCTCGTGAGATAGAGGCGGTCCTGTGCCCTGGTCATGCCGACGTAGCACAGCCGCCGCTCCTCCTCGAGCTCCACAGGATCACCGAGCGACCGGATGTGGGGGAAGACTCCGTCTTCCATGCCGGACATGAACACCACGGGGAACTCGAGACCCTTGGCGTTGTGCAGGGTCATCAACGTCACAACTGCAGACGAGTCCAGGCTGTCGACGTCCGCGACGAGCTGTACCGACTCGAGGAAGAGCTGCAGCCTGCCGACGCCATCCAGGTCGAGCCACTCGGCAGGTCCGAGCGACATCGGGCCGGTTTCTTCGAATTCGGTCACGGCCGAGACGAGCTCTTTGAGGTTCTCCTCTCGCCCCATCGCCTCGATCGTGCGCTCGGATCGGACCCAGTCGAGATACCCCGTTTCCGTCAGAACGGCTTCGATGGTGACACGGGGTCCCTCGGCGATTCGGTCCGCCAGATGGTCCATCAAGGTCACGAACTCGGCGATGGCGTTGCGCGCCCTGTTCGACAAGCGCGCATTGTCTCGGGACCGCCGCAGCGCCTCCATGAAGCCGATCCCCTGCGCTTCGGCGAACCGGTCGACGTGCCCGATCGAGGTGTCGCCGATGGCACGCTTGGGAACGTTGACGATCCGCTTCAGCGCCACCTCGTCATCGGGGTTCACGAGCGCCCGCAGGTAGGCCAGGGCGTCCTTGACCTCGCGCCGGTCGTAGTACTTCAGCCCGCCGACCACCTGGTACGGAATCCCGAACCGCACGAACAGCTCCTCAACGACCCGGCTCTGGGCATTGGTCCGATAGAACACCGCGACATCGGACAGTGGTTGCCCCGTCTGCTCGAGCTCGTTGATCTCTTCGGAGATGAAGGCGGCTTCCTCGTGCTCATCCTCTCCCTCGAACAGCACGATCCGCGCACCGTCGCCCCGGTCGGTCCACAAGCGCTTGGGACGCCGCGAGGCGTTGTTGGCAATGACGGCATTGGCCGCATCGAGGATGGTCTGCGTCGACCGGTAGTTCTGTTCGAGCAGCACCACGCGAACGTCTGGATACTCCTTCTCGAAGGCAACGAGATTGCGCATGTCTGCCCCCCGGAACCGGTAGATCGACTGGTCCTGGTCCCCGACCACGAAGACATTCCGGTGCTGTTCGGCGAGCAGCTTGACCAACACGTACTGGGCATGGTTCGTGTCCTGGTACTCGTCGACGAGCAGGTACCGGAAGCGCTCCTGATAGTGCGCCAGCACGTCGGGGAACGCCTGAAACACCTGGACGGTGAGGGTCAGGATGTCGTCGAAGTCCACGGCAGATGCCTCCAGCAGGCGCTGCTGGTAGAGCCGGTATACGTCGGCGACCCTCTCGTGATAGAAGCCGCTGTCCTGCGCCGCAAAGGTCTCGTAGTCGATCAGCTCGTTCTTGGCGTTCGAGATGGCGGCCCGGATCGCCTTGGGGGGAAAGCGCTTCGGATCCATGTCGAGGTCGCGCACAGACAGCGTGACGAGCCGCAAGGCGTCGGCATCGTCGTAGATGCTGAACGACGAGCGGTACCCGAGTCGGGGGGCCTCCCGTCGCAGGATGCGGACGCAGGCGGAGTGGAAGGTCGAGACCCACATGTCGTTGGCCACAGAACCGACCAGCCGGGCAACCCGCTCCTTCATCTCGCCTGCGGCCTTGTTGGTGAACGTGATCGCCAAGATCGAGAACGGAGATGCGCCCAGATCCTTGATGAGGTAGGCGATCCGCCGAGTCAGGACCCGCGTCTTTCCGGAGCCGGCGCCGGCGATCACGAGCACCGGCCCCTCGGTCACCGCCACCGCCTCGCGCTGGGTGGGGTTGAGATCGTCGAGGATCAGCGACTCCGGCATGACGGCCGAGTGTACCGCCAGCCCTGGAGGGAACTACATGGGTGTAACCAAAGAGACCACCCAGGGAGAACAACGCAAGAGACGAGAACCCACCTCATACCGCGAGTGCAGCATCGATCTTGCGTCTCGCAGCAAGCGGTCCTGCCTCTCCATCTGACGCTGTTCAGATGAGTGACCGCAGGGTGTCGGCCAGGGCGCCCTTGCGGAAGTCGCCTTTGTCGAAGAAGGCATCGACACCGGCCTTCTTGGCGCGTTCGATGTCCTCGTTGTTGGCGACCCCTGACAGCATGACGATCGGCATCTCACCGTAGCGCTGGCGCACCATGTGCACGAGGGCGACGCCGTCGGCCCGAGGCATCGAGAAGTCCACCACCAGGGCGTGCACCTCGTAGTCGGCGAGCATCCCCAGCGCCTCAGCGACTGAGCCGGCAACGACGGTGGCGAATCCGCTCGAGGCCAGCGCACCGGCCACGACCTGCTGCACACCCTTGGAGTCGTCGACGATCAGGACCCGATGGACTGGTCCGCGGGGGCGCTCCGCCAGATCACGCAGACGTTCGGCAAGCCGGCCGGCGTCGACCAGCAGAACGACCTCGTCACCGCCGAGCAAGGCAGCGCCCGTGACCGTTTGTGGGCCGGAGAGCAGCGCCCCCAATTCCTTGGCGGCCACGTCACGAGATCCCGAAACGCCGACCACCGAGACCGCCGCAGACCCGATCGGCGTCGACAAGACAACGACCTGTTGGCCAGGCTCGTCATCCTCGAGGCCGACCACATCGGAGAACGACCCGAACGGCAGGAACTCTCCTCGCCAATCGAGCTTGGCCCCTTCTTCGGCCACTGAGATGTTGGCTGACCCGATCGGGATGACTTCGGTCACCGCTGCATCCGGAATACCCCACATCTGTCCGTTCGACTCCACCAGGAGCGCACGCTGGAGGGCGCGGAATCGGGGGACGGTCATCGTGATCGTGGTCCCTTTGCCCGCGGCGGACTGCAGCGTGAAGGTGCCGTAGAGGGATTCGACGATCTCCTTGACCCTGGCGAGCCCGTTGCCGTCGCCGACGAGGTCGTCTGCAGACTCGACCGTCGTGAACCCTTCGCGGTAGAGGAATCCGACAAGCGTCTCGTGGGCCGCGTGCTCGGGGTCGACGAGTAGGTCGCGATCGAAGGCGACCCGCCGCACCCGATCCCAGTCAACTCCGGCTCCGTCGTCGCTCACCGTGACTTCCAGCTGACCTCCCTTGGCAACCGCGTGGACGGTGAGCTGTCCGGTGGGCGGCTTCCCCTCCGCTGTCCGCACCGCGGGCTCTTCGATCCCGTGAACGAGGCCGTTGACGACGAGCTGGCGCACAGCGTCTCCGAGGTGATCGAGCACCTGCCGATCGACGAGGACGTCGTCGCCCACGAGTTCGAGGGCAACATCGGTACCGGTCTTCTTTGCGAGGTACCGCACGAGCTGCGGCAACGTGTTGGTGACCCCGTTCAGCGGAGTCGAGGCGAGCTGCAGGGCTTCGCCCTCGAGCTCTTCGGTCGCTCGCAGCATCGCCTGCGTGGCTTCGGCGGACGCCTCGGCGTCATCTGCAAGTCGCGGCTCGGCTCCAACGACGGTTGCAGCCAGAGATGCGGTGTGTTCTGCGGCAGCGACGAGATCGATCCGCAGGGCCGCGATGTCGTTGATGAGGCGATAGAGGCCGCCTGCGTTGACCAGCACCGACTCTGCAGACGCCCACGTCTGAAGGGCACCAACGAGGCCACCGAGGTCGTAGGTCATGGGGTCGTGCGGAACGGGTTGTGCCGTCGGGTCGTCTCGCGGGACCGCCACCGGGAATGCGGCTTCTTCGATGGCCACGAGCTCCCGGGGTCCCGGTACGGGCTCTGGCTCGGCGACCGTTGCGATCTTGCCGTCTGCTGTGGCATCGAAGACGATCGGACCGGACGGCGCTTCGTGGTCCAGGAGGGCTGCAAGGTCGACCGATCGGCGAACCGACGCCGGTGCAGAAGCCGCCGCCGCAGGCGGCACCGAGGCAACATCCGGGTCGATGCCACGATTCGGCACCTCGGCGATGTTCGCCACGGGAGCGACCAACGGCTCGACCGCAGTTGCGTCGACGGGCTCTGCCACGACGTCGAATGAGACCTTGTCTCCCGCGGTCGAAGTCTTGGGAGCCGGTGCGTCCGGAAGCTCTCCCGGCAGGTCGATGCCGGCGAGGGTGGAGCGCACGTCGCCCATCGCGGACGCCACACCGTCTTCCGCACCGTCGTGCGCCGTCACCAGCACCCCAGCGAGATGCTCGAGCGCCTCCGCGAGCTCCGGCGTTCCCTCGAGTTCGTGGTGTTGGATCCAGCGCCAGACGGTTTCGCACATCAAGCCGGCTGCGGCGACGGCCTCGAAGCCCATCACCTTGCCGGTGCCCTTGATCGTGTGACCTTCGCGAACCATGGCACCGGCCACATCGTCGGTCACGGTGCCCTCGCGCAGCGCGGCAGCGCCTTCGCGGAGGGTCTCCGAACGTTCGGTCAGCTCGGTGACGAACAGCTCATGCAGGTCGGCGTCGTTGCTCCATTCCACGCGGGCTCACTCCAGATGCCGCAGATGCCTGCTCCACAAGGGATATCGGCCTGAGGAGGCCGGCCTTGAGGCGGGAGCAGGGCACGACCGGGTGGGTCACTCCCACTCGATGGTGCCGGGAGGCTTTGGAGTGATGTCGTAGGCCACCCGGTTGATGCCCGCGACCTCGTTGATGACACGCGATGAGATCGTCGCCAGGAGATCGTGAGGAAGTCTCGCCCAATCCGCCGTCATTGCGTCCTCAGACGTCACGGCCCGCACAACGAGCGGGTACTCGTAGGTACGACCATCGCCCTGGACCCCGACAGAACGGATCGCCGGGAGCACCCCGAAGGTCTGCCACAGCTCCCCGTACAAGCCCGCTTTGCGGACCTCGTCGAGCACGATGGCATCGGCAGCTCTGAGGATCTCGAGGCGCTCGCTGGTCACCTCGCCGATGATGCGTACGGCAAGCCCCGGTCCGGGGAAGGGCTGGCGCTGCACGATCTCTTGGGGAAGGCCCAGCTCCTCACCAACCGAACGCACCTCGTCCTTGAACAAGTCGCGGAGTGGTTCGATCAGATCGAGTGCCATGTCGTCCGGAAGGCCACCGACATTGTGATGGCTCTTGATCTTGGCCGCGTCCTTGGTGCCGGATTCGATCACGTCCGGGTAGAGCGTTCCCTGGACCAGGTAGCGAACGTCTTCGATGTCCGCGGCGACCTCTTCGAACACACGGATGAAGGTCTCGCCGATGAGCGTCCGCTTCTCCTCGGGATCCGTCACCCCGGCGAGTCGATCGAGGAACCGGTCCTGGGCCGCGACGTGGACCAGGTTCATGCTGAAGGTCCGCGAGAACGTGGCCTCTACCTGTTCCGCCTCTCCGGCTCGGAGCAAGCCGTGGTCGACGAACACGCACACGAGCTGGTCACCGATGGCTTTGTGCACGAGAGCTGCCGCCACAGCAGAGTCGACGCCGCCGGACAGGCCGCAGATGACCGTGCCGTCGCCGACCGCCGCTCGCACCGACTCCACCGACTGTTCGATGATGCCGACGTGGGTCCACGTGGGCCGGGCCGCGCAGGCATCGTGGAGGAAGCGCCGCAGCACGTCTTGGCCGCTTGCGGTGTGCGCTACCTCGGGATGGAATTGCACCCCGTACAGACCGCGCTCGCGATGCTCCATCGCGGCGACGGGAGAATCCGGAGTCGCCGCCGCGATACGGAACCCGGGAGGAGCGGCAGTCACCGCATCGCGGTGACTCATCCAGACCTGTTGCTGCGCAGGCAGCCCACGGAACAGCGTGCCGCCCTGGTCGGCCACCAGCGCCGCAGGCCCGTACTCCCCGACGTCGTTGTGCGCCACCGCGCCTCCGAGCACATCGGCCATGAGTTGATGGCCGTAGCAAATCCCCAGCACCGGGATTCCCAGGTCGAAGATCGCGGGATCGATCCGATAGGCATCTGCGGCATAGACCGAGGCCGGACCCCCGGAGAGGATGATCCCGACTGGACCCTTCGCCTTGACCTCCGGTGCCGTGATGTCCCTCGGAACGATCTCGGAAAGCACGTGCGCTTCGCGCACGCGACGCGCGATCAGCTGGGCGTACTGGGCTCCGAAGTCCAGGACGAGCACTCGATCGAAGTCTCCGCCGGAGGCATGACCGGCGGTACCCTCCATCAGCTCGGGCCCCCTCCCATGCCGACCCGCTGTGACCGTTGCAACTGCTTTCCCTCGGATTGCAGCGCGGGAGCGACCATCACCTCAGCTCGCTGGAACTCCTTGACCGTGGCATACCCGGTGGTCGCCATCGACGTCCTCAGCGCACCGAAGAGGTTCCGGCGGCCGTCGTTCTCGTACGCCGGTCCCAGGAGGATCTCGTAGAGCGATCCCAGCGTGTTGGTCTGCACTCGCGAACCCCTGGGCAGCGTCGGATGAAACGTTGCCATCCCCCAGTGGTAGCCGAGAGCGGGAGACTCCTCGGCAGCAGCGATGGGCGATCCCAGCATCACGGCATCTGCGCCGCAGGCGATGGCTTTCGATACGTCCCCACCGGTGCGCATCCCGCCATCAGCGATGACGTGCACATAGCGGCCGGTCTCTTCGAGGTACCGGATCCGCGCTCCGGCTGAGTCGGCGATCGCCGTCGCTTGAGGCACACCGATTCCGAGGACTCCCCTCGTGGTGCACGCCGCCCCGGGACCGACGCCGACAAGGACTCCGACCGCACCGGTTCGCATCAGGTGAAGCGCCCCGGAGTACGAGGCGCAGCCACCGACGATGACCGGCATCTCGACACCGCGGATGAACGCAAACAGGTCCAGCGGCTCGGCACGAGTCGAGACGTGCTCAGCAGACACGACGGTCCCCTGGATCACGAGGATGTCGAGCCCACCCTCCTTCGCCGCGGCGATGTGCGCTCTGACCCGCTGGGGGGTGAGACTCGCTGCGGCGATCACCCCGCCGTCCTTGATCTCCTGGACGCGTCGACCCACCAGGTCAGGCTTGATCGGCTCGGCGTACAGCTCCTGCATCCGACGGGTCGCCTTCTCGTTCGGCAACGAGGCGATCTCTTCATAGACGGGGATCGGATCGGCATACCGCGTCCACAGACCCTCGAGGTTGAGCACCGCGAGCCCGCCGAGGTTCCCGATGGCGACGGCAGTGGCCGGACTGACGGCCGAGTCCATCCCGGACGCCATCATCGGGAGGTCGAACGTGAATGCGTCCATCTCCCAGGTGAGGTCAACGTCCGCAGGGTCGCGTGTCCTCCGACTGGGGACGATCGCGATGTCGTCGAAGCCCCAGGCTCGTCTCCCGGATTTGGCCATCCCGATTTCGATGTCCACGAATGCCTCCTGAGCGCCAGCACGGCGATGGTACCCGTGGGCCGGACACTCGCTGGGACCGGTCGGAACCATCGGGCACGTTCCTAACCTGGAAGGTGAATGGTCCACGGCTGGCAGCTCTTCGCCGACTATCCACGACGGGTGCTGTGGTCGCGTGGGGACGGGTGCATGGAGCTCGCCGACCTGCTCGCCGGGGAAGCGGCCACCAGGCTGGACGGCAATCCTCGGGACGCCTGTGTCACCGCCCGCGCCGACCTCATCGTGATGGGCGCTCTCAGCTCGTTCGATCTCGTGCCCGTGGTCGCACCGAAGAACCTCGTCCCCGAGCGAGTGTCGAGCGTCGTGGCCGCGCTTGCCTCCGGTCCCCACTCCGCTCTGGCCACCCAACTCGCCAAGCGATTGGCAGCCCGCCTCGGCGTGCCGGTCGAGGCCGTCAGTGCGGTACGTCCCGGGGCGGCGCGAGGCCAGGCGCGGGCCAGGCTCACCGAGATCCGGCAGGCCAGCGGCATACCGGGACGGGTCGTGGAAACGGCTACTGCTTCCGGGTTGCTGGAGTCGATCGACGAGAACGCCCTCCTGGTCATGGGGGCTCCCGGGGGCTCGTGGCTGACTCGTCAGTTCTTCGGTCCCGGAGCCAAGCTGATCAAAGCGGCCCCCGGGGGGACGATCGTCGTGCGCGACGCACCCCTGCGCTCGTTCCAGGCGATGGGCGCCGCAGACGGATACGGAGAAGACACCCAGGTGGCGACCGTGCTGCAGGTGACGCAGAGCCCGATCATCCCAATCGTCGACGACGGCGTGCTCATCGGTGTCGCCAGGAGGACGGAACTCGAGCGCGCAGCGGGAGAAGCTCCCCTCTCGACGGTGATGGAACCCCCACCCATCGTTTCGGCAGACGATGCCGTCTCCGATCTCATCGAGGTTCTCGAGTTCCTCGACGGCGGCGCCGTGCCGGTGGTCGATCACGCCGGCAAGCTCATCGGACAGATCGAACCGGACCAGCTCACCGACTGAGGCTCAGACCCTTCCCAGGCCGACGGCCTCTCGCACCTGGGCCTGGTGGCCCTCCGCTCTCGTCCTGGCGTCGAGCGCACCTTTCTGCACCACGCGGGCGACCTCCGCATCGTCGAGCTCCGGGTAGCGCGCCCGGAAGGGCGCCAGCTCGGCAGCGACCGCCTCGGCGACCGCATCCTTGAAGGTCCCGTAGCCCGAGGCACCGTACTCGTCTGCCAGTTCCTCGACACTGCGGCCGGTGCACGCCGACATGATGTCGAGCAGGTTGGAGATGCCCGGCTTGGCCACGATGTCGTACCGGACTGTGGGTTCCGAGTCGGTGACGGCCGATCGGATCTTCTTGCGGATCGAATCCGGCGGATCGAGGAGGTTGATGCGACTGTTGTCGTTGGGGTCGGACTTCGCCATCTTCGCCGTGGGGTCGGTGAGCGACATGACCCGAGCGGCCCGCTCCGGGATGAGCGGATCCGGCACAGGAAACACCGAGCCGAACCGATTGTTGAACCGCTCGGCGAGATCGCGGGTCATCTCGAGATGCTGCTTCTGGTCGTCGCCGACCGGGACGAGGTGTGCTCGGTGCAGCAAGATGTCTGCCGCCATCAGCACCGGGTAGGTGTACAGACCGACGTTCGCCGGTAGCCCGCGCGCCACCTTGTCCTTGTACTGGGTCATCCGGTTGAGAACGCCGGTCGGGGTGATCGTGCTCAGGATCCACGCCAGCTCGGCGTGCTGAGGAACTTGGGACTGCATGTACAGCAGAGCACGTCGGGGGTCGACGCCGAGGGCGAGCAGGACCTTGGCCGTCTCCAGCCGGGTCGCGTGGAAGTCCTCTGGGTCGTACGGGTTCGTCATCGCATGAAGATCGACCAAGCAGTAGATCGTGTCGTACCTGTCTTGGAGGGCGATCCAGTTACGGAACGCGCCGAGGTAGCCGCCGAGGTGCATGGCACCCGTCGGCTGGACACCTGAGAAGACGATTCTGCGCTGTTCCGTCACACCTGTCCCTCTCGATCACGACAAACGCCGGGGTGTCTGCCCCCGGCGTGATCACGCGATGCGGGCCGCGGCCTCACGTGGGGAACCACCACCAACGCTGGGGAGCCACTGACATGCGGTGAGGGTACCGGCGGGGGCGCGCCCCAGCAAGGCACGGATGGACTCCTACCATCGCAGGCACGCCATGCTCGAGCACCCGCACCTCTGCCGTCTCCGGCGCCGCCCCGGCACTCCAGGGCACAGGCGATGAGCGAATCCTCGGCGCGCCTTGAGATCGGGAAGGATGCCTTCCCTGCCGCCTCGGAGCATCTGACGGAGACCGTCGCCACCCACCTCCCGTTCCACGTGCTCGTTCCGTACAAGAACCTGCTGAAACGCTACTTCTCGGCAGCCCCGTGGGACGCCGGGGACGAGCAGAACCTCCGCGAGCTGGTCAGTCCCCATCTCGACGAGGGCCGGTGGGAGGTGGAGGTTGCGTCAGGCCTGTGGCTGGATCACGGCGTCGCCCCCGACGGCTACTTCATGCGGGCACATGGCGGCGCGGCTGCGACGGGGCAGGACGAATCCCTCTTCGCCAAGGCGTTCTCCGGACCCGTCGTTCCCGAAGCAACGCCACACCCGCAGAAGGTGAAGTTCTCCTACGGCGGAGCGCCGGCACCGGGCCTCTGGTATCAACAAGGTGAGCCGGTCTCCGATCCGAGAGCGGCCGCACTCCTTGCCGATCCCGGCGTCACCGACGTGATGGTCGCCGGCGACTTCGTGACCGTCGGACTCGCACCCGGCCGCTCGTGGCGCGACCACCTGGACGGCTACCTCGACCTAGTCACCGAAGTCTTCGCTGGGGCTGGGGAGATCAGCCCGCCGGCCATCACGAGGGACCAGATGCTGCAGGCTGCAGGACCGCAGCGGGGATCCTCGCCGGATCTCCACCTGGCCGACCCAGACGCGGCCGAGGGACGGGCGATGCTGCTCTCCGCGCTGGGCGACGCAGATCATCGCAGGCGGCGGATCGCGGTCGCCATCCTGGCGGAGTCAGCAGACGTCGAGGTTCGGGATTCGGCGCTTCGTCGCGGCTTCTCCGATGAGCGGCTCTCGGTGCGCAGAACGGCGGTCGACGAGGCGCGGACCGCCTCGTTGCGCGATCTGCTGGAAGCTGCGCTCCACGAGGCGGACCCCTGGATCCGCTGGCGAGCGGTGCGCAACCTCGCCGAGATCGGCCTGGGTGCAAGCCGGCCCGCCGTGGCGGCGCTCGCCGCGGATGCCGACTTCCAGGTCAGGTTCGAAGTGGCGCGCGTGCTCCTCGCCGAGGAGGTCCCCTGATGAGAGCTCTGACCGCCACGATCACATGAGCGCGCCGAGTCCGGTCAGGGCCGTCGCCAGGCCCTCGCGGGCTCCCGTCAGGTTCCGGGACGTCCGTTGCTCGCGGTCGCGTGCTTCGGTCAGGTCGTGGGGGCTCGCCTCCCGCCCCTCCACAGTCCGAAAGTTGAACCTGGCCTCGGCACGGGCATCGACCGCCGCTCGCACCGCGTTCAGCGAATCGACGACGCTGCGGGACACGGCAGACGTATTCGGGTCGGGAGCCGCGGCCTCCAGCGCATAGAGCGCCGTGGTCGCCGCGTTCATTCGGTCGGTCAATTGCGACCAACTGTCCGCCTGGGCGGTCGCCGCGGTCGACCCGGCGGCATCGGTGCCATCGAAGCGAGCGTTGCCTCGCCACACGGCGAGCGTCTCATCCATGCGGTCCTGGAGCCACAGCGACTCGCGGTAGCCGGTCTGCGCCTGGTCCCGCCACGTTGCCACGGGAGGAGCCACAACCACGGGGGGCGACTTGCGTCCCCTGCCGACCAGCACCCCGAGGAGGATGGCAACCAGGACGATGCCGAGACCGATCCACACTGCGGCAGGCACCCCGTCACCGTCTTCGCTTGGCGCCTCGGTCGGGTCGGGAGCCTGGGTGGTGTCAGGGGCCTGGGTCGTCTCGGGAGCCTGGGTCGTCTCGGGAGCCTGGGTCGTCTCGGGAGCCTCCGTCGGCGGGGCACCACTGTCTCCCGTGGTCGTGGGACCGCCCTCTCCGGAACATGCCGCCACCACCAGGACGATCAGCACCCCGATGACGGCCAGAGACATACGCTTCATGTGGACTTCCTCCTCATCCTCACCGCGACCCTAGATCGACACGTGTCCGTTCACCATGCCAGGTCGGAAATCAGCGTCCACAGCCGATCGACGTGGCGCTGCTCGGTGTATGTCTGCCCGACGGCCACCCGGATCACGCGAATCCCGTCGACGGTGGTTGCCGTGACTGCCACTTCTCTCCCGGCGTTGAGCGCCTGCGCCAATGCGTCCGTCGCATCGTCCCCGTCGTCGTGGCGGAAGCACACCAGCGAGAACAGCACGGGTGCGGCTACCACAAAGCGGGGATCGGCCGCGAGCCGTGCCGCCAGTTCGTGCGTGAGGCGCACATGCTCCCGAATCCGGTCCCGTATGCCGGAGATTCCGTAGCTGCGCAGCACGAACCACAGTTTGAGGGCCCGGAAGCGCCGGCCGAGGGGCACATGCCAGTCGCGGTAGTCGATGACGGCTCCGGCCTCCGAGGCCTCATTGCGCAGATACGGCGGCACGATGCTCATCGTGTCGATGAGAGGTCGGCGGTCGGCGACCCAGAACACGGAACAGTCGAAGTTCGTGAACATCCACTTGTGCGGGTTGAAGACGTAGCTGTCGACCCGATCGATCCCCGCCTGGTGATGGCGGAACTCTTCGCAGAGCATGGCAGTGCCGGCGTAGGCGGCATCGACGTGATGCCACATGTTCCGGGGCCGTGCGAGATCTGCGATGGACGCGATGGGGTCGACCGCGGTGGTCGCGGTCGTGCCGATCGTTGTCACCACGGCGGCCGGGACGCGGCCGGCGGCAACGTCTTCGGCCACAGCACGGTCGAAGGCGCCGGCGGCCATGGCGTGCTGCTCGTCGGTCACAACCAGCCGAACGTGCCGGAAGCCGGCGATGCGGGCACCCTTCTCCACCGAGGAGTTTGCCTGCTCGGACGTGTACACGACCTGATCGTCGACCGAGGCGCCCCGCGCCCTGGCCCGTTCCCGTGCAACCACGAGCGCCACGTGCGTGGCGTCAGAGGCACTCATCTGGATCACCCCGCCCCCCGCGCCCGTTGTCTTCCACCCCTCTGGCAGCCCCATGAGGTCGACGAGCCAATCGAGCACCCGCATCTCGACCTCAGTGCACGCCGGGCTGGTCGCCCAGTTCATTCCCTGCTGGGCGAGACCGGCTGCTGCGATCTCGCCGAGGATCGCCGGGGCGGAGTGGTTGGCAGGGAAGAAAGCGAACCACCCGGGAGACTGCCAGTGCACGATCCCCGGCATCACGACACGGTCGAGATCGGCCAGGATGGCGGCGAACGGTTCTGCGTGCTCTGGGGCCGAATCGGGGAGGTGGGCGTAGATCTCACCCGGCTCGACCGCCGGCATGATCGGGAGCTCATCGACGCGCTCCATATAGTCGGCAACCCAGTCGATCATGGCCGCGCCGTGCGTACGGAAGTCCTCGGGAGTCATCGGGTCATCCATCACGGAGAAAGCCGAGCAGCTCGCGCACCATGAAGGCTGTGGCTCCCCACAACGTGCCTTCGGCGAACTCGTAGAACCACAGCGTGTGCCCGAAGTAGTCCGAGGTGCTCCACCGCTGCTCGTCGAGGAGATCGCTCAACGTGGGCTCGATGATCGCCTCGACCTCCGCCGGATCCGGGACCAACTCGGCCGGCCGAGTGACCTTGACCACGATCGGCACGATCAGGCGGGTGCGCGATCTGGTGGTCACCGGGGTGAGCCCTCCGATGACCTCATCGACCGCGGCTTCAGGAAGCCGAATCTCCTCCCAGGCTTCGCGGGTTGCCGCCTCGTAGGGGCCCTCGCCGTTCTCGCAGGCACCGCCGGGAAAGACCACGTCTCCTGGGTGGGTGCGCATCGTCTCGGGACGCTTCGTGAGGATGATGCGTACGGCTCCCTCGGCGTCGGCGTAGAGCGGCACTAACACCGCGTACTTCGCATTACGGGGCGCGTGCACGGGAGGCAACTGCCCGAGGCGTCCCCACATGTCCATCCGGCGAGCATAAGCCGATAGGCTCCCGGACATGCCGCGGCCGCTGCACACCGGACCTCGCTATGCGAGGCGGCTCTTCCTGAGGCCCTTTCGGCGGCGCGACGTGGCCGCCATGCACGAGGCGGTGGAGCACTCGCTCAGCGACCTGCAACCGTGGCTGCCGTGGGCAGCGGGCTATTCGAGAGCGACGGCGCAGCGCTTCGTTCGGGATTCGATGGGAGCCTGGAGCGACGGTCGTGCCTACGACTTCACGATTCGCCTCACGGAGGACCCGGACCGGCACCTCGGCAACGTGTCGGTGTGGTGGGTGTCCCAGCAGAACCTCACCGGCGAGGTGGGTTATTGGATCAGGTCGGACATGACCGGCCACGGCATCGCGACCGAAGCAACCGCTCGCGCCGTGCAGGTCGGTTTCGAGGAAATGGGCCTGCACAAGGTGATCCTGCGCATCGCCGTGGGAAACGATGCCTCAGAGGTGATCGCCAAACACCTCGGGTTCGTGCTCGAAGGAACCCTGCGTCACGAGGTCCGCATCGGCACCGACTGGCTCGACCACACGTCGTGGTCGCTGCTCGAGAGTGAATGGGCATACACGAGGGAGCGACTCCAGACCGAGGGCAGGCTCTGAACCGGAGAACCGAGACCCCAAGCCCGGAGTCCAGATCACGCGCAAGAAGGGCGGCCCAAGGGCCGCCCTTCTCTCTCGGTTCTGAGTTCTGAGCTCTGGGCTCTCGCTCAGAAATCCATTCCGTGGTCGTGACCACCGCCGGGGACGGCAGGGGCCGCCTCCTCCGGCTGCTCGGCAACCAGCGCCTCAGTGGTGATGAGGAGCGCCGCCACAGAGGCTGCGTTCTGCAGCGTGGAGCGGGTCACCTTGGCCGGGTCGATGACCCCGTCCGCGATCAGGTCCGTGTACTTCGCCGATGTGGCGTTGAAGCCGTCGTTGCCTGTGGTGTCGTTGCGCACCTTGTCGACGACGACGCCACCTTCGAAGCCGGCGTTCACCGCGATCTGGCGAAGCGGCGACTCGAGGGCACGGGCCACCAGGGCGCGACCCGCCTTGTTGTCGTCGGTGCCGCCGCGCATCTTGTCCACGGCGTCCTGGGAGCGGAGCAACGCCACGCCGCCGCCGGGCACGATGCCCTCTTCAACGGCAGCACGGGTCGCCTGGATGGCGTCTTCGATGCGGTGCTTCTTCTCCTTGAGCTCCACTTCGGTAGCTGCGCCAACCTTCAGGATGGCAACGCCCCCGGACAGCTTGGCAAGGCGCTCGGCGAGCTTCTCACGATCCCAATCGGAGTCCGAATTCTCGATCTCCTGACGGATCTGCTTCACGCGGGCCTCGACGTCAGCGGTCGAACCGGATCCCTCGACGACCGTGGTGTCGTCCTTGGTGATGACCACCTTGCGCGCCCCGCCGAGCAGGTCGAGCGTGGTGTTCTCCAGCTTCAAGCCGACCTCTTCGGAGATCACTGTTCCCCCGGTCAGGATCGCGATGTCCTGGAGCTGCGCCTTGCGCCGCTCACCGAATCCGGGGGCTTTGACGGCCGAAGACGAGAACGTGCCGCGGATCTTGTTCACCACCAACGTCGCCAAGGCCTCACCTTCGACGTCCTCGGCGATCACCAGCAGCGGCTTGCCGCCCTGCATGACCTTCTCGAGCACGGGAAGCAGGTCCTGAACCGAGCTGATCTTCGAGTTGGCAATGAGGATATGCGGATCGTCGAGCACGGCCTCTTGCCGGTCGGCGTCTGTGATGAAGTACGGGGAGATGTAGCCCTTGTCGAACTGCATGCCCTCGGTGAACTCCAGCTCGACGCCGAACGTCTGGCTGTCCTCGACGGTGATCACGCCCTCGTTGCCGACCTTCTGCATCGCGTCTGCGATGCGGTCGCCGATGGTCTTGTCCGCTGCAGAGTTGGCCGCAACGTACGCGATCGCATCGTGGTCGTCGCTCGAAACCGGCGTCGCCATCTCCTCGATCTCGTCGACGACCTTGGCGACGGCATCTTCGATGCCGACCTTCAGTTCCATCGGGTTGGACCCGGCGGCGACCAGGCGGAGCCCGTCGCGCACCATCGCTTGGGTCAATACCGCAGACGTGGTCGTGCCGTCTCCGGCGACGTCGTTGGTCTTGTTGGTGACCTCATAGGCGAGCTTGGCGCCCATGTTCTCCCACGGGTCTTCGAGCTCGATCTCCTTGGCAATGGTGTAGCCATCGTTGGTGATCGTGGGGGCGCCCCACTTCTTCTCGAGCACGACGTTGCGTCCCTTGGGACCGAGCGTCACCTTGATCGTGTCAGCCAGCTTGTCCACGCCGGCCTGGAGACCACGACGGGCCTCCTCGCTGAATCGCAGGTCTTTTGCTGCCATGTGTGTGTCTCCTAACCCAGGACGGCGAGCACGTCGCGGGAGGACAGGATCAGGTAGTCCTCACCTTCGTACTTCACCTCGGTGCCGCCGTACTTCGAGTAGAAGACGAGGTCGCCAACGGATACGTCGACCGGTACTCGCTCCCCGTCGCGATACTCACCCGGGCCCACAGCAAGCACTTCTCCGAGCTGCGGCTTCTCCTTGGCAGTATCTGGGATCACGAGGCCACTCGGCGTTGTGGCGTCGTCCTCGTCCTTGGGCTTGACCACGATCCGGTCACCCAAAGGGTTCAGCTTCATTCGACCCTCCTCGGTCTAGCAGTCGGTTCTATCGACTGCCAAGAGTAGCAGTCCCCGGGGGAGAGTGCTAGACGGGGGGAGGAAGCGTCGTCTCGGAGGCTTCCGGGATCTGCCCGAGGCCGACGCGGGCCTCCTCGGCAGTTGCGTACATCTCGGGTTTTACGGCCTGAGCGGCGAAGCGGTTGCCGAGCTTCAATCGCATGAACCCGCTGCTCGAGTAGCGCGACACCTCCAGGTAGTAGGTGTCCGCTACGTAGCGCACTGCGGCCGCGTACTCGTCGGCTACGTCCTCGTTGACCTGAAATCGGTCGTAGTTGACGATCGAGTTGACCCGATGGCCGACGGGGCCCAAGAGGGCTTCGACGGCGTCGACGATTTCCTCGATGTCCTCGGTGGTGCGGACGTGGAGGCCCGCGTAGTCCATGAACACCGTGTTGCTCGCTTCGTCGTAGGACAGTCGGTCATCGATGTTGACGTCGACGAGCCTGCTCCGCAGCCCGATGGTCCCCGCGGCGAACAGGCTCGCATCCATCGCGGCAGGCCCGTCGGCCGTGATTGCAAACGGCAGCCGGTCGATGACATCGCGCTGCGGGTCGACTCCGGGAGCAACCTCGGTCAACACCAGGCCGTCTGGACCCAGGCGGAACACGCATCGCTCCGTGACGAAGACGACGTCCTGGCCCTTGGCCCTGGCCTGGTCGCCCGAGAACGTGATCTGATCCACGGCGGGAACGAACTTGGCGACCCGACCCTCTGCCTCGATGCGCATCGCACCGTCGTCGACGGCCGCTATCAGCCCTCCGCTGGTGAACGTGGTGAGGAACACGACATGGGGGGTGCGTTGCGTGAGATTGATGAAGCCTCCGCACCCGGCGATGCGATCGGCGAACCGGCTCACGTTGACATTGCCGCGGCCGTCGACCTGGGCAACGCCGAGGAACACGGTATCGAGGCCCCCCCCGTCGATGAAGTCGAACGCCGAGGCGTGGTCGATGACCGCCTCGTGATTGACCGCTCCTCCGAAGTCGAGCCCACCGAGCGGGATGCCGCCGAACACTCCGGGATCGACGGTCAGCGTGATGAGATCCTCGGCATGCTCTTCGGCAACGACCCCGCCGACCAGGTCGGGAAGCCCGAGACCGAGGTTCACCACCGTGTCAGCGGCAAGCTCGCAGGCTGCCCGTCTGGCGATCACCTTCTTGTGGTCGAGGGGCAGGCGAGACGACGACCGCGGCGGGACGCGCAGCTCGCCAGACATCGCTGGGTCGTAGTCCGTTCCGAAGGTCTGCCGATGGTGCCGGGGGTCCGCGATCACCACTGCATCGACCATGACACCGGGAATCCGAACGTCGCGGGCGTCCAGCGAGCCCGCCGCGGCGACCCGTTCGACCTGACAGATCACCGTCCCCCCAGAGGTCTTGGCGGCAATGGCTAGATCGAGCACCTCGAGCGACAACGCCTCCCGCTCCATGGTCACGTTGCCTGTCGGGTCGGCCGTCGTGCCCCTGATGAGGGCCACCGAGACCGGGAGCGAGCGGTAGAGCAGCCACTCTTCCCCTTCGAGCTCGAGCAACTCGACGAGATCCTCTTCCGTCGTGGCGTTGACCTTGCCACCTTCGAGGCGGGGATCAACGAACGTGCCCAGTCCGATCGTCGACAAGAGCCCGGGACCGCCACCTGCCATGTTTCGGTAGAGATGGACGATCACTCCCTCGGGAAGGTTGTAGGCCTCGATTGAGTCATCGACGGCGAGTTTGGCGATCGCCGGCACCAGGCCGTAGTGCCCGGCAACGACCCGGCGCACCAGACCGGTGTGGCCCAGGTGGTTGAGCCCGCGGGTATCGCCGTCTCCCTGGCCACCGGCAAAGACCAGTGTCAGGTCGCGAGGAGCGCCGGTCGCGACGAACCGCTCCTCGAGCGCCACGAGCAGTTGCTCGGGAACCCCATGACCGCCGTACCCCGACGATGCAACAACATCGCCCGCATGAACGAGCTTCACGGCATCTGCCGCCGACAGGATCTTGCTGATGGTCATGGACCCCTCCGGCAACGACCCTACGCGGGGCACGGCACGGCGGGGTACGGAATCAGTCGGGCATCGCTTCTGCCGCAGCGAACAACTCCGCGAGCTGCCAGCCTTCGACGACACCGACGACCCTGCCGTCCGCAACGGCCACCGCCCTTCCCGTGGCGCCCGCGCTTCGAGCGAAGAACACGTCCAACGGGGTCGCCGCCTCAACCACGTCGTCGCGCTCGAGCCTGGTCATCGCTCCTGAAGCCCGCGCCGCCACCCGGCGGCCGGGTGACATTCGCTCGATCTCGGGCTCCCCGAGCAATCCGGCAACCCTGCCGTCGACCTCGACCGGCATCGAGCGCAACCGGGCACCGACCTGGTAGAGCTCCTGAACGCGGGCGACCGTCAGCGAACCGGGAACCGCCTCGTGGACCTCGCGCATGACGTCGCGCACCGTGAGCCCATCGATCCTCGCCAACAGTGCCTCGCGCCTGCCGGAGGTCACCGCGGACCGGTAGAGGAACCATCCGATGGCCGCCCACACGAATCCGGTCCAGTCGCCGAACCGCAGAACCACGAACGCGCCGACACCGATGACGCCGAGGCCGAGCACCCTGCCCCAGCGGGCGGCCCGGTTGGTCGCGTCCAGCCGGTCTCGACCGCTGCGCCACAGCAAGGCACGGACGACGCGGCCTCCGTCGAGCGGGAATCCGGGAAGCAGGTTGAACAAACCGATCGCGACGTTGAGCAGCGCAACGGCGCGCAGGGCACGGTCGAGCACCGGGTCGATGCCGATGGCCGCGAAGAGCCAAACGATCCCAGCCGCCGCCAGAGAGGCCACGGGACCGGCAACGGCGACGAGCAGCTCGTTGTCCGGATCCAAGCCGTCGGCCTCGATGATGCTGTACCCGCCGAAGACGAAGAGGCGGACGCGGCGCACCGTCAGGCCGCGGCGGAGGGCAACGAGGGAGTGGCTCAGCTCGTGGACCACGACGCTGGCGATGAACGCGGCTGCCGCCCCAGCGGACACGACACCGGACCATCCACTGTCCGCCTCGGGGAACGTGATCGTCACGTGAATGAAGAGTGCCCAACCCAACAGGGCGGCGAGCACGAGCACCGACGCATCAGCAACGATGTCCACCCCGCGCACCCGTCCGATGCGGACGCCCCTCATCCCAGGCGCAGACCGGGATCGACGTCGGCAGCCCAGCCAGACGGAGGCACGCCCAACTCGGCCTGGCGGGCCGCGACCGCGGCGATCATCGCACCGTTGTCTGTGCACAGCTCGGCATCCGGAACATACAGCGCAACCCCGCGGGCTTCCGCCTCGGTGTGGAGTCGCTCACGGAGACGGCGGTTGGCCAACACCCCGCCACCCCCGGCAACGGCTTCGGCCCCGGTTGCCTCCACGGCATTGAAGGTCTTGCCCACGAGCACGTCGACGATCGCCTCCTGGATCGACGCCGCGACGTCGGCGCGCTCCGGAAGGTCTCCTCCGTCTCGTGCCTTGTCGAGCCAAGTGACGACCGACGTCTTCAACCCCGAGAACGAGAAGTCGTATGGCCGGTCGGCGAGGGCGCGCGGGAAGCGCACCGTGTCGGGATCGCCCCCTTCGGACTCGCGATCGATCGCCGGCCCGCCGGGATACCCCAGCCCGATGTAGCGAGCGAGCTTGTCGAACGCCTCGCCGGCGGCGTCGTCGATCGTGGCGCCGAGCACCGCGTACTCACCCCACGCTGCGACATGGACGAGCTGACTGTGGCCACCAGAAGCCAGCAGCACGATTGCGGGGGCCGCATAGTCGTCGAACTGCAACCGAGGGGAGAACAGGTGGCCCTCCATGTGATCGATGCCGTAGAACGGCTTGTCGAGACTCCACGCGAGCGCCTTGCCGAAGCTGAAGCCCACCAGAAGCGCACCGGTCAGCCCAGGGCCCTGGGTGGCGGCGACGGCATCGAGCTGGTCAGAGTGCACGCCGGCATGCGCAAGCGCCTGATGAACAAGGGGCCGGATGGCCTCGACGTGGGCACGGGCGGCCACTTCCGGAACGACGCCGCCGAACCGGGCATGGGCATCGACCTGGGATGCGAGCACCGAGCTGCGCACGGTCGTGCCCTCGACCACGGCGACCGCGGTCTCATCGCACGATGTCTCGATCCCGAGCACCAGGGGCCCGCTCATTCCGGCTCCCCTGCAGCCGCCCGCAGTGCTTCGAGACGCTCGACGTACTCGGGGGCGTCGATGCTCGTCGCCCACATGACCACCGCATCCTCATCGCGGTAGTAGTTCTTGCGCTTGCCAACCTTGGCAAACCCGAACGCCTCGTACAGCCGTTGGGCATCGACGTTGGATGCCCGAACCTCGAGGGTCAGATGGCGGGCCCCTCCGGCGAGGGCCTCGTCGACCAGGGAGATCAACAGACGCGAGCCCAACCTGCGCCTCCTGCCCCGCTCGGCGACGGCGATCGTCGTGATGTGCGCATCCTCATCGACCAACAGCAGTCCGGCATAGCCCAGGATCTCGCCCCCGCTCTCGGCAACGATGTACCTGCGGTTGGACTGAGCCAGCTCGTCGCGGAACAGGCCGGGAGACCATGGCTGGGGGAAGATCGCACGCTCCAATGCGGTCACCGCCGCGATGTCACCGGCGCCCATCTCTCGGATCGAAGGTGTCACGACTCGGGCCATGCGCCCTCCGATCGGAACTGCTGCCAGTTGATCTGCACATCGGGCTCGCGCATGTAGGCAGGCTGCACGGCTTCCGGTCGACCGAATTCACCGTTGCGAGCACGAATGGCTGCGATCTCCAACAACACGTCGGCGGATGGGTACCGGGGCCTCCCGTGTCTGGCCCTGTGTAGGCCGCTCCACACCGGGGGAGGCAGCGCCTGCCAGTCGCCCACGATGAGGGTTTCCGCAGGGTCGGATTCGATGAGCCCGCGGAACTCGTCCGGATCGACCACCTCGGGCTCGCCATCTGGAGCCACGCCCCCGGGGAGCGGCTGAAACGGCCGGGTCGCCACCTGTCCGCGGCGCATGTCGACGACCGACCAGATCCGCCTGCGCCCGGTCGCCGCCCGTACCGCGAGCGCCGTGAGCGAGTGGATCCCGATCACCGGCACACCAACTGCGGCAGCGAAGGCCTGTGCGGTTGCCAATCCTGCCCGGATCCCGGTGAAGGGCCCAGGGCCGATGTCGACGGCCACGAAATCGACCGAGTCGCGCGGCCAACGGGCTTGCGAGAAGCAGAACTCGATCGCCGGCACGAGGAAGGACACGTGACCGCGTCGATCGACGTTGCTGGCGAGGGCGGCAAGCTCTGCACCCTCGCCGAGTGCGACAGACGACGCCGCGGTCGCGGTCTCGATGGCGAGGATCCTCACAGAATCCCCCCGAGGTCGCGTTCGCACCAGGTGCCCTTGGGCTCGAATCGGAAGGTCCGGACGCCCGCTTCCTGCCGCACGATCCGGATCACGAGGTGGTCCTGCGGCAGGCCCGAGGCGACGGCATCTCCCCACTCGACGAGGAGCACCCCTTCTGCCGCCTCCGCGGTCAGCTCCAGATCGTCGAGCTCTGCGAGCGAACCGAGGCGGTAGACGTCGGCGTGGACCAGCGGCAGGAACCCGTCCCGGTACGTCCTGGCAATCAGAAAGGACGGACTCACGAGCGGAACCCCCACGCCGAGACCTTCGGCGATTCCGGACGCGAGGCAGGTCTTCCCTGTGCCGAGTGGCCCGCTGAGCAGCAGCACGTCGCCGGTGGTGAGGTGAGGCGCCAGACGGCGCCCCAGCGCAAGTGTCTCGTCTGGAGAGGTCGTTCGGATCTCGATCATCTAGCCACCGAACAGTCCGAGTTGCTCCGCCTGCGGGTCGGCCTCCGCCGGTTCCGCAAGAGCGTCCGGACCTGGAGGAGTCGGTTCGAGCCTACCGTCCAGCAGGTCACGCACGATCGCAAAGTCGGCGCGTATGTCATCGAGCCGCGCCGGTCCACCACGGAGCGCGGCCGCCGGGTGGAACGTCGGCACCAGGTGCCGGCCCCACCAGGTATAGGCCCTGCCCCTCGTGCGGGTGATTCCGACCTCCGTGCGCAACAGCAGCTTCGTGGCGAAGTTCCCGAGCGTCACGACAACGGCAGGATCGACGAGCTCCAGCTGGCGCCGGAGGTATCCCTTGCAGGCGTCGATCTCGTCTGGCTGCGGGTCACGGTTCTTCGGTGGACGACACTTCACCACGTTTCCGATGTAGACGTCGCCGCGGGCCATACCAATCTCGTCGAGCAGCTGTTCGAGGAGATCGCCGGAGCGACCGACGAAGGGCAGGCCGAGCTCGTCCTCGCGCTGGCCAGGACCTTCGCCGACGAACATCACGTCGGCGGCGACGGTGCCAGTACCGAATACCACCGACGTGCGGTGCTCTGCGAGACGACACGCCGTACACACTGCAGCCCGCTGCTCGAGCTCGGCGAGCTCGAGCGCGCGCTCAGCAGACATCAGCGGTCTGCGATTGCCGGGATCCCGGCAATCGACGTCGCTGCCCTCACCGCTGTTTCGAGAGCCCGGCCCACGGCGAGGAATGCGGCCTGCTGGACCTTGTCGACGTTGACGGAATCGTCAGTGGGGCCGAACGACACCACGAACGCCGAGTCCCCGTCGTAGCGCGTGTGGGTCGGCCTCACTGTCGCCCCGAGCGCATCATGCGCCCTAATGGCCATGCGACGGAGCTCGTTGCGGTCGGCGATTCCAGCGTTGGTGGCGACACAGATCAGCGTTGTGTTGTCTCCGGCGGGGCGCTGCCAGGCACCCAGGGCGGCGGGAGCGCCCCCGGTCAAGGGGTCTCCTTCGAGCGTGAACACGTCTCCGACTGCGTTGAGCACGACGAGCGCACCGACGCGATGGTCGTCCACCTCCACAACCCAGCTCCCGACGCCGGCCTTGCGCACGGCATCCTCACCACGCCAGCCGGCAACCGTGGTGCCGGTCCCGGCACCCACCGTTCCCAGCTCCACAGGATCGGTCGAGCGAGCGCGGTACGCCGCTGCTCCGGAATCAGGGCCAGGCCGTACGGCGTTCGTCGCTACACCGAGATCGAACACGATCGCCGCCGGCACGATCGGCACGAGGCCAGCAGGAGTCCACGCCCCTCGGCCTTCGCCCTCGATCTCGGCCACGACTCCCGACGCGGCCGCCAGCCCGAAGGCGCTCCCTCCCGAGAAGACCAGTGCATTGACGGTGACCGGCTTGATGGCGTCGCCGAACCCGTCGGTCTGCAGGGTGCCGGGGGCCCCACCCCGGACATCGACCACCGCGACGTTCGGCTCGGGGAACGTGAGCACGGTGGTGCCCGTGGCGTGCTTGTGATCCGTCACGTGACCGACAGACACTCCAGGCACGGCGGTGATGGTTTGATTCACGAACCCGCTCCGACGTAGCGGCGAGGCAAGCGCGGACCGAAGTCACAGACGATCTCGTAGTTGATGGTGTCGAGACGCGTCGCCCATTCGTCTGCACTGATCGCATCGTCTCCCTGGGCACCGAGGAGCACGACCTCTTCGCCGACTTCGACCGGATCGTCGCCGACGGACACGACGATCTGATCCATCGTCACGTTGCCGGCGAACGGATAGCGGACCCCACGGATCAGGACCGACCCTCCCGTGGCACCAAGCCGCCGGGCGACCCCGTCGGCGTACCCGATCGGCACGGTGACGACGTAGCCCTCCGCAGGGAGCGGACGGATGCGCCCGTACGACGGCCGGGACCCTGCAGGCAGCCTGCGCCGGTGAGCAACATGGGACACGACCCGCATCGCGGGGCGCAGGGCGATTCCAGGGCCGGTGTCCGGCGCAGGACGCAACCCGTACACCCCCAGCCCAACCCGGGCCAGGTCACGCCGCGCCGCTGGGTGGTCCAGCGCCCCTGCAGTGTTGGCGGCGTGCACCGTCCCCGGGTCGATGCCAGCAGCCCGCAGCCGACCCAGGAAGTCATCGAGTTCCGCCAGCTGAGCATTCGTGAACTCCGGGTCCTCCTCGGAGACGGCGAGGTGGGTCCACACACCGGCGAGCCGGAGCCGGGGATCGTCGACAACCCGCCGCGCCAGGTCGAGCCCGTCGCGCGGGGGTGCTCCCACGCGGTGCATTCCGGTGTCCACCTTGATGTGGATGGGGTATGGAGCAGAACCAGAGGCACTGGCCTCTCCGGCGATCGCCGACGCGAAGTCCCAGCGGTATGCGGTCGGCACGAGGTCCAGAGCAATCACCTCGGCAGTGTCGACGTGTGCCGGCTCAGACAACAGCAGGATCGGCTCGGTGATCGCCGCGTCGCGGAGCCTGGCGGCCTCTTCAACGAGGGCGACCGCCAGCCAGCGGGCCCCGCCAGCGACGGCGGCCCCTGCGGCAGGCACGTCTCCATGACCGTACCCGTCCGCCTTCACCACGGCGCACAACTCGGTGGGAGCGATCTCGGCGGCGATCGCGGAGGCGTTGGCGCGGATGGCAGCGAGATCGATTTCGACCCATGACGGACGCATCCCCGCAGGCTATCGCCTTCCCGGGGAGGCACCGGGCACACCACTCCCGGATCGGGCGGACAACCCGGGTGGACGATCGGACCGAGGGGTCTGCTCGACGCGCGGTTCCTCGGGATCGACTAGCCAGAGTCCTCTCCTTGTGATTAGAATCACATAGTCACAGACTCAGGAATTAGTGAGCGATGCGCCTCGAGATGTCGAAACGGTCGGATCTGACGCTGCGGGCCATCCGGTATCTGCACGCTGCCGATGGCGCCGTAGACGGCTCCCAGCTCGCAGACGCCATCGAGACCACCACCCACTTCTTGCCTCAAGTCCTGAAGCCGGCGATCACCTCCGGGTGGATCGCCTCCACTCCGGGCCCTGGCGGCGGCTATCGCCTGACCGCCAACCCGGAAGAGATTTCGGTCCTCGATCTGATCACTGCCGTCGAAGGCACGCCCGAAGACGGGAGATGCGTACTACGGGGCGTCCCCTGCCCGGCCGAGGAGGAGTGCGTACTGCACGACTCCTGGGTCCGAGCCAGGGGAGCCCTCATGGCAGAGCTCGGGAGCACGTCGCTCGCAACGGCCTTGCTCCTGGCTCCGACGAAGGGAGAGTAAGGGATGTCGAGAACATCGATCGCGCCCTGGTGGCGGAGACGATCGGTCCTTGTATTGATCGCGGTGCTCGCCGTCTTTGCGATGGTGGTCGCCGCGTGCAACACGAGCAGTGACAGTGGCGGCAGCGGTGCCGCCGATGCCAACGCAGCTCGGGAGGCAGCCGGTTTGGCGCCGCTCACCGATGAACAGGTGAATGCGGCGATGAAGACCTACTTGCCTTCGGGCGAGCACGACCCCTACGTCATGTTCGCTTCCGGAGGCCAGTCCGGCCAGATGTTCGCCATCGGCGTGCCGTCGATGCGCATCCTCAAGTCGATCGCCGTCTTCACCCCGGAACCCTGGCAGGGCTGGGGGTTCGGCAACGACGGGACGATGAACGTCCTCGCCGAAGGCGACGTCGACGGCACCGAAGTGCGTTGGGCGGACACCCACCATCCTGCGCTCTCCGAGACCGGAGGCGACTACGACGGTGAATTCGTGTTCATCAACGACAAGGCCAATGCGCGAATCGCGGTCATCGACCTGCGGGACTTCGAAACGAAGCAGATCATCAAGAACCCGATCGCCATCAACGACCACGGCGGCACCAAGGTGACGCCGAACACGGAATGGGTCATCGAAGGCGGTCAGTACGCCACCCCCCATGGGTGGGAGTACGCCCCGCTGAGCTCGTACAACGAGGACTACAAGGGGATGGTGACCTTCTGGAAGTTCGACCGTGCAAGCGGCCGGATCCTCGAGGACCAGTCGTTCGCCCTGGAACTGCCGCCCTACTGGCAGGACTTGTGCGATGCGGGCAAGCTCGTGTCCGAGGGCTGGGTGTTCTGCGGCTCGTTCAACACCGAACTCGCCACCGGTGAGTCCGGCCCTGAGGGCGTCCCGTACGAGGCAGGCGTGTCGGCTCGTGACAACGACTACCTGCACGTCATCAATCTGGACAAGGCCGTCGAGCTCTTCAACGCCGGCCAGGCGTTCGAGGTCAATGACTTCCCAGTGCTCGGCCTGCAGACGCTGATCGATGAGAGCGTCCTCTACTTCGTGCCGGAGCCGAAGAGCCCGCATGGAGCGGACGTGACCCCCCGTGGCGACTACATCGTGGTGTCTGGCAAGCTCGACCCCCACGTGTCGGTCTACTCGTTCGAGAAGATCCAACAGGCAATCGCCGACCAGAACTGGGAGCTGGATCCGTACGGCGTGCCCGTGCTCAACTTCGATGCCGTGCTCGAAGCACAGGTCGAGGTCGGACTGGGACCACTCCACACCGAGTTTGATGCCGACGGCTATGCCTACACGAGCATCTTCCTCGACAGCACGGTGGCGCGATGGAGCCTGGGTCCCCCATACCGGGACGACGGCTGGAAGCTCGAGGGAACGCTGCCGGTGCACTACAACATCGGCCACCTCTCCACCGCGGAGGGTGACACGGTGAGCCCGGACGGCACGTACCTGGTGGCCTTGAACAAGTGGTCCCTCGACCGTTTCTTCCCGCCGGGTCCGCTGCTCCCGCAGAACTTGCAGCTCGTCGACATCACCCAAGCGCCGGACGCCAACGAGACGGGCGGAATGCAGCTCCTGTACGACATGCCGCTCGGCATGGGTGAGCCGCACTACGCCCAGATCATCAAGGCCGACAAGCTGAATCCGTTCACGGTGTACCCCGAGATCGGATGGAACCCAGAAACGATGTCGGTCGATCCCAACGCTCCCACCGCGGGCACCGAGCGCGTCGAGCGCAACGGCAACAACGTGGAGATCTGGATGACGGCGATACGCAGTCACTTCAGGCCCGATCTCATCGAGCTGAAGCAGGGAGACAACGTCACCTGGCACATCACGAACATCGACACGTCGTTCGACGCGACCCACGGATTCGCGATGCCGGGTTACAACGTCAACCTGAGCCTGGAGCCGGGAGAGACGGCGACGGTGAGCTTCGTCGCCGATCGGAGCGGGGCCTACCCGTTCTACTGCACGGAGTTCTGCTCCGCATTGCATCTCGAGATGGCCGGCTACATGCTCATCGAGCCATAAGGGGTACGAACCACACATGTCCGTGATCGACCGGATCCTGGGGCCCCGGGTCTCCCGGGAGGAGATGGAAGCCCACGCGAGTACGTACCGCCTGCCGGCGTTGCTGTTCGCCGCAGCGGCACTGCTGCTGATGGTTTCCCTCCTACTGCCGTACTGGGTGCTGCGACTGAATGCGCCCCAGTTTCCGGACGGTCTCGGTGTTCGTGCCTACGTCAACCGCCTCGAAGGCGACGTCGTCGAGCTCGAAGGGCTCAACCACTACGTCGGGTTGAAGTCCTTCGAGAACGGCGCCGTCTTCGAGCGTTCCATCGCGGTGATTGCCATCGTGGTCCTCGCCGGTCTCCTGATCGCCGCCCTGTTCATCCACAGCCGCTGGGTCGTCGTCCTCGTGCTCCCTGCGCTGCTGTTTCCCCTGATCTTCATGGCCGACCTGCAGTACTGGCTGTGGGTCTACGGCCACAGCCTCGATCCTCGCGCCCCGCTCGCCAACGCCGTGGGCGAGTTCACTCCACCGATCTTCGGGCCAGCCGAGATCGCCCAATTCGATACGCTGGCGCTCCCCGGATTGGGCTTCATCATTGCCCTCGCCGCATCCGGTCTGGTCGCAGCGGGCCTGTACTACCACCGCAAGGCCTACAAGCCGCTCGTCGACGGCGCCGCGACGTGATGACCCGCCGCTTCTCAGTCGCCGTGGCGGTGATCACGACGTTCCTCCTGCTGGTCGCGGCGCCATCGGCGGCCGACACCGACCTCCAACCGATCATCGACGCCGCCGAGCCCGGATCCGTGATCACGCTCGAGCCCGGCACCTACCGAGGCGGCGTGACGATCGACAAGCCGCTCACCATCCGGGGCGTCGACTGGCCCGTGGTCGATGGCCACGGCGAGGGATCCGTCTTTCGGGTGGAGAGCTCAGACGTGACCATCGCGGGCCTCGTCATCCGCAATACCGGCGACTCGCTCGACCGCGAGAACGCCGGCATCTCGACCGACCAATCACCACGCCTCGTCGTCACCGGGAATCGATTCGTGAACGTCCTCTTCGGCGTCTTCGCACGGACCTCACCGAATGCGGTGATCAGCGACAACGTCGTCGGGGCGATGGACCTGGCGCCCGGCCGTCGTGGTGACGGCATCCGGGTCTGGGAGAGCCCGTACAGCGTCATCGAGCGGAACGAGATCAGCGGTGGCCGGGACACCGTGATGTGGTTCACGGACAACGTCGTCGTGCGTGACAACGTCGTCGAGGGCGGCCGGTACGGACTGCACTTCATGTACTCGGACAACGCCGTGGTCGAGGGGAACCGGATCAGCGAGAACTCCGTCGGCATGTTCTTGATGTACAGCCGGGATCTCGTGCTGCGCGACAACGTGATTGCGAACAACAACGGTCCCAGCGGATACGGAGTGGGGCTCAAGGACATGGATGGGGTCACCGCCACCGGCAACCTCCTCATCGGCAATCGGGCAGGGCTCTACCTCGACAACTCGCCATCGGCCCAGGGCGTTCACCAGCTGTTCTCCGGCAATCTCTTCGCCTACAACGAGGTCGGCGTGCTCTTCCTGCCTGCCGTGGAACGCAACCACTTCAGCGGAAACGCCTTCGTCGACAACGGCGAACAGGTGGGGATCCAGGGCACGGGCCGCTTCGAAGGCAACGAATGGACGATCGACGGCGTCGGCAACTACTGGAGCGACTTCGCGGGCTACGACGCAGACGGCGACGGCATCGGCGACAGCGCCTACAAGCTCGACGACCTGTTCTCCGAGCTCACTGACGACCACCCCGAGCTGGCGTTCTTCGCCGAGACCCCGGCGTCACGAGCCGTTGACCTGGCCGCCTCGATGTTCCCCGCCTTCCGGCCCCGGCCCAAGGTCGAAGACACCGCACCGCTGATCGACCGGCCGACAGTCATCGCGGGCGCCTCTGCACCCGCGACTCCTCCCCTGGCCACCACCGCCCTGGCGTCGCTCATCCTCCTCGGCGGTGCGGTCGCCGTGGCGGCGTCGTCGCGAGGTCACCGGAGGTCGGCAGCGACATGATCTCCGTGCACGACCTCACCAAGCGGTACCGATCGAGAGCGGTCGTGTCCGAATTCGACATGGACGTCGCGTCAGGGGAATCGGTTGCCCTGTGGGGGCCGAACGGCGCGGGCAAGACGACAGTGGTGCGGTGCATCCTCGGTCTGGTCACCTACGAGGGAACGATCTCCGTGCACGGTCATGATGCGCGCACCCGGGGCAAGACCGTGCGCTCCATGATCGGCTATGTGCCTCAGGAGCTGTCGTTCTACGACGACATGGGCACGATCGAGTTGCTCGATTACTCCGCAGGGCTCCGCGGGATCGGGGCCGACCGCGTCGACGAGGTCGTGGCCACGATGGACCTCGCCGAGCACTCCGGCAAACGGGTCCGTGAGCTGTCAGGCGGCTTGAAACAGCGTCTCGGGATCGCCGCGGCCCTGCTCCCCGATCCGCCGATCCTGTTGCTCGATGAACCGACGTCGAACCTCGACGCAGCGGCCAGGGACGGAGCCGTCCGCTTGCTCGAGGGCCTCCGCCACGAGGGTCGCACCCTCATCGTCACCTCCCACCACATGGAGGAGGTCGGGATGCTCGTCGACCGGGTGATCGCCATGGAGGAGGGCCGCAAGACCACGGAGTGCGCTCCGATGGAACTCGCCGAAGCACTCGGTCTGCGGGCCTGGCTCCATGTGATCACCAGCAACGGGGCAACGAACCGTGCCCTCACCATCCTCGCCGATGCCGGATTCCAGGCGAGGGCGAACTCGCGGGGCGTCCTCGTCGAGGTCTCTGCACAGTCGAAGGGCCGCGCCGTGGCGGTGCTCCACGAAGCCGGTGTCGAGATCGAGGACCTGGAGGTGTGGCGATGACCACTACCGTCCTCAGCGAGCGGCCCCAGCTCGGACCGATCACCACCATCGCCCGCAAGGAGCTGCGGTCGACGCTCTCGGGACGCTGGTTCTGGTTGTGGACCGCCGCGTTCGCCGGCCTCGCCGCGGTGCTCGTGACGGTTGCCCTGCCGAGCAGCGAGATCGCGGGTTACACGGGTTTCGGCAGGACGGCGGCATCGCTCGTGACGCTGGTCCAGATCATCATTCCACTGATGGGGCTGACGCTGGGTGCGCTGAGCATCGCCGGGCAGCGGGAATCCGGGGCATTGCGCTTCCTCCTGAGCCACCCCGTGAGCCGCACGGAGGCGTTCTGGGGCACATTCCTGGGTCTCGGTGCCTCGCTCGCCGTTGCGACCGCGGCCGGCTTCGGGGTCGCGGGCGCCATGACGGTCGTTGCCGGTGTGGCGACGGACACATCGACGTTCTTGTGGATCACGTTGCTCTCGTGGCTGCTGGCCGTGGCGATGCTGGGCGTCGGCATGCTCATCAGCACCTTCACGGCCACGTCGCGGGCAGCGCTCGGCGGATCGATCTTCGTGTGGCTCGTCCTCGTGTTCCTCGGTGATCTCGGCCTGATGGGAACGGCGGCTGCCACACGGATGCCCGTGAGCGCCCTCCTCGCGACCGCCCTCGTGAACCCGGTCGAAGCATTCCGGCTCGCCGCTCTGACCGCGTTCTCCGGCTCGCTCGACGTGCTCGGCCCTGCGGGGACCTACGCCATCGACACCCTCGGCGATGCCCTCTCCGCCACCCTGGTGGTCGCACTCGCGGCGTGGGTCGTGGTGCCTGCAGTGCTCGCTTGGCTCCGCTTTCGCGGACGGAGCGACGTATGACCCGCGCCATCTCCATGCTCGTGTGTGCCCTGGCACTTCTCGCCGCGGCGTGCGGCGCGGCCAGCGCAGGGCCGACTGGCCCTCCCGGAATCAGCTACGGCAGAGATATCTGCATCGAGTGCGGCATGTCGATCGACGACGTGCGCTTTGCGGCTGCCTACCGGCTCGATGACGGGACCGAGAAGGGGTTCGACGATGTCGGCGGTCTGGTGGTCCACGACCGCAAGTTCGGAGGGCTCGCGGGAGCGACCGTGTGGGTGCACGACTTCGAGACCGAGCATTGGATACTCGCTGTGGAGGCGTACTTCCTGCCGACACGCGGCGTCGCGTCTCCGATGGGACACGGGATTCTCGCCTTCGCAGACGAGGGGCGCGCCACGCGAGCCGCGGCAGATCTCGGTAGCGACGTCATCAGGTGGGACGTCGTGCAACAGCTTCCCATCATCGACGGCCGCGTCGGCCACCACCACGCAGAAGATGCCAATATGACTGACAACAAGGAAGGTGCGCAACCATGAAACGACTCGTGATCGTCATCGCCGCTCTGGCGCTCGCCGCGGCTGCCTGCGGGGGCAGCGATGACGGGGGAAGTAGTGACGCCACTGCAGCGCCCCCAGGCGCCGGCATCGCTGCGGAGGGCGAACGGATCTTCGGTGAGACCTGCTCGACCTGCCACGGTCCCGATGCGATGGGGATCGAAGGTCTCGGCAAGGCGCTCGTCGACAACGAGTTCGTCCAGACCCACTCCGACGACGAACTCGTGGACTTTCTCAGGATCGGCCGTCTTGCCAGCGACCCCCTGAACACCACCGGGGTCGACATGCCTCCCAAGGGCGGCAACCCGTCGCTCGACGACACCGACCTGCTCGACGTGGTGGCGTACGTGAGGACGCTCCAGCCATAGCCGTCACATTTCGAGCCGGCTCCGGCGCACCTCGAGGGAGACTGCGCCGGACTCGGTCATGTCCTCCATCTCCTTCCCCATCGACTCGTACCACGAGGCGTAGTGGTTCGATCCCCACCACGCCGTGGCACCGTGGAGGTAGACGCTGAGAGCAACGGTCGCCGCGACGACGAGGACCATGGTCGGCTTCCCGGGCAATTCGGCCTCCAGCACCAAGATCGTCATGAACACGATCGATGCCAGCCCGCGCGGCCCGAACCAACCGAGGTAGCCGACGGTCCTCCACTCGAGGTCGGTCCCGATGAGGGAGAGCGCCACCGGCACCATCCTGATGATGGTCAGGCTGAGCAGCGCATAGCCCACGATCGGCCACGTCAGGTCGCCGATGATCGGCCCGAAGATCGCTGCACCGAAGACGAAGAACGAGAGCATCGTGAGCAGGTGGGCGGCACCCTCGCTGAACACCGCGACACCGGGAACACGCTCCCGGGTGGCGTGACCGAAGAAGATGCCGCCGACGAAGGCAGCGATGAATCCGCTCAGTCCGGAGAGATCTGTGGCGGCGAAGAGGCCGATGGCCACGGCCGCAGGACCGATCGATCGCCAGGCGTCGCCTACCCACCCTCGTTCCGTGGCGAACGCCATGGCCACTCCTGCCAGGTACCCGACAATGACACCCGCGGCGATCGCGATCACCAGGTCGACGCCGATCTCGATGAAGATGCGCGGGCTCGCCTCAAACTCCACCTCGGCGATGGCCAGCACGACGGAGAAGATCGGTAAGGCCAGACCGTCGTTGAGCCCGCTCTCCACGGTGAGCGCCTGCCGGATTCTGGCCGGAACCCGACGATTCGCCACCACGGCTTGTCCGAGGGCGGCGTCGGTCGGCGCCAGCATGACGCCGACCAGCATCCCCTCCCAGAACTCGAGGTCGGTGAACAGGACCGCAGCGAGACCGCCGCCGACAACCATCGTGATGGGCATGCCGATGCCCAGCAATCGCGAAGAGAGGGGCACCTCGTCGCGGAGGGTGCGCAGGCTCACATCGGTGGCGTCGGTGAACAGCACCAGGGCGAGCGTGATCTCGAGGACGAACTGCATGATGCCGTCACCGACCTCCGTCGTGACCCAGGACAGACCGGCGGATCCCAGAAGGATTCCGGCCGTGACGAACAGCATCGGCCCGGAGACGGGTGAGCGGGCGAGGCGTCCGGAGAAGATGGCGAAGAGGAAGACGAGGATGGCGAGGATGACGACGGCGGCAGACTCCACGGGGTGCGAGGCTAGCGGCCGACCTCCTCGGCCAGCCTGGACGCAAGAAGCGGTCCGTCCGCCGCCAGCGCCCTTCCGAGCGCGCCGTGGCGGAACGCCGCCGACCGAACAGCGACTTCGGTGGGCAGACCGGCCGCCCAGTAGGCGCCGATCATCCCGGCCAGCACGTCGCCCGTCCCGATCGTCGCCAACTCCGGCCCCCCCGTGGTGACCACCCACTGCTCGTCCCCCATCACAAACGTGGGGTTGCCCTTGAGCAGGACCACCGCACCCGTTGCTCTCGCAAGCTCGCCTGCCGCCTGCCACGAGGCCTCGCCACCGGTCAGCCTGGAGAACTCACCGGCGTGGGGTGTGAGGACGGTCGGTTCGGATCGTTCGGCGATGTCCGCAGGCGTGACCGCGTTCAGCCCATCGGCGTCGAGAACGAGCCCGCCGGGCCATCCGGCGAGAACCCGCCGAACCAGGTCGGGCTCGACCGGCCCCAGCCCTGGACCCAGCACGAGGGCGTCGAAGCGCTCCGCCAGCTCGAGGATGGAGGCGGCGTCGCCTGGCTCCAAGACGTCCCCGGTTCCGGTCGGCGCGACGAGGAGGTCCACCCCAGCGGCTTCGTACGCGGTGGCCAAGCCCTGAGGACAGGCCAGGGCAACGGCCCCAGCCCCCGCACGCAGCGCGGCAGTGCCGGCAAGGGCGGCGGCTCCGCTGAGCCCTGGCGCCCCTCCGACGACGAGCACCGACCCGCTGGACCACTTGTGGGCGGTTCTCGGTCGCTGCGGCCGCGGCGCGTCCACCTCCTCGACCAGTTGCCACACCGGGCTCGGATTCGGTAGGCCGATGTCGGCGACCGTCACCGCCCCGCACCGCTCCGGACCCTCGCCGATCAGATGGCCGGTCTTGCGGGCCTGGAAGGTGACGGTTGCCGCGGCAGTGAACGTGCCTGCGGCTGCGGCGCCGGTATCACCGTCGAGGCCAGAGGGGACATCGACGGCGAGCACCTGTTGCCCGGCAGCGCTCCAAGCCACGAGAGCCGGAGGGAGCTCCCCGCGGAATCCACTTCCGAAAGCCGCATCGATCAGCAGGTCGGGTGCGGTGAGCCTGCCGGCGGGAACCACCTCCACGCCGGCCTGCTCGGCGAAGGTGGCAGCCGATCGTGCCGCACCGGTGCCCGGCTCGCCGAGGGCCTGCACTTCGACCGCCACCCCGCGACGGGCCAGGTAGGCCGCGGCGATGTAGCCGTCGCCCCCGTTGTTCCCCGTCCCGGCAAGCACGACGACCCGGTTGCCATAGCCGACTCCCAAACCGACCGCCCGCAATGCGACGGCGAGCCCGGCGCGCCGCATCAGCACATCCACGGGCTCAGCGGCGATCTCGTCGAGCCTGCGGGATTCGGCAACCGAGATGATCGGCTGCATCATCGTCCTCCGAGAATCGGCGCATGAGCAGTTATGAATGCTCCCCCATTGCGATGGCGAACACCAGGGCCCGATCGTCGGTGTGGGTGATCGTGACCTTCACCTCAACGACTCCGAGCATCTCCGCACGACGCGCCGCCGTGCCGGACAGCCGTACCCGCGGGGCGCCTCCACCGGTGATCTCGATATCGGTCCACCGCAACCGTCTCCATCCGGTGCCGAGGCTCTTCATGACCGCCTCCTTGCCGGCGAAGCGGGCCGCGAGACGCCCGGAAGGGTCGGCATACCGATGGGCGTACGCCCATTCGTGATCCGTGAAGCACCGCCCGCGAAACCGCTCGCCGTACTTGCCAACCAGGCGGCGCACCCGGTCGATCTCCGCGAGGTCGACTCCGAGGCCCACGATCTCCATCAGGCAGTCCCCCGATCGGCAACGCGACTCATTCTTGTCGACCGCTCACCCCCGGGCGCCGATTCTCACTCCACCGTCACCGATTTGGCGAGGTTCCGCGGCTGATCGATGTCGTGGCCGCGGAGCCTGGCAACGTGGTATGCCAGCAGCTGGAGCGGCACCACCGCATTCACAGGTGCCAGCAGATCGGCGCTCTCCGGGATCCGTAGGACATCGTCGGCGAACTTGGCGATGTCCTCGTCGCTGTCGTAGGCCACGGCGATGACCCGGCCTCCGCGCGCCTTCACTTCTTGGACCGCGGAGATCGTCTTGTCGTAGACAGCACGCTGGGTCAGGATCACTACGACGGGAACACCCTCGGTGATCAACGCCAGCGTCCCGTGCTTCAACTCCCCCGCAGGCATGGCTTCGGAATGCAGATAGGAGATCTCTTTGAGTTTCAGGGACCCTTCCATGGCAACCGCGTAGTCGAGCCCGCGGCCGATGAAATACACGTCGTCCGCGTCGACGAGTGATGATGCGGCTCGCGCCACTTCCTCTTCGCGGTCGAGCACCTGCTCGACCTGGCCGGGAAGCAAGTGGAGGCCATGGGCGACATCGGCAGCGAGCGCATCGTCGACGACGCCCCGTGCCGTTCCGATCCGCAAGGCGAGCAGGTACTGAGCGACGAGCATGGCGACGTAGGCCTTGGTCGATGCCACCGAGATCTCGGGACCGGCCCTGGTGTACAAGACGTCGTCGCTGTCCCTGGCAAGGGTGGACCCGACCACGTTGGTGACCGCGAGGAGCCTGGCCCCCCGGTCGCGGGCGAGTCGGGCTGCTGCCAACGTGTCCGCGGTCTCACCCGACTGGGAGATCGCGATCGCCAGATCGCCCGGAGCGACGAACGGGTCGGCGTACCGCAGCTCATGCGCGTAGGAGACCTCTGCGGGAAGCCGAAGGACGCGCCGGAAGATCTCCTGGCCGACCAGACCGGCGTGGAAGGCGGTTCCGCATGCCGTGATCCAGACACGGCCGGTTGCACGGGCGAACTCGTCTGCGAAGGACACGCCGTCCAGCCAGACGGCTCCGTGCTCGTCGAGACGGCCGCCCAGCGTTTCGGTGACAACCGCAGGCTGCTCGTGGATCTCTTTGCGCATGAAGTGGTCAAAGCCGCCCTTCTCGGCCCGCTCGGCGTCCCAGTCGACATGCATGACGGCACGCTCGACTGGTTCGCCACCGATGGTTTCGACCGATGCCCCGTCCTCCGTGACAATGACGAGCTCATCGTCCTCGATCACGAGGAAGTTCCTCGTGCGGTGGAGAACCGCAGGGATATCGGACGCCAGGAACGTCTCACCGTCACCGAGCCCGACCACGAGCGGGCTGATCTTGCGCACCGCCACGATCCGTCGGGGCTCGTGCTTGCACATTGCAACGAGGGCATAGGCACCCTCGGCCTGGGCAACGGCGGCGCGCACCGCCGCCACCAAGTCGCCGTCATACGCCCTGGCGACGAGGTGAGCCAGCAGTTCGGTGTCCGTCTCCGATCCGAATTCGGCGCCGTCTGCCGCAAGATCCTCGCGCAGGGATTGGAAGTTCTCGATGATCCCGTTGTGAACCACGACGAACTCACCAGACGGATCGGTGTGCGGGTGGGCGTTCGCATCGGAAGGTGCCCCATGGGTCGCCCACCGGGTGTGACCGATGCCGACTGTTCCCATCAGCGGTTCGGATTCCAACAGCCCTGCCAGGCGCTCGATCTTGCCTTGTGCCTTGCGAACCTGGACATCGCCGTTCATCACGGCGATACCTGCAGAGTCATAGCCCCGGTACTCGAGGCGGGTGAGACCGTCGATCAGGACCGGCGTAGCTTCGCCGGATCCCACGTAGCCCATGATGCCGCACACGCGCGCGACCTCCTTCGTGTGGGACCGGAGGCGCACAACGGGACCGGGAGGTCCCGCCCACACCGAGGTGGCACTTGTCCCCGGGATCGCTCCCGGGCTTTCACCACCCCGTCACGGCTGTGAGCAGCCGAGAGGGCACCCGCCGACTGATCGATGCTCCCTCTCCCTCGTCACCTCGCATACGCGAGGGCTGGCGCTTGAAGAAGACGCGTCCATCCGGTCGTTCTGGTTCCCCTCAGCGTAGACGGGGCGCCGGCCAACCGGGTCGGCTTCAGGTCAGCTCCGCCGTGACGACCTCGGCGATCCGGGACGCGACGGATCCCGCCTGAGCAGCCGTGGGGGCCTCAACCATGACCCTGACGAGAGGCTCGGTGCCGGAGGGACGCACCAGGACGCGGCCCCGGCCGGCGAGGATGCGCTCCCCGTCGGCGATGGCTTCGTCGATCGCGGCGTTGCCAATCAACCCCGCCTGATCGGCGACCGTCACGTTCTCGAGCACCTGGGGCAGTTCCTCCATGACGGTGCGCAGTTCTCGCAGCTCCTTGCCGGTGGAGGCAATCACCTCCATCAAGCGCAGCGCCGTCCTGAGCCCATCCCCCGTTGCCCGATCCTCGAGCAACACATGGCCGGACTGCTCACCGCCGACCACAGCACGGGTCGAGCGCATCGCCTCGAGTACGTACCGATCGCCGACCGGCGTCTCCACCACCTCGATGTCGAGGCGGCGCATCGCGAGATGGAACCCGAGGTTCGACATGACCGTGACCACCACGGTGTCGTTCTTGAGCTTGTTCCGCTCCTTCTGCCAGGCAGCAAAGATGGCCATGATGACATCGCCGTTGACGACGGCGCCATCCTCGTCGATCGCGATGAGTCGGTCGGCATCGCCGTCGAAGCACAATCCGATCCGGCCGTCGGCTTGTGCGGCGAGAGCGTCTGGATGAGTGGCCCCAACTCCGCGATTGATGTTCATGCCGTCCGGCACGTCGTTGACGACCTCAACCGTCGCTCCGACCAGCTCGAAGAGCCGAGGCGCCGCGAGGAATGCCGCTCCGTTGGCGCAATCGACGATGAACTCGAGGCTGTGCATCGAGTACTCCACCGTCCGGGAGATCTTCTCGATGTAGCGGTCGACCGCGTCGTCCATGACCGTCTGGATGCCGATCGAGCCGCCGATCGGTCGCGGAGGCGCGACGTCTGAGAAGTACCGCTGCTCGATCGCCAATTCGCGCTCGTCGGACAGTTTGGCCCCGTCCGATGCGAAGAACTTGATGCCGTTGTCCTCCGCCGGGTTGTGGGACGCACTGACCATCACCCCGAAGACCGCACCGGTGTCTCTCGTGATGCGGCTGACCCCGCCGACCGGGATGATGCCGAGATCGACGGTGTCGATCCCGATCGAATTGAAACCGGCCTGGAGCGCCGAAACGAGCATCGGGCCGGAGCGGCGGGTGTCCCTGCCGATCATCACGTGTCCCTCGACGCCGTCTCCAGCTGCGCGCGCCAGATCGAAGGCAAGATCCGGTGTCAGCTCGGAGTTGGCGAGCCCACGGACGCCGTCTGTACCGAACAGTCGTTGCCGAGTGCCCGAGGTCATCACCGGCTTTCCAGTCTGAATCGCACCGCCCGCGTCTGTCGGGGCATTACCGCTTGGTGAACTGCGGGGCGCGCCGGGCCTTGCGAAGGCCGTACTTCTTGCGCTCGACCTTGCGAGCGTCCCTGGTCAGCATGCCGGCCCGCTTCAACGGCGGCCGGAGATCGGGATCGTTGGCAATCAGGGAACGGGCGATGCCGAGGCGCAGCGCATCGACCTGTCCAGTGAAGCCGCCGCCCTCGATCGTCGCCGCGATGTCGAAGCGCCCTTCGGCGTCTGCGATCTTGAACGGCTCGACGAGGCGCAGCCGGTGCGCCGTATCGGGGAAGTAGTTGTCGAGGGCCCTGCCGTTGATCGTGATCACCCCGGTCCCGTCGTACAGACGGACCCTGGCGACCGATCGTTTGCGGCGGCCTGTGGCCTGAACGAGCAGCTGGGCCATCAGGCTTCCACCTTTCGGTAGTCGAATTCGATCGGGGTCGGGCGCTGCGAGGCGTGCGGGTGGTCTGGTCCTGCGTACACCTTCAGCTTCTTCGCCATCTTCCTGCCGAGCTTGCTCTTGGGGAGCATCCCCTTCACGGCAACCTCGATGATCCGCTCCGGGTACCGCTCGCGCATCCGTTCGAATGAATCGGCGCGCAAACCACCCGGGTAGCCGGAGTGCCGGTAGTAGTACTTGTCGGTCTCCTTGCGGCCGGTCACCTGGACCAAGGAGGCATTGACCACCACGACGTGATCGCCACCGTCGACGTGAGGGGCGTAGGTCGGCTTGTGCTTGCCGCGGATCAGTGTGGCGACCTCCGAGGCGAGGCGGCCGAGTGGGGCGCCTGCGGCGTCGACGACGTACCAGTCGCTGGTCAAATCAGCAGGTTTCGGCGTGAACGTTCTCTGCAACTTTGGTCTCATGAAGCATCCTCTGGAGTGCCGGCCCGGACACGGCGCCACCACGAGCGGCCGCGAACGGAACCCGCCCCCGGAACCGGGAGCGCGCCGAATGCTAGGGCGCGGGGTGACCTAAGCGCAATGGGAGCCGCCGTCGCCGTTCATGCGTAACGGGGCGGCGCATACCGCCGTGATCCTACGCAAGAACAGGAGCGGCGGGCGGCACAAGGGACCGTTCCGGCATAGCCTCGCCGGGATGTCGCCCGTTACGTTCGATTCGGTCCTGGCCGCACGACCGCGCGGCGCCGGAGTCGTCCTGAGGACGCCGGTGATACCGTCGACGTCGTTCTCGGCGATGGCGGGTGCCGAGGTCTGGCTCAAGGCGGAGAACCTGCAGCGAACGGGCTCGTTCAAGATCCGGGGTGCCATGAACGCCCTCTCCCGGCTGACGTACCCTGAGGGCGGGGTCGTGGCCGCCTCTGCGGGGAACCACGCCCAAGGGGTCGCACTGGCGGCGGCCGAACTCGAGATCGCGGCGACGGTGTTCATGCCGGAAGCCGCCGCCATCCCGAAGGTGGCCGCGACGCGGGGATACGGCGCCACCGTCCGCCTGGAGGGCGCGACGTTGGCAGACAGCGTCGATCATGCCACTCGATTCGCGGCGGAGGCCGACGCGGCCCTGATCCACCCGTACGACGATCCGAACATCGTCGCCGGCCAGGGCACACTGGGCCTCGAACTGCTCGAGCAACTCCCCGAAACCGCAACCGTCGTGCTCCCGGTCGGTGGAGGCGGCCTCATCGGGGGTGTGGCACTCGCCATCAAGCACGAGCGCCCAGACGTCCGGATCATCGGGGTGCAGTCGGCTGCCGTCCCCACGTACGTCCTGGCCAGGGAATCGGGCAATCCGATCGAGATCGACCCGGCGCCAACGGTGGCAGACGGCATTGCCGTGTCGCGGCCTTCACCGATCTGTTTCGACCTCATCGAAGCACACGTCGACGACCTCGTCACCGTCGACGACGCTTCCGCCACCGAGGCGGTCGCCCTGCTCCTCGAGCGCGCCAAGCTCCTCGTCGAGCCATCGGGAGCGGTCACCGTCGCCGCCATCCTCGGTGGCGATGTGTCGGTGACCGCGGGCCCGGTCGTCGCCGTACTCTCCGGCGGCAACATCGATCTGCTGCTCCTCGACGGTCTCGTGCGCCAGGGACTCGCCTCGCGCGGTCGCTTCGCCTCGCTGCGGGTGCTGGTGCCCGATCAACCGGGCAACTTGGCGGCGGTGCTGGCGCGAATCGGTACCGCGGGCGGCAACGTCCTCAGCGTCTCCCACCACCGTGAAGAGGTGGGTGTCGCCTTCGGAGACGTCGAGATCCACGTCACATTGGAGACGAGATCTGCAGACCACTTCGGCGAGATCCTGGAGGCCCTCGCCGACTACGACGTCGCCGCAACCCAATCAGGACGTACCAGCGGCGAGCCCGGATAGGCAACGGCAACCAGCGTGAGCCCGTGAGGTGGCGCCGCTCCCCTGACGGCAGAGCGATCGCGCGCGGCCAGGATCTCGGGCACATCTTCCGGGTCGAGGCGGCCCCTGCCAGCGTCCACAGCTACCGCGACGATCGAGCGCACCATCTGATGGCAGAACGACGTCGCCGCCACCGACAGCTCGACCCGATCGGCGTGGCGTCGCCACCAGGCCCAACGTACGGCTCGTACCGTCGACCGCCCCTCGGCCTTGCGACAGAACGATGCGAAGTCGTGCTCACCCACGAGCGGAGCCACGGCGGCGTTCATCGCGTCGAGATCCAACGCGGTCCCGACGTGCCAGGCCGTCTGCGCCAGGAACGGATCCGGAGCTTCTCGGTTCAGCACGACGTAGCGGTACTGCCGGCCGGTCGCCGAGAACCTCGCGTGGAACTCGTCATCGGCGCGCTCTGCGGCGAGTACCGCGATCTCGGGTCCGGTCCGTGCGTTCACCGCGCGCTGCACCACTGCCGGGTCGACGTCACGATCCGTCGCAAAACTCACGACCTGACCCGTGGCATGGACGCCTGCGTCCGTCCGCCCCGCCACGGAGGTCTCGACCATGCCCGTCACCGGACCGAGTGCCGCCTCGAGCGTGCCCTGAACGGTGCGCACGTCTCGCTGGCTGGCATACCCGTGGAAACCGCTGCCGTCGTAGGCCACGAGGAGCCGGTAGGTGCCCACTCAGAAGATCAAGCCACCGCTGAAGATCGCACTGATGATCACCCAGCCGACGATCCCGAATCCGGAACAGGCGGCGGACTTCACCAGATCGAGATCGGAGATGTAGTGGATTCCGTAGGCGACGATCGCCAGGAACCAGAGCGAACCGGCAAGGAAGGCCAACGACCCGTTCCCGATGAACCGGGTCGTGAACAGGAGGAGCAACAGCGTCGGGTAGGCGAATCCGGCGATGCGCAAGTACGTGGCATAGGCCCCGTCCCCGCGGAACAGGTACTTGGCCGCGGCATAGGCGATGCCGGAGAACACCAGCCAGAAGATCAACGCCTCCAGCATGACGCTGATGACGCGCGGCAAGCTGCCGACGAGGCCGAGGAGTGAAGATCCGCCACCCAAGAGGATCAGCACCTGGGTCACGACCACGAGGATCAACGCGTCCCCGGTTGCCCGGTCGTTGAAGTCCATCCAGACGAACGCATCGCGCTCGAAGCGCAGGGTCTGGACAAGTCGTTGCAGCACCTCACTCATGGCGAGTCACGATACTCAGGGCAGGGCACTGAGCCTCATCAGGGCTCGCTGCACCGCAGCATCGCCGGCCAGCGCAGGGACCTCGCCGAGCGGAACCCAGCGCGCCTCGATCACCTCGACTCGTTGTTCGAGGTGCCAAGACGAAGCGATGAACGCGAACTGAAGGTCGAAGTGGTGATGCGCCGGTTCGTCGTGCCGCTCAGGAATCGGATGGCGATTGAGGCCGATCAGCCCGGCGACGAGCTCCGTGAGATCCGCAACCCCGGTTTCCTCATCGACCTCGCGCCGAGCGGCCGCCAGAGGAGCCGGATCGCCCTCGTCGATGTGCCCACCCGGCTGCAGCCACCGGCGCAGCCTGCGGTGGTGGATGAGAAGCAGTGCAGACCGGTCCGGCGACAGGACGAACCCGCTCGCCGTCAGGTGACCTGGGGTGAACTGGGCTCTGGCGGCCGGGCGCTCCGTCTCGAGGAGTTCCGCGAACTCGGCGATCACGGCTTCGTCCCCTGGCGACGGGAGGTACGCGTCGAGCAGAGCCGTGGCAGCGGCGACCACAGTCACAGCAGTACCCAGCCCGCCCACAGCGCAGCCATCGCCAGCGCCGTGAGGAACTGGACCCCGGTCACGGCTGCCACCCCCTTCAATGTCGACCAGGTGGACCTCGCCGCGGCCCGAAAATCGCGCGACTGTACGAGTGCCGCGATGAGGATCCCGGCGACGAATCCGACCGCGGCACCGACGATGGGGATGACAAGGAACCCGACGATGCCGAGCACGGCAGCAAGCGCCTGGCCCCATCGGGAGATGCCCTGGCCCCGGGCTGCGCGTTGCGGGAGCAGGACGGCGGCAGCCGTACCGGCCGCGGCGAGCGCGGAGATGATGATGAAGATCCCGAAGCCGACGGCCCCGAATCCTTCTGCGATGCCGTAGACCAGGACCGCCGCCCAGATGAGCCACAACCCGGGGAGCACGGGCACCAGCGTGCCCACGACGCCGACGGCGATGGCGAGGGCAACGACGATGGTCAGCAGCGTCATCTGCGGAAACCTAGATCCCGCAGCCATTCCGGGCGATTCAGCGCCTGAAGCGCAGCCCCGACCCGAACCCACGGCCTCACGATCGTCTTCGTGCCCGCCCGATCCGGAGGGCACCCGGCGAACGGGGTCCATGCGGACCTCAGACCAGCTCGATCACCGCCATCTCGGCGCCGTCACCCCGTCTGGGACCGGTCTTCGTGATCCGCGTGTAGCCGCCGGGGCGCTCCGCGTACCGGGGTCCGACCTCGTCGAACAGCTTGGTCACGACCTCGCCGTCTCCGATCTTGGCCAGGACGGCGCGCCTGGCGTGGAGGTCTCCGCGCCGAGCCTTGGTGATGATCTTCTCGACGTAGGGCCGCAACATCTTGGCCTTGGCGGAAGTCGTCTCGACTCGTTCGTGCTCGATCAGGGATGCGGCCAGGTTGGACAGGATCTTGCGCTGGTGCGCAGGACTCCCCCCGAGCCGCGGGCCCTTCTTCGGCGCTGGCATCAGGCACCGACCTCGATCTCCGCCGCCGTCTTCAGCGAGAACCCGAGCTCATCAAGCTTGGCGACGACCTCTTCGAGGCTCTTCATGCCGAAGTTGGTGATGTTGAGCAGGTCTTCTTCGGTCTTCTCGATCAGCTCACCGACCGTCTGGATCTGGGCCCTCCGCAGGCAGTTGCGCGGGCGCTCAGACAGGTCGAGAGCCTCGATCGGGAGATCGAGGTGCTCTTTGCCCCCCTCATCGAGGGGTGCCAGGTCGGCAGGCTCGAGCGCGTCGTAGTCCTCGAGATCGGCGACCAGCTCGAACAGGTTGCGCAACGTTCCGCCCGCAGACGACATGGCTTCGGCCGGGGTGATCGAGCCATCTGTCTCGACGTCGAGGACGAGCTTGTCGAAGTCGATCATCTGACCGACCTGCGTCGGCTCCACCGTGTAGGCGACCTTGTGGACGGGCGAGAAGATCGAATCGATCGGAATCGTGCCGATGGCGTCGCTGGTCTTGTTCCGCTCAGCGGTGCGGTAGCCGACGCCCCGTGTCGAGGTCAGCTCGACCTCGAGCTTGCCAGATGCCGACATCTCGGCGAGATGCAGGTCGGCGTTGATGACCTCGACGCCCGCAGGGGCGTTGATGTCTCCTGCGGTGACCTCGCCCTTGCCCTTGGCGGACAGGTACATGGTCTGCTGCTCTTCGGACTCGATGCGCAGCACGACCTGCTTCAGGTTCAAGATGAAATCGACGACGTCCTCGACCACCCCTTCGATGGTGGAGAACTCGTGCTGCACTCCCTCGATTCGCACCGAGGTGATAGCTGCTCCCGGAATCCTGCTCAGCAGGGTGCGGCGCAGCGTGTTGCCGAGCGTGTACCCAAACCCGGGCTCGAGCGGCTCGACGACGAACCGGGAGCGGGTCTCGGTGACCTGGTCTTCTTCGATGGTGGGGCGCTGTGTGATGAGCAAGCGTGGCTCCTCTGCGTCGGGCTGGCTATTTGCTGTACAACTCGACGATGAGCTGTTCTCGGATCTCGGTGTCGATCTGCTCTCGCGAAGGAACGTCGTTGATCGCGATGGTGCGATCATTGTCTTCAACCGTCATCCACTCCGGAGGAGTGCGATCGAGGGTGTCGACGGCGTGCTGGATGGGCAGGATTTCCTTGGAGGCCTCCTTGACGGTGACCACGTCCCCCCGCTTCACCTGGTACGACGGGATGTCGACCTTCTTCCCGTTCACCCGGAAGTGGGCGTGGTTGACGAGTTGCCGGGCCTGCGGCCTGGTGCGGGCCAGACCGGAGCGATACACGACGTTGTCGAGACGCGTCTCCAGGATGACGAGCAGGTTGGTGCCTGTGATCCCGCGCTGCCTGGCGGCCTTCTTGTAGTAGCGGCGGAACTGTTTTTCCAGGACGCCATACATGAAGCGCAGCTTCTGCTTCTCGCGAAGCTGGACGAGGTACTGCGACTCACGAATCCGCCCGCGCCCGTGCTCCCCTGGCGGATAGGGACGCCGATCGAAGTACTTCGCCTTGTTCTCGTCGAGGAGTTGGCGGGCGCGCCGGCTGCGCTTGGTCCTGGGTCCGGTATACCGAGCCATCGATCAGCCTCGCTTCCGCTTCTTCTGGCGGCACCCGTTGTGCGGCACCGGGGTGACATCCTTGATGTTGGTGACCTCGATGCCCATGTTCTGCAGGGTCCGAATCGCGGTCTCCCTTCCGGAACCAGAACCACGCACGATCACGTCGATCTTGCGGATCCCCATCTCGCCGGCCTGTCGGGCTGCTTGTTCCGCGGCCACCTGGGCGGCGTACGGGGTCGACTTGCGCGAGCCCTTGAACCCCACCGAACCGCCTGACGTCCATGCCAGGACGCCACCTTCTTGATCGGTGATGGTGATGATCGTGTTGTTGAAGCTGGCCTTGATGTGACACTGGCCGTGCGTGATGTTGCGCTTGGCCTTGCGCCTGCGTTGCGGTTGCGGTTGCGGTTGCGGTTGCGTCATCTACTTCTTGACCTTCTTCTTGCCGGCGATCGGAGCGCGTCGGCCCTTGCGGGTCCTGGCGTTGGTGTGCGTCCGCTGTCCGCGCACGGGAAGGCCTCGTCGGTGTCGGAGGCCCTGGTAGCTGCCGATCTCGATCTTCCGCTTGATGTTCTGGGCGATCTCGCGGCGCAGGTCACCCTCGACTTGGAGGTTGCCGTCGATGTACTGGCGGACCCTGACCACCTCGGAGTCGGTGAGGTCACGCACCTTGGTGTCGCGTCCGATGTCCAGCGAGTCCAGGATCTCTTGTGACCGAGTGCGACCGACCCCGAAGATGTAGGTCAGGCCGATCTCGACGCGCTTGTCCCTGGGAAGATCTACTCCGGCGATTCGAGCCATGCTTACCCCTGACGCTGCTTGTGCCGCGGGTTCTGACAGATGACCCACACACGGCCATGTCGCCGGATGACCCGGCACTTCTCGCACATCTTCTTGACTGAAGCTGAAACCTTCATGGTCCTGTCCGTCCGCGTGGTGGGTCGACGAAGGCGAGGTCGCCGCACACCGGCGGATCCAGAGGAGGATGCCCCGGCGGGAGACGTCTACACCGCAGACGGGCTGCGATCTCGACAACGTCGGTGGTTCATGCCACAACAAACGCAGCCCTCCTGCGGGCCGCGCAGCGCAATAGTACCGGCTACTCGGGCCTAACGACAAGTCCCGCTGGGCGCGTCCCCACAATCCCGCGTGCGCTGCGCAGCACGGAATATCGTGGCACCAGCTCTCTACGACCGGGAGGAACGATGACAAGTCGATCGCTCGACCAGACGAGCGGTTGGGTGCTGTTCGCCGGCACCCTGGCGCTGCTGATCGGTGTTCTCAACATATTCTGGGGCTTCGTTGCCCTCTTCAACAGCGAGTGGGTCATCTTCACGGAACAGTCCGTGGTCCTCGTCGATGTCACGGCGTGGGCGTGGGTGACCCTGCTGCTCGGCGTGATCCAGATCTTCGTGGCGTGGGGCATCCTGTCCGGGCAGACCTGGGCCCGTGTCGTCGGCATCATCTGGGCCGGGCTGGCCATCATCGGCCAGATGGTCTACATCAACGTGGCCCCCTGGTGGTCGCTGATCATGATCATCATGCTCGTGCTGGTGATCTACGGCCTGGCCGTCCACGGCGACGAGATAGCCGACTGAACTGGCGATCACGATGTGGGTCGGGCGGTGGGCCGCCCGACCCACATGGTCTGGAGATGAGCGATGGCACGCATCGTTGGGGTCCACGGGGCGTTCCATCAACTGTGGGGGCCCAACCAATTGAAGAGTCGCTGGCTGCCTGCCGTCCGCGACGGGCTGCGTCACGCGACGCAGGACGTTGCCGATGATGACTTCGCCATGGCGTTCTACGGGGACGTGTTCCGGCCCGATGTGGCCGCCGGCCGGCCCGACCGTGAGGAGCTCCTCGAACTCGCCGAGCGCAGCGGCCTGATCGAAGTGATCGAAGACCAGCTCGGCCCGGGAGGTCTCGAGGCCCTTGCCGTCGAAATCGGGCGCGAGACACTGCGTCAGCTGATTCACCAACTCGGCCGCTACTTCGCCGACAGCTCGATTCGCGACGAGGTGCGCTCCCGCTTCATCGAAGTCGTCGACTCGGACACCGAAGTCATCGTGGCCCATTCGATGGGAACCGTCGTCGCCTACGAGTGCCTCGCCGCTCACGCCGAATGGAGTCCGCACACGTTCATCACCCTCGGATCTCCCCTCGGGGGTGACTTCGTGTTCCCCAACCTCGAACCGGCGCCGGTCGCAGGGCTCGGCGCCTGGCCAGGTTCCATCACCACGTGGACGAACGTCGCCGCGATCGACGACACCATCGTCCGCATCCCGGAACTGGCAACCCGCTTCGGCCCCGACGTCTCCGACGTCGCCGTCGACAACGGCCACCGCGCCCACGACGCCGAGCCCTACCTGAATGCCCCGGCCACCGGACGGGCGATCGCCGCCGGGCTGGCAGGCTGACCGCCTGGGGGCCGCTCACCGGCCGGCGGCCGGCATCGCCTCATCGAGGAACAGAACCACCTCCTCCACGAGCCCGGGTCCTGACGTGAGTGCACGGTCGTTGTGGTCGGCACCATCGATGATCACCAGGCGCTTGGGTTCTACCGCCGCCTCGTACAGCGCGCGGCTCTGGGCGACGGGCACGACGCTGTCGGCCGAGCCGGCAACAACGAGGACCGGGGCGTCGACGCCGTGAATCCGGTCCGAATTGGGATAACGGTCCCACAACACCAGCGAGACCGGCAGATACGGGTAGTGGGTCGACGCCACGGCCGCCAACGACAAGAACGGCGAACGCACCACCAGGGCGGCCGGCGGTTCCTCGACTGCCAGCCCGATCGCGACCGCGGCACCCAACGACTCCCCGAAGTACGCGATCCGTTCCGGGTCGACATCGGGGCGGCTCCGCAGGTGGGCGACCGCGGCGCGGGCGTCGGCGGCGAGACCCGACTCGGTCGGTGACCCCGGGTTGCCTCCGTAGCCCCGGTAGTCGACGAGCAACACGCCGAATCCACGCTCGGCAAGGGCTCGGGCAAGCGGCAGGCGGTCGGCCCGGTTCCCGGCATTCCCCGGGAACACGACGACCGTTCCCCGACCGGCCGGGGGCGTGAACCAAGCCGCCAGCGAGAGGCCGTCGTCCGTCGAGTACACGACCTCCGCGAAGCCCTGGGGCGTTGCGGGGACGGTTCGGGCAGGGAAGTAGATCAGCCGTCGCTGGGACGTCCACACCAAGCCGAGCACGGCAACAAGGCCTACGGCCAGCATCACCAACAGCGTCATGACCCTGCGCACACCCCGCACTCCCCTGCAGGCGAATTCGCGACGATCGCCATCCGGCCTCCATCGTACGGCAGGGGTCTCCTCCCCCGGTCCGAGTCGCACACCAACACAGCTGCAACCTTCTCGCAACCCAACGCATCAGCCAGCCACGACACAACCACCACACGCACCCCAGACCCCACCGACCGCCCTCCCGTCGTAGCCACCGAGAGATGCCCCACCCGATGCCCGCGCCAGGCTCCGGCCCTAGTAGGCGGCCACCCGGTCGACGTCGACGATCATCGTGACCCGCACCATGTCCGGCTTCAACCAGGGGTACTTCTCCTCACCCAGGTATTTCTGCGCCAGGCGATCAATCACTTCGACCCCGTCGGACGTGCGCATCTCGACGACCCGGCCCTGCACCGAGAAGTTGCGGTAGGGCTCGTCTGCGGGGCTGATCGAGATCGCCACCCGGGGATCGTTGGCCAGGTTCCGCCACTTGCGCCGGCCCTCTGCCGTGTTGAAGACGATGCGGTCACCGTCACGCATGATCCACATCGCGGTGGCAGCTGGGGTCCCATCGGCGTCCAGCGTCGTGAGGTGGGCGAAGTTCTTCCCGTCGATGGCGGCCTTCACCGCTTCGGGCAGAGGTACGGGCATTACAGACCTTTCAGTCGACCAGGATCGGCTCCGGAACGGTCGACACCACGGTTCCCCGATCCGTGAGCAGCACGGTGTGTTCGAAATGTGCCGACCAGGCGCCGTCCGCGGTGACCACCGTCCAGTCATCGTCGAGCACAGCGGTGTCCGCCGTCCCCAGGTTGAACATCGGTTCGATGGCGAGGGCCATGCCCTCTTTGATCTTCAGCCCCTTCCCGGATTTGCCGTAGTTGGGGACATTCGGTGCCTCGTGCATCTGCCTGCCGATGCCGTGCCCGATGTATTCGCGCACCACGCCGTAGCCGTGTGGGGTCGCGGTCGCTTCCACGGCATGACCGATGTCCCCGAGCCGGTTACCGGCATGGGCCGCGGCGATGCCGTTCCACAGGGCCTGCTCGGTGATTTCGAGCAGCGTCGCCACCTCGTCAGCGACCGCACCGACCGGTGCGGTGAAGGCGGCGTCTCCGTGCCACCCCTCGTAGATGGCCCCGACATCGATCGAGATGATGTCTCCGTCGCGGAGCTTGTGACCACTGGGGATGCCGTGAACGATCGCCGAGTTTGCGGAGGCACAGATCGTTGCCGGGTACCCGTTGTAGCCGAGGAAGGAAGGTCGACAGCCCCACTCCGCGATGACCTCCGCAGCAATGGCGTCGAGGTCGGTCAGCTTCACGCCGGGAGCGATGGCCTCGCGAATCGCCGTGTGCGTCGCGGCGACACACACGCCGGCGATCTCCATCTTGGCGAAGTCCTCTGCCGTCTTCATCGTGATGATCTTGCTGCCGACGACCATCGTCAGGTTCCTGCCATGCCGAGGGCCACGCGGGCAAAGACCTCTTCGACGCTGCCGAGACCGTCTACGAACACGGCTCGCTCGCGGTAGTGCTCGATCAGCGGCTCCGTCTCGGCGCGGTACACGTCCAGGCGCCTGCGGATCGTTTCTTCATTGTCGTCTGCGCGCCCTTCGAGCTCTGCACGGTTGAGGAGGCGCGCCACCAGCTCCCCGGTTGGCACGTCGAGCACGACCGTGACGTCGATGGCATCGTCGCCGGCCACCGCGGACAGCGCAGCTGCTTGCTCCGGGTTCCTGGGGAATCCATCGAGCAGGTAGCCACAGACGGCGTCATCGGCGCGCAGCCGTTCGTCGACGATGGCGACCACGAGGTCGTCAGGCACCAGGTTGCCTGCTGCCATGATCGCGTCTGCCTGCCTCCCGAGATCGGTGCCCGCGGCAACCGCTTCGCGCAGCATGACACCGGTCGAGATGTGGGGCACGCCGAGCGCAGTGGCCAGCAGCTGCGCCTGCGTGCCTTTGCCGGCCCCGGGAGGGCCCAGGAACAAGACTCGCCGCCCCATCAAGGGCGGCTCGCCTCGAATCGAGTGCCCTGCGCACTCACGAGAGGAACCCCTCGTAGTTGCGCATCATGAGCTGCGACTCGATCTGCTTGGTCGTCTCCAGCGCCACGCCGGCGACGATGATGATCGAAACCCCGCTGAGCCCGACAGGAACATCCCACAGCCAGCCGAGCAGCGAAGGCAACACGGTGACCAAGGCCAGGTAGAGGGCTCCAGGCAGCGTGATTCGGCTCAGGACGAATTCGAGGTAGCGCACCGTTGCCCGCCCCGGGCGGATGCCGGGGATGAAGCCACCCTGGCGCTGGATCATGTCGGCCTGACGCTCCGGGTCGAACTGGATCGCCGTGTAGAAGTAGGTGAAGAAGACCACGAGCACGGCCAGGACCGCGATGTACCAGAAGCTCGGCGAGAAGCCGCCGTGGCTCCCTGTGGTCAGCAGGTTGTCGTTGATCCAGTTGCGGATCGTGTCGAAGATGCCTCCGGCCGGAATCGCCGACGAGATCAGCGCCGGGAAGTACATGATCGACGTGGCGAAGATCACCGGGATGACGCCGGCCATGTTGACCTTCAGCGGGATGTACGTCGACTGGCCTCCGTACATCTTGCGTCCGCGGACGCGCTTGGAGAACTGGATCGGGATTCGGCGCTGGCCCTGTTCGATGTAGATGATCCCAATCGTCAGAGCCAGCATCACCGCCGAAATCGTGATGAACTGCCAGGCGTCAGAGTTCACCCACATGAATCCGAGCTGTGACGGGATTTGGCTGATGATCGACACGAAGATCAGCAGCGACATGCCGTTGCCGACCCCGCGCTGGGTGATGAGCTCACCGAACCACATCAGCAAGGCGGTGCCGGCGGTCATGGTGATGACGATGATCGTCACGTTGCGCAGCGTGTAATCGGGAATCAGGTCGATTCCGCCGGTGAACTGCCCGGAGTGGAACAGGAACGTGAAGCCGGTCGACTGGAGCAGCGCCAGGATCACCGTCAGATACCGGGTCCATTGCGTGATCACCTTGCGGCCGTGCTCTCCCTCGTCCTGCAGCGACTGCAGGCGGGGGATGACGACGGCGAGCAGCTGCATGATGATCGACGCCGTGATGTAGGGCATGATGCCCAGGGCGAAGATCGACAGCTGCTCGAGTGCCCCACCGGAGAACAGGTTCAGCAGGCTGACGAAGCCGTTCTGTGTGGCCGCCTCGGAGAACTCCCGCACCGCATCGAGATCGACACCAGGGACCGGAATCGCCGTGCCCAGCCGGTAGAGGGCGAAGATGAAGAGCGTGAACAGGATCTTGTTCCGGAGGTCATGGATCCGGAGTGCGTTCCTGAAGGCGGTGAGCATGGGGTGACTTGGTCCTGGTTCGCTGGGTGACAGGGAGTTTGGTCGATCGTGGCGGGTACTTGGCTGATCCGGCGATCAGCCCCCGATCACCTCGACTGCGCCTCCGGCGGCTCGAATCTTCTCTGCGGCGCCGACGCTGAATGCGTGGGCATGCACGGTCAGCGCGCGGTCGATGTCCCCCTCGCCGAGCACCTTGATGCGTCCCCGGTGCTTGACGAGGCCCTTCCCACGCAGATCGTCTGGAGTCACCGTCGACCCGGCATCGAATTCGGCGAGACGCTCCACGTTGATCACGGTGAACTCGTCGCGGTTCGGGTTGCGAAAGCCCTTGAGCTTCGGCATGCGGCGCTGCAGCGGCATCTGACCGCCTTCGAATCCGCGACGGACCTTGCTTCGAGCCTTGAGACCCTTGGTCCCGCGGCCTGCCGTCTTGCCCCGGCGTCCGGATTCGCCGCGCCCGACACGGATCTTGCGCTTCTTCGAGCCTTCCGCCGGCTTGAGGTGGTGCAGCTTCATCAGACTTCCTCCACGTCGAGCAGATGCTTCGCTCGGAACACCATGCCCCGCACATCCGGGGTGTCCGGGCGTTCCACGCTCGCGTTGATCTTGCGGAGACCGAGGCTCTCCACGGTGGCACGGGTCACCGGCTTCTCGCCGATGGTGCTGCGCACCAGGGTGATCTTCAGCGTCTTCGCCTTGGCCATCAGTCGCTCTTCCTGGTCTTCATCAGCTCCGAAGACCGATACGCCGCGAGGAGGGCGGGCGGGAAGATCTCCTCGGCCTTCTTACCTCTCGCTTTGGCGACTTCGTCCGGCCGCTGCTGTCCCTGCAATGCGTTCACCGTCGCCTTTGCCACGTTGATGTTGGTGGGAGACCCGAGGGACTTGGCGAGGACGTCGCGGATCCCGGCAGCGTCGAGGATCTGGCGAACGGCGCCACCGGCGATCACGCCGGTGCCGGGGGCCGCGGGACGTAGCAGCACGCGCGAAGCGCCCTGTTCGCCGATGATCTCGTGGATGATGGTCGTCCCGGCCATCGGCACGTCGAACATGCCCTTCTTGGCGATCTCGATCGCCTTCTGGATCGCCGTGGGAACTTCCTTCGCCTTGCCGTATCCAACTCCAACCCTCCCCTTGCCGTCACCGACCGTGACGAGAGCGGTGAAGGAGAAACGGCGGCCACCCTTGACGACCTTGGCGACCCGGTTGACGTCGATGACGCGCTCGTCGAACTCCGACTCGCGGCGGTCCGACCGGTTGCGGTCCGAACGATTGCGATCCATGGCTAGAACTCCAAACCTGACTCGCGGGCACCTTCGGCAAGCGCCTTGACCCTGCCGTGGTACTGGTAGCCGCCGCGGTCGAACACGACCGTCTCGACTCCGGCATCACCGGCACGCGCCCCAATCAACTTGCCCACTTCTGCTGCGGCTTCTGCAGTGAGCGACGTGCCCTTGACGGCATCTTCACGCGAGGAGGCGCTGGCGAGCGTCATTCCGTTCACGTCGTCGATCACCTGCGCGTAGATGTACCTGTTGCTGCGGAACACCGCCAGCCGGGGCCGCTCCGGTGTGCCGGAGACGGCCTTGCGAACCCTGAAGTGGCGCCGTCTGCGGGCGTCTGCGCGTGAGCTCCTCATCAGATCGCACCAGCCTTTCCTGCTTTGCGCCGGACGTACTCGTCCACGTAGCGGATGCCCTTGCCCTTATAGGGCTCTGGCGGACGCACCGATCGGATGTTGGCTGCGGTCTGCCCGACCAGTTGCTTGTCGATGCCGCTGACGATGATCTTCGTGGGCTCGGGAACATCGAAGTCGATGCCGTCCGGGGCCGCGATGTGCACGGGGTGGGAGAACCCGACCTGCAGCTCGAGCTGATTGCCTTTGAGCGCGGCGCGATACCCCACTCCCACGGCGGTGAGCTCCTTGGAGTACCCCGCAGTCACTCCGACCACCATGTTGGCGAGCAACGCCCGGTAGAGGCCATGACGGGCCCTGGTGTCGCGATCGTCGTCGGAGCGAGCCAACGACAACACTCCATCATCGATCGTCATGGTGATCCTGGGGTCGATCTCCTGAGTGAGCGTCCCCTTGGGACCCTGCACCGAGATGACCGCACCCGTCGAGGAGATGTCGACCCCAGAGGGGATCTCGATCGGAGCGAGGCCGATGCGACTCATGTCACCACACCTCACACAGGATCTCGCCGCCGATGTGGCGGCGGCGTGCTTCGCGATCGGGCATCATGCCGGAGGACGTCGAGACGATGGCGACGCCAATGCCGCCCCGCACGTTCCTGATGTCGTCGGCACCGGCATACACGCGCCTCCCCGGACGGGACACGCGGCGGACACCCTTGAGCACCCGGTCACGGTCGTCGCGGTAGCGCAGTCGGATCGTGAGCTCCTTGCCAACGCGAGCATCGTCGACCTTGTAGCTGTCGATGAAGCCTTCTTCGCGCAGGATGCGGGCAAGGTCCTCCTTGAGCTTCGACGAGGGCATCGACGTCTCGGGATGCAGCGCCATGTTGGCGTTGCGAATCCTGGTGAGCATGTCGGCGATCGGATCGCTGTACATCGCTACCACGACGCCTTTCTCACACCGGGGAGCTCGCCGTTGTGGGCGAGCTCTCGCAGCGAGGACCGCGACATGCCGAACTTGCGGAAGTACGCCCGGGGACGGCCGGTGACGCCGCACCGGTTGCGATACCTGGTGCGGCTGGCGTCGCGCGGCATCTTGCCGAGCTTGCGGTACGCCTCCCGCTTCGCCTCGTAATCCGCGTCCGGGTCCTTCACGATCTCGACGAGCTCGGCACGGCGCTCGGCGTAGCGCTCGGCGAGCTCTCTTCGCCTGTTGTTCTTGGCGATCTTCGATTTCTTCGCCATCACACACCTACCTGCTGCTTGCGGAACGGGAATCCGAACGCATCGAGCAGCGCCTTGCCTTCTTCGTCGTTGCGTGCGGTGGTCACCAGCGTGATGTCCATGCCGCGCACCTTTACGACCTTGTCGTAGTCGATCTCCGGGAAGATCAACTGTTCTGTGACGCCGAGGGTGTAGTTGCCTCGACCGTCGAAACCCTTGGGGCTGAGGCCCCGGAAGTCCCTGATTCGGGGGATCGCCAGGGCGATCAACCGGTCGAGGAACTCCCACATGCGGTCACCGCGGAGCGTCACCGATGCACCGATCGCCTGACCCTCGCGGATCTTGAAATTGGAGACCGACTTGCGTGCCCGGTTCACTTTGGGCTGCTGCCCGGTGATGATACGGAGGTCTTCGACTGCAGCGTCGATCAACTTGGCGTCCTGGGCGGCATCACCCACGCCCATGTTCACCACGATCTTGTCGAACCGCGGAATCTCCATGACGTTGTCGAGACCCAGCGTCTCTTGGATCTGCTTCGCCAGCTCTGCGTGGTAGCGCTCTTTGAGCCTGGGCTGCATCACAGATCACTCCCGCACTTGCGGCATACGCGGTGCTTGCGACCGTCATCGTCGAAACGAGCGCCGATCTTCGTGGGCCCGCAGTCCGGACACACGATCATCACATTGGAGGCATCGATCGGCATGTCCTTGTCGATGATGCCGCCCTGCATGGTGTCGCCGGTCGGGCGCGTGTGCCGCTTGGCCGTTGCCACGCCCTCGACGATCAGCTTGCCCTTCTTGGGGAACACCTTGGCGATCTTGGCCTCGGTTCCGGCGTCTTTGCCGGCGATGACCCGAACGGTGTCACCTTCGCGCACCTTCATCACAGCACCTCCGGGGCGAGCGACACGATCCTCATGAACCGCTTGTCGCGCAGCTCGCGGCCAACCGGTCCGAAGATCCGGGTGCCGCGCGGTTGGCGCTGGTCGTTGATCACGACGCACGCGTTGTCGTCGAACCGGATGTATGTGCCATCGGAGCGGCGGTTCTCCTTGCGGGTGCGCACGACCACGGCTTTGACGACCTCGCCCTTCTTCACGGTTCCCCCAGGCGTCGCGTCCTTCACCGTGGCCACTACGACGTCGCCGAGACTCGCATACCGACGGCCGGACCCACCGAGCACGCGGATCACGAGGACCTCGCGTGCGCCGCTGTTGTCTGCGACCTTGAGTCGGGTCTCCTGCTGGATCATCTGGCTCGCTCCACGATCTCGTCGAGGCGCCACCGCTTCGTCTTCGAGAGCGGGCGCGTCTCGACGATGCGCACGGTGTCACCGATGCGGGCGTCGTTGGCCTCATCGTGTGCGTGGTACCGCTTGCGCACCGGAACCGTCTTGCCGTACTTGGGGTGCCGCTTGGTGTCGCGAACCTCGACGGTCACGGTCTTGTCCCTGGCGTCGGAGACCACCGTCCCGACGCGAGCTTTGCGCGTCGTGCGCTGAGTCATCTCCGTCATGCGTCCTCTTTCTGTGTCTGCTGGCTCTGCCAGGCGGCAATCTCTTGCTCACGCATCACGGTTTTGATGCGAGCGATCTCCCGCTTGACCTGGCTGATCCGGGTTGTGTTGTCGAGCTGGTTCGTGACGAGCTGGAAGCGCAGGTTGAAGTGCTCCTCCTTGACCTCTGCCAGCTTCTCATCGAGCTCGGTGTAGCTGAGCGTGCGCAGCTCGACGGGCTTCATACGTCCTCCCGGCTGACGAACTTGGTCTTGACCGGCAGTTTGTGGGCCGCGAGACGCATCGCTTCACGAGCCAGTTCTTCATCGACCCCCGCCATCTCGAACATCACCCGGCCGGGCTTCACCACGGCGACCCAGTACTCCGGATTGCCCTTGCCAGAACCCATGCGGGTCTCCGCGGGCTTCTCCGTGATCGGCTTGTCGGGAAAGACGGTGATCCACACCTTCCCGCCACGCTTGATCTTGCGGGTCATGGCGATTCGGGCGGCCTCGATCTGACGCGCCGTGATCCAGCCGGGCTCCTGGGCCTGCAGCCCGAACTCCCCGAACGAGACGCTGGTGCCTCGCTTGGCTTTGCCCCCCATCCGACCCGTCTGCGTCTTGCGGTACTTGGTGCGTTTCGGCATCAACATCAGGAATCGGACTCCTCGGTTGCCTCGGGGCCCGAAGCGTCTTCAGTGGCCTGAGCCTCGTCTGCCTGTGGAGTGGCGGCCGCCTCCGGTTCCGCTGCCTCGGCGTCTTCTGCGGTCGGCGCCGCAGCCACGTCGGCCGCAGCGGGTTCCGCGCCCGCGGACGCTGGAGTCTCGGTAGCGGGCTCCTGGGCGGCGGCTGCCGTCTCTGCGGGCGGAGAAGCCCCAACATCGACTGCGCCGGCCTCCACAGCCGTCTCCTCACGGGCTTCTTCGAGTTCGGCGACGGCTTCAGCGGTCGTCGTCGGCCGCTTGCCGCCACCGGCCTCGATCAGGCGCTTGCCGCCACCGGCCTCGATCAGGCGCTTGCCGCCACCGGCCTCGATCAGGCGCTTCTCTCGGCCACCGGCAGCAGCTTCGGCACGCGACTTCGCCGAACGGCGCCGCTTGCGGTCGGCACGCCCGCCGGTTGCCAGACGGGCCTCCGCGGCGATCTTCTCGGCGCGCAGGCCCCCGAACGCGAGAACGTCGCCCTTGTACACCCACACCTTCACTCCGACGGTCCCGACGGCGGTGTGTGCCGTGGCCTGGCCATAGTCGATGTCTGCGCGCAACGTGTGCAACGGAACGCGTCCTTCGAGATACCACTCGCGCCGGCCCATGTCGGCACCGCCGAGACGGCCGGATGCCTGGACGCGCACGCCCTCGGCGCCTGCCTTGAGCGCCGTCGATACGGTGCGCTTCATCGCCCGCCGGAACGAGACGCGTCCTTCGAGTTGATCGGCGACGCTGCGGGCGAGGAGCGTGGCATCGAGTTCAGGATTCTGGACCTCGATGACATTGAACTTGACGCGGCGGTTGGTGAGGTCTTCGAGCCCGCTGCGCAGCCGCTCCGCTTCCGAGCCGCCTCTGCCGATGACGACACCGGGTCGGGCGGTATGAACATCCACCTGGACCTTCTTGTCTCCGACGCGCTCCACGTCGATGCGGGACACGGCACCGCGTTTGAGTTCACCCTTGAGGTAAGTGCGGATCTTGTGATCCTCGTTCACCTGCCTCGCGTAGTCCTTCTCGCTGTACCAGCGGGACTTCCAGTCGGTGACGATGCCGAGCCGGAGTCCGTAGGGGTGGATCTTCTGGCCCATCAGGCACTCACCTCTTCGTCTGCGTCGTCGGTCTCGCCGACGACAATCGTGATGTGGCTCGTTCGCTTGTTGATGCGGGTCGCCCGGCCGCGCGCCCTGGGGCGCCAGCGCTTGAGCGTCGGCCCTTCGTCGGCGTACGCCTCGGCAACGATCAGGTCCTCGGAATCCAGGGCCAGGTTGTGCTCGGCGTTGGCCATGGCAGACGCCAGACACTTGCGAATCGGGCCGGCGGCGCCCCGGTTCGTGTGGTCGAGGACCACCAACGCGTCGTCAACCGGCATGCCGCGGACGAGGTCGAGGACCCGCCGTACCTTGTACGGCGACTGCCTGATGAACCGGGCGTGGGCTTTGGCCTTCATCGCTTTGCGGCTCTCTCCCCATAGGCGTGGCCCCGGAACGTGCGGGTCGGGGCGAACTCGCCCAGCTTGTGACCCACCATCGATTCGCTGATGTAGACGGGCACGTGCTTGCGACCGTCGTGGACCGCGATCGTGTGCCCGACCATCTCGGGGATGATCGTGGAGCGTCGGCTCCACGTCCTGATGACCTTCTTCTCGTTCCTGGCGTTCGCCGCTTCCACCTTTTTCAGGAGGTGTTCGTCGACGAAGGGGCCCTTGCGGAGGCTTCTGCTCATCGCTGGCCTTTCTTGCTGCGACGGCGAACGATGTACTTGTCGCTTGCCTTGTTCTTCTTCCTGGTTCGGCCCTCCGGCTTGCCCCACGGGCTCACTGGGTGCCTGCCGCCTGAGCTGCGGCCCTCGCCGCCGCCCAGCGGGTGATCAACGGGGTTCATGGCAACGCCGCGGGTCTGGGGGCGCTTGCCCTTCCACCGGTTGCGGCCCGCCTTGCCGATCTTGACGAGCTCGGCTTCGGTGTTGCCGACCTGACCGACGGTTCCCCGGCAATCGAGGGCGACCTGGCGCATCTCTCCCGACGGCAGCCGGAGCAGGGCGAGACCGCCTTCTTTCGACATGAGCTGGATCGCGGTGCCGGCCGCCCGGCCCATCTTGGCGCCGCCGCCAGGACGCAACTCGACGGCGTGGACGATCGAGCCCGTCGGGATGTTGCGCAGGGGGAGCGCGTTGCCCGGGCGAATCTCGGCGCGGGGACCGGACTCGAGCATGTCACCGATCGCGACACCCACAGGGGCCAGGATGTAGCGCTTCTCTCCGTCCACGTAGTGGAGCAGGGCGATCCGGGCATTGCGGTTCGGGTCGTACTCGATGGCGGCGACCTTGGCGGGGACGCCGTCCTTGGTGCGACGGAAATCGACAATGCGGTACCGACGCTTGTGGCCCCCGCCGCGATGACGCGACGTCGTCCTGCCGTAGACGTTGCGGCCGGATGAGCGCTTCTGCTTGGCCAGCAGGCTCTTCTCCGGCTTCGACTTCGTGACGGACTCGAAGTCCGACACGGTCTGGAACCGGCGACCCGGCGACGTTGGCTTGAGCTTCTTCACACCCATGTCGCTACACCTCGAAGATGTCGATGGAGTCGCCGGGAGCCAGGCGAACGAGAGCGCGCTTGGTGTCTTTGCGCCGTCCCTTCACCCAGCCGGTCCGCTTCGTCTTGCCCTTGCGGTTCATCGTGTTCACGCTCTGTACGCGCACCTCGAACACCGCCTGGACGGCCTGTTTGATCTCGGTCTTGTTGGACCGCTTGTCCACGATGAACGTGTACGTGTTGAGGTCCTGGATGAGGTCGTAGGACTTCTCGGACACCACGGGTTCGAGGAGGACGTCGCGTGGGTTCTTCATCCCGTCCCCTCCCCACTCGGCTCGGTGGCGACGGGCGTCTCCGCAGCGTCTGGCGTCTCGGCAACGGCAGGTTTCTCGGTGACGGCAGATTCCTCGGCAGCGGCCGGTGCGTCGGCGACGGCTTCCGTCTCCCGAGTGGCCTCGGCGTGCTCTTCAGTGCCGCGAGGGACGCCCTGGCCGAGGTCGAGGGTGCCCTGGCTCATCACGATGGTGTCCGCCCACAACACGTCATAGGTGTTCGCCTGTCCGAGGTTCGAGGCGATGACGCCCTCGATGTTGCGAAAAGACTTGATCGCGGTGCGCTCGTGATCCTCAGCGATCAGGAGCAGCTTGCGACCGGAGACACCCATCGCTTCGAGGAGGGCAACGGCGCTCTTGGTCTTCGGCGTCTCCCAGACATCGAACGTCGCAACGACCTTGATCTTGCCCTCCGTGGCGCGGGTGCTCAGTGCAGAACGCAAGGCGAGGCGCTTCATCTTCTTCGGGGTGCGCTGGCTGTAGTCCCGCGGCTTCGGGCCGTGGGCGACGCCGCCGCCGACCCATTGCGGGGAGCGGATCGAACCGTGGCGGGCCCTTCCGAGACCCTTCTGGCGCCACGGCTTGCGTCCCCCGCCCCTGGCCTCGGCTCTGGTCTTGGTCGAGTGTGTGCCCGCTCTGGCCGCGGCGAGCTGCGCGGTGACGACCTGATGCATCACAGGAACGTTCGGCTCGATGCCGAAGATCTCGTGCCGGAGTTCCACTTCACCCTGGCGCGTGCCGTCTGCGGCGTAGAGCTCTGCGGTGATCGCCTCAGGCATGCGCCTTCACCGCCTCTCGAATGACGATGACGGCGCCCTTGGGTCCCGGCACGCCGCCGCGGACCAAGAGCAAGTTGCGCTCGGCGTCGACCTGGACGATGTCGAGGTTGAGGATGGTCTGCTGCTCTCCGCCCATCCGGCCCGGAAGGCGCTTGCCCTTGAACACCCGCGCCGGGGTCGCACATGCTCCGATGGCACCCGGAGCGCGATGGACCTTGTGGGCGCCGTGGCTGGCACCCTGGCCCTTGAAGTTGTGCCGCTTCATGACGCCCGCGAAGCCCTTTCCCTTGGAGATTCCGGTGACGTCCGCCTTGCCGCCTTCGGTGAAGACGTCACCGACGTTCAGCTCCTGGCCGATCTCGTACTCGTCGGGATCATCGACGCGGACCTCCACGATATGTCGGTGTGGGGGCAGACCGGCCTTGGCGAAGTGCCCGGCAGATGCCCGGCCCGCCTTGGACAGGCTCATCTCGCGATAGGCGAGCTGCACCGCGGCGTAGCCGTCGGTGTCCGGCCGCTTGATCTGGGCGACCTTGACGGGCCCGGCCTTGATCACGGTCACCGGGATCGCGGTGTTGTCCTCTCCGAAGATCTGGGTCATGCCCAGCTTCTCTCCGATGATCGTGTTCACGTCTTGATCTCCACTTCCACACCCGCCGGAAGGTCCAGGCGCATGAGCGAGTCGACCGTCTTCGGTGTCGGTTCGAGAATGTCGATCAGCCGTTTGTGAATGCGCATTTCGAAGTGCTCGCGGCTCGTCTTGTCGACGTGCGGACCGCGAATGACCGTGTAGCGGTGGATCTTGGTCGGCAGCGGCACCGGACCTTTGATCTTCGCCTGCGTGCGGATCACGGTCTCTGCGATCTTGCGCGCCGACTCATCGACGACCGAGTGGTCGTACGCCTTGAGTCGAATCCGGATCCGATGCTCTTCTGCCATGGGTCCTGTCCTGTCTTGGTTCGTACGTCTTGTCTGTTGGATCTAGCTGAGGATCTTGACCACACGGCCCGCACCCACCGTGCGGCCCCCCTCACGAATCGCGAACCGTTGCCCCTCATCCATCGCGATCGTCGAAATCAACTCCACCGTCATCTCCGTGTTATCCCCAGGCATCACCATCTCCGTCCCCTCAGGCAACCGCACCGCCCCCGTCACATCCGTCGTCCGGAAATAGAACTGCGGCCGATACCCATCAAAGAACGGGTTATGACGCCCCCCCTCCTCCTTCGTCAACACATACACCTGCGCCACGAACTCAGTATGCGGAGTAATCGAACCCGGAGCAGCCACCACCTGACCCCGCTCCACATCATCCTTCCCCACCCCACGCAACAACAACCCAACATTGTCCCCAGCCACCGCAGAATCCAACAACTTGCGGAACATCTCCACACCCGTCACCGTCGTCTTCTGCGTCTCCCGAATCCCAACAATCTCAACCTCAGTCCCCACATCAAGAGTCCCCTGCTCCACACGCCCCGTCACCACCGTGCCCCGACCCGTAATCGAAAACACATCCTCAATCGGCATCTGGAACGGCTTCTCCGTATCCCGCTGCGGCTCAGCGACATACCCATCAACCGCCTCCATCAACTCCCGAACCTGACCAGCAGCCTCAACATCCCCATCCAACGCCAACAACGCCGACCCCCGCACCACCGGAACATCATCCCCAGGAAACTCATACTCCGACAACAACTCACGAACCTCGAGCTCCACCAAATCCAAAAGCTCGTCATCGTCAACCAGGTCAACCTTGTTCAAAAACACCACAATCGTCGGCACCCCCACCTGACGCGCCAACAACACATGCTCCCGCGTCTGCGGCATCGGACCATCAGCCGCCGACACCACCAACACCGCACCATCCACCTGCGCCGCACCCGTAATCATGTTCTTCACATAATCCGCATGCCCCGGCATATCCACATGCGCATAGTGACGATTCACCGTCTCATACTCCACATGCGCAATCGCAATCGTGATCCCCCGCTCCCGCTCCTCAGGAGCCTTATCAATATCATCAAACGCCGTAAACGACGTCGACCCCACCGCATCCTCAGAAAGCACCCGCGTAATCGCAGCCGTCAACGTCGTCTTCCCATGATCAATATGACCCATGGTCCCAACGTTCACATGCGGCTTCGTCCGCTCGAACTTCGCTTTCGCCATGACGTCGCTCTCCTT
>Ga0255047_10000020_pt1 | contig 101104 bp, 105 predicted proteins | sample JV7_2_1_MG_FD_183640 | JGI IMG/M metagenome (GOLD analysis project Ga0255047, IMG submission 183640) | Seawater microbial communities from Jervis Inlet, British Columbia, Canada - JV7_2_1 | ecosystem: Environmental > Aquatic > Marine > Inlet | place: Canada: British Columbia | collected...
GCGCACTCTGGGTGACTGAGTCCGACCGCCGACAGCCAGAGGAACTCGTACACCCGCAGCGCCCGCAGTGCTGCCCGCACCAGCCCCGGCAGGTGCATGACCGCTTCGCCTTCAGAGATGAGCTCGGGATCGGTCAGCTCGACGTCGCGACGACGATGGACCAGCCGGCATCCCCCTGCAGCCAGGGTGTTCTTGACCCAGTCGGCCTCGGCGCCGCAGGTCAGCGCGATGACCACCCCGGGCGCCCGATCCGCCGGCTCGGCGAAGAACGCATTCACCGGAGTCCGGTACTCGACGCCTGACGCCCGGCCCTGATGGATCACCGTGGCGAAGTGTGGTGCCCATCCCGAGAAGGATCGGGCCACCGGGTTCGCCACGCTGCGGTTGAATCGACCAACCCACAGCGGGATCGGCAGAGTCAGCTACGCATCGCTGACCCCGGCTGCCAGGTCCGCAATCTCCTCCACCACATCGGCGTTGGCCAGCGTCGTGACGTCACCGAGCTGCCGGTTCTCCGAGATGTCCTTGAGCAGCCGCCGCATGATCTTGCCCGAACGCGTCTTCGGGAGATCGTCGGTGAACACGATGCTCTTCGGCTTTGCGATGGGCCCGATGCTCCCGGCCACGTGGTCCCGCAGCTCGTCGATCAGCTGCTGATCACCCTGGGTGCTGCCGCGGAGCGTGACGAACGCGGCAATGGCCTGACCGGTCAGAGCGTCGGCCCGGCCGACCACCGCAGCCTCGGCAACCAATGGATGACCGACGAGGGCTGATTCGACTTCGGTCGTCGAGATGTTGTGCCCGCTGATCAGCATGATGTCGTCCACCCTGCCGAGCAGCCAGAAGTACCCGTCGTCATCGCGCTTGACCCCGTCCCCCGGGAAGTACTTGCCCTCGAACCGTGACCAGTAGGTATCGACGTACCGCTGGTCGTCTCCGTAGATGGTGCGCAGCATCGACGGCCAGGGATGGGTGATGACCAGATAGCCGCCACCACCCTCTGGCACCTCGTTGCCGTCGTCGTCCACCACCGTGGCCCCGATCCCCGGAAAGGGGAACGTGGCGGAGCCCGGCCTGGTGGTAACGGCCCCGGGCAGCGGAGTGATCATGATGCTGCCGGTCTCCGTCTGCCACCACGTGTCGACGATGGGGCAGCGCTTTCTGCCGATGTGCTCGTTGTACCAGATCCACGCCTCGGGGTTGATCGGCTCACCCACGGTGCCGAGCAACCGGAGCGACGACAGGTCGTGGCGGTCCGGGAATTCGTCTCCCCACTTCATGAAGGCCCTGATCGCCGTGGGCGCCGTGTAGAACTTGGTCACCTGATAGTCGTCGATGATCTGCCAGAGCCGATCGAAGTCGGGAAAGTTCGGGGCTCCTTCGTACATGACCCCGGTCGTGCCGTTCGCCAGCGGGCCGTAGACGATGTAGCTGTGGCCGGTCACCCAGCCGATGTCTGCGGCACACCAGTAGACGTCGTCCGGCTTGATGTCGAACACGTAGTGGTGGGTCGTCGTCGCACCTGCGAGGTAGCCACCCTGCGTGTGGACGATGCCCTTGGGCTTCCCCGTGGTCCCAGATGTGTAGAGGATGTACAGCAGATCCTCGGCATCGAGCACCTCTGGCGGACAGTCGTCAGACTGCTCGGCCACGAGGTCGTGATACCAGATGTCCCTGTGCTCGTCCCACGTCACGTCGGTACCGGTGCGCTGGACGACCACCATGTGCTCGATCGAAGGACTGACCGCTGCCGAGACGTCGCTGTTGTCCTTGAGGGGCGTCACCTTGCCTCCCCGCCAGGCGCCGTCCTGGGTGATGAGGAGCTTCGCTTCTGCGTCGTTGATACGGTCGGCAAGCGAGTCGGACGAGAAGCCGCCGAACACGACGCTGTGGACTGCTCCGATGCGCGCACACGCCAGCATGGCGATGGGCAGCTCCGGGATCATGCCGAGGTAGATGGCCACGCGGTCTCCCCGCTTCACGCCAAGGGATTTCAGGCCGTTGGCAAATCGGGAGACCTCCTCGTGGAGGTCGGCGAACGTCAGATCCCTGGTGTCTCCCGGCTCACCGACCCAGTGGTAGGCGATCTTGTCGCCGATCGTGTCCAGGTGCCGGTCGAGGCAGTTGGCGGACAGGTTGAGCTGCCCATCCGCGAACCACGTGAAGAACGGCGGGTTGGAGTCATCGAGTCCGACCGTCGGCTCGCGATCCCACGTGATGCGGGCGAGTGCCTGTTGGGTCCACCACGAACGCCAGTCCTCGGCCTGGTCGAAGATCTCGGGCCCGGCATTGGCCTGTGCGACGAAGTCCTCCGACGGTGGGAACGTCCGCTCCTCGGACATCAGGTTCTCCAGCGTGCGCTCGGCCATCGCATCCCCTTCTCGAGTCCATCGTCTCAGCCTACGCGCGGAGGTGGCAGGCTTGGCTAGTGCACAAGGTCACCATCCTCGCCGGAGCGGTCGTCGCGCTGGTCGCCGCGGGATGCTCCGCGACCGGTGACAACGCTCCGGATTTGGTGATCGCGGACGGTGCCGGGATCGTCGTGGCCGCCGCAGACGGGTCCCGTGCGGAGCGCATCGGAACCCTGACAGGACCTTCGTCTGCCTTCCAGCCGACCTGGTCACCAGACGGGGCGTTCATCGCATGGACCGAGGTGTTCGACGGACCTGGGGACCTCATCATCACAAGCGCAGACGGCACGTCGTCCGAGCGCCTCGAGCGGACGACCCGGCCGTACTACATGTCGTGGGACCCGGCAGGCGGGCGCGTCGTGACCCTGCGTGATCGCGATGGCGGCGGCATCCTGGTCGAACTGGTGACGACCGATGGCACGTCGGTCGAGATCGACGACGGTGCCCCCTACTACTTCGCCTGGGACCCGGACGGTGGCCGCTACCTGCTGCACGTCGGCGTCGACCGGGTCGAACTCGTGGAGCCGCAGGGGGAGACGATGATCGTCGATGATGCCACAGGCGTCTTCCAGGCGCCGGCGTGGGGCGCTGCAGGACGCCTCTACCTGCGGGCGGGGAGCACCGGTCAGACCCTGGTGCTCGACGACGGCACCGGACCGCGCGAGGTCGCCAGGGTGGCGGGTGGTGCCCAGATGGTCGCCGCAGGGAACCGGGTGGCAATCCAGGCGTTCGGGGGCGACCAGGGAAACGGTCAGCAGGTTGTATTCCAGCAGATCCCGCGCATCGATGCCGGCGCCGTGCAGGTCTTCGATCTGGCGGATGGGTCCATCACCGAGGTCATCGACGACGCCGCGGGAGCGTTCTTCTGGAGCCCTGACGGCGAACGCCTCCTGCTGCTCGAAGGCGTCGACTTCGGAACGGCGCGCTGGCTGGTGTGGGAGGACGGCGAGATCACGACCTATCCCGAATTCGGCCTGGAGCCAACGTGGATCACGACCTTCTTGCCGTTCTTCGACCAGTACGCCACGTCGATGACCCTGTGGAGCCAGGACGGATCGGCCTTTGCCTATCCGGCGCTCGTTGACGGCGCCTCACGGATCTTCGTCCAGGGAGTCACCGATGCGGAACCGGCGGACATCGGGGACGGATCCTGGGTGGCCTGGAGGCCGTGAGCCAAGGGTTGCAGCACCCGGCCGTCGATATACTCACCTGACCGGTTGCCCGGTCCCGGCCTCTAAGATCGCGGGGTTCCCGCCCCCATCGTCCAGAGGCCTAGGACTCCGCCCTTTCAAGGCGGCAACGGGGATTCGAATTCCCCTGGGGGCACGCACGGGGGCGTGGTGAAGTCTGGAGTTCACGCCGGCCTGTCAAGCCGGAGATCGCGGGTTCAAATCCCGTCGCTCCCGCCCGGACGCCGTGCAGGCGTCCGCGCCTGGTCAGGTAGCTCAGTTGGTAGAGCGCTGGTCTGAAAAACCAGAGGTCGGCGGCTCGATTCCGCCCCTGACCACCGGCGAAACCCCTTGCGTAGCCCCACTTCGCAAGGGGTTTCGTCGCGTCAAGACGGATCCGGCTGGGGGCAAGAACGGCACCACAACTGCGGTTGGCTGCGGACTCCAGGCGTTCGTCGAAGGTCCCGCTGGAGTCGGTCCCGATGATCCAGACAGCGGCATCTTCTTCAACCCGAAGTACCAGGCGGACCTGACCCGCTATCAGGCCGACGTCATGGTCACGAACACGATCGGCGTAGCTGGCCTCAAGCGCCTGTTCGGTCTCGTCCCCGGATCGGGATCGTTCATCGTGTCCGGTGTCGCCAAGCACGGTGGAACCTGCTTAGGCGAATGTGGTGGACCGGTGCTGCTCGCCAACGGCGATGACATGGTGCTCCTCGGAGTCACGTCCTTCGGATTGAACCGCAACTGCGCCGGCGTTGGCGGCGTCTACCGCGTCGACCAGCAGGAAGACCTCGCCTTCATCAACGGCTTCCTCGCGCTGTAGATAGAGATCTGAGAATCAGCACGAATGAGGTGGGTCCGCCACACCCCGCCTCATTCGTCTGCAGAGTCCGATGGTGCCGCCCGGTCGCTCAACGGGAGGCCTCGACAAACCCTCAACGGGATGTCACCCTCCGAGAACTCGCCGAAGTGTTGCAATGACCCCTTGAGCCGACAGCACATATGCGCTACCGGCCGGCGGCTTCAGCAGCGTTGTATTGAGGATGCGCCACCGATTTGCGACCCGTCTTGGGCGGTATCTGCGGTTGTGGGGTTAGTCGTCGAGGGCGGATTGGTCGTGGGCGAGGAGGCGGGTGATTGTTTCGGTGCGTTGGGTCATGCCCAGGTTTGTGGTGGTTGGCCACTGGTCGATTCCGGTGCGGGCGAATTCGATCCAGCGTTCGATGCCTTTGAACATCTCGATCTGGAAGGTTGCGAAGAGCACGGAGAGGTGGGTGCGGTCGGGGAAGGGGTGTCCTCCGTTGAGGTACGACGCCTTGATTCTCACTCGACGACCCGCAGCATTCTGACCGAGCCCCAGCCGGAGCCAGCCGGGAGTGGCTATCGAACATCGCCGACTCATTCACGGCAGCCTTGTTCGCCCCAGGCACCCAGGACCCGCACCACCCTGCCCATTCTCCAGTTCGGGCCCTTTGGATCTGGGATCTTCGTGCTCGAGGCGAAAGAGTGGGTTGAGATGAATTCGGACGATGCTGCGCTTCTGGGATGGCTGTCCGAGCCGGAGAACCCACCGATTCGGTATTTGACGGCCCGTGACCTCATTGATCCGCCCCCCCGAGCCGACACAGTCGAGTTGCTACGGCGAGATGTGCTGGACTGGGCGCCGCTGCAGCAGGTCCTCGCTCTCCAGCTTCAGGATGGCAGTTTCCCGTATCGACAGAAGACGCCGACGGCTCAGCCCACCTTCTGGGCGCTGTGTCTGATGGCTCGTTGCGGCCTCGACGTCACCGACGAACCAGTCGCCCGTGCCATCGAGTACCTAACCCACCGGCACCTCGGCAAGGGTGCAGTTTCGTACACAACTGGTGGATCCGGAGTGCTGCCTTGCTATGTCGGTGTCGCTACGGCAGCACTCATCACGATGGGCGCCCTCGATACGGACCTCGTACGGTCATCGATCCAATGGCTCCTCGACTACCAGCGGTTCGACCACAGGAAGACTCAGGCTGGCGGTGACGGTGCTTGGCCATACCGGGCACCTCGGAACTACGGCTGCTGGGAGACCGTGTCCTGCTACCACGGCGTTGCCGCAGCCTTTCGCGCCCTTGCCGCGATGCCGCTCGAACTGCGGTCAGGCGACATGGTCGACCGACTGAGTGAGGCCATTGAGTATCTGCGCATCCACCGGCTCTACAAGAAGAGCGACTCAGAACAGTCGCTGTTTCGCCACATGACCCGGCTCTTCCTCATCGGCGACTACCGCTCCGATCTTCTCGACATGCTGGGAGGAGTCGCCGACGCTGAACCCACCCTGATCCGTGAGGACTGGGTGCAGTCGGCTGTGCGCGACATGACCGACCTCACCGACCAGGGGCGAGTGACGCTCGTCAAGAACTACGGCACGAAGCTGATCGATCCGATCCCGTTCGAAGCCGTCGGGACCCACTCGAGGTTCCTCACCTACGAATGGGCCCGCATCCGGAGGACCCTCGACTCGGAACGAATCCGCTAGACCACGTGCCGCACAGCCGGATCCGGCGAGGCCCCGAGCGCGCCTGCACTTCGCAAAGGGTTCGTACGACACGCTCCCCGGTCGACTTCGAGCCCATCAACTCAACGGGGGCCTCGACAGACCCTTTTCTGGATGACACCCTCCGAGACTCGCCGAAGTGGTGCAATGACCCCTTGAGGCGGCAGCCGATATGGTCGGGGTGGTCTTGCGCGAGACTTGTGATGGTGTCGATGAACGATCATGCAGCGACGGTGGCGAAGCGGTATTCGGCGAGCGCTGGGCCGTATCTTCGGCATTGGGCTCCTGTTCTCGCCGCTCCCGGCCGTCGGCTCGTGGAGAGGTTGACGATCGGCAATGTCGAGCGGATACTCGATGTGGGCACAGGCGTGGGCACCTTGCTGCCGGAACTGGCACGGGTCGCGCCGTCGGCCACCGTGGTTGGGGCCGATCGGGCTGAGGGCATGATCCGGCTGGCACCTGCCTCGTTTCCTCGCGTCGTGATGGACGCGACCGCTTCGTGTTTCCGAGAGGCTGCGTTTGATGCGGTGGTGATGGCCTTCATGCTGTTCCACCTTCCCGACCCCCTTCCTGCTCTGAGGGTGGTGAGAGGAGCGCTCAGACCGGGGGGAATACTGGCCCTGGCGACCTGGGAAGCCACTTCCGAGCTCTCCGCCGCTGGCCAGATATGGACCGAAGAGCTCGACCGGCATGGGGCCTCGCCAGCTGAGCAATCGCCGACAAGCGATGATCTGATGGACACACGCGACAAGCTGATCAAGCTTCTTGGAGCGGCCGGTTTCTCCGCTGTCGAGACTGAATTGTGTCCGGTCGTCGATCCGATAGAGCCAGACGAGTTTCTGGCTGGACGCACCCAGCTCGGTCTCTCAGCTGCCCGGTACCGGTCGCTGTCTCGTCATGCACAGATGACATGTCTCAGCCGTGCGCGCACGCGCCTGAACGACCTCAGCCAAGGCGAGTTGCTCTTGCGGAGCGTCGCCGTCCTCACCTGGGCACGGAAACCCAGTCAGGAGCGCAGATTCGACCAGCCAATCGAATCCCGAACGCGGCCATGATCAGCCGTACATCCCAGCACCTCGAGCGCGGTCAGGCCCAGGGGTTGCACATGCCCCGTTGACCGTCAGGCCTAGCTCCTCCCGGCGCAACCCCTTGCGTAGTCCGACTTTGTTAGGGGGTTCGTCGCGTGAGTGGGAGGGGGACTCGACTGGCGGGTCGGCGATGCGCTGTCGCTCTGGCTCTTGCGTAGCATCGCCCGTGCTGGCGACGCTGAGCGTCGGGACTCAGGTCTCTGTCCGTCGGAGTACGTAGACACGGGCTTCGAGCTTGCCGATCATCTGGTAGATGCTCCAGAGCGCATTCGAGTACATGGCCCGGTAGGGGACTTCGCCAAGCTCGTCGACCAGCTCCGGCTTCGCTCTCCGGAGCCGAGCTGCGTGCAGGAGGTAGTTGGCGGCGGCGCCCTCTTCCTCGGAGGCTTCGGCCCATTCCGTTCCGATCACATCGACCGTCTCGATACTGAAGCCTGCAGGTTCGACAGCATCCTCGAAGCCAGAAATGGACATGCGTTCGGGAACGACGGCGAGGTCCGCATAGATCCGCTGCGCTTCTCGGGGTTCCAGCAGCGGCGTGGCAAACACCTGGTGGATCACCATGAACCCCGTTGCGGTGAGCACGCGTGCGCACTCGGCAAATGCCTGCTCCACATGCTCGACATGCGAAAGCATGTCTCGGGAGAACACGAGATCGAAAGCGGCGTCTTCAGCCGGAATCTGCTCGATCGATCCCAACCGCACCTCAACCAGGTGGCCATACTCGTGTTCGCCAACAGCACGAGCCCCTCTCTCGATATTGGCCTCGACAGGATCAACGGCCATGACCCTGCACCCGAGACGTTCAGCCATCGCCAGGCTGTGACGAGCATCCCGGCCCCCGATATCGAGCACCACATCGCTGGCTCCGACACCAAGGGAACCAACGGTGTCGTACAGCGACGTCCTCGATCGGGGACCGAGACTGCGATCCAACACCGCCACAGCCGCCTCGTAGTCCCAGTCGCCGTACATCTGATTCACGCTGAGAGAATCGGACCACCCGTCAACGATCACGCCGTCAATCCTATTCACGCCTCGAACCACGTTCTTGGCATCCCCGTAGAGCCAAGGAAGGCTCTTTTCGCCGGACGGTACGGACTCAAACCGACGCCACGCTGCGAGAAACACCTCAGCAACCGCATCCTGCGCGACCTGTTCGGGTACGCGACGAAGGCAGTAGCGGGCGACAGCATCGAAGTGGCGGTCATACATGACCTTGAACTCCACTTCGTTCGGATGGTGACGCTTCATGTGCCCTGTCACAGCCCCGGTCATGCGCTTCCGAACGGCCCTTGGGTTGGCGATGAGGTGATCTGGCACGTCGCTTCTTGAATCCCTAGCCTCTCGCCGATGGACGACCTCCTGAGCTCCGTTCAGAGCATCACGCTCACCGGCTACATCATCCTGACGATGCTGGCGATGGGCATGAAGCTGGCGCTACCGCAGATCGGCAGGACCTTCAAGCGGACGCGTCTCATCGTGATGTCGCTGCTTGCCAACCTGATCATCGTTCCCGCCGCGGCGTGGATCGCCCTGCGGCTCTTCGACGACCTACCCACCAACGCCGTGATCGCCATCGTGCTCCTGGCGAGTGCGCCGGGCTACGCGCCGATCATGTCCGCCCGCTCTCATGGCGATCTCCCATTCTCAACGACGCTGATCTTTCTGCTATCAGCGGTATCGGTCGTGACGATTCCGGTCACGGCGACGATCCTGTTCGCAGGAGAAGCCGCCGTTGAGATCGACTCGTGGTCGATCGTGCAGACGTTGTTGCTCTACCAGCTGATCCCGCTCGGATTGGGAATGGCGTTCCGAAAGGGCAGAGAGGAACAGGCGGAGGGGTTCGCTCCTCGCCTCGGCACCCTGGCGCAAGTCTCCGTCGGAGTCGCGGTCCTCACCTATCTGATCGACCTCGTCAGAGACGACGGCACGCCGCTGCTGGACATGGGTTGGCAGAGCTTCGTCGCTTGGGCCGCCATAACCGCCGTGGCGTTGGCAAGCGGCTACGTCGGCGGTGGCCCCAAGGAATCGGCACGCCGCACCCTGTCCCTTCACACGGCAATCCGCAATGTCGGTGTCTCTCTCCTCGTTGCGTCGAAGAGCTTCCCGGACATGGGCGCCGAGATCGGCTTGCTTGCATTGGCGGTTGTCATGTACCCGATGGCAATGGCACTCATGTTCCGATGGGAGCGCGAGCCAATCGAATCGAGCGAGCCAATCAAATCGAGCGAGCCCACCGTCTAGAGTGGCGCCGGCCCGACAGGAGCAGAAGGCCCGACAGGAGCGGCATTGGACCTCGACTGGACAAAGGTGGTGCAGGCGACGGTCTCCGTGTGGGTTCTCGTCGGCCCGATCTCTCGGGGCATCTTCTTCCGAATGCTCACCGAGGGGAAAACGGCTGAGGAGCGTCGGCGGGGTGCCATTACGGTCATCATCGCCGTCGCAGCCATCCTCTACACCTCGGCGCTCGTCGGTCGGGAGCTGCTGGAGCTAATTGGGATCAACCTCGGAGCGTTCGGGATTGCCGGAGGTCTGGTGTTGACCTTCATGGGCTTCGAGATGCTTTCGGGTCACAACTCCAAAGCGCAGGGTGGCGACGATGTCTACGAGCAACCCGACGAAGACGACGGCTACATCGTGCCGTTCTCCACGCCGTTCATCGCCGGTCCTGGAGCGATCACCACGGTGATCACGCTGTCCGCCCAGGGCGACGACTTCACCTCGATCGCCACCGTCCTCATTGCCGTGACCATCCCGCTGATTGCGTTGATCTTCGGGTTGTTCAAGCTCGGGAACCTGGAACTCAGTCCCAAGGTGATGAAGATCGTCGGTCAAGCTGGGGGCATCTTCATCGCCACGATCGGAATCCAGCTCATCCTCGGCGGCTTCGTCCGCTACATCGACGGCCTCAGCTAGCGCCGGCACTTCTCTCGAAGCTGGTGGCCTCTAGAAGCGAAAGCGAGTGACGTCCGTTGGGAAGTCGAACCAGGCCATCGCTTTGAGCGGGGTGAACACCAGCAAACCGCCAGCGTCGGGACCCTCCCAACTGTCCGGCTGCGGCGTGTACCCCAGCTCTGCGTACTTCCCAGAGAACTCGGCCGCCAAGCGGCCGCCAAACTCCAAACCAGGCGGATCAGCAGTCTCGGACAGTCCTTCCACCATCACTGCCTGACGACCATTCTCGAGATGAAGCACACACGCAGGATTCGCAGCCAGGTTCTGTACGTGAATCGTGTCAGGGGAACCGTCATACCAAAACAGCCCGTCCATCCAAACACCCCAGCGAGGAACCACGTGTGGCCTCCCGTTGGGTCGAGTCGTCGCCATCCAATAGTGAGACGACGCTTCCAATCGTTCCTCGACAGCGGACCATTCAAGAACACCCTGGTCGATCTCCGGAACTCCGTAGCCATCAGGAATCTTGGGTCGATCACGCACAGGGCGGCGCATGCCCCACATGGTACGCGCCGGCACAAGCCTGGATCGGTAACCATCGACCCCCTCCGGGCACAGAGCGGGAGCGCCGTTGCGGATCGTGGTGATGAAGATATCGCCACGGGGCGGGTGGTCGCGCGTAGGGTTTGGTCGGACCAACAGACCCACGCGGGAGGGGTGCACCGATGCCAACGTATCTGGACGTTCACACGATGGATGGAGGAGTCTCGGCGAGTGATGTCGCCGAGGCTCATCAGGCTGATCTGGAGACACAGACGAAGTACGGGGTGGACTACAAACAGTATTGGGTTGACGAGACAGCCGGGAAGATCTTCTGTTTGGTCGACGCCCCCGACGCCGATACTGCGGCGAGAGTGCACCGCGAGGCGCACGGTCTTGTCGCCGACGAGATCTACGAGGTATCCGAAGGCGCATAGCGTCCCTGAGACCGCCAGCAGGGCATATGGGCGGCATGGGTTCGTTCAGGGGAACGCGCACTGACGATCGCGGGCACATGGGTGTCGCTGCCCATCGCTGCCAGCGTTCCCGTAGGGTCCCGGCGTGGAAGAACTGCTCGAGTTCGATGACGACACTGCTCGCCGCCTCGAGCCGTTGTACCTGTCAGGCGATGTTCGTCGTCGCCGTCGAATCGCAACCGAAGCACTCCTCCCACGGGAGGGTGACCGCGTCGCCGACATCGGATGCGGACCTGGGTTCCACGTATCCGAGTTGGCCGACTCAGTTGGCGCAATGGGCAGCGTCATCGGAGTCGATGCCAGTGGAGCGATGCTGGCCGTCGCAGCCCAGAGAAATGTCGACCGGCACAACGTCGAATTCGCCGAGGCCGACGCAACAGATCTGCCGATCGAAAACGCCTCCGTAGACCGAGTCGTTGCTGTGCAAGTCTACGAATACGTCGGGGACGTCGGCGCGGCACTGAGCGAGGCGTTTCGCGTTCTCAGACCGGGAGGTCGTCTTGTCGTCATCGACATCGACTGGACCACGGTGAGCTGGCACTCGACCGACCCGGACAGGATGACCGATGTCCTCACCGCGTGGGACGAACACCTCGTGCACCGGTCCCTGCCAAGGCTGCTGGCTGGATTGCTGTCGGAGGTGGGGTTCGTTGACGTGGTCACATCGGGCCACGCGTTCGTCAACACGGATGCCGGACCGGATGCGTACAGCGGTTTGCTGATACCTCTCATCGCTGACTTCGTGAGCGACGGAGACATGCCACAAGACGTTGTTGACGAGTGGCGTTCCGATCTCGGTCAACTCGACGCCGAGGACCGCTACTTCTTCACCGTGACCAAGTTCTGTTTCACCGCAATCCGACCTGGTGGGTAGTCCGCCCAGACCGATGCCTGCGTGGTGTCAAGGGGGTCGGTTCTCTGCTCTAGTACTGCTTACCCCAACCACCGGTGACGAACGAGACATCAGGCTCGGATGTGACACCCGCGGCTTCCATCACCGCGCCGAGCTCGGGGTCTCCCAGAAAGGCGCGCAGCGTGTCGAATGACTCGGCCTGGTGGTAGACGACGGCGACCGAGGGGTCATCAATTGACCGGTTCGCGGCATGGCCGATGATGCCCTTGGCGGCGCGCAAGTCGTCAGCGTCGTTGTATGCCTGGAGCCAGCTGTCGAAATCGGCCACCGTGTGGCTGATGAGGAATGCCGGCAGCTGGCGGTCCCAGACCACCGCTTCACGCATCGGAGTCATCCATGTCATCTCGGGAACGCTGGTGACGCCGGCGGCCTGCATCTCACCCTTCAGCTCATCCGAGGTGGTGAAGGCCTCGGCCTTTGCCCGGTCGGTAGCGGCGATATAGACGCTCAAGTCATTGGGGTTGTCTTCGGCTCGATTGATGTGGTGCCCCACCGCGCTCGCGGCACGTCTCCGATCCTCGTCGGCGTCGAACGCGGCTTTCCAAGCGTCGAAATCGGCCACCGTGTGGCGGACCACCAGAGCGATCGAGGGCAGGGGTTGGGCTTCGGACATCAAACCTCCTCAGTCGGACGAGCGACTGCGTCGCGGCAACGCCGACCCGTTCACCCTACGCGGCCGTCGAGGGCTTGCGGGTGTCAAATAGTTATGACGATCTTTCCTCGGGCTCGTCCTTCTTCCTGATAGCGGAGAGCTTCAGGGACCTGACGGAGTGGATAGCTTCGATCGATCACAGGTGTCACGGTTCCGGCGTCAAGAAGCTCCTTGAGAACTTCCACATCCTGTTTCTTGAATGGCTTCCACATCAGCATGCCCATCTTGTGGCTGTCGACCATCGAGATCAGCGGTCCCAGGACCATTGATTGGAACACGCCACCCATGGACGCGGGGATCATGACATAGACGCCCTCGGGGCGGAGCGCGCGCCTGGACTCGAAGATCGTGCGATAGGCCGCCACGTCAAGGATCCAGTCGTACCGCTGCTCGAGTTTCGTGTAGTCCTCCTTGGTGTAGTCGATGACGTGATCTGCGCCGATGGAACGCAGCATGTCCAGCTTCATCGTGCTGTCCACGCCGGTCACTTCCGCTCCGAAGGACTTGGCGATCTGGACGGCGAAGGGACCTACGTTCCCACCAGCGCCGTTGATCAACACCGTGTGCCCCGGCCGGATCGGTCGCTTGCCGCGAAGGCCCTGCAGGGCCATGACTGCCGCTTGGGGTACGGCCGCGGCTTCTTCGTATGTCAAGGCGGCCGGTTTCAGCGCGAATGCATCCTGCGAAGCACACACGAACTCAGCAAAGGCACCATGCCCATGCTCGGTCATATCCCCGAAGACCTCATCACCTGAGCGAAACAGCGTCACGTTCTCGCCGACAGCCTCGACCTGCCCTGCCACATCCAGGCCCAGACCACGGTGCTTCGGCCTCCGCAATCCAGTCACCAGCCGTCCGATCTTCGGCCTACCCAACAGGTAGTCCACGTCAGCCATGTTCACCGACGACGCCCGAACGCGTACCAGCACCTCACCGTCCTGGGGAGTTGGTTTGGCGACCTCTCTGAGCTCAAGGACATCGGGATTGCCGTACACGGACCGGACGATCGCCTTCATCATGTTCTCCTCACCCGTCGCGGGTCGCCGGAATCAGGACCAGGATCATGACGATCACCAACACGGCGCCAGCCAGATAGATGACTCCCACGGCTGCTCCGCGGCGCCACCCATACCGGCGGTGGAGGCTGTTCACGGCAGGTTGCAGCGCCAGGCTGAAGAAGAACGACACGACGAGCATCCCCACCAGGCTGCGCGCCTGGAAGACCAGCCAGATCAGGGTCACGGTGATCAGGACGGCACCGACCACCTGCCAAATGCTGCGACTCCAGACCTCGACGCGAACCCGATCGGTTGCGGGTGTCTCTCGCTCAGCCATGGTGGGCGTTCACCGTCCCCCTCACTCGTGGCCGGCGAAGTCCTCCTCACCGACGCCGACGTGACGGTACTGCGCAGCGCTCTGTTGGAGCGCGATCACCGGTGCCATGTTCGCCGTCGGCCGATCGGTCAGTCTCCCGAGTCCGGCACCCCGAGGCGCACGATCTCCGAGGGAGCCCTGCCCTGGTTGAGGAGCCGCGACATGAGTTGCATGGCCGGATCGATGTGGTTGAAGAACGTCTTGTAGCTCGGGCAGAGGTAGTTGAGCCCTTCCTCACCGTCAGGTGTCAACGCGAAGCGGTTGCGGGGACAGCCGCCGTGGCAGGCGAACCGGACGTCACAATCCAGGCAGTATTGCGGCAACGTGTCGCGTTTCGCCTGGCCGAAAGCCTGCTGTTGCTCCGAGGCGATCAGCTCGATCATTGGAGTCTCCATGATGTTGCCGAGGAGATAGTCGGGCTCCACGTAGTGATCGCAGGAGTAGAGGTCGCCGTTGTGCTCGACGGCCAGCGCGAGCCCGCACGTCTCGGAGAAGATGCACAGTCCCGGCGGTTCGCCGTGCCAGTTGGCCAGGGCCACGTCGAACATCTGCACGAACACCTCACTGACGTCGCTCTTGACCCACTCGTCGAACACGTCGATGAGGAACCGGCCGTACCCGTCCGGTCCCACGCTGCGGTCGGTGACGTAGCTTCCGGCTTGGACGTACAGGGGCCGCTTGTCTTTGCGGCCGGTGCTCCACCCCAGGTTCGCCAACGGGAGCAGCGTCTCGGTCGCCCGCTCGACGATCGGGATGAACTGGATGAACCGCACCCCCATCTCATCGCGGAAGAAGCGATACACGTCCAGGCCACGGTCCTGGTTGGCGGCGTGCACCGTGCACAGCACGTTCACGTCGACTTCTGCGGCCCTGAGATACTCGTAACCCGCCATCACCCGATCGAACGAGCCCTCGCCGCGCTTGTCGACCCGGTATGCGTCGTGCAGCTCGCGGGGCCCGTCAACGGACAGCCCGACGAGGAAGTCGTGCTGCTTGAAGAACGCGGCCCACCGCTCGTCGAGCAACACGCCGTTGGTCTGGATCGAGTACTGGATGCGCTGTCGCGGTAGCCGGTGTTCCTCCACCAGTTCGACCGAGCGTTCGAAGAAATCGAGGCCCATCATCGTTGGCTCGCCGCCCTGCCACGCGACCGTCACCTCGGGCGTGCGATGCGCCTCCAGTAACTGCCGAACATAGGTCTCCAGAAGCTCGTCGGCCATGCGGAATCGGTCGCCCGGATACAACATCTCCTTGGATAGGAAGAAGCAGTATTCACAATCCAGATTGCAGATCGGACCTGTCGGCTTGGCCAACAGATGGAACGACGGTGGCGCGGTCTTCACGGGAGCGACTGTACCGACTGCGGTGTCATCAGCCGGCGGGGGTTCGTCCTGTGCCGTGACGGTTCTCGGCGTACGGCAAGGAGGAATCGACTTCGTTGTCGAACCGGTCGGCGAGGGTGCATGCCGCATCACCTACCGCCACGGGATACGGGACCAACAGGGTCAAGACACGAGGCTGGGCCGCATCGAGACCGCCTCCACGGCTCGGCCAAGGCAGGTACCAGAGGTCGTCGAGATCCACAACACGTGGAGAAACCTCATCCTTGGCCCCAGCGGCCAACACCTGGCACGAGGCGACGCCGACTGCTGAGCCAGAACCCCCGAGATTGCCAGAATCAGAGGTCGGCGGGCCGATCGGGCCCCGGCGAGATCACCACGCGCTTGTTTGGGCAGCGCCGGTGTTGCAACCTGGGCACTGGTGGAGGCGTCTCGGGGAGGCGGTAGTGGGCGAAGCACACGTGAATGTCCGAGCACTCGAATTGAGCGACGGGCGTGCTGCGGTGATGGTGATCAACGCCGCCGCCGAGTGGTATGCGGAGTTCCTGGCACCATCGGAGTTCCCCGGGCCGGAGATGAGTCTGGAGAGCTGGGAAGAAGAGGCCGGACGGATGACCTGGTACGGAGCGTTCGAGGGCGGTGATCTGCTGGGAGTGATGGGTCTGGAGGACGCCGGAGACGCCGTCCTGTTCCGCCATGCCTACGTGCTGCCCGACCGTCAGCGCCACGGTATCGCATCGATACTCCACGACCATCTCGAACGAGAGGTCAATGGTGTCGACAGGATCATCGTTGGCACCTACGCCGCCAACCACAAAGCCCGCGGTGCCCTCGAGAGGGCCGGCTACCAGCTGTCACCCGACCCCCAAGCGGTGCTCGTGCAGTACTACGACATCCCCGAGGACCGCCTCCGATCATCCGTGACCTACGAAAAGCACATCGAACACGCCCCGTGACGGCGCCGGGAACCTGCAGGCGCGGCGCCCACTGCTGGCGCGACGCGAGGATCGCCCCTAGGGGCGAGTCGTCGGTTCGAGCCCAGCGGAGGCAAGAGCATCGGCCACCATTTCGGAGCCGACTTCGTTGGGCGCATTGGAGTAGGTGCTCGGCTTCAGCTCGGAGGGACCGACGTAGCCCAACGCAACCGGGTCGAGGTCGTGGTTTGGTCCGTTCAGCACGTCATACGCGGACACGAACGTGGCCCCGTGGGCCTCACCTACCTCGCGGGCAACGCCGCTGAGCGCCTCGAGCCATGCTCTGCACTCCGCTTCGATGCCTGCCTCAACGTTCCGCCCGTAGTACGGCTGGTGGTAGTCGACCGTCAACAACACCGTAGGAGCGCCATCCCGGAGGGCCCATATCTCGGTGTAGAGGTCATCGAGGAGCGTGCGATACGGTTCCCAGTACTCCGGAGTCGTCACCTGAGGCGGCCTGGGGTTCACGGCTGACGTGTCCCAGAGACAGTTGGCATCGTCGCGATCGATCTGTGTTGGATCACCGTTGTCTGAACGCTCAGCGAATGCCGTCACCACGATGATCTCGGCCTCTCGAACCATGTCGCCCAGCCCCGGGTACGCCTCGTCCCTGACCTGACGCAGAAGCTCCCATGCCCACGAGATGAGCCAGCTCGTGTCGAGAACCCTGACCTCAACTCCCAGCGCCTCTCCGGCTCTACGGGCGTATGCCTGAGCAGCATCTGGCGAGAACGACCAGTTCTCTTCGGCGAGGAACAGGACATCCCACGGGTCGCCGGGCCCGGGGACCGCTACCGGTGCGGCCGTCTGGCTGGTGTCGCCCACGGTCTCGGACGTCGATGCGCCAGCGGCCGACTCAGTGACGGTCGTAGCTGCGTCTTCAGGACCACTGCCACCACAGGCTGCTACGAGCAGGGCACTCAACGCCAAGACGCCCCACCGCCAATGCGAGTTCGCACGCTTCATGGACCGATCCCCCCTCCGCAGAGGAACCACCATCGTCCTGCCGCTCTCTCGAATCAGGCAGAGGCCCACGACCCTTCCGCACACCCCGGGAACTGTGCTGAACCATGACCGCCACCACGCGGCAGGCATCAACACGTTCCGTAGTCGTCACCGGTCACTGTGCCGACAGCCTCGAAGCCGACGACGTTGCCCGGTAGCCCCTCGATCGGTCTCATGGTGACCCCCTCGTTGCTCTCCTGAGCAGTGGAGCAGGCTGCTATCGGTTCTTGCGCTCCTGTTCGCGTCGTTCGCGTTCCTCTTTGCGCCGGCGATCGGCCTGCTCCCGCGCCTCCTTGCGCTCCCGCTCGTGACGCTGGTGCTCTTCCTTGCGCTCCCGCTCGTGACGCTCGCTGCGCTCTGCATCCGTCTCCACGTCACGCTCCCGTGTGCTGGGTTCTCACTGTGCGACCCCAGGGTATGCCCCTTGCGGGGTCGGGTGGTGCTCGGACCGTCTGTGGCTCCCGCGTCGATCTCCGGCCGAGGGCAGATCGGTCCGCCGCCGACCGGGATGTGTCACAGGCGCACCGTACGATCGAAAGCATGGTTGACGATGGTGGCATCCCCAGAGGACTCCGAGAAATGGCGCCAGGGCCGGTGTTGGCGGCATACCTCTCGTCGTTCGAGCGCAGCACGCTGAGCGGCCACGACCTCGTGGTGGTGATGCAGGCTCAGGCTCGACAGCTTGCCCACGATCAGGCTGAGCTCCTCGCCACGATGGCCGCCGTCGCCGCCGCTGCCGCGGGCAACGCCCGGCCGACAGCCGCCGCTGCCGAATTCGCCGCGGACGAGATCCGCGCAGCACTGACGCTGACACGACGAGCCGCCGATGCCAAACTCGACCTTGCGCTGAGCATGGAGCGGCTGCCCGAGGTATGGCAGGCACTGCGCTCCGGCGACATCGACGTGCGTCGTGCTCGGGTCCTCGCCAATGGGACCGACCACCTTCCGCCACGAGAAGCAACCGCGGTGGCCTCCGCCGCTCTGCAGCCGGCAGCGCACATGACCACAGGAGAGCTCGCCGCTCACCTCCGCAAACTCTGCCTCGCGGTCGATCCCGAGGACGCCGAGCACCGCTACCGCTCCGGAGTGACCGACCGCAGGGTGGGAGCGCAGCCCAACCCTGACGGAACGGCCGACCTCTACGCACTCCAGCTCCCCCCACAACGCGTGCAGGCAATCCTGCGCCGTATCAACGAAATCGCCAGGTCTCTCGACAGCGCGCGCGACGACAGAACGATTGACCAGCGTCGCGCCGATGTGGTTCTCGACCTCCTCGAAGGAGCAGACTTCACCAGCGGCAAAGGCGGCGTGGTCGACCTTCGAGTCGACCTCACGACCCTCATGCAGCTCTCCGAGACTCCAGGAGAGATCCCGGGTTGGGGGCCGGTCATCGCCGACATTGCCCGCCAGGTCGCCGCCGACCAGATGGGCGCCGAGTGGCGCACCACGGTGACCGACTCTGCAACCGGCGGCGTCGTCTGGGATGGGACCACGCGTCGCCGACCGACCGCAGGCCAGACTCGGCACGTCCAAGCGCGTAGGCAATCGTGTGTCTTCCCGGGTTGCCGCATGCCCGCACGGAGTTGTGACCTCGATCACACGGTGGCCTGGGCACAGGGAGGACCGACCACCACCGCCAATCTGGCACCGCTCTGTGCGCATGACCATCGGCTCAAGCACGAAGGTGGCTGGCACCTCGCCGCGACCGGGAGCGGGCAGTACACCTGGACGAGCCTCCTCGGCCACACCTACACCGCCACGGGTATCCCCCCGTGATCGACCGGCCGGCTCAGCACTCCTGGCCTACCCAGCAGCGTGACATCGGAGAATCCCGGCACTGCGAACTCGTTGTGTGATGACCTGCTGCTGGGATCGGGCCGGAGCAGGTGGCATCGTCGTGGGGAGGGGAGGGAGGGCCCCTCCCCTCCCCCAATCGGCACTGCGTCTACTGCTCGGTCGTCGGATACTCCGTGCGGGCAGCCTCACGGGCCGAGACGCCCGGCGTGGCGTACTTGGCCCACCATTGTTTGGCGGCATCGATCCCGCCGACGCCAAAGGCGATCGCCAGGGCGACCCCACCGGCGGCGATGACGATCTTGACCACGTCCTCAGCGAAGCTGATGTTCAAGATGTCCAGGGCGAACAACACCCCGAAGACGATGATCGAGATCTGAATCACCCACGTCAGCCAAGGCACATGCCGGTTGACGGCAAAGGGCCGCACCAGGTCCGCAGTCCACGCTGCGGCAGCCGCCGCGATGATGACGATGATCGCAGCGAGCACCAGGAGCGGCACCCACGCCAACAGACGCTCGAGCAGAGCCTCGATCGTGACCAGGTTCAAGATCCGAGCAACCACCAGCCACAGGCCAACCATCAGGTATGCATAGACGATCGTCGCTGTGATCGACGCCGCGGTCTGACCCGAAGGCTCCAAAGCCCGAGTGACTCCAGAGCGAGCCCAGACGCCGTCGAGCCATGAGGCGCCCAGCAGGCGCTCGACGATGCGCCGGACCCATTGCAGGAGCCACCTGCCAATGATCAGGATCAGCAGCGCGACTGCGATGAGGATCGCCCACTCGACGATCAACTCGCCAAGCGACCGCACTTCCTCCAGCAAACGGTCCCAAAAGGACACGACTCTCTCCCTTCGTTCGAGACATCGAGCCTAGAAAGTCCTCGCCCAGGTTCCTGGGCATTCGGTGGCGTGCGGCCAAGGCCGTCCGCGTCCGGGACGTCGCTAGGCGAACCAGGTGTCGAGGAGCACTTCGTACTCCTCTTTGGCGCGGCGCGCCTCGGGCGTGGGCGCTTCCAGCTTGACCCGCGGACCGGGGAAGGCGTAGAAGTCGCCGCTGCCGTAGGCCGCAAGCCCGTCACCCACCTCGACGTAGCAGAAGCCGTTTCCGTCGTAACCCCGCGGCGCGGAGTCGCCGGTGATGTCGGCGGCGATCGCAGCAGCCACCACTTGGGCCTGAGCTTCGGCGAATACCCCGGCCTTGGGAAGGAGCATCGAATTGAGCAGGCGGATGGCAGTCACATCGCCGAGGGCAAACACCTTCGGATGGTGCGTGGCCAGATTCTCGGGATCGGAGAGGATCTCCATCGTCTGGGGATGGACCGGCACGTATCCGGTGGCATCGGTGAGTCCGGCATCGACCACGAGGTTCGGCGCCCGGTGGGGAGGCACACCGATCAGCAGATCGAAAGACGCCGTGTCGTCACCAAAGGAGAGCGTCCCGGCGGCGACGCTCGTCACCGCGTGTTGCGGGAAATACCCGATGCCGCGCTCGCTCATCATGCCCTGCAGCGCCTCACCCACTGCCGGTCCGGCAACCGCCATGGGGATGGACTCCGGCGTGTACAGCGCGACCTCCACACGGTCTCGAATCCCACGCGTGCGCGCCAGATCCTCGACGAGCATCGCCGCCTCGTACGGGGCCGCCGGACAGCGAAACGGAGCGCCTGCCACCAGCACGACGATCCTCCCGCCGGCGAACTCGCCGAGCACGCTGCCCAGCTCGGCCGCCCCCGCTCCGTCATACAGATTGTGGGCGGCCGTGGCGAATCCCGGAACCGAGTCGGGAGCGAGCTCTGCGCCCAGAGCGATCACGATGTAGTCCCCAGAGAGCACACCGCCCTCGGTTTCCACGGTGCGGGCTTCGGGATCGATGCCGGTCGCCGTGGTATGGACCCATTCGATGCCCTCGCGTTTCAGGTCCTTCATCTTGCGCGAGATCTCGTCGACCCCGCGGCGTTCTCCGGTCATCAGCCACAAATACGACACATACAGCGAGAAGGTGTCGTCGCGCTCGATCACGACGATGCGGTGCTCTTCGGGGAGGAGGCTGCGCAGGTGATGGGCGGCGGTCAGTCCCCCCCAGCCGCCACCGAGGATCAGAACGGTCTTGGCACTCATCCGGTCACCTCCGCGCCGCCAACTGTACGCCAACCGACAGCGCCTCGCGGCTACGGCACTCACCTCAGCAACTGACGCAACCGCTCCTCGTAGCGCTCCAGATACCCGGCTGCGAGCGACCGCCACTCCGGGGTGATCAGCAGATCGTTTGCCAGTACGATCATCCGGCCGGCGATGAAGGTCTCGACGTCCCCTGCATGGCGCTCCGGCCACTCGGCGACGGTCTCGTACCCCGCCCGGAACAGCTCCAGCATCGAGCCGAACTCGGGCCGCACCCACAGGTAGTACAGCGAGGTCGCCACGTCCTGAACCGGCCATCCCCACATCAGATCTTCGAAGTCGAACGGCGCCAGCCCGGAGCGGCTCACCATCACGTTCCAGATGTGGAGGTCGCCGTGGAGCATGCGCATCGGCTCTCCACCGGTCTGCAACCGCCTGATTGCAGTGTCGACGCGCTCGGCGGCGGCCGTGAAGACCGCCAGCCGCCCGGGCGGCATCGCGGCCCCGTCCTCTTCGAACAGCACGAACGGCTCATCGAACGGGTCGATGCGGTCGTAGCGAGCCAGGACTCCCGGGCCGGAGGGCCGGTGCCGGAGTCCGTGGAGGTGGAGCGTGGCCGCCAGCGCTCCGTAGCCCCTCATCGATTCTGCGGACAGGCGATCGTCCAGCAGGCGTCCCGGGAGCCAGGAGAACACGACGACGTTTCGCTGGTCAGGCACGTCCCGCGCCCCCACGGTGACGAAGGACTCGCCCTCCTTCGTGCGCAGCGGTACGGGCACGGTCAGGTCGGTCTCATCGGCCAGAGCTTGGAGCCATTCCGTTTCCGCAGCCACGGTTCCTGCCGGGTGGGCGATGGCTCCACCCAGCCCGACCCGCATCACATGCTTGGCGCCGTCTGTGGTGTCTACTCGGAAGATGCCGTTGGTCTCGTTGGTGATCAACCGGATTCGCGCCACATCGAGGTCGTAGTGGTCGAGCGCGGCGCCGACCACGGCCCGCAGGCGGCGGGCGCGACCGATGACGGTCAAATCGTGGAACTCCTTCACCAGGCAAGGATCTCCGAATGCGGTGGCCAATGCCAACTGCGACCCGCCCGCCGGATTGGCGGGCAGTCGCCGAACCCGAGGCGCACCCGCTGGGCTACCCGGTGTCCTCGTCGCTCGATCCGGCCGTTGTCGCTCCCTCGAGACGCGGTTCGGGCACGAGGCGCACGCTGTTGCTCCCGCACTGAGGACAGCTGCGTTCCACGATCACCCCCTTGGTGTGCTCTGCCTTGTGGCCGTGACCACAACGAAGACACAGGAAGGGGACGAGTGTGGCGCTCATACGGTCGCCGGCTCCTTCTTCGGCCCAGCCTTGTCCCGGCTCTTGCGACGCTCCTGCTTGGCGATCTCGGCTTCGAGGACGGATTGGGCTGCGGCGACCTCCTCCTGGGTGACGTGCCCGCGCATCTCCTCGAGCTCGCGCATCACCCTGGCGAACTTCTGGCCTTCGGCAGCGCTGATCCACTCGAGCTGGAGTCGCTCCGCCCGGATACCGAGGCGATCCATCTTCGTCCATGCCTTCTCGACGCGGCGCTGCGTCCACGTGACCGCGTCGATGTAGTGGCAGTCAGTGAAGTGGCACCCGGACACGAGCACGAGCGGTGCACCCTTGCGGAAGGCATGCCAGATGAACTTCTCATCGACACGCCCACTGCACATGGTGCGAATCAGACGGACAGACGCCGGGTACTGAAGCCGTGACGTCCCCGCCATGTCTCCCCCGGCGTAGGAGCACCAGTTGCAGGCGAAGGCGATCACCTTCTCCATCGGGTCTTCGGCGAGGATCGAGTCGATCTGGGCCATGACCTGCTGATCGGTGAAGTGGCGCATCGAGATGGCGTCCCAGGGGCACTCGGCTGCACAAGTGCCGCAGCCGGCACAGGCCGCCTCGATGAAGACCGGAAGCTGGTTCGCCTTCTTGTTCGCCTGCTCGATGGCGTTGAACGAACACACCTCTGCACAGATCTTGCAGAAGCGGCACGGATCTGGATCGAGCGTTGCGGTGATCGCCTCGATGCGGACCTGACCAGCACCGAGCAGGTTGCCGGCGCGCACCGCAGCCGCCCCGGCCTGGGTCACACTGTCCTTGACATCCTTGGGCGCCTCGATGCAGCCGGCGAAGTAGACGCCACGACTCGGCGCATCGACCGGCTTGAGCTTGGGGTGCGCCTCCATGAGGAAGCCGTCTGACGTGTGCGACAGGCTCAGGATGTCCGCGATGCTGCGCTTGCCGTTTGCGCCGTCGGTCTTCGGCGGCACGAGTCCGACCGCCAGCACCACCATGTCGAATCGGTGCTGTTCGCGCCGCCCGTTCAAGGTGTTCTCGACGTGAACGATCAGGTCGTGCGTATCCGGGTCCTCCTCCACCAGCCCGGGAAGGCCGCGGATGTAGCGGGTCCCGATCGCACGGCTGCGCTGATAGAGGTCCTCGAAGCCCTTCCCGAACGCCCGGATATCCGTGTAGAACACCGTCGACTCGGTCTCGGGGTCATGCTCATCGAGGAGCAACGTCTCTTTGATGGTGTTCATGCAACAGAAGTTGGAGCAGTACGGCACCCCGCGCGTGACGGACCGGGAACCGACGCACTGGATGAAGCCGACCCGCTTGGGGTGACGGCCATCCCCAGGCCGGACCAGCTCACCGTCCGTGGGCCCTCCGGCATTGACCAGGCGCTCGAACTCCATGCTCGTGACGACGTTGGTAAACCGGGCGTAGCCGTATTCGTCGTTCGGCCTGGGGTCGTAGACGTCCATGCCGGTGGCGACCACCACGGTCCCCACCTCCAGGTCGATGAGCTCGTCCTGGGCGTCGAAGTCGATGCACTCCTTCTCACAGACCTCGAGGCACTTTCCGCAGGCGATGGGGTTGAAGCCCAGGCAGCTGTCTGCGTCGAGCGTGAAGGCCGCCGGTACGGCCTGGGGGAAGGGTCGGTAGATGGCTTTGCGCGATGAGAAACCCTGCTGGTACTCGTCGGGGACGACGACGGGACACACCGGAGTGCACAGATCACATGCGGTGCACTCTGCGGCGTCTACGTACTGGGCGCGGCGCCGCACCCGGGCCTGGAAGTTCCCCACGAAGCCCGTGATGTCCTCGACCTCTGCGTTGACGTACAGCTCAATTCGGGGATGCCGACCGGCATCCATCATTTTGGGGCCGAGTATTCAGATCGAGCAGTCCATCGTCGGGAACGTCTTATCGAGCGCAGCCATGATCCCGCCGATCGAGGGCTGCCGCTCCACCAGGTACACCTGGTGCCCGCCTTCTGCCAGCTCGAGGGCGGCCTCGATTCCGGCCACTCCGCCGCCGATCACCAATGCGGCGTCGGTCACCGGGAAGGTCCGCTCGTCCTGGGCCTCGAGCATGCCGGCGCGACCGACCGCGCTCCGGACCAGGTCCTTCGCTTTGGTCGTTGCCGCAGCCCGATCCAACCGGTGCACCCAGCTGCAGTGCTCGCGGATGTTGGCCATCTCCATCAGGTAGGGATTGAGGCCGGCATCTTCGACGCACTGACGGAAGGTGGGCTCGTGGATCTTGGGCGTGCACGACGCCACGACCACCCGATTGAGCTGGTGCTCCGCGATGGCCTTCTTGATCTCGTTCTGCCCCGGCTCCGCACAGGTGTATGCGTTGCAGACCACGGTCACGACATCAGGAAGCTCTGCCGCAAAGCGGGCAACCTCCTGGGTGTCGACCGTGTTGGCGATGTTCGTCCCGCATTCGCAGACGAACACACCCGTGCGCAGGGTTTCTTCGCTCATGTGATGGCTTCGCTCCTCTCCTTCAGGTCACCATGCGGCTCTGGCACGGTGAACAGGCGTGACGTGAACACGGTCAGGTCCTCGACCGCGATGCGGTCGGCGCCTGTGCCATTGCGGTCGTCCTCTTCCTGGGCACAGGCGAAGTGGATGAGACACTTGGGGCATGCGGTGAGCAGCGTCGTCGCCTCAGTGGCGGCGGCGGCGCCGAGACGTTCTCGCTGCATCCGGCGGGAAGCAGCGTCACAGTGAATGAACCCGGCGGTCCCGCAGCAACGGGCGTCGGCGCCGTGCTCGCTCATCTCGGCGAGTTCGACACCGGGGATCGCACCGAGAACCCGCCGCGGCGCATCGACGACGCCCAGATGGCGGCTGAGGCGGCACGGATCCTGATAGGTCACCATCTCGGCAGCGGCCGGTGCGTCGTAGGCGACGTCTCCGGCATCGAGGCGGTCTTCGAGATACTCGACGAAGTGCTGCACACGGGGCTGATAGCCCGGCACGACATCCGGGTAGTCCATCCGCCACGTCCGGCAGCATTCGGCGCACGTGGTCAGGATCAGCTCGACGCCGCGGTCGGCAAAGACGGCCGCATTCGCCTCGGCGAGGGTCGTGAACCCGGCGGTGTCGCCTCCCCACAACATGTCGTGGCCGCAGCAGCGCTCGTCGGCGGCGACGACGGGTTTGATGCCGAGATCGTTGAGCGTGCGGATGGCGGCCCGGGCCACATCGGTCGTGCGCACTCCGAAGCGGTCCCCGAAGAGGGCGTCGAACACAGGCAGACAGCCGACGAAGAGGGCGATCTCCCCTCGCTCTGCCACCTCGAGGTCGTCATCGAGCCAGGACAGTTCGCCCGGTGGGATCCGGCCCATCCAATCGGGGCTCGCCGCGACCTGGATGGCCCTGCCGTGGGGACACGGCTGGCGATCGCCGTCGAGGTCTTGGCCGCGCAGACCGCGAGCAAACTCGGAGATGTGAACGCCTTGAGGACAGCGCACCTCGCACTGGGAGCAGGTCAGACAGTGTTGGGCGGCAACCGCCTGGGCGTGGAGCTCGTCTGGATCGGACCCCACCGTCACCATCCGCATCGGGGAGAACCCGGCGAAGCCCTCGAGCGGGCACGTGGTGGCGCACTTGGCGCACGCGGTGCAGAGCGTGGCCATCGAGGTCCTGCGGAGGTGCGCGAGCGGCACCATCACGCGAGCTCCAGAGCCGAAGGAACAGGTGCCAGAGTCACCGAGCTGCCCTCCTGACCGAGCGCCTTCAGGATCGCCTGCGATTCGGCGATGTGCTGGGCAGCGAGGCGCCGACCAGCCCCAAAGCGGCACTGGCCGCACGCCACCACCGTCAGCTGCTCGACTCCTCTGCGGAACAGATCGAGCACCATCCCGGGGTGCGCCTGACCGACGCATCGGCAGGTGACAACGGAGTCGCCCTCGGATCGCGGAGGAGCGCCGGTATCACACGTCAGCATCAGCGATCCCGCTGCGGGGACCTCTATCTGGTCCCACCACTCTGCCGAGTGGGCGACCGGGGTCAGGGCTCCCGTGGGACACACCGCACCACACAAGGCACAGCCGCGGCAGGCGTCGGGGTCGAAGGCGACGGGCGCATCCGGTGACTCCGTGGATTCGCGCTGGAACGCGTCGAACGAGCACACCTCGATGCAGCGGGCGCATCCCCGGCACAGCTCGGCGGAGTACCGCATCTGCATTGGCCGGAGGTCGAGGTCGACGCCGGTCGACGCTGCCTGCATCATTCCGGGAACGGCACCGTTGGTGCCCAGCTCGAGCGCCACCTCACTGCTGACGCGCAGCGGTATCCACGTCGGAGCCGCCGAGGTCGCCGTGCGCATCAACAGGTGGCGCCGGTCGCACCCGGGGGCGCAGGCGGCACATTCCGAACATGGCCCGCAACGGAGACAACGCGACGCCTCGGTGATCGCCTCTGCGGCCGAATACGCCTCTTCGACCTCGGCGAATTCCCTTCCGACGGCGATGGGTCGCACGGCGGGCACGATCCGAGCGGAGTCGACGGGATCGGGGTCGGAGAACCCGAGTTCGGTCCACGGTGCGGACGAAGAGGGCCGCCCGCCGGGGGTTCCGGTGTCGAGATAGTGACCGATCGAAGCCGCGGCCTCATGCCCTGAGGCGATGGCCTCGATCACCGTGCTGGGCCCGGTGACGACGTCTCCCGCGGCGAACAGTCCCCACTGCGCAGTCATGGCCGTCGCCGGATCGGTTCGGAGCAAGCCGTGGTCGAGGAAGCTGCCGGCAGCGTCACCAGCGATGCGATCGAGATCGGCGGACTGGCCGACGGCAACGAGCACGTGGTCCGCTTCGATCGAGAACTCGGTGCCGGGCATCGGCTCGGGAACCGGTCTGCCCTCAGGGTCGGGGGCGCCCAGCCTCACCAGGAGGCACTCGAGCCCTGCCAGGGCGCCTTCGTGGTGGACGACGCGCTGCGGAGCGGCCAGGAAGAGGAACGTGACGCCCTCTGCCTCGGCGGATGCGACCTCCTCCGCACCGGCCCGCAGCTCGGCCCGGGAACGCCGATAGACGACCTCGACCGACGTGGCGCCGAGGCGAAGCGCGGATCGGGCCGCCTCGATTGCGGTTGAGCCGCCGCCGACCACGAGAACCGTTCCTGACATCGGGCTGTGATCTCCGGTGTTCACGCGGCGAAGGAACCCGAGGGCGTCCTCGCAGGCCACAGTGTCCGCTTCACCATCGATGCCGAGAAGCCGGCCATTCTGAGCGCCGAGGGCGAGCAGCACGGCAGAGAAGCCGTTGGCGAGGAGCCCCGCGACGGCCTCGTAGTCCGGGATCGGAGTGTCTGTGCTGAGCTCGATTCCCGCAGCGAGCACCGTCGCGATCTCGGCGTCGAGAACGTCAGGGGGCAGCCGGTAGTCGGCGATGCCGTAGCGGAGCATTCCCCCTGCCTTCGGCATCGCTTCGAGCAGGGTGACCGGGAATCCGGCACGGCGCAGATCGAATGCTGCGGTGAGCCCTGCCGGTCCCGAACCGACCACCGCCACGCGCTCCGTGCGGTCGGGTGGTTCCGGTGAACCGGGAGGCGTCGAGGCGACCACGTCGGAGACGAACCGTTTCAGGGAGCGGATGGCCAGCGGATCGTCGTGGTGCGTGCGGCGGCACGCCGGCTCACAGGGGGCGTGACAGACCCGGCCGCACACGCTGGGAAGCGTGCAATGCCTACGGACCTCCTCGAGCGCTTCGGCGAAGCGGCCCTCGGCGATGAGCGAGACGTAGGCCTTGACGTTGACGCCGGCGGGGCAGGCGGCCGTGCACGGGGCTGGTGCGATGGCGCCCATCGCTCTTCGGTCAGGACTGAGGCCGGGGATGGCGACTTCGGCTGAGGACGGGAGCGGCATCTCGCCGATCGTCTGCGGCGGGCTCATCCCCACTCCTCGTTCATCGGACAGCGGCCCCGGTGCGATCCATCGTCTCCACGCCGAACTCGAGGCCGCGATCGAACGCTTCGAGGTTCATCTCCTCGGTCCCAGGAGGAACGGACTCGGCGACGGCCTCCCGCATGGCTTCTGCAGATGCCACCGAAGTGACGGCGGCGAAGAACCCCACCATGACGATGTTCTGTACGATGGGACGGCCCAGCGACTCGGCGATCAGCGTCGATGAGATGCCGTGGGCGAGCTGGGGGAGATCCGGGGCAGGAGACACCAGGTCGCGCTCGTAGACGAGTAGGCCTTCATCGGCCAGCTCGGAGATGTGCTTCTCGTATCCGTCCGCCGACATCGCCACGAGCACGTTGGAGCGGCTCAGGTACGGGTAGAGCACCTCGGTCGGCGAGACGATCAGGGTGGCGGTGCACGACGACCCCCGCGCCTCCGGGCCAAAGCTCTGCATCATGGTCGCGTGCCTGCCGTCGACGATGGCGCAGGCATGGCCGATGATGTGGGCCGCCAGGACCACGCCCTGGCCTCCGAAGCCGGTGATGCAGACCTCGGTCCTGCCGTCAGGTGCCATGCAACATCCCTCCCTCGGCGGGCATCGGGATGTACTCGTCACCGAGGACGTCGCGGTAGTGGCTCTCCATCAGCTCGCGATAGGTGGGCCTGGGCTCATCGACGAAGACACCGCACAGGATCCCTCCCTGGAAGTCGATGTCGGCATCACTCGGATCGGCCCCGTTGCGGATCTCGGCATTGTCGTGGTAGTACCGCATCCGATCGATCCCCTGGCCCAGCTTGTTGAGGCGCAGATACAGCACGGGGCACGGGGCGACGACTTCGATGAAGCGGAAGCCGGTTCGCTGCAAGGCGTCCTCCATCGACCACGTCAGCCGCCTGGTGTGGAGGGACGTCCAGCGTGCGACGTACGGGGCGCCGCTCGACGCCGCGAGGTGGGGGAGGTTGAACGGGATCTCGAAGTTGCCGAACGGCATCGTCGAGCTGATGGCATCGAGCGGGGTCGTTGGGCCGTTCTGTCCCCCGGTCATGCCGTAGATGAAGTTGTTGATGAGGATCACGAGCATGTCGAGATTCCGCCTGGCGGCATGGATGAAGTGGTTTCCGCCGATCCCGACGAGATCGCCGTCGCCTGAGATCACCGTCACCGTCAGCTCTGGCCGCCCTAGCTCGAGGCCGGTGGCGAACGGGATGGCACGCCCGTGGGTGGTGTGGAAGCCATCGAGCTTGAGATACCCCGCGGCCCTGCCGGCACAGCCGATGCCGGACACCACCGCCACCTTGTCGAGATCGAGACCGCTCTTCTCCAGGGCCGAGGCGTAGCAGCGGACGACGGTGCCGATCCCGCAGCCGGGACACCACACATGAGGAATGCGCTCCATCCGAAGATAGGGAGCAACGGGATGCTCGACGGTCTCGGCGTAGTCGGGCCGAACCTCCACGGTCATCTCGCCACCTCCATGATCGCAGCTGCGATCGTCTCCGGGTCGTGGACGGTGCCTCCGGCGTGGGGCACGCCAAGGACACGGGTCTTCCCGCCGGCGCACCGCTCGACCTCGAGAACCATCTGGCCGAGGTTGATCTCGGGAACGACGAAGCCGCGGCAGGATTCGGCCAGCTCGCGAATGCGCTCCTCCGGGAACGGCCACAGCACCACGAGGCGCAGCGAGCCGACCGCGGCTCCCTGGGCCCTGGCGAGGTCGATGCCAGCCTTGGCGACCCGGGCGGTGATGCCGTAGGTCACCACGATGACGTCACCGTCCTCGATTCCGTCCTCCTCGAAGCGCACAATGTCTCCGGCCTGGGATCGGATCTTCTCGTTGAGGCGGAGCACGCTCGTCTCCTGAGCCTCCACGGTCATGGCCGGGTATCCCCGCTCGTCGTGGGTGAGACCGGTGGCGTGAAATCGGTAGCCGTCCCCAGCCCGAGCAAACTCCGGCACCGGGTTGCCGTCGACCCGGTACGGCTGGAACTCGTCAGGGGGAAGCTCGGTCAGCCGGCGCGGCTCGACCTCAATCTGGCTCGCAGGGCGGATCACGACCTTCTCCGTCATGTGTCCCACGCACTCGTCCATCAGGAACAGGACGGGCACCCGGTACCGCTCCGCCAGGTTGAAGGCGTCGATCATCAGATCGAATGCCTCCTGGGGAGACTGCGGGCTCAAGGCGATGATCTCGTAGTCGCCGTGCGACCCCCAGCGGGCCTGCATCACGTCGGCCTGACCCACCATCGTCGGCAGCCCAGTCGACGGTCCGGCGCGCTGCACGTTCACCACGACGCATGGAGTCTCCATCATCGCGGCAAGGCCGATGTTCTCCATCATCAGGCTGAACCCGGGCCCGCTGGTGACCGTCATCGACTTGGTTCCCGTCCACGACGCACCGACGACCGCAGCCATGCTGGCGAGCTCGTCCTCCATCTGGATGAAGGTCCCGCCCACCCGGGGAAACCGCCGCGAGATGCGCTCCACCACTTCGGTCGACGGAGTGATCGGGTACCCGGCGACGAACCGACACCCGGCGGCCATGGCGCCCTCGCCGCATGCGAAGTCACCATCGAGGTAGTGCGCTCCCTCGAGGACGCCCCTGGGGTCGGCCTTCACGATCCGACGCTCCCGGCTCCGGCGGGCAGAGCCTCGGCGGGCAGGGCCTCGGCGGGGAGAGCTCCTGCGGGGAGCACGTCTGGCACCTTCTCGGTGAAGATGGCGTACTCCGGGCAGATCGCCTCGCACAGATTGCAGTTGAGGCACTCCCCACTCTTCACGACCAGCGGGGGGTGGTATCCCTTGCGGTTGAAGTGCTCGGCCATCGCCAGCACGTCTCTCGGGCAGTATTCGACGCAGAACTCGCAGCCCTTGCACCGTTCCTCGAGGATGTGGACGTCGGCGCGCGGCTCCCTGACTCGATCGGCGTCGAGCGGCGTTCGCCAGAACTCCACGTTCTGCGACCTCGTTCCCGGGCCTCGTTCCTGGCCCTCGCGGACAGTGCCTACGGGGGCAGTGTCACTCTGCCGCCGACCGATCAGTAGGGGCCAATGGCCCCTACCGACGCGCTCACCTGGACAGTTCCTTTCCTCAGCATCCGGTCAGGAAGTCACTGCTGCGGGCCGAGGAGGCGCTCCAAGCGGTGCGGCGCCGAGTCGCCATCAGGACGAGGAGAGTGACCTCGAGGGTTTCAACCAGCACCGCGGTTCCCGTCGCCGCAGCCCTTCTCACCCCGCGTTCATCTTCGTCACCTGCCTCGTCGAGCAGGATCGGTCCGGGACGGCAACGACACCGGCAGGGCGCCGTGTCAGCTCGTCGCCGGGTACCCGACGCCTCCCGCGACCTTGGTGGTCACGTTCCACAGCGCCTGCTGCCCCGCAAGGTCATTCAAGTGGTCGAGGTCCACCTCGACCAGTGGGCCGATCATCTTCTTCGGCGGTGAGGCGAAGAACTTCCCGCTGACGTCGTCGTCGTAGTCCGCCACCTCGAGATACCGCGCAGCGCCGTCTGCCACGGAGTGGGACATCCCTGGCATGAGCTTGAACATCGGGATCATCAGCTTGCGCATGTAGAACGGGGCATTGCGAGCGGCGTTCGTTTCCGGCGTGCTCCCTGGCGACACCGCGTTCACCGTCATCCCTGCGGGTAGCTCATGAGCGAGCCGTGCGGCCCACCACGCAACGAACATTTTCGCAGTCGCATAGACATCAGAAGCCTTGTATTCGGCGGGAGGCTCCATCAGGAACTGAGCCTCGATCGCCGGCTCGAGGTCACCGGAGAAATGCTCGGAGGCAAAGGAGGAGAGATCGACCGGGTGGAACGTGGGCACGTCTCCGCGCGCCGCCTCGGATCCGGCGATGACGATCCGGGCATGGTCGCCGAGCAGGTCATGCTCGAGGAGCCGCATGGTCAGGAGGTGATGACCGACCAACGTCGCCGCCACCGTTCCTTCGATCCCGTCCACTGACCTGGTCACCGAGCTCGGCGGGGCGATCCCGGCATTCAGGACCAGCAGGTCGATGCGTCCCCCACGGGTGGCGAGTGTCTGCGCCGCGGCCTCCACGGTCGCCAGGTCGTCGTTGTCGAGGACCAGAACCTCGATGTCGTCGCTGCCGGTGAGTGCTCCGAGACGATCGCGCGTCGCCGCGGCTTTGTCTGCGGTGCGGGCCGTGACGATGACTCTCGTGCCCTGGGTCACGAGCTGGGCGGCCGTTTCGAAGCCGAGCCCAGAACTTGCACCTGTCACGAGTGCCGTGGGGATGTTGCCTTCCACCATGATCTCCCTCCAGTGGGGCGTCGCGTTCGACGCCTAGAAGCATCACAGCCCTCTTCGACAGGAATCTATTCCAGGTTTAAACAAGAATCTAAGATCCGACAATCCCCCAAAGATCCGGTCAGCCGATGGTCGCCAACTCGGGGATGCGACGCTGGAGACCGGTCCATGCCGCCTCGTCCATCCCGGCAAGCATGCCGGACATGGCGGCGAAGGCCGGCTCGGGGAGCACCATCTTCAGGAAGCGAACCATGCCTTCGCGGTCCTCCATCGTCTGGCCGCGGTACATCCACCCGACCAGCTGGGCCATCAGCGGAGGCTCGACCATTCCGGCCATGGCACCGGCAAGCTCCGCCTGCTCTGGCACGTCGAACTCCGCCTCGAGCTTGGGTAGGAGCAGCTCGTTCTCTTTGGTGATGTGGAGGCGCATGTGCTCGTGGAGGGCAACGGCCTGGCGGTACAGCAACGCGCCGTACTCACGTCGATCGCCGTTGCCCTCGCCGCGGAGGCCGGCGAGGGCACGATCGATGTCAGCGAACACGTACTCGTCCGAGTCGTCGTGGTCGAACTGGTAGCTCTCGGCGACAAACCGAAACCGGTCCTCCAGCGCGGGGAAGAGCACCTCTTCTTCGGTGCGCTCGTGCATCTTGATGGCCCCGTGGAACCAGGACATCCGGTCGGCGAACGCGGCGACCTCGTCGACGCTGTCCCGGTTCAATTCCTTGGCGATCTCCTCGAATGACGCCACCTCGCGCAGGATGGCATCGTGGACGTACAGGTACATCTGCATCGGACCGGACATGGGTGGTGCTCGCTCTCGCATCGACAACTCGTTGCGCAAGCGTACCGATGGATCACCGGCCGTAAAGGCTGAATCTCGTGGTGCTCTGCCGGCCCTGGCCCTCCGCGCTACGGTCTCTCCGGGCAGCAAGGGAGCGGAGAAGTGACCCAAGACACGCCGCACGCTGCGGCGCAGGATGCGCCAGGCGACGCCATCCGATGGGTTCGGCGATGGCGTTTCGAAGGCAGCCGGATCGTCGCCGGCCTCGTGGTATTGGCGCTCGCCACATGGGCAACCCTCGATCCCCCGGCCGCCTGGGAAATCGACGTGTTCCGCACCATCAACGACCTCCCCCGCCAGGCCGAATGGCTGCTGTGGCCGTTGCAGCAAGCCGGCATGGCGCTGGCCATTCCCGTGGGAGCGGTCGTGCTCTGGTTCGTCGTTCGCCACTGGCGGCCTCCCGTGACCCTGGTGGCCGGCGGGATCGTGTTGGGCTGGGGTGCCGCCAAGCTGATCAAGGAATTCGTCGATCGGGGAAGGCCGGGCGCGATGCTGGACGACGTCTCGTTCGGCTTCGACGTGCCGATCGAGGGCCTGGGCTTCCCTTCCGGACACGCCGTGGTCGCCATCAGCCTGGCCGTCGTGTTTTCGCCCTACATGCCCCGCTGGCTCCGCTGGGTGATCTACGCATTGGCCGCCGCCGTGTGCTTCTCCCGGGTGTACATGGGAGCCCACTTCCCGCTTGACGTGATCGGCGGGGCCGCATTCGGCGTCATCATCGGGTCCGCGGTCAACCTGACCTCGGGCCTGCGGGGCGACCGGGCTCGGCCATCGGCCCTACGTCTCGGCTGAGCCGCCTGTTGTGCTGGGTTCAAACTGATAGGCGTCGCCGGCGAGCACCGCCCGATCCTGTTCCGTCAGCTTCCAGCTCTTGTTGATGCGCCACACGACGTACGAGATGAGGCCGAGCGGAATCGGCAACAGATAGGTCACCGCCCGGAACACCAGGATGGCGGCGACGACCTTGGCGCTGGTGATGTCGTCGAGCCCGATCGTCATCACTGCGGCGTATCCGAGTTCGACGACCCCAACGCCTCCCGGGGTGAGCGGGAGCGCTGAGATGAGACGAACGAAGGCGAACGCGGCCAGCACGGCGATCCAACTCAGTTCTTCCTGGGAGACCCCGACGTGGCGGAGGGCAACCAGGAGGACCAGATACAACGAGATGTGGCTCACGAGCGTGGCGAGCGTCAGCCAGAGCCAGCGATGCCGCAACAGCCCGATGGTGTCGGTGCGGAACCTCGAGGCACGGTCGTCCCAGTCGCCCACGGGATCCTTGCGGAGCATCCGGCGGGACCAGTCGACGATTCGACCGAGACCCCTGCCGATGGCCCGCGCCAGCCGGTCGCTGCGCAGCAACAGGGCGAAGAGCACCACCGCGGCGATCAACGCGCCGATGCCGATCGCCGCCGCCAGCAGGCGGGCGGGCGTGATGTCCCCCTCCAAGGCGAGCAGCGCCAGCGCCAGCACCGGCATGCCGAGCTTCACGAAGTTGTTCCAAATCCCGGTCACGACGGCAGACCGGCCGATCGAGCCGATGGTGAAGCCCCACGAGGTGAGCATCGCGACCGACACGCCGACCCCGATGGCACCACCGGCAGGCAACGTGTTCGACACCGCAGTCGACGCCTGGTTGACGACGGCTGCTTCGCGCAGCCGGAGCCCGGGGAGCGCCGCGGTCAGCACGAACCAGTACGTCGCCAGGTTCCACAACCCGATCAACACCAGCGACCCAACTTCGAGCCCGGTCATGGCCCGGATGGTGTCGAAGACGTCTCCGTAGTCGGCGATCAGCGGCATGACGCCCAAGAAGATCCCGGCCACGATCGCCAGCGAGATCAGCGCCTGGACGATGCGCTTCCAAGGGAAGCCCCGTCCTGGGTCCTCCGAGCCCGCGGCCTCCTCCTGCGCGGGTACGTCGCTCACTCGAACATCCGGTACCCCGCGTCGCGGGCGATCTGTTGCAGTTCTTCCATCGGGTACATCCCGATTGCTCGCGCGACGTCGAAGGCAACGGACTGTGCGCCCTCTCCGTCGGCGTCGATGTCGTAGCGGATGCACCCCCCCGGGAACTCGTAGAACCAGCGCGCCCGGTACAGCGGGCTGTCGACGTCGTCCTCGATCTCTTCGAGCGCCCCCTCGAAACTCAGACCAGAGTCCTCGTCCCCTCCGACCCGACGGAGGCTGACGCTTGCCGAATCCACATCGACGTCGTCGACCACGACGACCGGGCGTCCCGCAGCGTGCGCCGATGCGATCTTCACCGAGATTGGGTCATCTGAATCATCGACGGCCCCAACGACCCGACGGCCCTTGATCACATCGCCGGTGAAGAGCGCGGCCAGCGAGGTCGCGTAGGCCAGGTGGCGATCTGCCACGGGAACTACGACGATGACGAAGTCGGTCCGTTCTTCGAGCACCTCGATCGACAGGGTCGCCCCCGACTCATCGCTCTCGACCTCACGGGCCGCACCGACGTCACATGACGAAAGCAGCGTGACGCGGAGGAAGTCGTTGCCCATTCGGTCCGAGTCGATGGTGAAGAACGCCTGGTCGTTGCGGGCGAGGACGTGCTCGAACTGCCAGCCCGGCCGGAGCGCCTCGACGCACGGGAGGAAGTCGGCGCTTGGCACCGCCTGTGCGGTCAGGATGAGGGTCGTCGACGCGCTCGCCGTCGGCAGTCCACACTCGATGATCTTGCGGCCAAGCTGCTGGCCCCCGCACCCGGCGGCGATCACGGCAAGCGCGCAGAACACGGCAAGCGACCGCCACATCAGATGAACCCCTGTCCCACGAGGTTGTCCCAGATCAGCGCCAAGAGGATCACGACGGCCCCCACCGTCACGGCCGTCATGCCAACCCTGCGGCTCGTCCACCGCTGCAGCGAGATCCGCTCCCGAGGCGGTGCCATCGCTCGGAACGTCTCGACGAGATCGATCCTGCTGTCCCGGCGATGGGCGCGCAAGAGGCTGCGCGTCTGCGAAGGAATGGTGATGCTCTGCGTTGCCGCGAATGCCTCCGCGACGTCATCCGGGGAGAAGATGCGGAGGGCTCGTTCGTAGACGCGCTCCGCATCCGAGCTGAGGGCGAGAACCAGCATCATGTTCGCCAGATCGACGGCTTGGCGCCATGGGCTGGGTCGAACCTGGCCGAACGCCACGTCGATGAGCACCACGCGCCCGTCGCGAACCATGATGTTGGCCGGCTTGATGTCGCGGTGCACCAAGCCGGCATCCCACAGGCTCCGGACCACGGCCAGCCCCTCGTCGATTTGCTCGTCGGAGAGCTCGACCTCGCTGATCTCCTTGGCCCCATCGAGGAACTCGGTGACGATCAGGTACTCCCGCTCGGGCGTGATCTCGACGAAGCCAAAGGGAAGAGCGCACGGAATGCCTGCATCACGCATGACGCGCATCATGTAGTCCTCGTACTCGACGAGGCGCCGCACCGATCCGAAACGGACCTCATCCTCGAGCGAGCCGTAGAGCACGGTGCGCCCCCACTTGTACCAGCGGTCGGCGCGGAGGTGGCTCTGGGCGTACAGCTTGGCGAAGAGCATGGTCGCTTCGAACGATTCCTCGACGCAACACACGTTCAATTGCAGCGGCGTTGATCCGGCGCTTCCTTCCAGCCCGATGTGGCCCAGGTAGGTCACCTCGAGACCCAGCTGGTCCTGAACCCCCCGTTTGATGGCCTCACCGCGCTTGCCACTCACGTCGAGGTGTGCGGACTTCCCTCGTGAGTAGCTGACCGGAAACACCGACTCGGGAACGAACAGCTTGAATGTGACCACCGTCGTCGCGATGGACAGCAGCGCGGCAGTGATGGCATCGGAAGGGTGATCGACCCCCAGGTAGATACGAGCTACGACAACGACGAGCAGGGCGAACCCACAGCTTGCAAACCACCAATTCCGCCACCTGCCCCGCGGGATGAGCGAATAGCCCATGACTCCGAACGTCGCCGCGAGCGACGCCAGAGGAATGGACGGATGTGCGTAACCCTCCCAGGGAACCAGGATCTCGACGAGGGGGCGAGGACGAGCGACCGCATTCATCATTGCCGTCGAGGTCCACTCGACGATCAGGAAGACGGCAATCCCGGCAACGAGATGACGCCACCTCTTGTAGAAGAGCAGCGCGATGAGCGTTCCCCAACGCAACACGCGGATCATCAGGTCGGAGGACAGGAGGTTGACGGCCTTGAGGACCGCGGTCGCAGCGTCGGTGCGGAGGTCTTCGAGACGCAGCAACACCTTGAGGTCTTGGCGGGTCCACCAGTCGGGAGATCCTGGAAGGGCGAAGAGCAGAGCCCAGACGAGCAGCGCCGAGAACGCGATGACGAGCCAGAAGGCTCCGGTGGCTCGAAACTCGCGCGGGAGCGCCTCCCGCTCGCCAGACGGTCGTCTCCTTCGCCCGGTAACACGCACACCGGCGATGCGGACGATCCGCCGCTCTCCGATGTGACCGAGCTCCGAGCTGCGCTCCCCGGAGTCGGCGAGTCGGTCGTCGGTATCGTCAGGTGCGTCGGGGTCGATGGTGTCCTCCTCGCCTGAGGGGCATCCTACGGTGACCTTCTCACAGCCACCGAATAGCCTGGTGGTTCCGATCGCGGATACTCGGACCCCGGACAGCATGCGGGCGAAGCCGCTCCTCGTAGACTCGACGCGGTGACCGTGCTCGAGTGGCTGTCCTTCTCGCTGGGTCTCGTGATTGTTGGCGGCACCTTTGTCAGCGTGATCAAGACGCTTGTCGTTCCCCGTCGCGCGTGGTCGCTCGTCCCCCGTGCGGTCGAGGTTTCGATCACGTGGTTGTTCATGCTCATCGCCAGGAGATTGCGTTCGTACGACCTGATCGACCGCTTCCTCGGGTTCCTCGGACCGGTCGTCCTGATCCTGACCCTGCTGGTCTGGCTGGGAGTGCTCGTCTTCGGTTTTGCGCTCATGCTGGCCCCTGCCGCGGACAACTTCGCTGCCGCCCTCGGTCAGAGCGGTGCCTCCACATTCACGCTCGGCATCACGGCGAGTGCAGCCGGTTCCGGCACGGCGGTCAGCGTCATCGCAAGTGCCGCAGGGCTCATCGTGATCGCGTTGACGATCGGATACCTGCCGGCACTGTATGCGGTGGTGCGGCGACGGGAGACCCTGGCGAGACAACTCGGCGTGCGTACCGGATCACCACCCTGGGGACCGCACGTTCTGCTCGAACACCACAGAGCAGGGGCGCTCGACACGCTCCCTGCGCTCTATTCGCACTGGGATCGGTGGGCCAACGAGGTCGCTGACGGCCACACCAAGTACCCGATCCTCAATCAGTTTCGCTTGCCTCGCGGCGGGTACCACTGGCTGTTGAGCCTCGTGGCGGCGCTCGATGCGGCGGGAATGGACCTCAGCTTGCGACCTTCAGCGCCACCAGGCGAAGCCCGACTGCTCCATCTCGCCGGCATCGCGTGCGTCCGTGACCTGGCGGCTTCCATGCGGATGTCAACCACCTCCGAAGGAGCAGGCGTGATGGCGGCGCAGCAGTTCGCCTCCGCCGTTTCCCTGCTCACGGACGCCGGATACCCAGTCGAAAGGTCACCCGAAGACGCCTGGCCTGTGTTCTCGGAGTGGCGGCAGGGGTACGAGGCGGCCACGTGCCGCATCCTCGACGCCGTCGTCGCCCCACCGGCACCGTGGTCGGGACGCCGGAGTCTGCCAACGCGGACCCGATCTCACGACAGGTAGAGCACTGCCGAACACCCGGTCCAGTACATGATCGACACCATGCGGATTCGACCGTCCGCGGCAGCAGGGGCGTCGCTTCTCGCCGCGACCCTTGTGGCACGGCGGGGGGTCCCGGCATGGGAGCGCTCCGCCTACCGCGCGATCAACGATCTCCCAGATGATCTGGCCCCCGCCGCGTGGCCCCCGATGCAGTTCGGGAGCCTGACCGCGCCGTTCGTTCTCGCCGGGCTGTGGTACTGGAAGACACGTCGCTCCGAACCACCGACATCGATCATCGCCGCCGGCTGTGCCGCCTGGATCACAGCCAAGGGCGTGAAGCAATTGGTCGGGCGGGGGAGACCCCACGACCACGACTCGCACACCAACCTGCGGCTCGGGACCAGGATCGACGGGAGCCTCGGCTTCGTCTCCGGTCACGCTGCGGTCGCGATGGCCACTGCCGGGATCGTCCACCGTCACCTTTCGCCCGGGTGGGCCGCCTCCGCCTACGGCCTTGCCGGCGTCGTCGGGATCTGCCGCATCTACGTCGGCGCCCACTATCCCGTTGACGTGCTCGGGGGACTGGCGCTCGGTGTCCTCATCTCGGAGGGCGTCATCGCCGGAATGCGCAGACTGGGCACGCAAGCGCCGCCTGCGGAGTTGCATCCGCCGGGCGGCGCGGTGTAAACAGCGGTTGTCAGTTCAGGACATTCAGCGCAGCTTTTTCACGTCGCAACCGTCAGACAGCCGACGGTGCCGAGGAGAGTGGGATCTTCATGACCGACGCCGCGAGTTCGCGAACCAGCGGTCTGTTCGGATGGATCAACCGTCACATCTGGGCGCTCAGCATCGTGCTGGTGGTCGCCGCAGTTGCGGCTGGGATCGTTGGCACGCTCATCGCCGACACGGACGAGCCGAATTTCAGTCCGTCCGGCGAGATCTACGACACCGAGGCACGCGCCCAGGCCGTATTTGCCTCGTCGTCTGCGGTCCGCGAAGCGACCTTCCTGGTCGACCGGGCCGATGGCCAGGACGTTCTCACCAGAGCTGCGCTTCTCGAATTCCTGACGAACTCGGACACCATGCGTGCCGCCGAGGCCAACCAGGCTCACCTGGCAACAGTCTTCGATCCCGATCTCGGTGTGGAGATCGACGGGGTCTTCTCCATCGCCAATGCCGTCGACGCCGCCCTGCCCGCCGGACTGGCAGGAGCATCCGACGCCGAGGTCAAGATCGCACTCTCCAGCCTGCTCGCCGATGACAGCCCCGTCGGAGGGCTCCGGTTCACCTTTGCCGACTCGGCGACCGCCGAACCCGGTGAGGTGAGCGGCAGCGTCATCACGATCTGGCGGTCCCCCGCCTTCCTGGCATCCGTCAGGTACGACATCGACAGCTTCGCGGGTGAAGATGTCGTCCAGGACACCAACGCTGAAACATGGCTTCGCAGCGTGCAGGTCACGCTGCGTGGCGATCAGCAGGCCATGCGCGCGATCGGGCTCGGCATCGATGAGATCCTCACCGGCGACGAGCAACTGACCGCAGGTGCACCCTTCATCTTCCTCGCGGTAGCGTTGATCGTCCTCCTCGTCGGCGCTCTGCTGCGGTCGTACTGGGCTGGAGTCGTCGTCACGAGTGCGTTGGCGCTCACGCTGCTGTTCTACAACGGTGTGCTCGGCTTCATCAGCACCAACATGGGTTCGGCCCTCGTCGTGTTCATCCTGCCGATCACGCTGATCGCGTTCGGTGTCGACTTCTTCATCCACGGCAGCGGGCGCGTGCGCGAGGCCCAAGTCGAAGGACAGCCCCGGTCACAGGCCTACCCGGTGGGGATGGTCGCCGTGTTCACCGCACTGACCCTGGCGGCAGCAACCTCGATCGCAGCGTTCCTGTCCAACAGCTTCTCCGGGATCGAGGCGATCATCGAGTTCGGCGTGGCGGCCGCGATCGGGCTGGCAATCGCATATCTGCTGCTCGGCTGGGTTGCCCCGAAGATGCTGCTTGCGATCGAGGAGCGGGTGGGGCCCAACCCCGCCGATCGTGGTCTGATGATCGGGTACAAGATCGGCTTCGTCGTCGTCACGATCATCGCGGGCGTCGTCGTGTCGCTGACGGCGATGATGGCCCAATTCGGTGCCATCGCGTTGTTGATCTTCATCGGCCTCTTCGTTCTCATCCCGATGGGGCTGACCAGGCGACGCAACGCCCGTGCCATGGACAAGGGTCGGCCCGTGACCGACGAGGTCAAGGGCGCCGGTCATGGGTTCACGGCGGCAGGCACGGTGGTCCACTTCCTGGCCCGGTGGCGGGTATTCACCCTGCCAGCCGTCGCCATCCTCGCCGCATTCGGGTTGTACGGCGCCTTCCAAGTCGATTCTGCGTTCGAGTTCAGCGATTTCTTCTCACGGCGGACGGACTTCATCCAGGGCCTGGAGCGGCTGGAGACCCACTACGGCGGTGCCACGGGGGGGGCCGCATACATCTATCTCGAGGGAGATCTGACCGACCCGGCGACGATCGAAGCGATGGAGGCCGCGATCGACCGACTCGATCAGAGCGATGCCCAGTTCGCCCGCGATCTCGATGGGGAGCTGATCGTCTCCCCCAACGCGGCGTCCCTGGTCAGGACCACGATGACCGTGCCTGGGGCCACGGCGAATGTCGCGACTGCAACCGGGATCACCATCGTCGATTCTGGGGGCGGACTCCCCGACTCGGCCGATGGTGTCGCCGCCATCTACACGACCAGTCGCGCCGCAGGGGTCGTCGGCGGTGACGGCGTCACCATCGTTCGCGCCGACCAGGTCGAGACGTTCCTCTACGAGGATGGGCCCACCCAGGCAACCCGACTCGAGGTCCAAGTCACCACTTTCACCGACGACGCGATCATTCTCGAGGCTCGCCGCGCCTTGGAGGACTCGGCGGCCCAACTGTCAGCCGACGTCGGAGCGACGGTTCAGATCGTCAGCGTTTCCGGAGACATCATCACCCTCCAGGACACGCTGGCGGCATTCACGGGTGCGATGGTGATCTCACTCCCCATCGCCATCATCCTGACCGTGCTCATCGTCGGCATCGTGCTGCGGTCGGTCCGTTTCTCGACCGTCACCGTCGTCCCCATCCTCCTCGTCGTGACGTGGGTCTGGGGCTACATGTGGATTCGCGGGCACTCGCTCAACGTCATCACCGCCACGATCGCCGCGATCGCCGTGGGTGTCGGCATCGATTTCTCAACGCACTTCACCGTCAGATTCCGGGAGGAGTTCGCCGACGAACCGAGCCGATTCCCTGCGCTGCGACGCGCCGGTGAAGGCACGGGGGGAGCACTCGCTCTTTCCGCGCTCACCTCGATCATCGGCTTCGCGGTCATGGCGATGGCTCCGACCCCGATCTTCGCCAGCTTCGGCGAGCTCATGGCGATCATGATCCTGTTCTCCGCGGTCGTGGCTCTCCTCGTGCTGCCGAGCATGCTCATTGTGGTGACCCCGCGCCGCAAGGGTGAGGAGCGCGAGGAACTCGAAGCCGCCGTGACCGGTGGAAAGTTCGAATACGACCCGCATGCTCGAGACACCGCGGTGCGGAGGCCGAGTGACGCCGGCCCGGACGAGGCTCCACCGCCGGCTCCTGCGACCTGAACCGGCAGCTGGGCGTGCTGTCCAGCAAGGCGCCATGGTTGGGTGACCGGCCCGGTCATCCGTGGAGCCGGTGATCCTGGTGCCTACGCCGGTCGTCGAGTCTGTGGATGAGCGCGGCCGCTCCGATCGCGATGGCCGCACCGAGCGCCGCTCCGGCAGCGGCATCGGTCAGCCAATGCGCTCGCAGGTAGACCCGGCTGAGCGCCATCAGAATGGCGAAGAATGCGGCAAACATCTCGAGGTTCCTGCGCTTCGGCCCTGCGGGAACGAGCACGATCACCGCGGCGATCGCCATGACGGCTCCGGTGACGGCATGGCCTGAGGGGAACGACCACCCCGTCGTCTCAACCAGCGAGAGCGGTGGTCGGACCCGCATGTAGAGCTCTTTCATGGGGCCGATCAGGATCTGCGAGAGGACCATGGCCCCGACCCAGGAGAAGACACCCTCCCAGCGGCGCCGCCACGCCAACCAGGCGGCAATCGCGGCCATGACTGGCCACGTCACCGGCACGCTGCCCAGAACGTCCAATGCCCGGGCCGCGGCCACCGCTGGGTCCCATTCCAGGCTGACGGCCCACCGATGCACAATGTCGTCGAGGGGCTGCACCGCGTCTACGAGGGTGGGGATGGCCAGGAGCACGAAGAGAAGGGCGCTCAGCGCCCACATGCCCAGCGCGATCCGCCAGGCGATCGGGTGATCGTGCAGCAGCGGGTGGCGCTGCAGTCGGCCGGCGCGAGCGGCCTTTGGTCGCTCTGCGGTCATCAGCTCCTCCGGCCGCCTGACCCTAGACGGCGTGCGGCCGACTGAGATCAGCGGTCTTCGGCATCGCAGCCGAAGGTCACCCGGATCGTCTCCTTCATCTCGGGAGGAATCCATGGGACGCCTTCGAGCCCTGCCCGACGCTCGGTCTGGTCGAATTCGTCCTGAGCTACATGGCAGATCGCCACTGCCCGTTCGTCCGCCGCCCGCGCCGCAATCCCCTCAGGTGTCTCCCAAATCCCATCGAGACTCGCGGCGGTTTGCATGCCGGCAACTCGCTCGGCCAAGGCGGCCTCGGCGCCGGTCAGTCGCTCCATGATGTCGATTGCCGCGTTGTGCAGGTCGGCTACGTCGGAAGGCGGGTCGATGCTGCGGAGCGCCTCCAGGAACGCGGAGCGAGCGGCAACCCGCTCCCGGGCGTACCGGTTGACGTCCTCGAGGCTCGGCGTGCCCGGCAGCTCGTCGTCGAGTGCGTCGAGTGTGCCGTTCATCTCCGCCACGAGTGTCTCGAGATCCCCTGCGTACTCGATCAGGGAGGGCTGGCTGCCACAGGCGGACAGCACCAGACCGAACACCACCGCGGAGACAAGGAGTGCTCTCATGGGACCTCCGTCCGGAGAACGGTCACTCGACCCATGCGATGTCGCCGGTGTCCAGCGGTGCGTCGTGGAGCAGCTCACGTCGCCCGCCCCTGACCAGCGTGATCTCGTTGAACCTGACGGGCAACGCCGCCGCATCGAGGAAGTCAGGCCCGTCCATGAACTGGTAGTGCAGGTGCGAGTAGAGCGTGGCAGCACCTGAGAATCCGATGTGCCCCACAAGGTCCCCGGCAGACACGCGCTGACCGACCTCGACGGCGACGCTCCCCTTCTTGAGGTGGAAGAGATGACTGAACTCGGCTGCGTTGTGCTCGATGGCCACGTGATTGCCGGCCATGTCGCCCACCCGACCCCCGGCCACGGCTGCATCGAAGTCGAACGCCTCGTCATACAGATCCTCATGGCCGTCCTCGGCTACCGCCACGACCCCGCTGCCCGGTGCATAGATCGGCGCGCCGTCGGAATAGAACCGTCTGGCATCGACGAAATGGAAGTCGTAGTTGCCTCGTCGCTCCTCGTCTGACATTCGGCGAGTATTGCCGTCCTCACCGATGTGGACAAAGTCCAGCGCATAGCGGGCGAAGTTCGATTGCATGGCGCCGTCGGTTGCTGCCCTCGCCACGCTCATCGCAAAGCGCCGATGATGCGAATAGAAGTCGTAACCGTCGAGCACGGTGACGAGCCCCTTGACGGGAACACCCAGCACGGCTTGCTGCCGGTAGCGCCAGGGCCGCACGATCACATTGCCGTAGTAGAACTCCTCTCCGGTCTCCGCATCGCGAAAGGTGAACATGTAGCGCAGCTCGTTCACACCGACCTCGGAGGGGAACGTGTGGAATGGATTGAAGAGGTCGACGACCTCCCGTCCGGCAATCGTCGTTGGACCTACCGTCTCAATGCCCGCCTGACCGACCGCGTTTCGGTTGAGGTAGCGGTAGGCACCGAGCGTTCCATCTGCGTCGTAGGCGGCGACTTTGAGGAACACGAGGTCGAGCGTTCGATCGGTGACACCCTGGAGGGCAAAATCGAAGTTGAGGTGCGTCGCCCCCCGCATCTCCTCAGCAAAGACCGGGTGCGGCGCCGTTCCGATCTCCACCACCCGGGTCTTTGCATCATGGTCTGCCAGGAACCCGGCGAGCTTGGGTGAGGCCTGACGGCCGTCCGCTCGGCTCTTCACCACCGGCGAACCCTCCGATGTGTGTGCGCCGTCTCATTCGATCCCAACCGAAGGGGGAACGTGCGTCCATTGCAGACGCGCTGCGTCCTCATGGCTGAGGAGGTTCGACAATGATCACTGTCAGCGAGTCGGTCGAAAGGCATCACAAACTCATCATCGCAGCCATGGCGTTTGCGATCGTGTTCTTCCTGTTTGCCTGCACGTTCCACGAAGTCGTGCCGGTCTGTCACTGGCTGTTCGGTTGCGACCACGGAATGCACTGAGAACACCTCGGCGCGTCGTGCGCCTGGGGTGCTCAGTGATCGCTCAATCCGAGTCCGGCGCACACGGGCAGCCCTGCGGCCAGGGCTCTGCTGTCCGCGCCTCGTAGTCCATCACGTGGCCGCGGCAATCCAGCTCGATGTGGCAACAGTCCAGAAGCCGATCACGCAGCAGTGCTCTGCCGCGCTGGACTCGCGATTTGGCCCCGCTCACCGACAGGCCGAGTTGGTCCCCCATCGCCTCTTGGGTCAGACCCTCGATCTCAGTCAACGTGAGCGCTTCTCGATACTTCGCCGGGAGATCATCGATGAGCTCGCGGAGAAACGGAGCCAGCATCTGCTCGGCGTTGACCTCCACGTCCTCGGTCGGTTGCGTTGGTGACGCGTCGCGGGCAGTCGGCCGAATCCTGCGGTAGGAGTCGATGATCTCGTTGTGAGTGACCCGGTACAGCCAGGAGGTGAGACGGGCTTCGTCCTCCACGCTCCCCAGGTGCCGGTGAACCTTGATGAAGACGTTCTGGAGAATGTCTTCTGCATCTGCGTCCGAACGCGACCGCACCCGGATGTAGCTCAGCAGTCGGCGCCGAAACGCGACCCAGACTTGTTCGGTCGTCACGGATGTGGACATGCTCTCGAGGGCGTCGCTCCAGCCCATCCGATCGTATCGAGACGGTTGGGACCTGGATGGGGCCATTTGACCCATCTCCTTGACCCATCTCCGCCGACCCCATGGTGACTGTGCGTCCTTTCTCGGAGCCGAACGTCCTGAGGCGTGAGGAGGTGAGCACACATGCCGAAGTGCCAACCCAAGAAGTGCCTCGTGGTGATCGCCGTTGTCGGTGGACTGATGGGTCTCGCCCTGGCCGCAAAGCGGTCGCGTAGCGGCGACACCGGAACAGGAGGAGCCACGATGTGGGACAAGATGGAAGAGAAGATGGCTGCGATGCCGGAGACCTTCCCGCCGCGGATCATGTTCGACAACATCGCCGCGATCCGGGAGGACACCACCCGGATCCTCGAGATCCTCCAGGTCCCCGAGGACATCCGATCTGACGAACGGCAGACGCAGAGCCGTGCAACCCGATCGGAGGGCGCAAAGGATGAGTGACATGACCGCGCCGGCTGTCGACGGCGATACGGAGGCCGCATACACGCGAGCACGAAGACGAGTCAAAGAGGTTCGCGACTTCTATGGACACCTCGCCCTGTACCTGATCGTCAACGGAGTCTTCGTCCTCATCGATCTTCTCGATGGAGATGACGGCGAGACGTTCCTTGGACTGGATTGGGCATACTTCATGCTCATCGGGTGGGGCGTCTTCGTCCTCGGCCACTTCTTCTCGGTGTTCGTCTTCGACCGGCGCCTCTTCGGAGATGCCTGGCAGAAGAGGAAGACCCAGCAGTACTACGAAGAAGCGCTCCGCAACGACAGCGACATCCGCTGACGCAGCGACGTCGAAGGATTCGCATGCGACAAGGGCCAAACCACGGGGATCGCCCCACCGCCGGCGCAGACGGGTACGCCCCTCGTGACCGTGCCGTCGATGCAGGCGGCGACCCGGCCGGGGTGAGCGACATACGAGCCGGGAACGTCGTGGCGGCAATCGGGTCGGCCGCCGACATCGTCCAGGCCGCGCAGAAGGTCGGACGACAGGGACACGTCGTCGGGATCGAAGGAACAACGCACGCCGCGGCAATGCTCGACGACGCAGTCAGCGCCGTCGACAACGTCGACATACGATGCGGGCCGCTCGAAGCGCTCCCCCTTGCCACCGAATCGGTCGACTGGGTGATCGCCAACGATGTCATCAACCGATCAACCGACACGACGACCGTGTTCGCGGAGATCGCCCGGGTCCTCAAGCCAGGCGGTCGAACGCGAATCGCTGACGTGTTCACCGATGCGCTCCCAGCGATCGATCCCGAAACCGAGCTCGCTGGCTCGAGCCTGGCCAGGGCAGGCCCAGAGGGCGAGTACACCTCAGGCCTTACGACCGCAGGGATGATCGACGTCGCAGTCGGCGGCCGATACGTGTTCGACCAGTCGGAGCTGGCGGCGATGGTCCCCGCCGATTCCGCGGAGACCGCGATCTCGAGCCGCATCGTCGCAGCTGCGGTCGGAGCTGTATGGCGCGCATACGTGTCCGCCCACAAACCGGAGCGTAAGTCATGCGGACCCTGCGCCGCCGGGGACGACTGATCGCTACGCCGATCGTCAACCCGGAGCTTGGCTCGCAGCCACTCCATCGTGCCCACCGTCCGTCGGCGGGAAGCTCGCTGGTCTCGGGAGGGTTGGAGAGGCATGCGAGCGTTGCGTGCCTTCGCCTTCGTCTCCCTCATCGGCCTCCTCGCCGCCGCCTGCGGCAGCGAGGTGACCTCAGACCCGGACGGCGCGGCGCAGACGCCGGCGGCTCCTTCGACGCCGCCCACTCCGGTTCCCCCCGACCGGCCACCGAACGTCGACACCAGCAGGCACAGCGTTCCCCTCGACGAGGTGTACTTCGACACCTTCGACGGTGGCGCAGTTCGGCTCTCCGAGTCGACGCAGGAGCTGCGGCAACGGCTCCTCGACGCCATCCCACCCATCGACGCTCCGCTGTACGGGGAGGCCGCGGCGGGTGACTGGCTCGAGCCGGTCGACCTGGTGCTCGGCTACGTGGCCGGCGGTACCGCATACGCCTACCCGTTCAAGATTCTCAACTTCCACGAGATCGTGAACGACGAGATCGATGGCACTCCAGTGCTCATCAGCTACTGCCCGCTCTGTGGCAGCGCCATCGTCTACGACCGCCGCGTCGGCGGCGAGGTGCTCTCGTTCGGCAACACGAGCGCGCTGTACGAATCGGATCTGGTGATGGTCGACCGCACCACAGGCTCGTACTGGTGGCAGGTGGCGGGAACCGCCATCGTGGGGCCGCTCACGGACACGGAACTGAGGGCGCTCCCCTCTGTCGTCGCGACGTGGCAGGGCTGGGTCTCCGACCACCCAGACACGCTGGTGTTGACCCGCGACACCGGGTTCGACCGCCCCTACGAGGTCGACAACTTCGCCACCTACTCTGAGCGGATCGACTCCGGCCGGTTCGCCTTCCCGGTTGGCGAGGAGGCTCGGGACGGTCGGCTGCCGGCGTCGACGCTGGTCGTCGGCGTCGTCCGCAACGGCGTCGTCAGGGCGTACCCCGTCGCAGGTCTCGACACCGTGGTCAATGATGTCGTCGGCGGTGATCCGCTGGCTGTGATCCCCGGCGACGGCGGTGTGGCGGTGTTCTCCACAGTCCTTGCCGGAGATGTCGTCGAGCTGGAGATCGCCGCCGGCCGCATCGTCGATGCTGCAACCGGATCCGAATGGTCCACGGACGGCGTGGCCATCTCCGGGCCCCTCGCCGGATCGGTTCTCGAGGCTCTCCCGGCGCGCACCACCTTCTGGTTCGCCTTCGTCGGCGCGTTCCCCGACGTCGAGCTCTCCACCCCGTGACGCCTCACCCCTGCTTCCTGCGGCGATCGCGTACCATCGCACGGCTCGACCGGGGAGAAGCGGGTGCGCATCGGAGTCGCCATCAGTACAGGCACCGGGTTCGCCGGTGAGGTTCCCACGTGGCGGGTCAGTCGAGGAGATGGCGGACCAGGTCCTGGCGTTCGCAGCCATCGGCGTCTGCGAAGTCCGCTGCTACCCGTACCCCGCAGACGTGGCAACCATCGAGGCGATGGCGCCTGTGGTCGCCGCGGTGCACGCCGGATGACGATGCCATCGTGACCTGGGCAGGCCGTCTGGCCGTCTTCGTGCTGGTGCTCGCTGCGCTCAAGTTCCTGTTCGGGTGGAACATCTCGATCATCGGCAGCGTCGTGCTGACGATCGTCCTCTCGATGGCGTTCGCCGCATTCGGGCGGCGCTAACCGTCGAGCGCCTCGTAGGTGATCACGGTGGTCCCGTCGTGGCTGAGCCGCAGCACGGCGCCGTCGACGTCGAACGAATCCGCCGATTGCAGCAGGGCCAGGTAGACCCCTTCCTGGTCCATCGATTCCTCACAGAACATCCGAGTTGTCGCCAAAGGACCGAAGCTGATCGAGTCGCCTGACACCTCGTAGCCGCCGGTGAAGTTGTTGCAGCCGGCGTCGCCGCCGACGGTCTCTCCGTCGAAGATCGCGGTGAGCACCGTGCCAGGACTGGGCGCGGCGGACGACCCGCCTGCCGACAGCTCTGTGACCACCCACGTCGGTCCCACCAAGTCCTTGCCGTTGGATCCCATCGCGATGCTCAACAGCACGATGAACCCGATGGCGGCGATGACGCCACCGACTGCCCACACCCACGGCTTCTGATCCACAGTCCGCTCCTTGGTCTTCTCCCCAGGCTAGAGGCTGCGGATCAGTCGGAGCCAGACTGGGTGAGGGCCGATGGTCTCACGAGAGCGGACGTCATCGAGCGGGGCTATCGGTCCGTGCTGCAGCAGCGACCGCTGCGGCAACTGCGGTGTGGACCTCGACGTCGAGGGGATCGGGAAGCAGCTGATCGTCAGGCGCCTTGGCGGCGATGGCGACCGCAGCCGCCCGCTTCATCGCCGCCGTGATCGACCGAGCCCCCGAATCGAGCGCCCCGCGGAAGAGCCCGGGATAGGCCAGCACGTTGTTGACGATGGCGCCGTCTGCAGCGATCGCGGCTCCAGCGTCGCGGGCCTCTCCGATGCCGATCTCGGGAACGGGGTTGGTGAGCGCCATGACGATGCTGCCGTTCCGAACTCGATCGGCGGGGAGCAACCCTGCGCGTCCCGTCGTCAACACCACGATGTCTGCCCGATCGACGACCTCGTCGAAGGTGTCGGTTCCTGCGGTGATCGCGGCATCGGGATCGGCAACCTCGTGGAGGCGAGCAACCCCCTCTGCGTTGGGATCGAAGGCCACGACTTCGGCGAACCCGAAGCCAGATGCCAGCCCGGCAATGGCGCTGCCTGCGGCACCCAACCCCACCTGGCCGAACGTCAGATCTCCGAGTTCTCGCCCGACCCTCCGCGCCGCGTTGAGCACCGCCGCCACGAGGACGACTGCGGTGCCGTGCTGGTCGTCGTGGAGCACGGGAATGGTGAGGCTGGCCTCCAAGGAGCGCTCGACCTCGTACACGCCCGGCGTCGCGATGTCCTCTAGATGGATCCCGCCAAATCCGGGAGCCAGGCGTTCCACGGTTTCCACGATGGCCTTCGGGTCTGGCGCGTCGAGCACGATGGGCACGGCGTTGAGGCCGACGAGGGTCGCATAGAACAGCGCTTTGCCCTCCATCACCGGCAGCGAAGCCGCAGGACCGACATCGCCCAAGCCGAGCACGCGGCTGCCGTTCGTGACGATCGCCACGGTCCGGCCCCGCCAGGTCAGCCGGTCGGCGAGTGACTCGTCCTCTGCGATCGCCTGGACGACCCTGGCGACACCAGGGGTGTACACCTCGCGCATGTCCTGGAGCGTGCGCACGGTCGCCCGGCTTTCCACGGAGATCTTGCCGCCCTCGTGCTGCGCCCAGACCTTGTCGATATGACCGGCGAGCACATCCACGCCGTCGACGGCGTCGAGGGCGTCGTGCACCCTTTCCACGGTGTCATCGTCAGGAGCGATCACGGTCACTTCGCGGATGTTGAAGTCGGCACCGATGTAGACCGTCTCGATCTCGCCGATCTGGGCACCCAGATCGCCAACGGCGGCCAGCGCTCGTGCCAGCGTTCCCGGCGTTCGGTCGGTCCTGATGCGGAAGACCTCGTCGCGCTCGATCGAGTACTCACCCATGCCCACAGTATGGCCACGCTGCAGCGGGTTCCCGGCGCCACGGCGACGGAGGGCCGAAACCCGACCGTCACTCGCCCGGGTCGGGCGCAGTGCTCCTGCGCACCAGGAACGGCAAGGCGATCATCACGAGAAAACCGGCAACGAGGACGACATCGAACGCCACACGAGCACCGCCGATGCCCAGGAAGTCCATCACGATCGCAACGAAACCGGCAACAGCGATGGCGATGGCTCCGGCCGCCAGCACCCAGGCCACATAGAGGGCGATCAGCGTGCCGGTCGCCATCACCGAACCTCGATCACCAGCTTGCCAACGGCCTGGCGCTCCGCCAGGAGTGCCAGGGCAGCCCCGGCACCGTCGAGAGGGAACCGGCGGTGGATCAGCGGGGCGAAGGTCTCGTCTGCCATCCGGTCGAGGAGCCATGCGAAGTTGCGTTGGTTCTGCTCGGGTTCCATCTCGGCAAAGCGACCCCAGAACACGCCTACTGCAGACGACTCGCTCAACAAGAAGCGATTGGCGGGGAGGTCGGGAATGCGACCGGCCGTGAATCCGATCAGGAGCAGCCGTCCTCGCCACGCCAGGTAGCGCACCGCAGCATCGGTGGCGTCCCCACCGACCGGGTCGTAGACGACGTCGGCACCGCGGCCTTCGGTGAGTTCTCGGACCCTGCTGCGGACATCCTCAGTGGTGTAGTTCACGATGTGGTCGGCTCCCCGATCCGCGACGACCTCACCCTTCCAGTCGGCGCCGACACACCCGATGACTGTGGCGCCCAGGTACTTGCCCACCTCGACGGCGGTCAACCCGACGCCGCCGGAGGCGCCGAGCACGACCAGCGTCTCTCCCGGCTGCAGGGCGCCCCGATCGTGGAGTGCGTGGTACGCCGTTCCATACGCAACGGGCAGAACGGCTGCTCGCTCGAACGGCACCGTGTCGGGGATCGGGAACACGGTGGGGACCGGGGCCACGACCTCCTCGGCGTATCCCCCGAACGGGACGAACGCCATCACGCGATCCCCGACCTCAAACGTGGCGACGCCTTCGCCGAGCGCAGACACCACGCCTGCCACCTCGAAGCCCGGTGCGAACGGGAGCTCCGGCCGTGCCTGGTAGAGGCCCTGGATCAGCAGCATGTCTGCGAAGTTGACCCCGGCGGCGTGTACCGAGATCCGCACCTCGCCTGAGCCCGGCTGGGGAACAGGCGCGTCGACCAACTCCAGCGGAGCGCCGAAATCGGCGACCTGCATGGCGCGCATGGTCACTTCACGAAGCGGATGTTCAGCGGATACCGCCACGTCTCCCCACCGGCCGCCTTCACGCCGCCGATGATCATGAGGACGAAGCCACCGATGACCGCGGCGATCAGGATGATGATGCCGATCACGAAGATGAGGGTGATCGCACCCACCACGTACGCGATGAGGAGCGTGAGTTGGAAGTTCAGCGCCTCCTTGGCGTGGAAGCTCACGAACTCGTCCTCATCGCGCTTGATCAACCAGATCACCAGCGGGGCGATGAAGCTGAGGCCGATCAGGGGGACCAGGTGCGCGGCTGCTGCCCATCCCTTGGAGTCCGAAGCCGCCGGTTCGATCGGATCGATCCTCCCGTACTCGGCATCCATTCGGTCGAAGTCTTCGTTGTCGAACCGCGGGTCCATCGAGCCTCCTCGTCTCGTCGCTGCAGCGTAGTGTCCGCCCCATGACGGCCCCGATCTCGCTCAGCCTCGATGCTGTGATCGCCACGGTCACCGACGAGGAACCTCGGCTGCTCGCCGTCGAGCGCGCGGGCACCTGGGCGATCCCGACGGGCCTCCTCGATCCGGAACACGATCGCAAGCTCGAGGCAGGGCTGCGCCGCTGGGTCGCCAGCCAGACCGGTCTCGACGTCGGGTACGTCGAACAGCTCTACACGTTCGGCGACCTCCACCGCCGGCGCGAACCGGCGGCGCCTCGCCATCTCTCGGTCGCCTACCTGGCCCTCGTAGCCGAGGCGCAGCCGTCCCCGGGGGCCGCCTGGCTGGACTGGTACGAGGTCTTCCCGTGGGAGGACCACCGCGGCGGGCCACCGCAGGTCCTCACCGACCATCTGGCCCCAGCACTCGACGCCTGGGCACACGGCGACAGCGGCCGCGAGGGAAGGGTGGCGATCACCTTCGCCAGGGACTCCGTGTGGGATCCCATCCGTGCCCTGGAGCGCTACGAGCTGCTGTACGAAGCCCGCCTCGTTTCCGAGGTCTTTCGCGACGACGGGCGAGTGCCGCCGGCGGGACTCCACGGGCGCGAACTCGCCTATGACCACCGCAGGGTCGTGGCGACAGCCATCGGGCGGCTGCGCGGCAAGCTCACCTACCGGCCTGTCGTGTTCGAGGTGATGCCGGACACGTTCACGCTGACCGGGCTCCAGCGCACCGTGGAGGCGCTGTCGGGAGTGCGCATCCACAAGCAGAACTTCCGCAGACTCGTCGAGCGCGGCCAGCTCGTCGAAGGCACCGGCGAAACCGCCGCCTCGACCGGCGGGCGGCCCGCCGAGCTGTTTCGCTTCCGCCAGGAGGTTGTCTCCGAGCGACCACGACCCGGGATGCGGTTGCCCGGGATGCGTACCTAGGACCTCTTCGTCCGACGTCCGACGTCCGGCCTGGGCCGGAATATGACCTTGGCGAGGGACGCGGTCTTGTAGGGAATACGACTTCGTCCTATCCTGTTCATAAGTAATGCTCAATGAGAGCACAACCTATCCGCAGGGAGGGCTCGCATGACGACGTCGCTGGCCGAGGAGCGTCTCGCCGGTGTGATCCCGGACGTCGAGATCGCCATCGCGGCACCGATCGTCGATGAGATCGAGCAGCGCAAGCGCGAGCGCAATGCGATCGTGCTCGCCCACAACTACATGACCCCGGACATCTTCCACGGTGTCGCCGACCTCACCGGAGACTCGCTGGCGCTCGCCAGGCTGGCCGCCGACACCGACGCCGAGGTGATCGTGCTCGCCGGGGTCCACTTCATGGCCGAGACGGCGAAGATCGTCAATCCCGACAAGACGGTGCTCATCCCCGACCTGGCCGCCGGGTGCTCCCTCGCCGAGTCGATCACCGGAGCCGACGTCCGGTTGCTCCGCCAGCGGTACCCCGGAGTTCCCGTCGTCACCTACGTCAACACGTCTGCAGACGTCAAGGCCGAATCCGACGTGTGCTGCACCTCTTCGAACGCTGTACAGGTGGTCGAGTCGCTGGGGACCGATCGGGTCATCTTCCTCCCCGACCAGTACCTGGGACGGTGGGTTGCCACCCAGACAGACGTCGACATCATCCTCTGGGAGGGTTCGTGCATGGTGCATGAACGCTTCACAGCCGCCGAACTGCGCGGGTACCGCTCGACCCATCCTGGAATCCAGATCATCGCCCATCCCGAGTGCCCGCCAGACGTGCTCGCCGAAGCAGACTTCGTGGGCTCGACCTCAGGGATGATCAACTGGGTGCACACGGAACATCCGCGCCAGGTGGTGATGGTCACGGAGTGCTCGATGGCCGACAACGTGGCGGTCGAGGCCACAGACGTGGAATTCGTCAGGCCCTGCAACCTCTGCCCACACATGAAGCGGATCACCCTCGACAACATCCGCGACGCCCTGGCCAATCTGCAATACCCCGTTACCGTCGATCCGGCGATCGCCGATCGGGCACGCTCCGCGGTCGACCGCATGCTGGCGGTACCCGTCTGATGGCCGTCACCGTTCGCCACACGCCCACCGTCGTCGTCGGCACCGGCATCGCAGGACTCTCCGTGGCACTCAACGTGGGCCGGTGCACGGTCGTCACCAACGGAGCGGTGCGCAGCGGCTCGTCGGAGCTTGCCCAGGGGGGCATTGCGGCCTCACTCGACCCCGGTGACACCGCCGATCGCCACCGGGCAGACACGCTGCGGGTGTCGGGTGGCATCGCCGATCCGATCGTCGCCGACGCCGTCACCGCAGCTGCGGCCGGCCGCATCGAGTGGCTCATCGGCCTCGGCGCTCGGTTTGACCGCGACGATTCGGGCCGGCTGGTCCTCGGCAGAGAAGCCGGGCATTCGGATCGCAGGATCGTGCATTCCAATGGCGACGCAACCGGGACAGAGGTGATGCGAGCATTGCGTGGCGCCGTGGCGGAGCGGCCGGACATCGAAGTTCTCGAAGATCTCGAGCTCGTCGACCTGATCACCGATGGCGACGACGTCTCTGGCATCCTGGTGCTCTTGCCGGACGGTGAGCTCATCGCGATCCTCGCAGACGCCGTCGTGCTGGCGACCGGTGGCATCGGGCGGTTGTACGCCAGAACCACCAACCCGCAGGAGGTTGCTGGCGATGGTCTCGCCGTTGCCGCCCGTGCGGGAGCGATGCTGGCCGATCTCGAGTTCGTCCAGTTCCACCCCACGACGCTCGCCGTCGACGCCGACCCTGCTCCCCTGCTGACGGAGGCATTGCGCGGCGAGGGCGCAGTGCTCATCGACGACGAAGGGCACCGCTTCATGACCGACCTCCATCCCGATGCGGAGCTCGCCCCACGCGACGTGGTCGCACGCGGCATCTGGCGTCAGCTCGAGGGGGGCAGGAAGGTGCTTCTCGACGCGACCGATGCCGTAGGCCCTGCGTTCCCAACGCGGTTCCCCACTGCGTGGCAGTGTGCTCGGGCCGCAGGCCTCGACCCGCGCCATGATCCCCTCCCGGTGGCCCCCGCAGAGCACTTCCACATGGGCGGCGTCGCCACCGACGTCGAAGGAGCAACCACCCTGCGCGGGCTGTGGGCCGTCGGCGAGGTCGCATCCACGGGACTGCACGGCGCCAACCGGCTGGCATCGAACTCCCTGCTCGAAGGTCTCGCGATCGGGGCACGGGCGGCGCAGGCGATCGTTGCGGCCAGGCCGCGCAGCGCTCGCCGCTCCCCTGACGTCCCGGCCGCAGCGCTCCAGGTCGTTCCCGGCGAGGATGCAGAAGCCGTGCACACGGTGCGCAATGCCATGTGGGATGGTGTCGGCGTCGAGCGTTCCGCAGCAGGGATCTCTGCCACCCAGCGCATCTTGCGCACTGTCTCCAGACCGTCACACGTCAGGAACCGCAACCTTCCCACAATCGGGTCGCTCATCGCCGCCGCAGCCGCCTCCCGCACCGAGTCCCGCGGGGGCCATTACCGATCGGACCACCCGTACCCGGCGAAGGCGGGAGCCGTGCGGTCGTTCATCACGCCGGAGCGCTCAGACCGCGTCGCCTTGCCGTGACCTTGCCCCCGGCAGCCCATGCCACGATTTACGACGCGCTCGCCGAGGATCTCGGGGAAGCAGGCGATGTGACGTCGGCGGCCACGGTCTCTGCGGGAGCCGTCGCCGAGGCCACCGTGGTCGCCAGGGACGCAGGCACGATCGCAGGACTCGACGTGGCCGCACAGGTCTTCGCCATCGTCGACGACGAGCTGAAGTGGTCTCCAGAGCACCGGGATGGCGAGGCGGTTGCCGCAGGCACCGTTGTGGCGACTGCCTCCGGACGAACCCGTTCACTGCTGACCGCAGAGCGCACCGCGCTCAACTTCCTCGGCCATCTGTCCGGAATCGCCACAGAGACGAGGCGCTATGTCGACGCGGTGGCCGGAACCGGGGCCCGGATCGTCGATACGCGCAAGACGACCCCGGGGCTCCGCAGCCTCGAGAAGATGGCCGTACGGTCGGGAGGGGCAGGCAATCATCGATTCGGCCTCTACGACGCAGTCCTGATCAAGGACAACCACATCGCCGCTGCCGGCTCTGCCGGCGATGCAGTCCGCGCGGCTCGGGCGGCGACCGGCCACACCATGACGATCGAGGTCGAGGTCGAGACCTTGGATCAGCTCAGGGACGCGCTCGCTGCCGGGCCAGACGTCGTCATGCTCGACAACATGGATCTCGCCACGATGCGCCGAGCCGTGTCCCTCGTCGACGGTTCCGCCGTGGTGGAGGCCTCGGGCGGGATCGGGATCGACCAGGTGCGCTCCGTGGCGCTGACGGGAGTCGATGTCATCTCGATCGGAAGGATCACGCACAGCGCACCCGCCCTGGACGTGGCCCTGGAGCTTCGCGATCCGTGAGCCGGACCCTCGGCGTCCCCGCGTTGATCGGGACCCCGGGGGGGCGTCAGTTGCTGAAGCTCACCGCCTGGATCGGCGCCCAACGCGACGCCACGGCCATGTAGAACTCACCGGACTCCTCGTAGTCACCGCGCTCGAGCGCCTCCAGGCTCTTGCGGACCTCGACGGCAGACTCATCCAGAACCAGATCGGCCTCTGCGAACAGCCCGGCCACGCCGGCGTAGTCGAGTTCGAGCATGGCGTCCACGGAGAACTCGCGAAGCCAGTGCTCGAGCTCCTTCACCTGATCGACCACGGCGTCGGCGAATCCGGCGTCGTCGATCACGTGCACCGCCCAGGTGATGCGGTCGACGGCATCGCCCACGGTTCCCCGATAGCGAATGGAAGGACCGTGGCCCGAGGCGTAGACCTCGCGAGCCTGCGGTTGAAAGGCGGCGAACCACCGCAGCGGCACATGCCACGGCGAGGACAGGATGTAGCTGCGAGCCCCGGGGCGCGTGCGGAGCTCAGCGAGCTCGTCTGCGTACGTGCGCAACTCCGTCTCAGTGACGAGCGGACCTTCCCCTGCCTGCGAGTGTGCGATGAAGCCCTCGAGCATCCGCAGCCTGGGGAACCGGGGACAGCGGTAGGTCGCTCCGCTCCACTCCACGGTGAAGGCGTCGTCCTGGAGCGGCTCGTGCCACACGAAGCGATCGTTCGCCCGGATGAGGGCCCGGCGCCCCCCAGGATCGTGGGCAGGGAGATCCGCAGCGCGGTCCGCTGGCAGGTAGACCCGGAGGTAGGCGGTGGCGATCATCGGGAGATGGTAGGGAGGGATCGGTCTCCGGTGCACGCTCCGAGAGCGCCCGCTCCTGGCGTCTCTAGACTGGAGGCTCCAAAGCGGGGCCGTTGCCCAGCGAAAGGAGCGATCCACCTTGGGCGTATTCGAGTCCATCGGGAGTGACACCCACGAGGAGATCCTCTTCGGTGTAGATCACGAATCGCAGCTCCGGACCATCATCGCAATCCACAACACGGCTCTCGGTCCCGCCCTCGGCGGGACTCGCTTCTTTCCGTACGGCTCTGAGCAGGAGGCGCTGCGCGACGTGCTCCGGCTGTCGAAGGGCATGACCTACAAGTCGGCGGCCGCCGGCCTCGACCTCGGAGGCGGCAAGGGAGTCATCATCGGCGATCCGGGCACGATGAAATCGGAGCGGCTGTTGCGCGCATACGCCTCGGTCGTCGAATCGCTCGGCGGTCGCTACATCACCGCAGAGGACGTCGGAACCACGGTCGAGGACATGGTCATGATCAAGCGGTCGACGCGCCACGTCGCCGGGCTGCCTCCGACGTACGGCGGGTCGGGAGATCCGTCTCCGGCGACGGCACGGGGCGTGTTCCGCGCCATGGAAGCGGTAGCTGCTCACCTGTGGGGCAGCCGTGACCTCGCAGGCAAGACCATCGCCGTGCAGGGGATCGGCAAGGTGGGAATGAGCCTGGTCGAGCGTCTGACCGAAGCCGGCGTGGAGGTGGTTGTTGCCGACGTCAACCCGGCGGCGATCGACCATGCCGCGACCCGATTCGGCACGAAGACGGTCGAGCTCGAAGAGCTGTACTCGGTGGACTGTGACATCTTCGCCCCGTGTGCACTCGGCGCCACCATCAATCCAGACACCATCCCGCTGCTCCGGACTGCCGCGATCGCCGGATCGGCGAACAACCAGCTGGCCACAGACGCAGACGCCGACCTGCTCGAAACGTACGGCATCGTCTACGCCCCCGACTTCGTGGCCAACGCCGGAGGGGTGATCAACATCGCCGTCGAGCGCGAGGGGTACTCGACCGACCGGGCGGCCGCGATGGTGGACGGCATCTTCGACAACGTGACCGCGGTCCTGCGTACCTCCGCCGAGGACTCCGTCAACACCAACGTCGCCGCACAGCGAGTGGCCGAGCGCCGCATTGCCACCGTCGGCAGTCTGCGCCTGAAGCGAAGGCCCGGCGAAGAGAAGGGAGCATCGTGACCCTCGGATTGGACAGCATCATCGATCACACCTCGCTCGGCCTGACCGACGATCGCGTCATTGACATGTACCGCTCGATGCTCCTTGCCAGGAAGCTCGACGACAAGATGTGGGCGCTCAACCGGCAGGGGCGTGTTCCGTTCGTCGTGTCGGTGTCCGGTCACGAAGCCACCCAGGTCGGCGCCGCTGCCGCCCTCGACCCCGGCAGGGACTGGTCCCTGCCGTACTACCGGGACATCGCCTTCAACCTCGCCCTCGGTGTGTCTCCAGAAGACGTGTTCCTCGGCGTGTTCGCCAAGGCAGGCGACCCGGCGTCCGGGGGCCGCCAGATGCCGAACCACTGGTCGGAGCCCGACCTCAACATCTTCACCCATTCCTCTGTGATCGCCACGCAGTTCCCGCATGCCTGCGGAATCGCCTACGAACTCCGGCGCAAGGGATCGGACGGCATCGTGTTCGTCTCCGGAGGGGAGGGATCGACCTCAGAGGGCGACTGGCACGAGGCCATGAACTTTGCAGGCGTCCACGAGCTCCCGATCGTCTTCCTCATCGAGAACAACCTCTACGCCATCTCGGTTCCGGCAGACCAGGAGGTCGCCGGGCAAGTCGCAGACCGCGCCGAGGGCTACGGCATGCCCGGCGTCGTCGTGGACGGCAACGACCTGCTCGCCGTCTACGGTGCCATGGCCGCCGCAGTCGATCGGGCGCGCACCGCGCAGGGGCCGACGCTGATCGAGGCCAAGACGTACCGCTACTACGCCCACACCTCTGATGACGACGACAAGCTCTACCGCACTCGCGAAGAGGTCGAGCTGTGGCGACGCAAGGATCCGATCCCGGCGTTCCGGCAGTACCTGGTTGAGAGGCGCCTCCTCGATGCCGCCACCGAGGCTCGCATCGATGAGGAGACCACCGACGAGATCAACGCAGCAGCAGCAGCTGCAGACGCCGCGCCTGAACCGACCGATCCACTGAGCAAGGTGTACGCCAATCCCATCACACCTGCGACTCCGACCACGACGATCGAAGGAGTCGACGAGGGTCGCACCTCCAACGTCATCACGGCGATCAATCACACGCTGCACGAGATCATGGCTGTGCACGACGACGTTGTGGTGTTCGGCGAGGACGTCGCCGACCCCAAAGGAGGAGTCTTCAAGGCGACCGTCGGGCTGGGCGACGCCTTCGGGTCGGAGCGCAGTTTCAACACGCCGCTCGCCGAGTCGCTGATCATCGGCATGGGTGTGGGCATGGGAGCCGCCGGCGCCAGGCCCGTGGCCGAGATCCAGTTCGCAGACTTCATCCATCCGGGGTTCGATCAAATCGTGTCCGAGGTCGCCAGAATCCACTACCGGTCGAACGGTCGCTGGACGTGCCCGCTCGTGATCCGGGTTCCGTACGGCGGCGGCATCCACGGAGCGATGTACCACTCGCAGTCGATCGAGGCGTTCTACGCCCACGTGCCAGGGCTCAAGGTGGTCGTACCGTCGACCCCCGCGGACGTCAAGGGACTCTTGTGGTCGGCGGTCGAAGATCCCGATCCCGTCATGTTCCTCGAACCGAAGAAGCTCTACCGACTCGCCACGGGGACCTTCCCCGAGAGGCACCACCGGGTACCGCTCGGCACAGCGGCCCTCCGTCGCGACGGGGACGACCTCACCATCATTGCGTACGGCGCCATGGCGCACTTCTCGGTCGAGGCTGCCGACGTGCTCGAAGAGGACGACGGCATCGCGGCCACGGTTCTCGACCTCCGCTCGTTGAAGCCCCTCGACTGGCCGAGCATCGAGGCGGCGGTGCAACGCACCTCCAAGGTGCTCATCGTCCACGAGGACAACGAGTTCGTCGGGTTCGGAGCCGAGGTCGCCGCGCAGATCGCCGAGAAGAGCTTCGAGTGGCTCGACGCCCCCGTCCGCCGCTACGCGACGCCAGACGTTCCTACGTTCCCGTACAGCGGAGCGCTCGAGGAGCAGGTGCTCCCAACCGTCGGCGGCATCGTGGAGCGGGCCAGGGCGCTGGCCGCTTACTGATCTGCCGCCGATGATCCGGGAAGCAACGGCCGCCGACATTCCGGCTATTGCGGCGTGGACGACCGACACCTTCGACTGGGGCGACTACGTACCGGATGACCTGCCGGTGTGGCTGCGCGATCCGTCGATCGGCGTCTTCGTCTACGACGAGGGCGGGATCCCGATCGCGCTCGGCAAGGCGCAGATGCTGTCGCCGACCGAGGCATGGCTCAGCTCTGCTCGCGTCCATCCCGAGCATCGCGGGCGGCGCATCGCGGGAGCTGTGGGAGAAGCCCTCATGTCGTGGGCTCGCCAGCGCGACGGCCGGATCGCCAGGTTGATCGTCGAAGACTGGAACGACTCCGCCATCAGCCAGGTCGAGCGCGGCGGTATGCGTCGCGTCGTCGACCTGACGTGGTGTCACCGGGCGGTGTCCACGAAGGCCGCGGCACCGGGGGGCAACGGCGGACGGAGGGCCCCGGCCGCACTGCGCGCGAGGCAGGGTCGCTCCGCAGACGCGGAACCGGCCTTTGCTGCCTGGTCGGTCGGAAGCCTGTGCCGATCAGCACGAGGGCTCTTCTGCTCCAGCTGGGCGGCGCGACGCCTGACGGCCGAAGATCTCGCGGAGGCCGCTCGCCAGAACGGGTTCTGGGAGGTTGGGAGCGGCTGGATCACCGGGGAGCGAATCGGACAGCGGTTCTCCATCTCCTGGATCGAAACGTCTCCCGAAGAGGCTGCCGATGCCCTCAGGGCCGTCGTCGACCTGGCGGCCGGCAGCGGTGCCGATGAGCTGTGGATGTGGGTCCCGACGATCGACTGGATCGTCGCGGCTGCGCAGAAGGCCGGATGCGAGACCGCAGCGATGGGGATCTACGCCGTCGAGCTGTGAGCCGACGCCGCCACCTCCCAATACAGTTCCACCGGATGGGCGACGCGCACGCCGGCAGCGACGAACCGGCGGAGCTGCATGTCACAGCCCGGATTGGCCGTAGCCACCACCCGCGCGCCGGAGGCGGCGATCTCGGCGGCCTTGCGTGCGCCGAGCTCGGCAGATGCTTCCGGGTGGGAGAGGGAGTACGACCCGGCGGCGCCGCAGCACAGGCCGAGCGGGTCGATGTCGACCGGCCGGTACCCGGCAGCCGCCAGGATCTCCCGAGGCTCCGCGACGATGCCTTGGGCATGGCGCAGGTGACAGGGGTCCTGGACGGCAATGGGGCCATGATCGCCATCGCTCGCCGGCACCAGGCCGCGATCGATCAACCGGGCCACCAGCACCGTGGCGTCGACCACCCGCGCTGCCAGGTCGTCACCGCCCGCGCTCCAGTGACCGGACGCCGCGAGGTGCGCCCCGCAGCCCGCGGCATCGACGACCACCGACTCGTACCCGGTGAACGCGGCGACATTGGTCTCCGCCATGCGCTCGGCAGCGGACGCGGCCCCTTCGTGCGCCGCGAGTGCGCCGCAACAGCCCTGGGCGGCAGGCGCCTCGACGCGGTATCCGGCCATGCGGAGGACCCCGATGACCGCGGCATGCACCTCGGGGAACCAGGCATCCATCACACAGCCCGTGAACAGGGCGACGGTCCCGCGGGGGGACCCCTCGGGATCCCAGGAGCGGCCTCGGGAGCCGGAGTGAGGACGGATGCGGCGCAGCCCGCGAGCGGGTCCGATGCGCGCGGCGACCCCCATCCTCTGGGCGACGGCAGCCCCTACCGTGGCAGCCTTGACCCATCCGTCGCGGTCGATGGCGGTACCGAATGCCCACCGTTTTGCGGTGCTCGCTCCGGCAGGACCGTGCGCCGCGATCTCGGCGCGCGCCCCCTCCATCGCCCTGCCGAACGGGACCAGGGACGGGCACACGGCCTCACACGCCCGACACTGCAGACAGAACTCCATGATCTCGGCGAAGCGGCCGTCGATCGGGACGCGACTGTCTGCGACGGCAGCCATCGCCGCCAGACGCCCCCGAGGCGAGGCCGCCTCGTCCCCGGTCAGCCGGAACGTCGGGCAGAACGGGAGGCACAGCCCGCACGCCACGCACTGGTTGATGTCCTCGTGGCGGGGAGCCCATGCGGTGGACCAGTCGGTACCCATCAGATCCGGCCGGGAAGCTTGCCGACGTTGAGGATGCCGGCTGGGTCGAACGCTTCCTTTATGCGCCGCTGGATCGCCAGCGAGGCCGGAGGAGTTCCCCAGGGGTCGACGGCAGCAGCAAGGTCGCCGGGGCCGGCAAGGAGCACCAACGCCCCGCTCCGCGCCTCTGCCCACCGGCGCAGTCCGCAGACCTCGTCTGCCGCGATCTCACCACAGCCGATCTCGATGATCCCGACACCGTGCTGGGCACGGAACGTGACGCCCGGCCACGCCGCGATCCGGGAGACCCCGGCTGCGACGTGCGCAGGCGGGACCCTGAGCGACACTCGAACGGGACCGGACACCGGCTCCGGCCAGGCCAGCCCGGGTTCCGCACGGTGGCCAAGACCGGCCGCCTGGGCGGCGATCTCGGCCTCGGTGCCCCCGAGATACACGGCGGACCCCCGCTCCGTCTCGACGACAGCAAGCGGGCGGTAGACCGCCTCGACGGCAGTCGCCGGATCGGCAACGGGCACGGTGGCTCCCGAAACCGGCGTCGGGAGCAGCTTGAGACAGACCTCTCCGATCAGCCCGAGCGCGCCCATGCTGCCAACCATGAGCCGCGCCAGGTCGTACCCGGTGGAGCTCTTCACGACCCGGGCGCCGGCGCGGATCACCCTGCCGTAGCCGGTGGCAACGGCCACCTGGAGCACGCGGTCACGACTCGGTCCGTAGCGATACCGGCAATATCCGGATGCGGCCACCGCCAGCGTTCCTCCCACCGTCGCCGTTCCTGGGTGCTCGGGGAGGACCGCCGATTGGCCCCGCTCTCCCAGCATCGCCTCGAGGTCAGCGACGGGCATGCCGGCCTCGACGACGATGGTGAGATCGTCTGCCTGCCAGTCGACGACTCGGCGCATCCGTTCCGTGCTCACGACGACGTCGCAGCTGCCGGGGCCTCCGATGAGGCGATGCGTAGCGCCACCGAGGAAGCCGACCCGCAGCCCGTGGTCTGCAGCATGGGCCAGAACCTCAGCGGCGTCTTCGACCGATCCGGGAGCGACGACCAACTCCCCGGCTCCCCCCTCGTGCCCTTCCGGTCGCAACCGCTCGAAGAGCCGCGCCGTGGTCACCTTGAGGCTGGTCACGACGGCTCCGTCACGAAGGTGCCCGGCGCACGATCGAAGCACCGTGAGCCCTCGGGGAGCACCTTGCCCGGGTTGAGGAGGCCTCGGGGATCGAAGGCGTCGCGGAGGCGCGCCTGGGCGTCGAGATCGAGCGGAGCGAACACAGAGGGCATCAGATCCCGCTTCTCCATCCCCACGCCGTGCTCGCCGGTCAGTGTGCCGCCGGCGGCGACAGAAACCGCCACCATTTCCGTTGCAGCGGCGGTCACCCGCGCTCGCATGCCGGGCTCGGCAGCGTCGAACGACACCAGAGGGTGCAGATTCCCGTCCCCAGCGTGGAACACGTTGAGGAGATCGAGGTCGTAGCGTCTGCCGGTCTCGTAGATGGCCTCCATCACCTCCACGAGCTTGGTCCTCGGGACGACTGTGTCGTGGAGGTAGTAGTCGGGCGCGTTCTGGGCAATCGCTCCGAAGGCCGACTTCCTGCCCTTCCACAACAGCTCGCGCTCGACGTCGTCTGCAGCGATGCGGACTCCGGTGGCTCCGTGGGCAAGCGCGATCTCCTCGATGAGCGCCGCCTCTGCGACGACACCCTCTTCGAGCCCGACCACCTCGGCCAGCAGCACGGAGGCTGCGTCGGTGGGGTAGCCGGCGTGAACGAAGTTCTCCACTGCCCGGATCATCGGGTTGTCCATCATCTCGAGGGCCGCAGGCACGAGACCGCTCCCGATGATCCCAGAGACGGTTGCCGCGGCCCCTGCGATGTCGCGATAGGCGAGCAGCAACGTGCGCACGGCAGGAGGGTTGGTCGTGAGCTTGACGAGCACCCTCGTCACGACCGCCACGGTCCCTTCTGACCCGACGACCGCGGCGCGCACATCGAGTCCGATCGGGTCGGGCGCCGGCCCTCCGACCATGACGATCTCACCGTCCGACGTGACGATCTCGGCAGCAAGGATGTGTGCGGTCGTCGTCCCTTCTGACAGGCAATGCGGCCCCCCCGCGTTGGTTGCCAAGTTGCCGCCGACGGTGCACGCCTGCTGCGATGACGGATCGGGAGCGAAATGCAGGCCCAGAGGGACGACGTCGCGGGAGAGATCGAGGTTGATGACCCCGGGCCCGACCCACGCCGTGCGATTCAGCGGATCGACCTCGGTGTCGTTCATCTTGGTCATGACGATGAGGACGGCAGGTTCGGTGGGTACGGCGCCGCCCGCCAGGCCGGTACCCGCTCCCCTGGCTACGACGGGGACGTCATGGCGTCCGGCGACGCGCACACACGCCGCGGTTTCTGCAGCAGACTCCGGGTGGACCACCGCAGCCACAGGCCCTGGAGTGATTCCGCCGTCCCGCTCGTAGACGATGAGGTCGAGCGGGTGAGTATGCACTCTGCCCGGTCCCAGCACCTGTTCGAGGTCTGCCACCAGATCCATGGAGCAGCAGGCTAGGTGCTTCGGCCTGCGCCGGGTCACGAGGGATCAGCGCCCCCAGCCACCGCCTCCTGGAGTGAGCACGCGGAGCCGATCGCCTGGAGCGACTTCCACCGTGCACTTGCCGGGAAGACGCTCGCTGCCTGCGGAGCTCAACAGCCAGTCTTCGCCGCTGGCACCGGGTTCACCACCGTCGAGCCCCCAGGGCTGGAGCCGGCGGCGCTCCCCCATCAATGACAGCGTTCCCGCCGTGAGGAACTCGATCTCGCGCTCGATGCCCTCGCCACCAGGGAACCGGCCTGGGCCCCCGGACCCCCGGCGCAATCGGTACGTGATGACCCGGAACGGGTAGTGCGCCTCGAGCGCCTCGATCGGGGTGTTCTTGGTGTTCGTCATCCCGGTGTGGATCCCCGACTGGCCAGGCCTCCCCGGCCGGCCGCCCTGGCCGCCAGCAACCGTCTCGTAGTACGCGAAGTCATCGTTCCCGATCAGCACGTTGTTCATCGTCCCCTGGCCTGCGGCCGGAACCCGCCCCGGCGCCGCCTGAGCCAGCGCTCCGAGCAAGGTGTCTGCGATCCGCTGGCTGGTCTCGACGTTTCCTGCTGCGACGGCAGCAGGAGGCTCGGCGTCGACGATGGAGCCCCTGGGGGTGCGCAGCTCGATGGGACGATGGCAGCCTCCGTTGGTCGGGATGGTCGGATCCGTGGCCACCCGCACGGCGTAGTACAGGCACGACCGGGTGACGGCCTGCACGGCGTTGAAGTTGGCAGGCACCTGGGCAGCTGTGCCGGTGAAGTCGGCACCGAGGGATGCGCCATCGATCGTGACGGCGACCGCGATCGGGACATCCGCATCACCCAGCTCCATGGCATCGGAGAATCGGTAGGTCCCGTCTGGCAAGTCGGCGATCGCTGCCGTCATCCGCCGCTCGCCGTAGTCGAGCAGGGCCGTCGTGACCGCTTGCCACCGATCGCGCCCCTCTGCGGCGATGAGCTCGCCAACCCGGCGGGCACCCGCCTCGTTGGCGCCGAGCTGGGCAGACAGGTCACCGCGCCGTTCGGCAGGCGTCCGGGTCGCAGCCAGGAACGGGTCGAGGAACGCTGCGATCCATTCACCAGCACGCACACACTCGGTTGGGGGAACGATGTGCCCTTCCTGATCGACCCGGGTGGCGTGGGCCGGCATCGAACCGGGAGCCTCGCCACCAACATCGGCGTGGTGCGCCCGGTTGGCCACCCAGGCGACGACGTCGCCGTCGGAGAACACCGGCCGCACCAGGGTCAGATCGTTCAGGTGGGTGCCCCCGAAGAACGGGTCGTTCACTGCGTACTGTGTGCCGGGCGTGACGTCATCGCCGAAGCGGCGGATCACGGCCGCGACGGATTCGGGCATCGATCCGAGGTGCACCGGAATGTGCTCTGCCTGCGCCAGCATCTCGCCGGAGGCGACGAAGAGCGCAGCAGAGCAGTCCGCCCGCTCCTTGATGTTGGGGGAGTAGGCCGTGCGCCGCAGCACGACGCCCATGTCGTCCGCGATCGCGGCCAGCCGGTTCCTCGCTACTTCGAGTGTGATCGGATCGACGATCACCAGGTGATCTCCAGCGCCCCGGAGTCGGATACGGTCGCACGCTCCCCCGCACCGACCCACGTGGTCGCCTCGGCTTCTTCGACCACAGCGGGACCGGCGATCTCCGCCCCCACGGCGAGCCCCTCGCGCCGGTAGATCGCCGCACTCACGTCGCCTCCACCCGTCTTCACGCTGCGGGATCGCACGGCACCTTCACCGTGGGGACGCCATTCCGGCAAGGCCGAATATCCGATGGGCGGCGTGCCAACTGCCTCGGCACGCACCGTCACCACCTCCAGCGGATCGCCAGACCTGGCGAATCCGTTGCGCTCTCGATGGACCTCGTGGAATCGTCGTTCTAGTTCCGACCATCCGTCACCGGCGGCATAGGCCACGGAGAGCTCGTGAGACTGGCCCAGGTACCGCACATCGCACAGCGTGGTCACCGTGGATGCCGGGAGATCGCGTCTCGCCTCACCGGCGACCTCGCCGATCAGCGTGTCGAGACGGGGGAGGTCTGCGGCGGTCAGGACTGCGCTCCTGGCCCGATCAGCGCGGGGAGGACTGAGGAGCAGGCCCAGCGCCGAGAACACGCCGCAGTGGGGCGGGATGACGACTCCTGCCATGTCCAGCCCACGCGCCAGCGCCGTGGCGTGCAGTCCACCGGCCCCGCCGAACGCCACCAGCCAGGCATCACGGGGATCGGCACCCTGTTCGATCGACACCGTACGGATGGCCGCCCCCATCACCTCCTCGACGATCGTCGTCACCCCCAGCGCCGTGCGGATTGCATCGAGGCCGAGCGCATCACCCAGACGCCCCAGCGCAGCCGTTGCGGATGCGCTGTCGAGGGCGAGCCGCCCTCCGAGGATGGCCCCTGGAGCGATCCGGCCGAGCGCGACGTTGGCGTCCGTGACCGTCGCTGCGGTTCCCCCTCGCTGGTAGCAGGCAGGACCGGGGACGGCCCCGGCGCTCTGTGGCCCCACCCGGAGCGAACCTCCGGAGTCCACCCAGCCGATGCTCCCGCCCCCGGCTCCAACCGTGTGAATCGCCGCCGAGGGCATCCGGCACACGTAGCCGTCGATCGCTCGTTGGTAGGCAACCTCTGGTCGGCCGCGCTCGATGCGGCACACATCGGTGGACGTGCCCCCCATGTCGAAGGCGATCACCCGCTCGATCCCCATCGCCGATCCCAGCGCCCCGGCAGCGAGTGCCCCACCCGCAGGGCCAGACAGGAGGATTGCGGCAGGAAGCTCTGCCGCGTCCCCCGCCCCCATGAGACCTCCGGACGACCGCATGACGAACACGTCTTCGGCAAACCCCGTTGTGCGTACCCGGTCGGAGAGCGTGCGGAGGTAGGCCGCCACTACGGGGACGAGGTACGCGTTGAGGACCGTGGTCGAGGTACGTTCGAACTCACGAAACTCCGGGGCGACCTCGGAGGAGAGCGAGACGGGCAGCGAGGGGGCGACCGCGGCGATCGCGGCGCGGATGGCGTGCTCGGCGCTCGGGTCCTCGTACGACCGCAGGAGGGCCACCGCCACGGATCCCACCGCAGCCAGCGCCGCGGATTCGGCGACGATGCTGCGCAGGTCCCGAGGAACGAGGGGATCCGGGCGGTCGGCGAAGCTGTCGTACAAGGCAGGACGGTCCTGCCTCCCGATCTCGATGACGTCCTCGAACCCGGGATCCGTCACCAGGCCGACGGCTGCCCCCGTACGCTCCAGGATGGCATTCGTCGCCACGGTCGTTCCGTGGAGGAACCGATCGGCGTGGTCGGTGACTTCTGCAGCGCCGGCCACCACAGCATCACTCTGGTCCTCCGTCGTGGGGAGCTTCGCGGTCGTCACGGCACTCCCGTCGTAGCCGACGACGTCGGTGAAGGTGCCTCCGACGTCGACGCCGACGATCACGGGCTCGTCCCAAGGGTACGATCGGCCTTCATGCCCATCACGGTCACCAACACCCCCAACCCCAACGCTTTGAAGTTCACCGTGCACGTGGACGTGGGGGGTCCTGCAACCTTTGTCGCAGGACGCGAAGCCGACGACCAGACAGCGACGGCCCTCCTCGCAATCGGGGGCGTCACGAGTGTCTTCATGTCCTCGGACTTCGTGACACTGTCCAAGACACCAGACGCCTCATGGGATGAGATCGCCCCGGAGGCGGAGACCATCCTGGAGTCGGCCTTCCCCTCCTGAGCGCTGATCCGCTCACCGGGTCACGAAGCCGTGGACCAGCAGCCACGGCACGGTGACGATCATCGGGAAGCGCTTGCCGTTCAGCCGACTACGGACCTCGGTCAAAACAGCATCGAGGTCGGCAGAGACGAGCCGGTCCAAGCCGGGCAGGACCCGGCTGCGGATCATCTCGAGGTACTCGGAAGGGTCGGCGATGCTGTACGCAGGAAGCTCCATCGCGTCGGCAACGATGGGTCGCAGTCCGGCGCGGAGTACGGCCAGACCCAAGCCGGCCGTGCTCTCTCGTCCCACCGCCGCTGCCGCCGCGACCTGTGGGTACGACCGGTAGGCGACCGCCGCCGGGAAGGCAGCAGGCTGCGCAGTTGTGAGGGTGGCAACATCGAGGTCGCCGAGCCGCACGGTCCCTCCAGGCCTGACGACGCGTGCCGCCTCGATGGCGACCGCTGCCAGCTGGGCCGGCCCGTCCCATGCGGCCAGCATGACCGCGGCATCGAACGAATCCGCGGGCAAGCCGGTCGCCTCGGGAAGACCGCCTGCGACGAGGTCGGGAGTGTGTCCCGCTCCCAGGGTGACGAGCGAAGGTCCACCCTGGCGTATCGGGGCCCCCATGGCCTCGGCGAGCACATCGCCCCCGGGAGCACCGAGAAGCACCGACCCACCGAGATCCGCACCGAGATCGGCAAGGGTGGCCCGCCATGCTCTGAGAAGGTGCACGGTCTCGCCCATCAGGGCGAGGCTACCCGGTCGGAGCCACCCCAGGCTCCATGCCTGCACTCACGACACCGGGCCGGATGACCATCGGCCAGCTGATCCCCGAGGCATCGCTCAACCCCACGACCACACGCCACCGGGCTCCGTCGGCAGTCGCCTCCAACACCTGCGGATCGGCGTCGAAGAGCCAGGCATGTCCCAGCGCAGCGTCGATGGCGGCCTGCGGCGCGGGACCCTGCGGCAGGCTCGCCGGGGTCAACCCATGGGCACGCGGCGGCGGAACCGGCGCAGGCAGATCGACGACGGCGGCCCCACCGGCGCCAACGTCGATCAGCACCTCGGCGGCCCGGACCGGCCCCCTGCGAAACCCTTGGCCATCGGCGTAGATGCTGCGGAAGGCAACCCACACGGCGTATGCCGACTGCCCCTGGGGGACCACGCGGTACGCCCGGGCCCATTCGACGTAGGAAGTGCCGGCTGCCTCTTCGTGGGGGAGCCGGGGGAGGACCGTGCCGGGAGCGAACGCATCGCTGACGTCTGCCGTCGTCATCGGATCATGATCGACGGTGAAGTAGTCGGTGATGAACCACTCGGCGCGCATCACCGCCAGGGCCTCGCCTCCGCCGTCCCGCGGCAGCGCAGCCAGCAGGTCGGCCTCGGTCGGCAGCGGAGCCGCAGGAACCCCAGGGACCGCAGGAACCGCAGGGGCCGCCGGTGCCACGGGGGGCACGACCGACACCGCAGGTGTGGCTTCGGGGAGGGGCGCGACCTGGTCGGGACCGGAGAGCCAGCGCATGCCGAGAACACCGATCACCGCAGCCGCGGCCACGGCGATGCCCACGTACACGATCCGGGTGCGACGATCATCAGTCTGGGCGACCAGATTGGCCCAGGGGACGTGCTCGAACTCTTCTTCATCCATCGGTGAGACCTCTGATCCAGGGGGGTGTGACCACATCGCCGGTCGCAGGCGCCGGGAGACCGGTCACCGCAGCCAGAGTTCCGCGGACGGCGGCCCATCCCAGGGAGCGGAGGGCGAGGACGGCTGCAGCGCGGACGGGGGCGGGGACGACGGCGAGCTCCACGACGCGCACCGTATCGAGGGGGGAGGCCCGAGGGAAGAGGCTCGTGGCAGGTCAGCCGCCGATGTAGCTCATCTCCACTTTGGGCAGGTTCACCGTGACCTCCGATCGCATCTCGCTGTAGCGATCGGAGCGCTGCTCCCACAGTCCGGCCAAGGCCGAGGCAACGGCCTCATCGTTCGAGCCGTCGCGCAAGCGCTCCCTGAGATCGAACCCGTGGTGGGCGAAGAGGCACGTGTAGAGCTTGCCGTCCGCGGATAGGCGGAGCCGCGTGCAGTCACCACAGAACGGAGCCGTCACCGACGCGATCACCCCGATCTCTCCGGCACCGTCGCGATAGCGGTAGCGGGTCGCCACCTCGCCGCGATGGTCCTGGTCGACCGGATCAAGCGGCCAGCGGGCGCCAATCCGCGCCACGATCTCGCGAGCGGGGACGACATCGTTCATCCGCCAGCCGTTGGCCGTCCCGACGTCCATGAACTCGATGAACCGCACGACGTGACCTGATCCCCTGAAGTGCTCTGCCATCGCCTCGATGTCGCCGTCGTTGACCCCGCGCTGCACCACCGCATTGATCTTGACCGGTCCGAGCCCGGCTTCGGTCGCGGCCGCGATCCCGTCGAGAACTCGATCCAGCTCGAAGTCCACGTCGTTCATCGCCGCGAAATGCTGAGGGTCGACCGAATCGAGGCTGACGGTCACCCGGTGCAACCCTGCGGCGGCGAGGGCGGCCGCCTTGCGGCGGAGCAATGAGCCGTTCGTGGTGAGCGCCAGGTCGTCGACTCCACCGGTGGCTGCCAGCCGGCCCACGAGATCCTCCATGCCCCGGCGGAGCAGGGGTTCGCCCCCGGTGATGCGCAGCTTGGTGACCCCGAGGGCGGCGAAGATCCCGGCGGTCCGCTCCAGTTCCTCGAACGTCAACAGCTCGGCGCGAGGCAGGAACTCGTAGTCACGATCGAATACCGATTTCGGCATGCAGTAGGTACAGCGGAAATTGCAGCGATCGGTGATCGAGATCCGCAGATCACGCAACGGTCGACCCAGGGTGTCTGCGATCATGGCGGGAGCCTACCCGCCGCAGGGAAAGGTCATCCCACGGCGGTCAACCGCGAGCGAGGTCGAGGAACTCGTTGCGGGTGCGTGCGTCGTCCTTGAACGCCCCCCGCATGGCGCTCGTGACCATCGAACTGTCCTGCTTCTGCACGCCGCGCATCATCATGCACAAGTGCTTGCCCTCGATGACGACGGCCACGCCGTGAGGATCGAGAATGTCGCCCATGGCGTCGGCAACCTGGTTCGTGAGCCGCTCCTGAACCTGGAGTCTCCTGGCGAACACGTCAACGATCCTGGCGATCTTCGACAGGCCGATGATTGTCCCCTTCGGGAGGTAGGCCACTGAAGCCGTGCCGAAGAACGGGAGCATGTGGTGCTCGCACATCGAATAGAACTCGACATCCTTCACGAGCACCATCTCCTCCGCACCCTCAGCGTCGAAGACCGCGTCGTTCACCACGTCGTCGAGCGAGGTCGTGTATCCGCTGGTCAAGAAGTCCATCGCCTTGGCCACCCGAAGCGGGGTGCGGGCCAAACCCTCGCGATCCGGGTCCTCGCCGATCTCGAGCAGCTGGTCGCGTACCAGCGCCTCGAGCTTGGGGGCGTACACCTCGCCAACGTCGTCGAAGTCCTCCGCGCCACGCACCGCGTATGGAGAAGACAGTTGAATGGCCATGATCGGTCTCACCTCGTCCCCGTCGAAACCGTGTGCGATCTGATTCGTGGACAAACCCGAGACCGGATGGATCCATTCCGGAGCCACGTCGGCAGCAGGCAGCGCGATGTGCGCCTCGGTGAGGGCCTCCGGGTCTGGGACCGACCACTCGCCGAAATCGGCGATGCGGTCTCCGTAGTACGTGATGTCGAGGTCGACCTCTCGCGGAGCATTGCGATCTGCGGTGCGGACCCTGCCGAACTCCCGTTCGACCGCCCGCAGCTCGGCGCGCAGCTCCTCGGGGAAGAGCTCCGTGCACACCACGGCAGCCGCGTTGAAGAAGTCGGGAGCATGGTCGGGACCTCCCACTGATCGACTCTCGAACACACGGCTGACCGCCTTGACATCGAGCTGGGGATGGCGCCGCAGCCGGCGTACCACTTCAGGGATATGGCGCTCCTTCTCGATGTTGGAGCCGATCGAGATGAGGACGTCGGTGTAGCAGCGGGATTCTTCCACGGTCACCCCTCCTCAACGCGCGAGCGACCGATGGTGATTCCCACTGATCGAGCGTGGCGCAGCGCTCCGGGCTTCTCGACCGTCAGCTCGACGTGTTCAACCCGATCGTCGGTGTCGAAACAGAGCTGGACGAGCTCGGCGGCGAGGCGTTCGACGAGCATCGGCTCGCCCGCTTCGATGTGAGCGATCATCGCTTTGTTGATGGTGCGGTAGTTGACCGCATCCAAGATGTCATCGGACTCCCCTGCCGCCCTGGTGTCTGCCCACAGGATCGCGTTGACGAGGATCTCCTGATGGTTGACCCGCTCGTCAGGGTTGATCCCCACGATCCCGCGTATCGACAGATCCTTGATCTGGATCCGATCGAGGTGATCTCGGCGCGTCATTGCAGGTGCCCTCCGCCGTCGACCCGGATGACTTCTCCCGTGACGAAGTCGTTGCGCAGCAGGTGGAGGGCGGCGGCCACGACCGGGTCGGTCCCTCCTGCCCGTTGCAGCGGGAGCCCCACCGCAAGCCGTTCCGCATACGACTCGTCCTCGCCTGGTGGCGGGAGAATCACACCGAGGGCCACGGCATTCACCCGGATGTGCGGCGCCAGGGCGACTGCAGCCGCTCTCGTGAACGTGTCGATGCCGCCCTTGGCGATGACGTAGGAGAAGTGCTGCAGGTACGGCGTAGCCGTCCGCACATCGGTGATGTTCACCACGGCGCCGCGGCCATTGGGGGCAAGACCCGCGGCGAAGGCCTGAGTGGTGAACACCGCTGCCGCCAACGTGAGGTCGAGCGTCGTGCGCAACCCGTCAGGTGTCACGTCGTACAGGGTGTCCTCGGGGAACCCTGAGGCAGAATTGATGAGGAGCGACGGTGGACCGAGGGTCGCGGCAGCCTGCTCGATCACACCTGCTGCTGCGGCGGGATCCGCCAGGTTCACCGATCCGATGGCGGCCCGCACCCCGAGAGCGCGAATCTCATCCGCCGTGGCCTCGGCGGGGCCTGCCGACCGGTTGTAGTGGATGAACACGTCGGCACCGGCTGCCGCCAGCCCGAGTGCCAACGCCCGCCCAACACGTACTCCGCCGCCGGTGACGGCGGCCACTCTTCCTGTGAGGTCCACCCCGCCAGGCTATCGGCACCGGACGGCGCGAGCGACGGCGCTCACCACCCGAGCTCATCGCAGCCGCGGTGCGAGTCCGGTTCGATCTGCACCGTCGCGTGCTCGATACCGTGCTCGCATCGCAGAACCTCGCGGGCGTCGTCGAGCACCGGATGCAGCGGTGTCCCTTCGGCCACGACGAGGTGGACGGCCGCGGTTTCCATGCCGGACGACACCGACCACACGTGCAGGTCGTGGACCCCGACGACACCGGGCACAGTGGAGAGGTCGCGGCGCACGGCGGCGACGTCGAGACCGTCCGGGGCACGTTCCGCCAGGACGCGCAGAGCCTTCGCCGCAAGTCGAATCGCTCGCGGCGCGATCAGCACCCCGATCAGCACGCCGACAACGGCATCCACGACCACCCAGCCGGTGATGGCGACGACCACTGCAGCACCGACCACGCCAATCGATGCGATCAAGTCACCAAGCACTTCGACGTAGGCCCCCTCGACGTTCAACGACTGCGCGGCGTCGCGCCTGAGGACGACCAGGCCTACCACGTTCACGGCCAGTCCGCCGAGCGCCACCACCAACATCGGACCGGACAGGATCTCGGGGGACTCTCCAGAGATCCTGGCGACCGCCGAGATCACCACGAAGCCGGCGACACCGATGAGCAACACGGCGTTTCCCAACGCAACGAGGACCTCGAGGCGGAACAACCCGAACGTGTTGGACCCGCCGGCTCTGCTTCTGACCGCGACGATGCCGGTGACGAGGGCCGCGGCGACGGCAACGGCATCCGTCGCCATGTGGCCGGCGTCCGCGGTGAGCGCTAGGGATCCCGTCCTGCTCCGGCCACGAGCTCGACGACCGCGAACGACAGTACGAGCGCGAGGACAATCGCCAGGGAGCGCCGCTGCGACCTGCGTCCGGTGAGATGATCCCCGGTCATCGCGCCCCGTGCTGTTGATGCTCCATCGCAACATCGAGAAGCAGCCGGACGTGGGAGTCTGCGACGCGATAGAAGACCTCCCGACCGTGCTTCCTGCCGCGCACCAGACCGGCGAGGCGGAGCTGCCTCAGCTGGTGGCTCGTTGCCGACTCGGAGGAGCCGACATGGTTCGCGAGGTCGCCGACGCACACCTCGCCGCCCTCGAGCAGGGCGTACACGATCTGGAGCCGTCCGGGATCGGCGAGAAGGCGGAACCGGGAGGCCATGGCTGCGGCGAGCTCGTGTTCGAGGAGCGGCGTCTCTGGAGGAGGGCCGTGATCGTGCTCTGTGGCGGCCATCCCGTATTATATCTGAATATCTGTTCAGATGTTCAGATATGACCCCAGGCGGCCAGGCTCGCCAGGTGCGCCCGGTCCTTGGGTCGATCGGCAAACCGTTTGTAGGCCACCACGTACTTGAGCAGCACGAAGGGGATGCCCTCGATCATCTCGGAGGTGTCGATCAACTCATCGAGATCGAAGTCGCCCATCGCCCATCGGGTGCCGATCGTGATGATGCCGCCGAAGAACGCGGCGATGACGGCCCCGTCTGACAACACCTCCAGGTCGCCGGCGGCTGCCGCGACCTCCCAGGCGGCGCCCCTGCTGATGACGTCCAGGTCATTGGTCGGTTCCACGATGCCGCGCACGATCAACGGCCCGCTCCCGAACACGGCGTGATCCGCCGTCGGGAGGTCGAGCGAGCGCAGCAGGTCGAAGATCCCCTCGATACGGTCCGGCACCGGACGGACTCTACGGGTGGGTCGGGATCGCGATGACCGGCATCATGGAGAGCCGCGACCTATTCTCGGCCTGTGAGCAAGGCAGACCCCAAACACGGCCGCTGGATTCTCCCGATCGTGATCGCCGCTCTGATCGGATTCACCGTGGTGTTCGTCAGAGCCCTGCCGGCGGCAGACGTCGCCGCGAGCACCACGACGACCACATCGACGACCACGACGACCCTTCCTCCAACGACGACCACGACCACGCTGCCGGCAGACCTCCGTGCCTTCCTCGGTGAGGTCGACCGCTTCGAACAGACCGCCATCGATCTCAACGAGCAGCTGAACACCGTGAACACGGCTTGGGAGAACCGCGACATCCTCTTCGAGGAGGCCGAGGAGGGGTTCCAGGAGGTGGCAGACGCCCACCAGCAGCTGGCGAACGAGGTTGCCCAGACCTCGGTCCCGGAACCCTACGAGGAGCTGTGGCCGGACACCATCGCCCTTGCTCTCGATCTCGTGACCAAAGCGGAGGCAGCCCTCGAGGGACTGAAGGCACCGGACGATGGCACGCTGCGCCGCGAGGCCGTCGCCGCGTACAACGACGCCACAGCGGCATTCCTAGCGCAGCTCGACACCGTCAGGCAGGCCACGCCGTAGTAGGCCATACTCCCCGGCACATGCCAGACCGTTCCGACTACTGGTGGAACCGCCCGGAAGTGTGGGCAGGTGCCGCACTCGCCGGAGCCGCGGCCGTCGAGTCCTTCCGACCATCCCTCATGCCGCGTACCACCACGCATCAGGCGCTGGTCACCGGGGCATCCGGGACCCTGGGCTGGGCCGCCGGCAGCGGCACCTACTCCGTCATGGCGCGAACGGGGGCGGTGCCCGGCGATCTGGCCATCCTCGGGGGAACGGTCGCGGCCGGCGTCGCCATTCGCACGATCCTGCCAGACCGCGATCGGGAGCCCGCGTGGCGGCCGCTCATCAAGAGCGCCAGCACGATCGCAGCCGCAGGAGCCGCCTCGGCATCGACCGTTGCCGCCATCCGCTACTCCCGCAGCCGCCTGATCGCCGGTTCAATCACTGGAGGGGTCTCCGCCGCGGCCGCCGCGAGGGCCATCCACACGAACCTGCGCCGCCAGGAGCGCCACCGCGACGAATTCGATGTTCCGCCGCCGAGCCCCACCAGGGCCATCGTCGAGGGCCTCGGCGCGCTCGGTGTCCTCGGTGCCCTCCTCCAGGGCTACCGGATGAGCGGAGGCGCGATCGCCAAGGTCCTGCAACGGCGGACCGGGATGCCGCATCTCGCGGCACGTCTGTCAGGCAACGCCCTCGGCGCCGCTGCGTGGGGCATGGGAGCCTGGACGACGTATCGCTTCTTGAGTACCAGCCTCGCCCTCTACGACCGCGTGATGGACCCGGGATACGACCGACCCCCGGTGACGCCCAACCGCACCGCCGGACCCGATTCGTCCATCGAGTTCGCCAGGATCGGGAGGCAGGGCAGGCGCTTCGTCACCAACGTGCCGACCGTCACTGAGATCGAGGACGTGATGGGCGAGCCGGCCGTCACCGAACCGATCCGGGTGTTCGTCGGGTACGACTCCGCCAGGACCGGGGAGGAACGCGTCGCCCTCGCCATGCAAGAGCTCAACCGCACCAACGCATTCGACCGATCACTGCTCATCGTTTCGTGCCCGGCAGGCACCGGGTACGTCAACACCCTGCCGATGGAGGTCGCCGACTATGCGACCCGAGGCGACGTCGCCGCTGTGGCTGTTCAGTACGCCAGGCTGCCTTCGCTCATGGCCCTGCAACAGACCCGATCGGGAGCAGAGCACCACCGGCTGCTCCTCACCGCGATCCGGGACGAGCTCGACCGCCGCCACGATGCCCGGCGGCCGATGGTGGTCGTGTACGGCGAGAGCCTCGGTTCGTGGGCGGGCCAGGATGCCTTCATCGACAGCGGAACCAGGGGTCTCGACGAACTCGGCGTCGACCTGGCGCTGTGGGTGGGCACGCCGAGCTACTCCAAGTGGCGGGATCAGTTCCTGGCAGGGTCGGAGACGGACTTCCCGGCCGGCGCGGTCGTCGAGATCGACCACGTGGGTCAGCTCGACCCATCTCATGTCCGCAGGCGCCGAGTGGTGTTGTTGACGCACGACAACGACCCGATCGCCCACGTCGATCACTCCGTCCTCTACAAGCGGCCACCGTGGCTGGGGTCGTCACGGCCGGCCACCGTGTCGCCCGATCAGCGGTGGATGCCTGGGATCTCAGGGGTGCAGAGCATCCTGGACACCGTCAACGCCACGAACCCGACACCGGGCGTGTTCCGGGCGACCGGCCACGACTATCGCGCGGATTTGCCCGCGGTGACCGTCGCTGCGTACCGGCTGCCCGAGCCCAGCGTCGAGCAGTGGGAGCGCATGATGGCCAAGTTGCAAGCAGACGAGGCGGCCAGGGCAGCACGCTTCCACCTCGCGTCACCGGATGACCCAGGACCAGACGGCGCCGCGGCCGCGGGTTGACCGGCGCTCAGCTTCCGTTCTCGAGGTACTCGCAGACCGTCTCGGTCATCAGCCGCGCCACGACGTACGGGTCGGCGTTGGCGTTGGGCCTCCGGTCCTCGATGTATCCCTGGCCGTCCTGAGCCACCTGCCACGGAATCCGCACAGAGGCCCCCCGGTTCGACACCCCGTAGGAGTACTCCGTCCAGGGCGCCGTCTCGTGCAGACCGGTCAGCCTCCTGGTGATTCCCGCTCCGTAGTTCTCGATGTGGAGGTCGGCCTTCTTCCCCAGCGCCTCACACGCCGCCACGACCGCGTCGTAGCCCTCCCGCATCTCGACGGTCGAGAAGTTGGTGTGCATGCCTGCCCCGTTCCAATCGCCCTCGACGGGTTTGGGGTTGAGGTGCGCAGAGATGTCGTGGTCTTCGGCGATGCGGTACAGCAGCCAGCGAGCCATCCACAGGTGATCGCCCACCGCCACGGGATCCAAGGGCCCGATCTGGAACTCCCACTGGCCGATCATCACCTCGGCGTTCGTTCCTGAGATGCCGATGCCTGCTTCGAGACACGCCGCGGTATGGGCTTCGACCACGTCGCGGCCCCAGATTTCGTCGGCACCCACGCCGCAGTAGTAGCCGCCCTGCGGCGCCGGATACCCGCCAACCGGCCAGCCGTGAGGTCTGCCGTCCTTGAAGAAGGTGTATTCCTGCTCGAGCCCGAACCATGGCTCGTGGTCGGCGTACTTCTCGGCGACGACCACGCATGCCGCCCGCGTGTTCGATGGATGAGGATCCATGTCTGTGGTCAGCACGTCGCACATCACGAGCACGTCTGCCCCCCCCCGGATGGGATCTGGCTTGACGAGCACTGGCCGCAGCACACAGTCCGAGCTGTCGCCGGGCGCCTGCTCCGTGCTGGAACCGTCGAAACCCCAGATGGGCGGCTCTGCGCCGTCGAGCACGATCTTGGTCTTGGAGCGCAGCTTTGCGGTCGGCTTCTGACCATCGATCCAGATGTACTCCGCCCGATACGGCATGGTTCCTCCGTCGTGTCCGTGGCTACGGGCGCGCGAGCCCGATCGCCCCAGCATGCCCCGCAGGCGTTTCCTCGGGGTAACCACCGTGTGAACGCTGTGTTACGAAACTCGAGCGCCGGTGACGCCGGCCCGATCCCGTCGTACGATGAGTGGTCAGGAGGTCGCGAAAACCATGGAACGCCGCAAGGAATATGTGCTGCGCACCGTCGAGGAGCGGGGGATCCGCCTCATTCGGTTGTGGTTCACTGATGTGCTCGGACTGCTCAAGTCCTTCGCCATCACTCCGGCAGAGCTCGAGACTGCCCTCGATGAGGGCATGGGGTTCGACGGATCGTCGATCGATGGCTTTTCCCGCACCTACGAGGCCGACATGCTGGCCAGGCCGGATCCAACGACCTTCCAGATCCTGCCATGGCGGTCGGGAGACGCCGGCGTGGCCCGCATGTTCTGTGACATCGTCACGCCGGACGGCGACCCGTTCGAGGGCGATCCCCGGTCGGTGCTGAGGCGCAACCTGAAGCGGGCTCAGGAGCTTGGCTACAACTTCTATGTCGGGCCGGAGATCGAGTACTTCTACTTCCGCGACGCAGGGCCCGAGCCGGAAGTTCTCGACCGGGGCGGCTACTTCGACTTGACCCCGCTCGACGTCGCCCAGGAGTATCGGCGCTCCACGATCGTCGCCCTTGAACAGCTCGGCATCCCGGTCGAGTTCTCCCACCACGAGGTTTCCCCGAGCCAGCACGAGTTGGATCTGCGCCACACCGATGCGCTCGCCATGGCCGACAACATCGTCACGACGCGTTTGGCGGTGAAGGAGGTGGCCATGGAGCAGGGCATCTATGCGACGTTCATGCCCAAGCCGCTCCAGCAGTACGACGGCAGCGGGCTCCACCTCCATCTGTCGCTGTTCGCCGGCAACGAGAACGCCTTCCATGAAGAACACGCCGAGTACGGCCTCTCCAAGGTCGCTCGCGGGTTCATCGCAGGGCTGCTGACTCACGCGACCGAGATCACCGCAGTCACCAACCAATGGGTCAATTCGTACAAGCGGCTCGTCGGCGGCTTCGACGCCCCGATCTACGAGACCTGGGCGCGCAACGACCAGACGGCCCTCGTGCGCGTCCCGGCAGCCAAGCGGGGCAAGGTGGACTCGACGCGAATCGAGTACCGCTCACCGGACCCCGCCTGCAACCCGTATCTCGTGTGCTCGCTGCTGCTCGCGGCGGGCCTTGCCGGCGTCGAGAACAACTACGACCTGCCGGACGAGATGGGGGCAGACGTGCTCCGCATGTCGGCGGACGAGCGCGCTGCAGGCGGCATCCGTCGTCTCCCCCGCAACCTGTCGGACGCCCTCCACGCCATGGAGCAGTCCGAGCTGGTGCGCGAGGCTCTCGGCGAACACGTCTTCGAGTGGTTCTTGCGGAACAAGCGCAGCGAGTGGGCTCGCTACGAGGAGCACGTCTCGCGCCACGAGCTCGAGGAATACCTGCCGGTGCTGTGACATGTTCGTCGCCGTCTACCCCCAGTCCCCGACCCCAACACTGACCGCCGCCCTCCTCGCCGCGGGCTACAAGCCGGTCCCGGTGGCAGACGTCGCGGATGCCGCCCGCCGTGAACCCGATGCCGGATGGACGGCGGCCGTGGTGGAGCTCGCCGACGACGCCGGACTGGCCGCAGCGGTCGCCGGGAAGCTGCGTGACGAGCTGGCGATCCCGCTCCTGCTCGTCGCCGACCGCACGTTCACTTCCGACCTCGGCGATCTGGACTGCTACGACGACTTCGTGCTCACACCGATCGATCCGACAGAACTCGGGGTGAGAATGACGAAGCTCGCTGCGCCGGAGCTGGGGAACGATGGCGAGCCCGTGCTGCACTTCCGCGATCTCGAGTTGAACACCGCCACCTATCAGGCAACCGTCGCCGGGCACAGCCGCGACCTCACGTTCATGGAGTACGAGCTGCTGCGCTTCTTCGTCGAGCACCCCGATCGTGTGTGGAGCCGCGAGCAGATCCTGGCCAAGGTCTGGGGATACGACTACTTCGGAGGGTCACGTACGGTCGACGTGCATGTCCGCAGGCTGCGCGCCAAGCTCGGGGAAGAGCGGGCGTCGTGGATCACCACCGTGCGCTCGGTGGGGTATCGCTTTGGCTAGCGCTTCACCTTCACGCCACGCCAGAACGCCACGTAGTCCTTGATGTCTGCTGCAGCCGGTGACGGTTGTGCGTAGTACCAGGCCGCTCCGCGGTTGACGTCCTCGCCAACGACGACGTCGTAGTACGACGCCGTTCCCTTCCACGGGCAGACCGTCGCCGCCGGTGAGGCCCTGAAGAACTCCTCGTTGATCGAGTCCGGAGGGAAGTAGTGGTTGCCTTCGACCTTGATCGTCGCGTCGCTCTCGGCGAGCACGACTCCGTTCCACATCGCCTTCGGCATCTCGTACCTTTCCCTGTCGTCACGTGCACAACCGCGCGACCCCACCGGCGCATTCCTCACACCGAACGCAACGGACGACTCCAGTCGAGGGACAGCAGCGCCCACCAGCCATCAGCAACCTCGACGGGCGAACCGTCCACTCGCACCGAGCGGACCACGCGCGGTCTGGTGACGACGTGGTCGGAAGGCATGCCGCTTGCCGCACCCTGGACACCACCCTCTTCGAGCCGGTCGACGACGAAGCTGGAGAAGACGATGCCGGCTCGTGCCGACTCTTCTCGGACTGCGGCCAGCCAGTTGTCCAAGAGCTCTGCAACCGAATCTCCTGGAGCGACGATCGGACGCGAGTACGTCGGCGCCACACCGTCCAGCTCGAACGAGCGGTCGAAGACCGCAGCGGCGGCGTTCTCGAAGAGTTCGGCGAGCGTGGACCCTGTGACCCGGATCACGTCGGGATCCCGGCGTGGGCCGCTCACAACAGCCAGGGGAGCAAGCGGTGCGGAATCGTCGATCGATAGTCCCGGTACGCGGGGAATCGGGCCATCAGCAGATCTTCTTCGTGGCCGACCTTGGCCATGAAGAACACCGGAAACGCCAGCGACATCACGAGCGCCCCCGGGCTCACGAAGGCCAGTGCCAGCCCGACGGCACCGATGATCACCGCACCGTACATCGGATGACGTACCAGGCGGAATGGCCCGCGGGTCATCAACAGGGCATCGTCGGTCGGCGCCGGGAAGGGGCTGAGCCGGCGCCCGAGCAGCGCCAGGGCCCAGCCTCCCATCACGACCGAGGCGACCACCAGGAGCCAACCGACCACCCGGGCGTAGCCGAGCCCGAACCCGGAGGTCACCGGCTCGGTGAACCCGAGGGCGATGACGTACAGACCGAGCAGGATCGCCTGGCTGACCACCCACCACCCGCCGCGGGTCGCAAAGGACATGGCTCGCAGGCTACCGCCGCCGGAGGGTTCCGTTCCGTCATAGGATCTGATATACTAAGACTCAGATTTATTGGAGTTCCACAGTATAAGACCCCACAGTATGAGAGAGCGTTTCCCCACCATGGATCTGGCGACCTTCACCCAGAAGTCCTCACAGGCGGTGCGCACGGCGGGTGACCTCGCCGCGGAGCACACCCACCAGTACGTTACGCCGGAGCACCTGCTCGGCGGTCTCCTGAGTCAGACCGACGGTCTGGTGTACCCCATCATGGCAACACTCGGCGTCCACGTGACCGACGTGCGAGTGCCCCTGGACGAGGCCCTCGAGGCGGTTCCCCACGTCTACGGGGGAAGCGACGTGGCGTTCGCCCCGGAGACCCTCACCGTCCTCGAGACCGCTCATGCGGAGCGAGCCGCCCTCGGTGACGCCTACGTTTCCATCGAGCATCTCCTGATCGCCCTCGCCGAGTCCCCAGGGGCGGCCGGGACGCTGCTCCGCCATGCCGGTATCGCGAAGCACCGCATCCTCGACGCGCTGACCGAGGTGCGCGGGGCGCAACGCGTCACGTCGCCGAATCCGGAGGACACCTATGCACCGTTGGAGAAGTTCGGCCGAGATCTCACAGACCTTGCCCGCCAGGGCGGTCTTGACCCGGTCATCGGAAGGGACGAGGAGATCCGTCGGGTGATCCAGGTGCTCTCCAGGCGCACGAAGAACAACCCGGTCCTCATCGGAGAGCCAGGAGTCGGCAAGACCGCGATCGCCGAGGGCCTCGCCGGCCGCATCGTCGACGGAGACGTCCCGGAGGGTCTGAAGAACAAGCGGCTGATCGCCCTCGACATCGGGGCGATGGTCGCAGGGGCCAAGTACCGCGGCGAATTCGAAGAGCGGCTCAAGGCCGTGCTCGACGAGATCAAGGCATCGGAGGGACGGGTGATCACGTTCATCGACGAGATGCACACGATCGTCGGTGCCGGGGCGGCTGAGGGGTCGATGGACGCCTCGAACATGCTCAAGCCGATGCTCTCCCGCGGAGAGCTACGGATGATCGGCGCGACCACGCTCGATGAGTTCCGCAGGTACGTCGAGAAGGATCCTGCGCTCGAACGGCGCTTCCAGCCGGTGCTCGTCGAGCCCCCGACCGTCGAGGATGCCATCGGCATTCTGCGCGGTCTCAAGGAGCGGTACGAGGTGCACCACGGGGTGCGCATCACCGACGCGGCGTTGATCGCAGCAGCTGTGCTGTCCGACCGCTACATCACAGGCCGCCACCTCCCGGACAAGGCCATCGACCTGATCGACGAGTCTGCGTCCCGCCTGCGGATCGAGATCGACTCCATGCCGGACGAGATCGACGAGCTGGAACGGCGCAGGCGCCAACTCGAGATCGAGCGCCAGGCCCTGCAGAAGGAATCTGACCAAGCATCCGCCGACCGGCTCTCCTCCATCGAAGAGGAACTGGCCAACCTCGTCGAGGAGCTCGACGGGCTCACGGCCCACTGGCAGCTCGAGAAGGCGGCCATCGCCGAGATCAGGACGACGAAGGAGTCGATCGAGGACACCAGAGCAGACGCCGACCGGGCGGAACGCAGTGGAGACCTCCAGAAGGCGGCGGAGCTCCGCTACGGCCGCCTTCCCGAGCTCGAGGCCGAGCTCTCCAGCCGCCAGATGCGGCTCGAGGACTTGCAGTCAGTTGTCAAGATGCTGACTGAGGAGGTCGACGAGCACGACGTCGCCGCGGTGGTCAGCCGGTGGACCGGCGTTCCCGTCGCCAAGCTCATGGAGGGCGAGGTGGAGAAGCTGGTCCACCTCGAAGACCATCTCCATCAGCGTGTGATCGGCCAGGAGGAAGCCGTCGCCGCGGTCGCCAACGCGATCCGACGCTCCCGCGCCGGTCTGTCAGACCCGAATCGTCCGATCGGATCGTTCCTGTTCCTCGGACCAACCGGCGTCGGCAAGACCGAGCTCGCACGGGCCCTGGCCGAGTTCCTCTTCGACGACGAGCGGGCGATGGTGCGCATCGACATGTCCGAGTACATGGAGAAGCACTCGGTGAGCCGCCTCATCGGCGCCCCGCCAGGGTACGTCGGCTACGACGAGGGTGGTCAGCTGACCGAGGCGGTGCGCCGCCGACCGTACTCGGTGATTCTGCTCGACGAGGTGGAGAAGGCGCACAGCGACGTGTTCAATACACTGCTCCAACTCCTCGATGACGGTCGTCTCACCGACGGCCATGGCCGCACGGTGGACTTCACGAACACCGTGTTGATCATGACCTCCAATCTCGGATCGGAGTTCATCGCCCCCGATCTTCCCGACCCGCTGGTGGCCGAGCGCGTGATGGGAGTGGTGCAGGGTCACTTCCGTCCCGAGTTCCTCAACAGGGTCGATGACGTGATCGTCTTCCACCGGCTGTCCCTCGCGGACCTGAAGCAGATCGTCTCGATCCAGTTCGCCCTCCTCGCCGACCGGCTCGCCGCCAGGCGGATCGAACTCGAGCTGACGGACGGAGCCGCCGACTGGCTGACGGAGCATGGATACGACCCGATCTACGGAGCGCGCCCGCTGAAGCGCCTCCTGCAGACGGCGATCGCCGACCCCCTCGCCCTGCAGGTCCTCGAAGGGGCCTTCGGCGAAAGCGACCGGGTCGTAGTGACCGTCGCCGGGGACCATCTGGCCTTCGAGGGAGCTTCCCCGAACCCGGGCATTGTCGCCGACCGCACCTAGCCTCGCCGCTCATGACCCTTCGCTGGCCCCTCGCCCTGCTCGCGGGCACGTTGCTCTTCGCCGCGTGCTCCCCGGCAGCGTCTGAGGAGACGCCGCAACCAACCTTCGCCCCGCTCGAATCGACGACGCAGGCTCCGGTGACGACGACGACGGTGGCGCCGCCGACCACAGGACCGACGACGACCACCACGACGCTGCCGCCGAACGAGTGCGACCCTGCTCCTGCCGCAGGTCTCGACGAGGGGGGGTTCTTCAGTCAACGCTGCACCGTGCTCGGCTTCGAGGTGATCGCCTCAGCTGCGGTGGATTCTGAAGCGCTGGTCGCCGCTGCCGACCGGTTCCACGCCACCCTCGTCCACCTTCCGGAGATTCGGGCCGCCCTGGATGAACGGGGGCTACGGATCACGGTCATCGGGGCCGAAGAGCGAACCACAGACCTTCCGCCGTTCGCCGACCTCTATGAGCTCTACCCAGGCACCGACTGGGACCGAACGACCCGATCATTTGCCGCGACGGGTGCTGTGCCGTGGGTCGCCGCAGCGGAGGAGAACCTGTTGTGTGCCGCAGACGACCGCCACGCCGGCGAAGACATGTTTCTGCGCGATCTGGCGAGGACCGTACGCGACTTCGGCTTGCGTGAGGTCGATCCGGCCTTCGATCTCGCGATCGAGCAAACCTACTCCCGCGTGGTCATCACCCAGGGCTTGTGGGCCAGCACCCTCGCGGAGAACAACTCGGATACGTACTGGATGGAAGGCATCCAGTCGTACTTCGACGGCAACCTCGAGGCCGACCCGGCAGACACGGCGCACAACCACGTCGACACGCGAGCAGAACTCGCTGCATACGATCCGCTGCTGTTCGACTTGGCCAGGACGCTGTACGGCAGTGGGAACTGGCGCTCGCCCTGTGCCTGAACGCCCGGCTCACGGAACGAGCGCTCGCTCCAGGATCACGTGCTGATAGCCGAGACCGTGGAGGAACTCGGCGATGGTCTTCTCCGCATTGACCTGGGCCTCGTCCAGAATGCCGGCGGCGACCGCCTGGCCCTCGAGCAGTGCCTCAGCCTCGCGTCTGGTCTCGGTCTCGAGCTGGGCGTCGCCAGACGTGAGCAACCCGGTCTTGCGGTCGACGACCTGCGTCGCCTCGGAATCCAGGTAGGCGTACTGCACTTCGGCAGCCGGGAGCTGCACGACCACGGTGCCGTTCAGCGGATCCACGACGAACGACTCGGGTGTCAGCGCCGCGAGGTCGACGCCGGCACCGATTCTGGCGACGGCGAAGAGGGAGAGCCGGTCACCGGCCGCCCAGTTCAACCATCCGAAGTCCTCACCCTTGGAGATCATCGTGTACTCGACCATCTCGACGGTCGTCAGTTCCGACAGCTCCTGGATCGACTCGACCACGGTAGGGCCCACAGCGGTGAACTCCTCGGAGCCGATCAAGTCGGGGAAGTCGATACGGAACGCCGAGAGGGCGGCGAAGACCGCTCCGGCGAGAATGACGCCGACGAGGACGGCAATTCCGGCCCGACGGGGTGCGGACACGGCACGGCTGGTCATGAGCACTCCAGAGAGGGGACGCCGCACAGGCTATGGCAGGCGAGGTTTACGGGACGTAAAGCCTCTCCCGATTCTCCCTTGATTTCTCGCGCATTCCATGATATCTCTATATCCAAGATACTTGGCTACACAAGATACCTTACGTGGCAAGGTAGGGTGTCGTGGCCCGCAAACGAGAGACTGGCAAACGAGGGACTGAGAGCCGTGGATCACAGCTCGCAGCTACTCAAAGGAGTTCTGGACATGTGTCTCCTGGCGCTGATCGCCGAGGAGCCCAGCTACGGCTATGAGATGGTCGACAAGCTGGAACGCCGCGGCCTGGAGCTGGTCAGCGAAGGGTCGATCTACCCCACACTGAGCCGGCTGCAGAAGGCCGGGCTCATCGAGGGCTACTTCGTCGAGGCCGACGGCAGCGGGCCGCCCCGCAAGTACTACCGCATCGCCCCGCCCGGGGCCGACCAGCTCGCTCAGTGGAGCGAGGAATGGGACCGCCTCAGCGCCGGAGTGACAACCGTGTTGAATGGGGGCCAAGGTGACTGACCGCACGATCGATCACATCGTCACCGATTGCGAGCGCTGGTGGCGCAGCACGGGCGTGCCCTCCGCAACGGTGGACGAAATGAAGGCCGAACTCCGCTCCCACCTCATCGAGGCTGAGGCGGCGGGGAAGACGCCGGAGAGCGTCGTGGGAACCGACCTGGCGGCCTTTGCCGAAGAGTGGGCGTCCGCATATCGCCCGTCGGTTCCCCTGCCCAGCTCCCGGGCGGTCTCGGTCGAGACCAAGCGTACGAAGAACATGTGGACCTGGGTCGCTATCGGTGCCGTCCTCGCGGCGGTGGCCGTGGTGGCGATCCTGCTGCCAAAGGAGGACAGCGTGGATGCTGAGAACTGGAGATGGATCTGGGTCGGCCTGGCGGTCCTGCTCGCCATCGGCGAACTGTTGACTGCGGGTTTCTTCCTACTGCCCTTCGCCGTGGGCGCCGCGGCTGCCGCCCTCCTCGCCTTCCTGGGTGTCGATCCGGTGGTGCAGTTGCTGGTATTCACGGTGGTTTCGATCGTCTTCCTCGTCGTGCTGCAGCGCTTTGCCCGGCGCGAGGACGAGGAGGACCAGAAGCCGGTGGGAGCCAAGCGCTACGTCGACAGGACGGCCGTGGTGCAGCAGCCGATCAATCGGGTCACCGGCGCCGGGCTGGTGCGCATGGAGACCGAGGAGTGGCGAGCAACCACCCACCTCGACACCGAGATTCCAGCAGGAGCAGAGGTGCGGGTCATCGAGGTCAGAGGCACCCGGCTGGTCGTCGAGCCGATCGAGCCCGGCTCCACCACAGAGAACTGAAGACACGAGGAGAGCAACGGAAGGAGAAACCATGGAGAGCGCAGCAGTCGTTGTGGTGCTGTTCATCATCCTGCTGGTCGTCTACGTGGCCATGGCCATCAAGATCGTCCAGCAACACGAACAGGGCCTGACGGAGCGCTTCGGGAGGTATCGCAAGACGCTGGATCCCGGATTCCACATGATCGTGCCGTTCATCGAGAAGGTCCGCAGGGTGGACATGCGGGAGCAGGTCGTCGATGTGCCGCCGCAGGAGGTCATCACCAAGGACAACGTCGTGGTGACCGTGGATGCCGTCGTGTACTACCAAGCGACGGACCCGGTGAAGCTCAAGTACAACGTGGCCAACTTCATCGTGGCCGCCACCAAGCTGGCACAGACCAACTTGAGGAACGTCGTCGGCGACATGGACCTGGACGATGCGTTGACCTCTCGCGAAGTCATCAACACCGAGTTGCGGACGATTCTGGACGAGGCAACCGACGTCTGGGGTACCCGTGTGGTGCGTGTGGAGATCCAGCGGATCGATCCACCGGCAGACGTGACCGATGCCATGCACCGGCAGATGAAGGCCGAGCGCGAGCGCCGTGCCATCGTGACCGAGGCCGAGGGCATGAAGCGGTCGCAGATCCTCAAGGCCGAAGGCATCAAGGAGTCTCGGATCCTCGAGGCTCAGGGCCAGGCCGAGGCCATCAAGCAGGTGGCAGATGCCGAGAAGTACCAGAAGCTCACGGTTGCCGAGGGCGAAGGCCAGGCCATCGAACGGGTCTTCGGGGCGATTCACGTCGGTGATCCCACGCCGGACCTGATCGCGATCAAGTATCTGGAAGCCCTGGAAGGGATAGCTGACGGCCGGGCAACGAAGATCTTCCTTCCGCTCGAGACGAGCAGCGTGCTCGGCAGCCTGGGAGCGATCGCCGAGGTGTTCGCCGACAGGGAGGACGCGTCGACCCCTCCCCAGGGCCAGTAACCCTGGCGACGAGATTGGCGAGCCAATCGAGGAGCGGGACCGAAAAGGTCCCGCTCCTCAGCGTGTGGAGGCATCCATGGAAACCAGTCGGTCCTTCTCCTCCGGTGGGTTCACGCTGTCCGGAACCCTGACCGTTCCCGGAGGCGGGGGCCCCGGGGTGCTGCTCATCAGCGGGTCTGGGCCCCTCGACCGCGACTCGAACACCAAGCGCATGCCGATCGACGCCATGCGTCAGATCGCACAGCATCTCTCAGCAGAAGGCTTCGCCACCTACCGCAAGAACTATCGGGCGCAATTGCGCAGGCCTGTGGACGTGGAGCCGTTCGCGCTGCTGACGGAGTGGCTGCCGGCGCACCGCGATGCGGAGTGACGCTCAGCCATCGCTCGGTTCGGACGCGGCCGGATCGGGATCCTCGGCCGGACCCAGACGGTCTGCCGGATCGAGACCCTCATCCGACGCCGGGATCCCCGCGGACGGAGCCGCGATACTGACCAGCTCGGTGTCTTCGTCCGGTGCCGGTGCCAGCCAGGTGGGCTCTCCGACATAGGTGCGCTTCTCGGCCCGGCGTTGCATCCACACCAGGAAGCCAACCCCAACGAGCACCGCGCCGATCGACACCCAGCCGTTGCGGCTCAGACCGAGCAGACGGAACGTGGTGTCTGTGCGCATCAACTCCATCACGAAGCGGATGAACCCGTACATGATGAGATACACGGGGAACGTCGCGCCCTTGGCCAACTTGCCGCGACGCTCCAGCACCAGGATCACCGGCACGAGCACGAGGGCATTCCACAGCGACTCGTAGAGGAAGGTCGGGTGGAACGTGTCGTAGGCGAGGTACGCATCCGGCCGGTTGGCAACGTCGATTTCGAGGCCCCACGGCAGATCGGTCGGCGTGCCGAACAGCTCCTGGTTGAAGTAGTTGCCCCATCGGCCGATGGCTTGGGCCAAGGGCAGGCCGACGGCGATGGCGTCGCCCGCAGAGAAGAGGTCCCCCTTCCAGCGGTGCATCAGGTAGATGACGGTCAGGGTCCCGAACAGAATGCCCCCGAACAGGGCTAGCCCGCCTTCCCAGATGTACAGCACGGCCCACGGCCGGCCTTCGAACCGTGCGGTGTGGGTCGTGACATAGCCGGCGCGGGCACCGAGGAACCCGATGACCACCGCCCAAATGGCGACTCGCTCCAAGAGCGTTCCGTCGCCTCCGAATCGCTCGTACCGTCGCTTGGAGACGATGACGGCGACAATCACGCCGATCGCGATGAGGATCCCGTAGAAGTGGATCGTCAGCGGGCCGATCTCGATGACGTTCGTCGCGGGCGACGGGATGGAGGCGAACAACGCAGTCATGACTATGCGACGAACTCCTTGAAGGCGTCCCAGGCACGCGGCCCGTACGCCGTTCCCGGGCCACCGCTCAGCATGATGGCGACTCCGATCGCCTCAGCAACCTGCTCTTCGGTGGCCCCCTTGCGAGCCGCCCCGCGGGCATGGCTGGCGATACAACCATCGCACTGCTCAGTGACGCTGATCGCCAGGGCGATCAGCTCCTTGGTGACACGGTCGAGAGCGCCATCCGCCATAGACGCTTTGTGCATCTCGCTGAAGCCGGCGTAGACGTCTGGGATCCGCTTGCGCAGATCCATGCCGGATGTGCCGAGCTCCTTCACCAAATCGTGGTTGTGACCCATGCGCCCTCCTGCTCGGTAGCCAATGCTACGACGCCTTGCCGCATTCCCGGTCTGGCTACGCTGCGACACCGCTGAGCGATGGAGCGAGGATCGATGCCCCCCAGCAAGGACCAGGCAGCAGAGCGTTTCGCCGTCGTCGAAGCGGAACTGCAAGAGATCTCGCAGTGGATGTACGACAACCCGGAGATCGCCTTCGAGGAGCACAACACCTCGGCTCGCCTTGCCGGGTTCCTCGGCCAGCACGGGTTCGCCGTCGATCATCCGGCGTACGGGCTCGACACCGCCTTTGCGGCGCGGGTCGGGTCCACGGGTCCCGAGGTGGTGATCTGCGCCGAACTGGACGCCCTCCCCGAAGTGGGTCACGCCTGCGGACACAACATCATCGCCACCGCGGCCGCGGGAGCCGGCATTGCCCTGGCCCCCCTCGCAGATGACCTCGGCATCCGGGTGACGGTGCTGGGAACACCTGCAGAGGAGCACTTCGGGGGAAAGGTGGACCTCATCAACGCCGGCGCATTCACCGGGGCTGCCGCCGCGATGATGGTGCATCCCACATCGGTCGACGTCGTCGATCCTGCCGTCACCGCAGTGATCCACGCAGACGTCGAGTTCTTCGGCCGCGAGTCCCATGCCGCGTTCGCCCCGGAACTCGGTGTGAACGCGCTGGATGCCGCGGTGCAGGCCTACAGCAACGTGTCGATGCTGCGCCAGCACATCCTGCCCTCGGACCGCATCCACGGAATCATCTCGTACGGTGGCGGGGCACCGAACGTCATCCCGTCGTACACCAAGATGTCGTGGTACGTCAGGGCGCTGTCCGACGACCGCCTCGACGAGCTGTACCCCAAAGTGATCGGGTGCTTCGAGGCCGCCGCGGTGGCCACCGGGTGCCGGTTCGAAGTCAGCGAGGTCGGTCACCGCTACAAGGACCTTCGCCACGATCCGGTCCTCGTCGACCTCTACGCGGAGAACACCGCTGCGCTTGGCCGGCCGATGCCCCGAATGGTCGACATCGGCCGCGATGGGGCCGGGTCGACGGACATGGGGAACGTGTCCCATGTGGTCCCCTCCATCCACCCGATGTTGGGCATCAACTCCCTCCCCGCGGTGAACCACCAGAAGGACTTCGCCGCCCACACCGTCACCGCCGACGGGCGGCGCGCTCTTCGCGACGGTGCGCTGGCGATGGCGTGGACCGTGATCGACCTCGCCGAAGGCAATCGCTGGGACGAGCTGGGCGCATGACGATTCGGTCGGGAGTCTCCGCGGACGGACCGGGCATCCTCGCGCTGCTCGAAACAGCAGGTCTGCCAGGCTCCGGCCTGCTCACCCGCGACGACACGCTCGTGTTCGTGGCCGAATCCGATCACACCGTCGTCGGGACCGCTGCGGTGGAGCGCTACGCCACCCATGGGTTGCTGCGATCCGTGGCCGTCGCCACTCCGGCTCGAGGCGGCGGGCTCGGTCGGAGCCTCGTGACCGAGGCCATCGCCGCCGCCGCGGCCGCGGGCCTCAGCGACTGCTGGCTGATCACCGAGGATGCCTCCGACTACTTCTCAGGGCTCGGGTGGCTGGCGGTGTCCCTGGAAGATCTTCCTGCCGAGGTGCGGCTGTCGGACGAGTACACCGCACACTGCTCTGCGGCGGCAACAGCGATGGTGCGCTCGCTTGGCTGAGCGCGCCACCCACCTCACCAGGGCCGGCCACGCCGCGGACCAGGCAACCGGGGCCATCGTGCCCCCGCTCCAGCCCTCGGTCACCTTCGCCATCGCCGACCTCGACCAGGCACTCTCCCCAGACGCCACTGTTCTTGCGTAACTGGACGGCGTATTACGCCGCGTTCCTACGCAAGAACAAGAGCGCCGCGGCCCGCTAGAGGATCTGGCTGAGGAACAGCTTGGTGCGGTCGTGCTGCGGGTTGGTGAAGAAGTGCTCCGGCGTGCCTTCCTCGACGATGATGCCGAAGTCGAAGAACAGCACCCGGTCGGCAACCTCGCGGGCGAACCCCATCTCGTGCGTCACCACGATCATCGTCATACCGGACAGCGCGAGCTCCTTCATGACGTCGAGGACCTCTTTGATCATCTCCGGGTCGAGGGCAGACGTCGGCTCGTCGAAGAGCATGATCCGCGGCTCCATTGCCAGAGAGCGAGCAATCGCCACCCGCTGCTGCTGGCCCCCGGACAGCTGCCCCGGGTACTTGTTGGCTTGCTCGGGGATGCCGACCCGCTCGAGCAGGGCCATGCCATCTTCCTCGGATTCCCCCTTGGGCTTCTTGCGTACCCACTGCGGCGCCAGGGTGATGTTGTCGAGCACGGTCAGGTGGGGGAAGAGGTTGAACTGCTGGAAGACCATGCCCACTTCGGACCGGATCTTCTCGATGTTCTTGATGTCGTTCGTCAGCTCTGTGCCGTCGACGATGATCGTTCCCTCTTGGTGGGCTTCGAGACGGTTGATGCACCGGATGAACGTCGACTTGCCCGACCCCGAGGGGCCGATGACGACGACCACCTCGCGCTCTTTGACGCGGGTGGTGACGCCCTTGAGGGCCTGGAAGTCACCGAACCACTTCTTGACGTCCTCGCAGACGATGATGTCGCCACCGAGGACCCGGCCACCGTTTCCTTGATCTGTCATGTGTCAAATCTCCTGTGCATCAACGCTCGCCAACGCCAAGCTTCTTCTCCAGTCGCTGTGAGATACGGCTGAACGTGAACGTGAACAACCAGTAGACCACAGCGGCGAAGATCAGCGTCTCCTTGATCGACCCGAGGAAGCTGAACGGCTGCGACTGTGCCGGGATGACGGCCCTGGCGATGTGGAGGAAGTCGAACAGGCCAACAATGGTGACGAGCGACGTGTCCTTGAACAGGGCGATCACCTGGCCGACCAACGCCGGGATCACGGCACGCAATGCTTGCGGCATCGTGATGAAGACCGTCATCTGCGCCGTCGACATGCCGAGCGCCTTCGAGGCCTCGTACTGCCCCTTGCCGATCGACTGCAAGCCACCGCGGACGTTCTCCGCTAGGTAGGCAGCCGAGAAGAACGTCATGGCGATCACGGCCCTGACGACACCACCCACCTCGACGCCGGGGGGCAGCGCAACCGGGAACATCAGGAACATGACCAGCAGCCATGTGATCAGCGGCACCCCGCGCACCAGCTCGATGTAGGTGGTCGAGATCATGCGGAAGATCGGCATGGTTGAGGTTCGGCCGAGCGCGAGCAGGATCCCAATGGGGAACGAAGCCACGATCACGGTGATGGACAGGAGCAAAGTGAGCGCCAAGCCGCCGAGGAAGAAGTTGCCGGGCACGTCGACGAGCGAGTCCGAGCCGATGACGGCGACGAGCACCGTGACGATGACCACGGTCCCAACCCACCCTGCGAGATATCGCCTCCTGCTCGGCCCCTCTCCGCCGAATGTTGGCGCCGCCAGCGCAAAGGCGGCGAGCAACAGCAGCAGGAAACGAATGATGAACAGCCCAGGGACGAGGAAGCTGGCGAGGGCGGTGATCAGTGCCGCAGCCCCGAGGATCCTGCCGATTTCTCCAGAGCGCGAACTGGCGATGTAGTTCAACAACAGCGCCCCGAGAACGGCGAAGCCAGCAACGATGGCCAGACCCGGCCAGATGAGCCGCCCGACATCGATGTCCGGGTCGCGCAAGATGACCAAGAAGATCACAGGGAACGAGGCGATCCAGGCGACGATGAGCGACGACCGGGCGATGTCATTCCGCACCCGGTCGCGGAGGAACATGCCGATCAGGTAGGCAAACACGCCGATCGCTGCGATGATCGTCCACGGGATGCGGGTGGAGTCTGCGATCGCCCTGCGCACGATCGTCTGCTCGGTGCCTCCAGGAGTCAGCCCGGCCGCGACACCGTCTGTGATGACCTGGCCGTCGACGATCTTCGCGGGGACCGGCAGCTCTACCGTCCAGATGAGCGCCACGATGACGAGGATGGCGACGAACACGGCGCCGAGGATCGGGATCGTGTCCTGCTTGGTGCGCTCCCCGCCGACGGTGCGGAACGCCCACCCGATGGCGGCCACAACCACCCCGACGATAATCCAGCCCAGCGCCGTCGACGCACTGAAGGGGCCGCCGCCAGGGTCGAGCCAGGGCACGGGGAGGAAGACGACCGTGCGGAAGATGAACGGCGCATAGCCGAGTACCCCGCCGAGGGCGATGGCGGTGCCGAGGCCCAAGAGCACGCCTCCCAGTTTCTGTCCTGAGGTCTTGCCGCCAATCCTCCAGAACGCAAAGGTGAGCGCCAGCAGCACAGCGACGATGGCCACAGACAGCCACACGCGGAAGAAGACGTCCGTCGGATAGGCCTGGACCATGAGCAGCCGGGTATTGAAGGTCACCGCATCCCAACGCCGGGAGTCGGCGAAGATGAACGCCAGGAGCCCGGAGTAGGCGAACAGCACCACGGCGATGGCAAGGATGCTCATGATCCCGCTGGGAATGGTGCTGAACAGGTTGTCTCTCAGCCAGACGCGCGGACCCTTGGGGGGTGGCTCCGGGGCCAGCTCCAGGACCGGGTCGACGGCGATGCGGTCTGCCATCTCAGCGCTCCACGAGCCGCATGCGGCGGTTGTAGTAGTTGACGATCGCCGAGATCACCAGGCTTCCTGTGACGAAGAACGCCATCCACACGATGACGACGGGGAGCGACTGCCCCGTCTGGTTGATCATCGTGAACCCGACCTGGACGATGTCGGGGAACGCCACGGCGATTCCGAGCGAGGTGTTCTTGAACAGGTTGAGGTACTGGTTTCCCAGCGGGGGCAGGATGATGCGGAAGGCCTGGGGCAGGATGATGAGCCGCAGGTACTGGCTGCGCTTGAAACCAACGGCCTGAGCCGCCTCGGTCTGCCCCTTGGACACAGCGAGGATGCCGCCGCGCACGATCTCTGCGATGAAGGCGGCGGTGTACAGGGTCACACCGAAGAAGACCGCAAAGAACGACACCGTCATCACGGCACCGGTTTCGCCGTAATTCACGAAGTTGCCCCGCTGGATGACGCTTGCCCTGGAGAAGTTGAGCGGCTGGCCCCCGTCGTTGGCGAAACTGGCACCAAGCCAGTGGAAGAAGTTCGAGATCCCGGTGAGGATGAGCTCGGCGACCGAGAGCACTTCTCCGGCGACGGTCCTGAGCTCGAAGCCGCCGACAACGAAGGCAAGAGCTGCGATGGCGATGCCGGAGAAGCCGGCAAAGATGACCCGAAACCAGTCGTCGTCTGTGAGCTTGCCGAACCCGGCAGGGGTGCGCCTGGACTCGAAGAAGTTGCGGATCCACAGCGCGGCTACGGCGACCGCCGCGATGGCGATGACGATCGGCACGACGATGGCTGGGAGATCTTCCACGAAGTCGCCGATCGCGGTGAACACCGGATCGAGGAACGACAGGATCGGCCAAGCAAACCACCCGATGAGCCCGAACAGTGCCACCGTCGCCAGCCACCACGTGCCCGGGTAGGAGGGTTTGCCGGTGTCCTCTTGGATGCGGTGTCGCCAGCGAGCGACATAGCGACCGACGATGATCCCGACGATCACGAACGTGAGCCACGGGAAGAACCCGCCGTTCCATGAGAACCAGGCGAAGGCGAACCCCCGGTTGGATCCCTTGAACCAGTACTCCCCGATGTCGGCCTCGGTCAGCCGGGGCAACGCCACAACCAGTGCAGACCAGAAGAAGATCTGGACGAGGAGCGGGACGTTACGGATCGTTTCGATGTAGACCGTGGCGATCTTGTTGACGATCCAGTTCTTGGAGAGCCGGGCGACGCCGATCAGGGTGCCGAGAATCGTGGCGACAATGATGCCGACGATGGTGATCCGCAGGGTGTTGATCGCACCGACCAACAGGGCGCGCGACCCGCTGTCCGGGTTGACGTCGATCCCCTCCTGGATGTTCACCCCAAACGGGTCGGACAGCCAATCCCAGCCAAACGAGATGTCAGAGGCGCTGAAGTTGGAGGCGGCCTGGGTGCCGAGGATGACAAAGACGGCGATGACGACGAAGAGGGTGACGAGTTGCGCGAGCCACTTGAGAAAGGTGGCGTTGCGCCACAGCGGCGTCTTCTCGTGCTCCCGTACCTGAACCGTCACCCGGCGGTGCCTCCAGCGGTCGGTGCGCCCGTTCTCGTCTCTCGTCCTGGACGAACCTAGTCAAACGCGAAGCGGGGGCGCCACCGGCACCCCCGCTTTCGCTCTTCGATTCGCTTCGATCAGCGGGCCGGCGGTGCGTAGATCAGGCCACCGTCGAGCCACTGCATGTTGAAGCTGCCCGTGCGCTGCAGGTTGAGCGGGCCGGTGAGATTCTTCTGGAAGATCTCGCCGTAGTTCCCGACCTGCTTGACCACCTGGTAGAAGGCGTCGTTGGGCAGACCCATCGCGGTCTGCAGCTCGTCAGAGCTGGTGCCGAAGAGGCGAGCCAGCTCGCCTTCGGTCTGCTCGGCGACAACCCCATCGATGCTGGCGCTGGTCACGCCCTGCTCATCGGCGATGAACGTGGCGAACACCGTCCACTGCACAACGTCCATCCACTGGTCGTCGTTCTGGCGGACAACCGGGCCCAGAGGCTCCTTGGAGATGGGTGCTTCGGGGAAGATCACCCAGTTCTCGGCGCCGGGCGTCCCGGCGTTGGCCTCTGCGGCACGGTTACCGAAGAGACCAGAGCCGTCTGTGGTGACGATGTCACACGCGCCGGCCTTGAACTGTTCCATCGCCTCGGGGAAGGTCTCGACCGTCACCAGCGTGATCGTCGCCCCGTTGAGGCGAGCGCCCTCGCTGATGTTCTTCTCGGTCGTCGTCCCGGCGTTCGTGCACACCCGGGCGCCATCGATGGCGTCGAAGCTGCTCGCCGATGTCACGCCTGGCAGCGTCTCCGGATTGGCCATCATCTGCTGGCCGTCGTAGTACGTGGTCGCCACGAATTGCATGCCGATGTCCGTGTCACGCGACTGGGTCCACGTGGTGTTGCGGATCAGCACGTCGATCTCGTTGTTCTTCAGCGCCTCGAACCGCTCGGCGGCCGTGAGCGCGCGGAACTGGACCGCGTCTGCGTTGCCAAGCACCGCTGCAGCCACCGCACGGCAGTAGTCGGCATCGAATCCGGTGGCGCTGCCGTCAGGCTGCGTCTCCGAGAATCCGACGGCCGTGCCACTGACGCCGCAGATCAGCTCGCCGCGGTTCTTGACGACGTCGAGCGTGCTATCTCCCGTTGCCTGACCGCCTTCGCCGCCGCCGCCACCACCGGTTGCTTCGGTGGTTGTCGTGGTTTCTTCCGTCCCGGAATCACCACCACAGGCCGCGGCTACGAGCGCCAGCACGGCAAAGAGCAGCACTAGTCGCTTGAGCATGGGGGTACCCCTCTCCTCTTGTCCTCTTGCGTTCTTGCCTTTGGTTTGTGGTCTGAGCCACCCCGACGAGTCGCCGGGTATGGGGCAACCTAGCCATGGCGTGGTTCGCTCGGCAATCGGTTCCGAGCACCATCCGGTGCGGACGGCACCGAGCCGATGATCAGACGCCCTGGGCATGGACGAATACGCGGCGCTCGCGCGCCTGATCGAGTTCAGCGAAGAGCACCCGCTGCCACTGGCCGAGCAGCAGCTCACCTTCCACCACGGGTACCGTCACCGAAGCCGAGCCGGTGAGCAGCTGACGAATGTGAGCGTGGCCGTTGATGTATTCGTCTTCCTGGAGGTTCTCGGTACGGATGTCGTGGTCGTCGTGCTCGTAGTACGCGTCTTCGGGAACAAGCCGGTCGATGGCGTTACGGAAGTCGTTGAGGAAGCCGGTCTCCGACTCATTGATGACGATCGTGGTCGTCGTGTGCGGGGTGTAGACGGTCACCTGGCCGTGACGCACGCCGGCGGCCGCCGTCACCCGACGGATCCAATCGGTGAGATCCCAGAACTGACCGGACGCCTCGGTGGCGATGTGCAGCGCCTCGGTGCGAATCCCCTGGGCCTCGGCCAACACGACGGGAGTCCCGGATGGGGCCCTGCTGGCCTGACGGATTTGCGTCTTCTCGTCCACAGCGAACCTCTCGCGTGATGAAAGTCGATGGAACCCTAGACGGAGGGACAGGCTACCCACGACCTGATCACGACTCGCTGCTCCCCCGTCCACGGAGCGCGATTGGTCGATCCGGGGAGGGGCCGCCCCGGGTACACTCCGACTTCCCGAGACGGAGAAGGGGCGTGCCGGCGTCGGTGATCCTCGGTGCCCAGTGGGGCGACGAAGGGAAAGGCAAGATCACCGATCTCCTCTCCGAGACGGCGGACGTTGTCGTGCGCTACCAGGGTGGCAACAACGCGGGCCACACCATCGTCGTCGACGGGGAGCGCTACGCCCTCAGCCTGGTCCCTTCCGGGGTGCTCTACCCCCAGGTGACACCGGTCATCGGCAACGGATGCGTTGTCGACCCCGCAGTCCTCATCGACGAGATGGACATGCTGGCCGGCCGAGGCATCGACCCGTCACGGCTTCGGGTGTCGGCGAACGCCCACCTCATCATGCCCTATCACCGCACACTCGACGCCGTGATGGAGCGGTTCTTGGGCGACCAGCAGATCGGGACGACGAAGCGCGGCATCGGACCGGCGTACATGGACAAGTTCTCCCGGTTCGGCATCCGCGTCCAGGACGTGTTCGACCCCAAGATCTTCGTCGAGAAGCTCCAGATCGCACTCAAGGACAAGAACAAGCAACTGGTGAAGGTATACAACCAGCTTCCGCTCGATCAGGACGAGATCGCCGAGCAGTATCTGGGGTACGCCGACCGCCTGCTGGACCACGTCACCGACACCTCCCTCCTCATATGGGAGGCACTACGTGACGGCAAGGAGGTGCTCTTCGAGGGGGGCCAGGGAACCCTCCTCGACGTGGACCACGGCACGTACCCCTTCGTCACCTCATCCAACCCGACGGCAGGGGGCGCGGCCACCGGAGCAGGAATCGGACCGATGATGATCGACCGCGTCGTCGGCGTCGCCAAGGCCTACATCT